>Ga0182030_10021092_pt1 | contig 12228 bp, 8 predicted proteins | sample 812S3MmetaG_FD_121299 | JGI IMG/M metagenome (GOLD analysis project Ga0182030, IMG submission 121299) | Permafrost microbial communities from Stordalen Mire, Sweden - 812S3M metaG (Illumina Assembly) | ecosystem: Environmental > Terrestrial > Soil > Wetlands > Permafrost | place: Sweden...
GCCTCGGCGTCTTCGCCGTCGATCGGTAACGATCGCTGACGCCCGTTGCACGGGCAGGAATTTTGCGCGCCGTAACCGGCGCAATTTGAGGGGGCCGAAGGGGTTCCCCTTACGCCCCCAGCAATCGAAAAATCGGGTCTCCCCAGTCTTCCGCGCGTCGCCTTGCGCCGCTTGTGCAGACCGCCGGAAATCCGCGCCTCGGCGCGGATGCTCGGCACCCTCAAGGGTGGGCGATCCCCCTCCCGATTTTTCGTTTGCACCCCCGTATCCCCGGTTCGCCACCTGGCAAGCGGTATGGCAAGGCCATCCGCGCCTTGGCTGACTTGGGGAGAGCCAAAATGGACGACACGAAAGCCGAAGAAATCGCGTTGAAGGCGTTGCGCCTTCATGTCGCGCGTCTCGAAGACGAGGGCGACAAGCCGCTCAGCATCGGAATGGCGATCGAGCTTAGCGATCAATTCGCAATTTCGGGAATGAAGGCCGAAGACTTCGTTTTGAGCACCGTTGCGAGCTTGCTTGTGAGCATGGCGCAATGGCCGCAATCGCGCCTTGGCGACTTGTTCCGTTGCGATCTTGAGGACGCGGCCGAACACATCACCACTCACGGACTCATGGCGATGTTCAACAACGCTTGACCCTTGGCGGGCCGAGCATTGGGCCGTCTCGCCTTCACAAACTCAAACGCTTTCAGCCTGCGCCAATGCAGCCGCCGACCAACTCGCGTTGCTCCTGTGAGGGAGGAGGCGAGCGCAGGCGCTCGCGCAAGGGGAACCCCGCGCCGCGTTCCCCTTGACCCCTCCCCACCCCTCGGCGTCGGATTTCCATCCCCGACGCCCCAAACATTCGCCTCCAGCGCTAGGCTCTCTCCCAGGCGCAGGCGGCTTCCCTTTCTGCTACGTCTTATGCAGAATATTAAACCATGAAGATCAAAGCAAAGGCAGTTGCGAGAATTTTGGGAGGCCATGCCGCAGGCGGGGGCTTCCTGTGTCGTTGCCCGGTCGCGAGCCATGGCAAGGGCAGGGGAGATTTGCGCCCGTCGCTCGCCGTCTGCGACGGCGACCGCGCCCTGATCTACAATTGCTTTGCGGGGTGCGATCCGCGCGATGTTCGCGCAGCGATCGACAAGCTCGATGTGAATGGGGCGCCGCGCCTCAATCCGTCCCCCGCGCCGGCGCGCGCAAAGCGCAAGACGACGACAGCCGACGCCCTTGACCTCTGGCGCGAGGCGCAGCCCGTCAACGGCACTCCCGTCGAAATCTACCTACGCGCGCGAGGCTTCAGAGAGCCGGTGCCCGCGACCATCCGGTTTCTGCCGCGCTATCCCTACTCGAGCCGGAAATCCTTCGCCTGTATGATCGCCGCCGTTCAGGCGCCGACGCGCGAAATTGTCGCCGTGCAGCTGACCTTTCTTCACTCGGGCGGACAACGCAAAGCCGATGTTCTCGAGCCCCGCCGCGCCATTGGCCCGCTCGGCGCCGGCGCGTTGCGCCTCGCGCCGGTCGCGGAACATATCGGCCTTGCCGAAGGCTTCGAGACGGCATGGGCGGCGCAGCTCCTGCACGACATGCCCGTTTGGGCGGCGCTTGGAAACAAACGATATTTGAAGGTCTTGTTCCCCAGCGAGGTTAAACGCGTGACGATCTTCGCCGACGATGACGCGCCGGGCTTGCTCTATGCAGAGAAATTCAGGGAAGCGCGTCTGGCGCTCGACGTCGCGATCGTGACGCCTGGAGGCGGCATGAATGACTTTTCCCAGCTCTGGCAGTGCGAAGGCGCAGGCGCGAAGTCGGCGCGCGACCTCGCCGTTGTTCGCTAAAGCGTTGTCGAAACCAGAGCGCTAGCTTAACGATATAGTCGACGTAGAGGCCAATTTCCGGGGGTAGGCGCGCTGCCAAGCCCGACTTGCGTCGATTAGGGCCTTCGCATATGCTTCGCTAAACAATTTAGCGTGAACCACATCACGAAGGAGCGAACATGCGCGTCGAGCCGCAAACCCCCACCCATCGAGGTTCAGGCTGGCCCCGACCGGCCGCCGCTCGTCAAGGCGACCCTGCGGGCGCGCTGCTCGCGGCCTTGACGCGTCGTTCGGTCGAGGCCCGGTCCCATGCAAATTCTCTCGGGAGGTTTGCAATGTGCTCGGTCACAACATGTCTGATCCTCGCTACGCTCGGGACCGCGCCGACGGCCGCTCAGCAGTCCGAAACGCATCGCCTTTTGGCCGAAGCGCTCGACCTCACACAAAGCCCGGCGGCGAATCTGCAACTCCAAATCTGGAGCGACAAGCTCCCCGAGATCATCGCCAAGCGCCGCCAGCTTCAAAACACCGTTCCAAGCCTCCACTTGAAACTGATAGCCGAGGTTTTCACAACGTCCTTCAAGGACGGCGACCGAACCATCATCGTCTCTTCGATCAACGAGGATTGCGCATCGTCCCAGGTGGCGCCCAACGAAGGCGATTGCCCTGCGCGCGTCGCCGAAGTTCAGAACGGCAAGTTGCGCATTCTAAAAAACCTCTCCGAATTTCCGGTTTCGGCGCTTCGTGGAGAAGCCGGTTACGACGCCTCGACGAATAAAAACACCCAGTACATGACGCTGCTGACCTTCAATCCGGCATCGCAGCGGATCACCACCAAAATCGTTTATGGCGGCGAGACGGGCGAGCGCGCTCCGATCGACTTGAAGTAGTTGGGTCGGGCGATGCAAAATCCATATCGCTTGAAGGCGCTATTCGCCGCGGCTCTTACAGCAGTTCCCATCGTCGCTTTGGCCTGCGCCACCTACAATGCAAATCAGGTGAGCCAAGCCATTCAAAACTCGCCTTATGCAAACTCAGCCCTGCAAAGCAGCTCATGCACTTGGGGCGGAGCTTCTATGGCGGAATCGGGCGGCAACACTTGCAGCTCCAACGGCAACAATTTTGGCGTCTTGCAGCTAACGAGCAAAAATCTTCCTACTGGAATGAGTTCGAGCCAATACATGGCTCTGCCCCTTCAACAGCAAGTCGACATCTGGATTCAGCAGGCAGGCCCGTCGTCACAGGGCAAGGCTTTCAACACCGTAAATGGCGATGTTGGCTCGTCTGTCAATGGCTATCCGATAACGTCCGGCACCGCAGCAGCGTGCGCCCAATTCGGCGCGCTCATCTGTTCAAAGGACCTTGCGTCCCTCAACGCGACCGGCCAATGCCCGAGCCAAGGCAACGGTGGCGTTCGCGCGACAAACGCCACCCTTGCTAACGGCACGGCTAACCTCGACGGCAACGGGCAAAGCATCTGTTCCTGGGGCCAGGTCATTCAAAAGAAGATCGACGCGTCGGGATGCAGCAACGGAAATCAGGCGTCACCGAGTCAGCCGATAAATTGCCCCTCGCCGACCCCAGCCACCGGCGGCTTGATGGCCGGGGCTCCAGCCGCCGGCGCCTCAGCGGCGTCCGCCGCCTCGCCGCTCCCAAGCACCGCCAGCCAGCCCGCTGTCGCAAGCACCGACGTTGTTGTTTCAGGTGCCCAAATTTAGCGCTGGTGGCGTTGGTGCATGAGGACTCGCTATGTGGGGTTTCCCGGCGTTCCGCTCCGACTTCTTGAGTTGTTGCGCGGAATGAAAACTCCTTGCCTTTCTCGGCGGCGAGCGTGGCGGTGGTCTCGATTACAGCGGTCGTCATGGTCTTTGCTCCCAATCGCAGGGTTGAAGCGCAGTGCTGCGCTTCAACCCTGCCCGTCGGCGAGACATGGTAGCAAGAGCAAGGGCGGCCGGGCGGAGGGGAAATCCCCCGGCCTGCACAAACCGATTTCCGTATTTGCGAACGTGTTGGAAGACGTATCCGCGCGGAAGGTCGAGTAGATCAGCCCCGGATGGTGCCGGCTTGCCTGGGCTTCACCCTTGCCCGCGCGAGGGCGGAGCCCTTGGCGAACCCCCTTTCTGCGTAAGCGGGAGCGGGAGCCAAGCGTAAAATCCGGATCAGGATGTGCTGGAGGCGAAAGTTGCAGAAGCCGGGAATCCTGATGGCCGCTTCGGGAAACGTGCCGGCCGGCTTGCGCATCATATTATCGCAAATGCGCAACAATCGGTCTTTCTATGCATCGATATATGTGTTATATGCACCATTAATGCGTGACGGTGCAACACGCGCACAAGGACGAAACATGGATCATTTCTCAATCGTGCAAGCTCTTTGCCGCGCAGCGATAGCCGGTGCGTCGCCGGCCGTGCGCAAGCAGATCGAGCGCTTGCGCGACGCGTTGGCCAAGGACGGAGATCCAAAGCAGTCAGCCGCGCTAACCAGCATCCTGACAACGGCGGACCGGACGAAGGAGCTTTCACCGAGCCGCATCGAGCGTTCGAAGGCTCAGTTTTCTGGCGAAGCTCTGACGCGCAACACGCCGGTTCCTGTCGATCGAGAGACGGCCGCCGCTCTGGCGGACGTGATTTTTCCGACGGATATTCAACCGGCCGCGCCACTGTTCAACGCGACGGTCAGCCAGGCCATCGAAACGATCATCGAAGAGTGGGCCAATTTCGAAGCCCTGTCCGAGATCGACATCCGACCATCGAAGACCTGCCTCATCTATGGGGCGCCGGGTACGGGCAAGACGCGGCTAGCTCTGTGGATCGCTCAGCAACTCGATTTGCCCGTCGTGCTGGTGAAGCTGGATGGTCTGGTGTCGTCCTTCCTGGGCACCACTGCGCGCAACATCGGCAATCTCTTCACATTCGCGAATCGGCATCGTTGCATTCTCCTGCTCGACGAGTTCGACGCAATCGCTAAGGTTCGCGATGACCCGCAAGAGGTCGGCGAGATCAAGCGCGTCGTGAACGCGCTCCTGCAGAACCTTGATGTTCGTCGCGATATTGGCTTCACGATCGGGATCACCAACCATCCCAAGCTCCTCGACTCAGCCGTCTGGCGACGATTCGAGGTTCAGCTCGAAATCCCGAAACCAGACTTTGAGATGCGGAAGGCGATCGCCGCGCATTTCATGCCGCCCGTGAAAGCTCCAGACGTCCATTTGCGGTTGATCGCTTGGTTCACCGAGGGGTCGACGGGGGCGGAGATCGAGTCTCTGGTGCGCACCTATAAGAAGGCTACCACGGTTCGAGAGGAGGACAGGCGGGGGCTCCTCGAAACCCTGCGCCAGTTTGCCACGTTGAATGCCGCCCGTGTTCAAAGTGAGCGCCGCGCGCTGCTGTTCGACGATTCGAGCAATTTGTTTCGGGCAATGCGAGATGATCCGATTCTTGGCTTCTCCATGGCAGACATTGGCGAGATTGCCGGCAAGGACAAATCAACCGTGAGCCGTCAGCTCGGCCGAGCAGCCAAGTTCGGCGAAGGCGAGGTTCCGAATGGCTAGCCCAATCCAGATCGTCCTCAATCCAGAAAATTATGAAGAGGCCCGCGAAGCCGGCGGCGGCGGCGGGCGAAAGGACTTCTTTGCCCACCGCGATGCCGAGTTTGTGGCCCATAGAAATGCCCTCGTGGGTCAGCTCGATACAATCTCTGGTGTCCTCAGCGCACAGTCGCAAGGCGACATCGGCTTTGTGAAAGTCGTTTTACGCCGAGAAGCTTGGGCGAAAAGTCACCGGCCTGTCGCAAGCCTGTTTCGCGACAATCGCACCCCCGTCGTGGGCGGCGGCGATCTCGGCGTCATGATTGTCGAAGCCCGACCCGGCGCGCTCCGGCAGGTCGCGGCTGAGATTGCAAGGGCTGAGACCCACACCGAGATGCGATTCAACGAACAGAAGCAAAGGGATGAGCCATACCCGTCCGCGCGAAAGAGTGAGACGGGCGCGATCGACCGGATCGAACTCTATGGACCGTCGGACCGTCGGAACTTTTCAGTCGAGGAAGCCGTCGCGTGGCTTTCAAACCCGATGACCGGCAGCAGTTATCAGGTTGAGTTGTTCGATAGCCCACCTCCGCGTTCGGAATGGGATCGCCTCGACGCGGGCCATCGTCGTCTCGCGGAGAGTTTTGTCGCGGGCTTCAATGCCCTTGAACGCGGGCTCGCAGTTGAGCGACTGCCAAGTCATCGGAACAAGCAGCCGATCCTTTCCGTCCGACTTGACCAGTCGAGCGATCAACCCGTCCTGCGGCTGAATGAAGCTTCGGTCGGCGAGCGCCGCCGCGAACTGGCCGTGTTCAATCCCGACGTCGAACGCCACGCGCGACTTCTCGCGTTTCTCGACAGCCACCCGCTCGTCCGGCGGATTGAATTGCCAGGTATCGTGGTCCGGTCGGCCGGGGTGTCGGTGCCAACCCCGCGCACCCGGCCAACCGACGCGACCATTCCAATCCGCGACAGCCTACGCACTCATCCCCGCATGGGCATCATCGATGGTGGAATCAGTGAGGCGCTGTCGGACTGGGTGATCGACCGCTGGGACATCCTCGCCGACGAAGATGTCGATCTTGCCCATGGCACGTTCATTGGAGGTCTGGCTACGGTTGGTAGCGCATTGAACGGCGCGGAAACCTGCCCGGAGCCCGACGGCGCGGAGTTGGTCGACGTTGCCGTCTTCCCGAACGAGCGCAAGGCTGGGGCGTTCGCCTCCTACTATCCGGATGGCCTGCCGCAGTTTTTCGACGAGATGGAATCAGCAATCTCGGACGCCCGCGCGCGGCACGGGGTACGGGTGTTCAACATGAGCCTCAACATCCTTCAACCGGCTGCCCCGGACCGATACAGCCCCCACGCTGCGCGACTCGATCAGATTGCGGAGACCAACAACGCCGTCGTGTTCATTTCGGTCGGAAATATCCAGCCCCAAGATCTCCGCGCCGAGTGGCCTACCGACGCCACCGCGGCGCTCGGCAACCTCGTTAACGCCCGCAACGACGGCTTGCTGACCCCCGCTGAAAGCGCACGGAATGTCGCGATCGCCGCGCTTAATCCGCCCGGGCATGACGGCTGCGTACCCTTTGCACCCACTCGTTTCAGTCGGCGGGGGCCTGGCCTGCGCGCTGGGGTCAAGCCAGACTTGGCGCATATTGGCGGCGCGGGTTCCCAGCATTCGGTGCTCGGGCACGGGCTGTTCTCGATCCTGCCCGACGGAACGATCATCGATGGCTGTGGAACGAGTTACGCCTCGCCGCTTGCCGCGAAAACTGCCGCTGTGCTCGACCACGCCATCGAGGGAGAAGTCTCGCGCGAGACCCTGATCGGTTTGCTCGTCCACCACGCGGAGATACCCGTGCCGCTGCAGGCCAAGGCGCTCGCGCCGATTGCGCGGCATATGGTCGGCTTCGGCATGCCGCCATCCGCCGATCGGATTTTGGAGACCGGCGACCACGCCATCACGCTCGTCTTCGCGTCGCGCCTCAGGCGCGATCAGCAGATCAACTTCCGCTTTGTATGGCCCGCGTCGCTGGTGGGTCCAGGGGGGAAGTGCCGTGGCCGAGCGAAGATCACACTTATCTCCACGCCCCCGCTGGACGCCCGATTTGGTTCAGAGTTCGTCCGCGTGAACATCAACGCCACTTTGCAGCAGGAGCAGGTGGGGGGTGGATGGAAGGGGCGGCTTGAACCGCTTTATCTCCCCTCGAAGCGAGAGTCGCCTGCTGTCGAGGCGGAACTGATCGAGCACGATCTGAAGTGGAGTCCTGTCAAGGTTCTAGCCAAGACCTTCCCGCAGGGTGTCGGCCCATCTTCGAACTGGCGGCTGTTCGTAGACTATCTGACCCGCGCTGGCGAGGTTATGCCTGAGGAAGGCGTGCCGTTCACGGCCATCGTCACGATCAGCGATCCCGACGCCGAGCAGCCCGTGTTCAACGATATGCGCCAAAACCTGCAGGCCCTCGGTACGCAGATCGCTGATATTCGAACCGCCGCGCGGATTACGCCGCGCATTTGATTTTTCTCGCAGGGGGTTACCGTTGGACGGCCAACGGCGAAGTCAACAAGCATGCCTTGACTCAAGTCTGCCGAACTCAAAAAGCTATGGTCAGACAGCGCTGGCCCAATTTGGAGGTTAATATGGCGAAGTCAGTGTCTCTCAGAACCGGGCGAGCTTTCGGGACCGTTACGGCGGCCAACGAGCACTTCGCGCTAATACTAAACGGCCGAGGGCTGAAGCAGGAGTTTTCCGGCGACGAGCTAGCCGATATTCGTGCAGTTTACGAAGATTACTGCGCCAAGACCGGCTGGAATTTGCAATCGCCTCCCGCATCCTTCTACCCCACGTACGATCGTGGCCCAGGCTACACCACTCGATGCTATGGCGTGATCTTCGAAGATGGAACGACTGGTAACTTCTCGATGGAAAAAGCGCTGCGGGCGATTGCAGCGCAGCCTTCAAGGAGAAGCGCTTCTCCGCCTGCGTAGCGGCGGCGAACCAGGCTTCGCGGCCCTAGGGCCGCGCTATCCTGCGGTCTTTCATCACCGGTTCGGTGACGTTCATAGCTCGGCGCCCGCTGCTCCCTTGAGAAGCTGGCCTTTCCATTGCGCGATCTGGTTCGAGTGGACATCGAGCCTGCGGGCGACACTGCGCGCGTGAAGCGGGTTACACAGGACCGCAGAACTGATAAAAGTGTGCATTAACTATTTGATATAATTGGCTTTTAAGTTCCATAATGCGAATTATGCGAATCAAAAAAAGATATAAAACACTAGCGCAACCACTACCACCCCTCCTCACGTAATTTGACATTGCGCGCGGCGGTTTACCCGTCCGATAAATGATTACGTCACAGGCGATGCAAATGGCGCGAACCTAAATCTGGCCGCGCCGCTGAAGTTTGGTCGCAACTCATGAGCGGAGAAGCAGGATTAAGCATCGGTAGGAGAGGTACCAGTCGCTCCAGTAGGACCGACGGAACCAGTGGGACGAAGACTTTTTCGAGCTTCAAGTCGGGCGATGAACTCGTCACTCGTACTATGGTCTCCGCGTTCCGCAGCCGCAACTATCAGCCGATCACGCACTTTCGCGGCTGCTGCTGGCGGCCAAGTCTCGGCGATACGAAGATAGGCACCACGAAACCTTGGATCGCTTAAGTGCTCATCCCACAAATTCGGATCGTCAAGGAAAGCAGCTGCGACGAAGAAATCCCAAATTCGATCGTGCCGGAATTGGATCCTTTGTACCGTCGAACCGTCCAGCCCACGGACGGCGCGTTCCACCAACAGCCGCCGTCGCAGAAGGAACGGTAGTTCTGACGCGAAATCGTCGGGTTTGAACCAGTTCCTATCTTCAATCCGCATCGCTACTGCCAGCCGTCCGAAACGCACCAGAGGAAACGATTGTCCGGCTATGTCTCGATAACCCGGCTCGCCCGGTGCGCCCACGTCCGCCAAGCGAAACGCCTCGTCAATCAAAGCAATAGCGGATGGCATTGAACCCTGCGCCAGTAGGTCTGCCGCAAGGGTCAGATCGAACGGGTTTGACAACACTAGCGTCGCGGCGCGTTGCTCTTCGTCGCTAGGAGCTTGATCGAGTGCCCGCCTTACAAACGTTTCGACCGCGGAGACGTACGCGTCACCGTGTATCCTTTGCTGGCAATCTGCGCGAACTGGGCGCGAGAGCAGAAAGCGCTCGGCCTCTACGCGTTCGAGCGGCAGCAAATCGACAACCAGAGCGCTAGGCGGCGGCGTCCATTCGATTGGTTGAGTTCCGATGAACACGTCGCCCCTTGACATGTCTTTGGCAAAGCCACTGATCTTCTCCCGAGTATCGGCTGATACTTCGTTTAACCCATCCACGATGACGCTTAACGCACCGGCATGGACCATGCTGCGCACAAATCCTATGTCCTGCACGTCACGGATCAAGCGAGCGATAGCCACGTCTACACCTCCGGCACAATCCCTCGCGGCGAGAAATGCAACAGGACGCGTGGACCGCGCAGCAAGGCACCGAAGTGCGGTAGTCTTCCCGAGCCCAGCATCGCCCCTAATTATGACAACGCCTCTCAGATCTTGTAGGATCATTTCTAACGTCAGTGACTGGTTGTCGTGCGACCGCACGCGGCTTTGGCCGAAGAACGCTAGCTTCGGCAGATCCTCAAGGCGTGCTGCGGCAACTAAATCCTCTCGAAATGGAATAAGCAAGCGCCGACGCAATGGAGGCAAAATTAGAAGCACCGCCGGAACGAACCACAAGCTCATCATGTTCCGCACTTTAGGGTTCCAGAAAAACAACGCTTGAACTGTGCGTGACCACGGAAAGGCGAAAAGGAAAGCCACCCAGAATATGAACCAGCCGAAGAGGCCCCATGTCAGCCATTTAAGAGTTAGCACCCCACGGTCATCCCTGAGAACGGCCCTTAGAGCTTCCTGATAACCGGCCTCTGGAACCCCAACTAGTAAGCTCTCCAAAGTGTTTTGTTGCTCCTTCGACCAACAATGCGACGCCGTGCCTGGCATCAATTGATTGCGGGCCCACAAAAATGTTGTAGCAACCCACTCCTCTGACTTTATCTTGTTGACCTGCTTTGAACAGGCCGCGTAGACAATTGCAAGAATACGTGTTTCGGCCTCTTCGCGTATCCCCGCGCTCGCCGTGATTGCGGGCCAGTAAAGCTTGAAGTTCTTAAAAATAGCATGAGCAGCATCCGGGGAATTCGTTACCGACGCTAAAGGTAATATGTCGGGCTTACCAAGCCAACTTAATAACGCAACGCTACCCTCGTGCTTGTTGTCTTCGCCCGTTGCGACATGTCCGATCGCGCGAAGTAACGGCGTGAACTGCGCGTCCTGTTCATGTATATGTCGCAACACTGATAGGACAAATGTGCCACCTCGTGGACCCGCTTCCACAAGTGCCTCTGCCACCGCCGTGCGCACGGTGGGGTTTTGAGCCAGCAAAAGCCATGAATGGTTATCTAATACTTGTTCGTCAAAATCTTCACGTAAGATCACAGTTAGAATGCTCTTCTCTGTCGGGCGCACTTCGTCATCATCAAACGCCATGTGCCCTATGATTCCGCCGAGCACACTTGCGCGCTTACCAGGAGGAATCGGGATCGCTAGGAGCGCCTCCCTCACGGCCCTGTGAACGTTCCCATCTTCTACCGCCAAGAGCGGTAACAGCCCATCGATTGCTTCGTCAACGAAACGACCAGGAGTGATCTGAATCACGCCCAACGCCCGCGCACTTGCCCCACGCACTGGGTTCAACGGTGAGGCCAGTAGTTGGATTAATCTATCGATCACTACATCAGCACGATTGCCAAGAGGGATCGCGCCAAGCGCGCTGATCGCGGCCGCTTGCACATCTGCTTTCGACGACGATCCCAGGAGTGGAAGCAGCCGTTCAATCACTTGGTAGGCGGAATCGCCTGGAGGAATATGGATGGCCGCTAACGCCCGCAACGACGCTTTTTGCTGGTAACCCTTTGACGAAGATCCTAAAAGCAAAAGCAGTCTGTCGATCGCCTGGCTAACGCGATCCCTGGAAGAAATTGGAATGGCGGTTAAGGCCTCCGCCGCCGCACTCTGTACATCGCTTGCTGACAACGGTCCCAAGAGTGGAAGCAGCCGTTCAATCACTTGGTTGGCAGAATCTCCGGGAGGGATATGGATGGCCGCTAACGCCCGCAATGACGCTTTCTGGGCACCAACCTCTGACGAAGGTTCTAAAAGCGGAAGCAATGCGTTGATTACTTGAGTAACGTGATCGCCGTTAGGTTTCGTGATAGTCGCTAAAGCCTCAACAGTAGCTATTTGTATGCCGAGGCTAGATGATTTTAGGAGGGGCAGCAACCTATCGATAAGTTCTCCGGCCCGATTGCCGGGTTGAATCGACCCCAACACTTGCACTGCCGACTTTCGTACTTTACCGTCTGGCGATTCCAGCCGAAGGAGATACCGGTCTATCGATCGGTTGGAATGCTCCCCATAAGGGACCGCTCGCAACGCACGGGCGGTCGCGTTCTGTGTGTCCCTATGGGGCGCATCCGATGACTCTACAAACGGCAGCAATCGATCGATCAACTGTCCGCTATCGTCACCGGATGCAAGAGACACCAGCGCCTCACTGGCTGCGACCTGATCGTCGAAATCCGCCGACGGATCCAACAGTGGTAAAAGCTGCTCGATCACCTGGTCTGTTTGCTTCCCAAGGCGAAGCGCGCCCAAAATCCTAACGATAGGCGCATGTGTCGTAAGTGTAATGCCCTTCGGGGCCCTCAGAAGGGGAAGGAGTATGTCAATCACTTGGCCATCGTGATCCCGAGTTGCCAGCAACTCAAGGGCTTCCTCTGCCGCAGTCTGAACATTGCGAGACACCGAACCTAGCAGC
>Ga0182030_10021095_pt1 | contig 12227 bp, 9 predicted proteins | sample 812S3MmetaG_FD_121299 | JGI IMG/M metagenome (GOLD analysis project Ga0182030, IMG submission 121299) | Permafrost microbial communities from Stordalen Mire, Sweden - 812S3M metaG (Illumina Assembly) | ecosystem: Environmental > Terrestrial > Soil > Wetlands > Permafrost | place: Sweden...
ACCCCGCCTCGCGGCGACGCTGTTGAGGTCGTGTTCCGTCGTGAACAACCTAATTCGACGGGCGGGACTCTCACCCGCGTTCCAACCAACTTCACTGGCGCAACGTTTGATTCAGTTTGACTGAGTATGACCGGAGTTGAGGCGGTTTATTTGCAACATGTTCATTGCAAATTGGTTGTGGAGAATTGGCCTTGATGCCCGCAAACAGGACTGGTTTGCGGCGGCGTTTGACCGGCTTAGACGCAGTTTCATTGCGGCGAACAAGCTGCGCTCCGGTCAATCCGGCGTTCTGGGCCTCTTTTTCTGGGAATGCGTTAATAAGCGTTAATATCCGTTAGTAAGCGTTATTAAGTGTTAGAATCTTTTTTTGGCCATTTGTGCAAAACCGAGAAGAGAAATGGCACAGGCTTCCGCCGTCGTTCCAGGTCAAGGCGGATTGGCGGGTTGGTCGGATTTATGAAAAAGAATCCTCCAAGGTTCGATTTTACAATATTCATCGTCTCAAAATATCATTAGACGAATCATATATCTTAGATATTCATTCGTCAATAGCTATTTTAAGATTAGGATCGATGGGGCGGGTAAGGCGGACGGCGACGTGGCGGGTTTGGGGGAGGATGAATTTCTTGATTTCGATGGTGACGCGCTTGGGCTGGTACTCGCGCAGGATTGTTTCGGCCATGTCCGCAGCCAGGGTTTCAATCAGTTTCCAGCTTCGACGGCGGCCAAAACTGGCCAGTCGCAAAGCGACGGCGTGGTAGTCAATGGTTCCACGCAGGCAGTCGTTTTTGGCGGCGGCGGTGAAATCGTGGTCCATTTCGACGGTGACGAGAAGGCGCTGGGGCTTGGCGCGCTCGGCTTCGGGCACGCCGACGCGCATGAATACTTCTAATTCGTTAATGATGATCTGGTCCATGCGAGATTCTCAATGTTGGCGGGCGGCGACGTGCTGAAGTAAAACGCGGGTGGGTTCGTTCAGGGGCAGGGCAAGGGCTTCGGCCAGGGGCATCCAGCGAAATTCCTGGGCTTCATCATTCAACTTTACGCTGTAATGGCCGTGGGCGTGGCAAGTGTAGTTGAGCAGCACAAAATGTGCGTCACGATAGAATTGTTTGGAATGGATGCAGTCCTGGACGAGGGCAAAGGAGATGTCGGAAATATCCAAGTTGGTTTCTTCTTTAATTTCGCGGGCCAAGGCATCAAGTGACGGTTCCCCGAATTTTATTTTGCCGCCGGGAATGCCCCAAAGGCCGGACCATTTTTGGGTGCGAACCATTAAAACCTTTTTGGCGTCATTCCAAATCAATGCGCCCACGGTGCAGATGGGATGAGGCGCGCGCCCGGCGGACAAGTCCTGGGGACGGGGACGGAGGTGGAACTGATTGGACTCCAGGATTTCGCGCAACTCTCCGAGGTGCTCGACGATGAGATCGGGCTCACTGGCCCGCAATTGTTCAAGGCGATTGTATCCTGTTAATACGGCGCAGGAGCCGATGCCTCCAAATTTGGCGGTTTCAATATCATGCTGCATGTCGCCAATAAAAATTGTGCTGGCGGGGTCGAGTTGATTTTCGGCGAGTAATTCGACGATCTTGGCCCGCTTGTCCCAAACCCCCGGATAGGCCCGGTCGATGAATTTGTCGAAACCAACAGCGGCCGCCTGCCGGGCGAAATAATGGGCGGAAACGGTGCTGAGCAGGAAAGTCCTAATGTTGTGCTGGCGGCAAAAGACCAGGAAATCGCGAGCATGGGGCAATTCGGTGACGTCTCCTTGCAGGTGACTGAAGTGGCTGTGAAAGGACTCTTCCAGTCGCGCCAATGGAATATGCGGGATATAGCGATCGTAAAAGCTCTTAAAGGGCAGACAAAACTCGGCGCGGAACTGATCGAGGGTCAATTTTTCGACGCCGGATTCAGCAAAGACGAAATTAGTTGCCGCCAGGACGGCGGGCAAATCATCCACCAGGGTTCCCGACCAATCGAAGATGATGTTTTGAATCACGGCCTGAACATAGCTGCTTAAGCCCAAAGCTTAAACTGAAAAGGGGGCGGGGACTTACGCGATGGATAAATCATGGGGCGTCGGGGCGGCGGCATTTGAAGAGGGTGGGGCGGATGTCGCGGGGATATTTTTTGCGGGGCTGGCCGTTGTTGTCGGTGCAGAGCCAGAAATAGTTCTTATCTACGGCCAAGCCTTCCATCACGCCGACAAAGACGGGATAATAGTTGTAATATTTTACTTCGCGGTCGTTTTCCATTTTTTTAAAGTTGTATTCGGCCAGCACGCAGTGGGTGGCGGGATCGATTTTTAAAATAACGTGGTCCTCGCGCATGAGGGCGAAGAGCGCTCCGTCAAACCAGCATAAATCCGAATAATGCGCATCCCAGAACCACCAACTCCACCTGGCGGGCACAACGAAATTATCGATGACTTTCAGAGTGCCCAAATCCACAACGATGATTCGGCCCTTTTTTCGTTCATTGGCCACATACAGGTTGTGGCCGTGGATGGTGATGCCTTCCCAGGCGGCGTTGCGGTCTTTTGAAAAATATTTTTCAACGGGCCGCCAGTCGATGTTGAGACGTTCGACTGTTTTGGCGCGGGGATCCCAGCGGAGAATCCAGCGGTCGGCCTCTTCGCAAAGGTAAATGCGCCCCTGGTCATCCTCGGTTACACCTTCGCAATCGTAGCGTCCAAATTTTTGCGAGGCGAAGGGAGCGAGCTGGGCCGCAGTAAAGCAATCGGGGATGCGAAGCAGATCGACGGCAGAGCTGCCGGGAATGAACTTTATTGTATAGACGCCAATTTGCTGGTCGCTTTCCGTGAGCAGCGCGCCCGAACTCTCCAGGAACAGGCCAGAGGCGTCGAAGCGCTGGCCGTTGGGTAAATTCATCTGCCAAATTTGTTCAGGCTGAAGGGTGTAATACTGGTAGCTCGGATCGTTTTGCCGCGCTGAACGGGTAAAACAGCCGGAAACCAGTCCGAGCCAGGCCATCATCATGGAAAATTTCAGCCACTTGCGCACGGAGAAACTGTAACAGACTGTGAGCAAGGGGCGAACGGAAAGAATATTATTGAAAAGAATGTCATTTGACTGGACAGGAACGGACTGAAGTTCTAATAATTGAACGTAATCTTACAGATTAGAATCTATAAGCGTATGAGCGAATATTTGTTTCCCAAGCGGTGGAGCCGGAGAGATTTTTTGGGAAGGGCGGGGCTGCTGGCAGCCGGGGTGGCCGCATTACCGTGCGGTAATTTACCTGGGGAATCAGCGGAGGGTGAGAAAAAGGCGCCGGTGCGCATGGGCAGCGGGTTGCATACGTATGAGCTGGATGAAGAGTGGGGCAGGCTGCCGGCAGGAATGAAGTATGGTTGGGGGTGCGGGGTGGTGGTTGACCGGCACGACCGCGTTTATGTGACTTCGCGTTCAACGAATCCGTGCGTGGCAGTTTTCGACAAGCACGGCCAATTGGAGGAAACCTGGTCGCAAGACTTCGGTGACAAGATTGGTTTGACTCCAGCACAAGTGCAAGACGCGGCGCACGGTCTATACTTGAGCAGGGAAAAAGGGGAGGAATATCTTTTTTTTACAGAGAATATCAGCAGCAACACCAGCGGATCGAAATTCGGGGCGCGAGTTTATAAGACGGACTTGAAAGGCAAGATTCTTTACCAAATTGGCAACGTGGCCAAACCGGGCAGCAACGCGCAAAAGTTCGATTGGACCAATCCGACGGATGTGGCGGTGGCGCCGAATCATGACATTTACGTGGTGGATGGCTATGGCAGCCAGCGGGTGACGCGCTTTGACCGGAATTTTACGCCGCTGAGGACCATCGGAGGAAAGGGCAAGGGCGATGGAGAATTTAACACGTGTCATGGGATTTGGATCAACACCTTAAAGGGAGGCGAGCCGGAAGTATATATTGCTGACCGCGCCAACGAGCGGGTGCAGATTTTCGATCTGGCGCTAAACCACAAGCGAAACCTTGTCGGCGACGTGCGCAATCCGTGTTGTTTTTACCAACACAAGGAGAACCTGTTTATTCCAGATCTGGCCAGTCGCGTGACTATTTTGGACGCGGCGGACCAACTGGTGACTCATTTGGGGGACGGCAAAGAATCCAACGGACCAACTAACAAACCGGACAACCAGACAAACCCATCGCTCTTTGCCGCTCCCCATTCACTTTGCGTGGATTCCGCTGGAAGCTTCTACGTGGTGGAATGGATCCCCACCGGCCGGCCGCGCAAGTTCAGGCACGTGCCGGCATGATCGGAAAAATAACCTATCCTCCGAATTGAAGTCGCGGGTCAGACTTTAGCATTGATTCGAGATTGGGCCATCGCACGTCGTTCATGGTGTAGAAGGCGTTCAGATAAACAGCCACTTCCTCAGCGGGATATTTTGCCAGAATTTTGTCGGCAGCGGCCTGTAACTTTGCATCTTCCATCGTGGCGGGCAATTCGTCCACCGCGCCGTTTTTGTGGGCCACGCCGAGGTTGTCCAAAAAATCGGCCAGCATGGGGGTTTCGTGTTTCATCAGCCAATCGCGCAAAAGGCTGGCGGCCATTAATTCCAGGCGGGGTTTGGAGAGTGTGGCCGCCATGGTTGCATGGCGGGCGGGGCGTGGTGTCCGCTCAAAGAAAGCGGGCCGCAATTTGCGACTTTCCGCGACTGTGGCCAGGACCGTGCGATAAAGCTCCTTGTTGTCATCGTGGGCGAATTCGATGATCCGCACGGCGAGCGGCGGCGACATGAACCCAAATAATTCGTGTGATGTCAGCATTCGAAAATAGGAACCGAGACTAAAAGGTTCGAAGATGAACTGCAAGTCTGGCTTTGCGCGTCTGGCTTTGCGCGATTGCCCGACACACAGAGCGGCGGAGGGCCGCCGCACTACAGGACGCTTCGCGTTTTTCCGAAGGCTTTCGGAGCCAACGCGCTGTTGGTTGCCTTGACATTGGGGGGCGGTTGCAGAAGACTGATGGACTTATGGCAGAGTCCAAGGTGAATGATCTCATGGAGAGGATTGTCTCTTTATGCAAGAGGCGCGGGTTTATTTTTCAGTCGTCCGAAATTTACGGAGGCATTAACGGCTTTTGGGATTACGGCCCCCTGGGCGCGGAGTTGAAGCGTAATGTCAAAGATTTCTGGTGGCGCGTGATGACGCAAAGGCGTGACGACGTGGTCGGGTTGGACGCGACCATTATCATGCATCCGAAAATCTGGGAGGCCAGCGGCCACACCACGACTTTTGCTGATCCCATGGTGGATTGTCTGCTGACGAAGAAGCGCTTTCGGGCGGACCAGATTGAGGCGCAAAGCGGCATCGCCTATCACTATAGCGGCGCCGAAGAGGAAAACGCAGAGGGGGGGAAACACAAATCCAGCAACGAACCTTACTCGGTGCTTCTGGCACCTGGAAAAAACCCGGACAGCGCCCGCAAGGTGGCCAAGCAATTTTACGCGCAACGCGGAATCATGGAGGCACGGCTGTTGGAAGAACGCACGGAGAAAGTGGAGAATTCAACTCGGTTCAATCCTGAAAACGGAAGTCTGCTGACCGAGGCGCGGATGTTCAATTTGATGTTCAAGACTTACGTGGGGCCGGTGGAGAGCGCGGAGAACACGGCTTATTTGCGGCCGGAAACGGCGCAGGCCATTTTTGCGCAATTCAAGAATGTGGCGGAAGTTTCCCGGGAGAAAGTGCCGTTTGGAATTTGCCAGATGGGCAAGGCGTTTCGCAATGAGATCAATCCGCGCAATTTCACTTTTCGTTCGCGGGAATTCGAGCAGATGGAACTGGAGTTTTTTATCCGGCCCGACGAAGTGGTAGAGGCAATCTGCGGCAGCGTGGCCAAGCCCGCGGGGCCGGGTCATCCGGGCGAACCGCAGGCCAATTGGGGCTGGCAGATGTGGCACAAATATTGGGTGGAGGAGCGGCTGGCATTTTACGAGAGCATCGGTTTGCCGCGGGCGACGCTGGTCGAGTATTGGCAGAAACCCGAGGAATTGGCGCATTACGCACGAGCGACGGTGGACATTCTTTATAAATTTCCCTTCAGCAAAAGAGACGCCAACGGCGAATTGACGGGGGAGGAACTGGAAGGGGTGGCGGCGCGGAGCGATTTTGATTTATCGCAACATCAAAGGTTTTCCGGCAAGGCGATGGGGGTGTTCGACGAGGAATTGAAGGTGGCCTGGGCCAAGCTGGATGAAGCTAAAAAGGCGGCGCTGTCGAAACAATATTTTGAATCGCGGCGCAAATATCTTGTCAAAACCAACGAGGAGCCGGCCAGGGCTGAGACGCAAGCGCGGGAAGAGGCGGCGGGATTGGCCCGCGGCAGCTACGTGCCCCACGTCATTGAGCCTTCGGCGGGGGTGGACCGGCTGGCTCTGGCTCTGATTTGCAATGCTTACGGCGAGGACACGGCGCCGGACGAAAAAGGCAAGATGGAGACGCGGGTGGTGATGAAGTTTCATCCGCGTATCGCGCCAGTCAAGGTGGCGGTGCTTCCGCTGCTGAAGAACAAACCGGAATTGGTGAAAAAAGCGCGGGAAGTAAGGGATTTATTGCGTCCGCAGATGACGGTATTTTATGACGAAGCGGGGGCGATTGGGCGGCGGTATCGGCGGCAGGATGAGGCCGGAACGCCGTTCGCGGTGACGATAGATTTTGACACCTTGGGAGAGCAGGGGCCTGAACTCAAGGACACAGTGACAGTGCGGGAGCGCGACAGCATGAAGCAGACACGGGTGAAGATAGACGCGCTGCCAGCCCTGCTCCTGGAGAAGATTCGATAATGGCGATCAGCACAAAAGTTACAGACGAAGGATTGGATGTAGCGGCGAAGGAAGCACCCATGAAAAGGGCGCCGACACTCTACTTGATTATTCTTTTCAAGCTGGCCAAGGGAGTGCTGGCCTGCGGATTCGCCATCGGCCTATATTTTCAGTCGGCAAAGGTTTTGCCGGTTGAATACCAGAAGTTCATGTCGGAGCCTGCAGTGAAAAAGGTGTTTCATTACCTGCGGATTCATCCTGAGAATCGATTTTTTATGCGCCTGGCCACCGATATCGGCAACGCGACAGACGCCGGCGTGAGGGAAGCGGCTTTAGGGGCTCTGTTGTGGTCCTTGTTTCCGTTGACGGAGGGGTTGGGTCTGTTGTTTCGAGTGAAGTGGGCGGGATGGCTGGCCATTGTGGAATCGGCATTTTTTGTACCGCTGGAGATACATAAGCTGCTGGAAGAATTTAGCTGGTTCATGGTTGGCGTGACCATCATCAATGTTTGCATTGTGTGGTATTTGTACGCCAACCGCGAACGGCTTTTCCACCATCACCATTTTGCCCGCCAGCCTCGCACTGCTTGAGATATAGGGAGGCACTCAGTTCTTATTTAGAGCCAGCCCGGTAGACGACAATTGGGCCAGGCGAACATGTGCGCCGGAGACGAGTGAATCGGAGGGGTTGATGATGACACATTCGTTGGTCGTCACTCCCGAGAGGACTTCAATATTCTGGCCGAGATCGCGCCCGACTTGAATACTGCGCAATTCGACCTGGCCATCGCCCCGGACGACGCCGACTTGCGGACCTTCGGCCCGGAACAACAAAGTGTTGGAGGGCAGCACCAGGGCGGGATTGGGGTTGGTATCGTGAAAACTCACCTGGGCATAACTGCCGGCGATGATTTCGTTTTTCGAATTGTCCACGTCCAGTTCAATCAATAGTGTGCGAGAGTTGACGTCAATCGCACCGGCGGTGCGCACGACCGTCGCTGGAACTTTGCGCCCCGGCAATTCGGGGACAATTATGTCGGCGCCGGCTCCCACGGCCAGGCCAGGCGTGCCTGATTGGGGAACGCGCACAAACACGCGCAAGGTGTGAGTATCCGACAGGCGAAAAAGTTCCTTGCCGGAACTGATCAAGTCGCCGACGTCGATGTCACGCGCCGTGATGGTGCCGGGAAAAGGTGCGGTGACGCGGCAGAAGGCTTTAAGATCTTCGAAGCGTTGCACGGTGGCTTTGGCGGCGTCGATGTTGGCCTGCTTCAATTGCAGATCGGCTGCTTTTTCGGCATTCTCCTGCTCGCTGACACTGGAAGTTTTGAGCAATTCGGCCCAGCGATCGGCTGTGACCTTGGCCAAAGCCAGGGCGGCTTGGGCCTGGAGCAACCCGGCTTTGGCTGCCTCCAATTCCTGATCCAATTCCGGGGTGTCGATAACGGCGAGCAACTGACCTGCTTTGACCTGCGCGCCGATGTCAACAGTCCAATTGGTAACGTAGCCGCTGGCCCGGGCGTAAATAGGGGCCTCCACGTAAGGCCGGACTTCGGCGGGCAACAACATTCCGGCCAGCGACTGGCCGGGGGCGGCCAGGACATAATTCACAGTGGGGATGGATAATTGCAGAGTATCATCCCGCAAGGTCCGGCCATGCAGCCACCGGGGGATCATACCGGCGGCGAGGCCGATTATTGTCAATACAAATACCAGCGCGGACCATCGGCCGAGCTTGGGCGGCGCGGCGGCGGCGCGGGGGGGCGGCGGAGCCGTTTCGAGGATGGGAGGATTAACTGTGGGTGAAGCGTCCATATTATTTATTTCAATTCTGCTAAATGGGTCGTGGCCTCGAGGTCAGTGACCACAGGCGATTCCGATTCTGAGACGGATCGGCGGTGCATTAGGCTGAACACCACTGGAACAAAGAACAACGTGGCCGCCGTGGCCAAAATCAATCCGCCAATGACGGCGCGGCCCAGGGGAGCATTCTGTTCGGCGCCTTCGCCGACACCCAGGCTCATGGGCAACATGCCGATGACCATGGCCAGGGCGGTCATGACCACAGGCCGAAGACGTCCGGCTCCTGCGGTCAGGGCGGCTTCGGTGGCGTTCATGCCCCGCTGCAAATTAAGGCGGGCAAAAGTGACGACGAGCACGGCGTTGGAGGTGGCGACGCCCATACTCATAATCGCGCCCATCAAGGCCGGAACGCTCAAGGTCGTAAAGCTCAGGAAGAGCGCCCAGACGACGCCGGCCAGCGCCCCAGGGAGTGCGGTGATGATGATGAAAGGATCCAGCCAGCTTTGGAAATTAACCACCAGCAGCAAATAAATGAGCACGATCGCCCCAATCAACCCAAAACCCAGGCCGATGAAGCTGGAGTGCATGGTGGAAGCCTGCCCGCGCAAGGTCAGAAAACTGCCACGAGGCAGTTCCTTTTCCGTTTGCTGGAGCAGCGGTTGCAAATCGCGCAGGACACCGCCCAGATCGCGACCGCTGACATTTCCAAAGACGTCAATCACGGGCCGGACGTTGTAATGCGAGACGACGGGCAGGCCATTGGTCCGGGTCATGGTGGAAACATTGGCGAGCAGTTGGACGCTGGCCCGGCCGGCTTGATTGCCGCTGACCGGCAGGGCTTGCAGGGCGCTGACAGTGTCAAGCACACGCTCAGGGGCGCGGATGTTGATTAAATATTGAATGCCCAAATCTGTATTGAGCCAGTAGGCGGGCGTGACCTGGCCGCTGCCGCTGACGCTGAGCAACAACTGGTTGGCCACGTCCGATTCGGTCAGGCCGATGGTTTCGGCTTTGGAGCGGTCCACGTTGAAAAGGAGTTTGGGCAAATCCGCCTGCTGCTGGATGCGAATGTCCACCGCCCCTGGAATGTGCCGCATGCGCTCGACCAGGCGGGCGGCGACGGCGCGATTCTTGTTTTGATTATTCCCGGTGATTTGAATGTCCAGCGGCGCGGGAATGCCGAAGTTCAGTGTCTGGCTGACAATATCCGCCGGCAGGAAATAAAAAATATTGCCGGGGAATTCACGATTCAGCCGGAAGCGCAGTTGGCGGACGAAGTCGTCGGTGGGGGGATGGCCCTTGTTCAGGGAGATGAGAATGTCGGCGTCGCCCGAGCCAATCAGGCCGTTATTGCTGTAGCTGGTGCTGATGCCGGAATTGGGCAGGCCGATGTTGTCAAGAATACCTTCAACGAAGCGGGCCGGGATTTCACGGCGGATGGCAATTTCGATTTGGTCGATGAGTTTGGCGGTTTCCTCGACGCGGGTGCCGCTGCGGGCGCGGACGTGCAGGCGGATCTGCCCGGCATCGACGCTGGGAAAAAAGTCCTGGCCAAGCAAGGGGATTAAGAGACACGTGCCGAGGCAAAAACCCAGGAAAAGGACGACAAAGACGCCGCGATGCTCAAAAATTGCCTCCAACAGACGCCGGTAGCCAAGTCGGAAGCGGTCGAACGATTTTTCAAAAGCTGTTTGCACCGCCACGAAAGGCCGCACCCAGGGAGAAACATTTCGGGCGTCGGCGTGCCCGTGGGCATGTTGTTCGTAATAATTATAGTTTTGATAAAACCACATCACCATGGTCGGAACCAGAGTGCGCGATAGGACGTAACTGGCCAGCATGGCGAAAACGACCGCTTCGGCCAGCGGGACGAAGAGATAGCGTCCTACTCCGGTTAGAAAAAACATTGGAACGAATACAATGCAGATGCAGAGGGTCGAAACAAACGCCGGCAGGGCGATCTCCTGCGCGCCGTCGAGGATGGCTTGCTTGAGAGGCTTGCCAATGGCCATTTGCCGATGGACGTTCTCGATCTCCACCGTGGCGTCATCGACCAGGATGCCGACGGCCAGGGCCAGACCGCCCAAGGTCATGAGGTTTATGGTCTCGCCCAAGGCGCTTAAAATGGCCATGGAACTGAGAACAGAGAGGGGGATCGAAATGGCAATGATGAAAGTGCTGCGCCACGAGCCGATGAAAAGGAGGATCATCAAGGCGGTCAAGGCTGCGGCAACCACACCTTCTTTGAGCACGCCATTAATGGCGGCCCGCACGAATAACGATTGATCGGCAAATTCGCGCACTTTCACGTCAGCGGGCAGCGACGTTAGCAATGCCGGCAGGGCGGCTTTGACGCGCTGTACGACCTCCAGGGTCGAGGCGGCGCCGCTTTTCATAATAGTGAGGAGCGTTCCACGGACGCCGTCACGCCGAACGACGTTCTGCTGCGGGGCGAAACCGTCGCGGACCTGTGCCACGTCGCGGATGTAGATGGTGGCGCCGTTGGCCTTGCGGACGGGCATGTCATTCAGCTCTTCCAGCGTCTTTGTCGAGCTATTAACTTCCAGGTCGTATTCGGTGGGGCCGATCTTCGCCGTGCCGCCGGGCAGAATGAGATTTTGGGCGTTAATGGCGTTGACGACATCAACCGGAGCCAAGCCTTTGGATTTCAGGGCGGGCAAATCCAGATCGACCGACACAAGCCGGGTGCGCCCACCGTAAGGCCAGGGCATGGCCGCGCCGCGAATGGTGGCCAAGCCGACGCGGATTTGATTCAAAGTGATGTCGTAAATGGCCTGTTCGGAAAGCGTCTTGCTGGTCACACTGTATTGCAGAATGGGAACGGTGGACGCGTTATAGCGAATGATGAGCGGCGGGGTTTGGCCCGGCGGCATTTGTTTGAGAACTGTCTGGGCCACAGCCGTGATTTGCGCCACGCCGGCATCGACGGATGCGCCCGGCTGCAAAAACACCTTGATGATTCCGACCCCGCTATAGGAGGTCGATTCCATGTGTTCGATGTCATTGACCGTGGCCGTCATGGCGCGCTCGTGGTTATAAACGAGGCGCTGCTCAATGCCCTGGGCGTCCAATCCGGTGTATTGCCAAATGACACTGATGACCGGGATGTCGATATTGGGGAAAATATCGGTTGGCGTGCGCAAAATAACCAACGGCGTCAGCAGCACCAGAATTATGGCGCAGACGACGAACGTATAAGGCCGGCGCAGGGCTAGGGCAACAATCCACATGCGGAGTTAGGGAGGATCGCTTTATTAGCAGCAGCCGGAGCCGTCATTCCATTTTGCCGGGCAGAGCATCAGTTGAGTTAATTTCATGTATTTCATGTCAGGCAACACTCTACACCTCTTCACGGGTTAATTCATGGAAAAGTGTATTGCCCCGGGTCTTGGGGCAGGGCCGCGGAAGTTCACATCCCGGCCACCCAATCAGACGCATGGGTGGGAAAAGTATTCATGCCCAATGGCGGCGAAGTTGGATGCGCATTTGGAACTGGTAGAGTAGGCGGGGAGGTCGGATTGAGAGGCACAAGGCCAATGACCGACTCTCGCCCGCCCCTCATCGAACCGAACGGACGGATTTCCCATATTCGGCTCTCCGAACTCATTCATCG
>Ga0182030_10021096_pt1 | contig 12227 bp, 12 predicted proteins | sample 812S3MmetaG_FD_121299 | JGI IMG/M metagenome (GOLD analysis project Ga0182030, IMG submission 121299) | Permafrost microbial communities from Stordalen Mire, Sweden - 812S3M metaG (Illumina Assembly) | ecosystem: Environmental > Terrestrial > Soil > Wetlands > Permafrost | place: Sweden...
CGCCGCCGACGTCAAAGCGCCCGCCGCGACGATTAAAGTGGTCACTTCCGGGGCTTTCACCGCCGCCTACCTGGAACTGGCGCCCGAATATGAGCGCGCCACGCACAACAAACTGGCCACGGAGTTCGGACCCTCCATGGGAACCACGCATAACGCCATCCCCATGCGCCTCGATCGCGGCGAAACGATCGACGTCGTCATCATGGCCGCGCCGGCCCTCGACGCTCTGATCAAGCAGGGCAAGGTTCGCGCCGATAGCCGGGTCGACCTGGTGCAATCCAAAATGGCCATGGCGGTCAAGGCTGGCGCGCCGCATCCCGACATCAGCACCGTCGACGCCCTTAAGCGCACGCTGCTCGCCGCCAAATCGATCGCCTATTCCGATAGTGCCAGCGGCGTGTATCTGTCCACCGAATTGTTTCCGAAGCTCGGGATCGCCGATCAGATCAAGGCCAAGTCCAAGAAGATCGAGGCCGACCCTGTTGGTGGCGTCGTGGCCACCGGCGAATTCGAAATCGGCTTTCAGCAAATCAGCGAACTGCGTCCCGTGAAGGGTATCGATATCGTCGGCGAGCTGCCGCCGGGAGCCCAGCGAGTCACCTATTTCGCCGCAGGCATCCCGTTGACCTCCAAACAGCCGGACGCGGCCAAGGCGCTGATCCAATGGCTGGCGTCACCGGCCGCCTATCCAGCGATCCAGAAAAGCGGATTGGAACCGGCCAAGGCGAAATAGCTCTTCGAGAGCGTGATTCTCGATGTGGCGCGGGCCGCTAGGCCTGCTGAGTCGAGACTCGTCTCGACTCTTCTGCGATCCGTGCAGCCCGCGTCCTCAGTCACCCCACCTCGGTTACGATAGAAAGACACTCTCGCTATGGCCCTCCGTTTCTACAACACCCTGACGCAAAAGGTGGAGCCGTTCGCTCCGCTGCACGACAACGTCGTGAAAATGTACACCTGCGGGCCGACCGTTTATAACTACGTCCACATCGGCAACCTGCGGACGTTCACCTTCCAGGACATCCTGCGCCGCTGGCTGCAAGCGCGCGGCTACAAGCTCGATCACGTGATGAACATTACCGACATCGAGGATAAGATCATCCGCCACGCCGCCGCCGCGCACCAAACGATCTACGAGTACACGCAGAAGTACACCGATGCGTTTCTCGAAGATATCGACACGCTACGTCTCCAGCGGCCCGAACGCCTGGTCAAGGCCACCGATTGCATCGCCGACATGGCCGCGGCGGTGCAGAAACTGGAAGAGAAGGGTTACGCCTATACAAGCGATGGATCCGTGTATTACCGCGTCTCCAAGTTCCCGGAATACGGCAAGCTCTCGCATCACGATTTTAGCGGGAGCCTCGCCGGCGCGCGCGTCGACGTCGACGAATACGATAAGGCCGACGCCCGCGACTTCGTGCTGTGGAAAGCCAAGAAGGATGACGAGCCTTCCTGGGACACGCCCATCGGCAACGGCCGCCCCGGCTGGCACATCGAGTGCTCCGTGATGGCGATGAAGTATCTGGGAGAGACGCTCGACATCCATACCGGTGGAGTGGATCTGGCGTTTCCGCATCACGAAAACGAAATTGCGCAGTCCGAGGCCCTCACCGGCAAGCCGTTCGTGCGTTTCTGGATGCACGCTGAGCACCTGAGCATCGACGCGCAGAAGATGTCGAAGTCGGTGGGCAATTTCTATACGCTCCGCGATCTCGTAGGCATGGGCTACGCTCCGGAAACCATCCGCTACCTGCTGGCGTCGGTGCCGTATCGCAAGAAGCTCAACTTCACTTTCGATGGTCTGAAGGCGGCCGCGACCTCCATCGAGCGTCTGCGCAATTATCAGTTCCGGCTGAAAACCGGGAAGTTCGCGGAGGGACTGAATACCGCTCTGGTCGATCGAACCGATGCCGCGACGAAAGCGTTCGATGAAGCTCTCGACGACGATTTGAATACCGCCGAGGCGCTCGCCGCCGCCTTCGAATACGTCCGCGTCACCAACACGGCCATGGACAACGGCGAATTCAAAGCTGGAAACACAGCGGGCGCGCAGGCCTTCCTGAAACACTTCGATTCGGTGTTCGATGTACTCCTGCCGTCGGAGCAGCCGGGCGGCTTATCCGATCACGAAATAGATGTTCTGGTCGGCGAGCGCAACGCGTCCAAGAAGGCCCGCGATTTCGCCCGCGCCGATAAGATCCGCGGCGACCTGGCGTCGCACGGCGTGATCCTCGAGGATACAAAGGAAGGGGTTCGCTGGAAACGGCAGTAGAACGCGGAACGTCCATTCAATCTGAACGCCATGAAATTCGAAAGCAAAACCGTCCACGCGGGTGACCGCCGCAAAGCCGGCGACTACATTCCAGTCACCACGCCGATTTATACGGCGTCGAGCTATTTCTACGATTCGATGGACCAGCTCGACCGCGTGTTCGGCCGCGAGGAAGAGGGGCCCTCCTACGCGCGCTACGACAATCCCACCACCACGGCGCTCGAAACGCTGGTCAACGAATTGGAAGGCGGCCACGCGGCTTTCGCCTGCTCCTCGGGAATGATGGCGATTCACCTCGCCTTGCTCGCCGCGCTGGTCGACCGGCCCAAGCGCGTGGTCGCCGGCGACGTTATCTACGGCGCGACCACGCACTTGCTGATGAGCATTTTCGGCGCGCTCGGCGTCGAGACCGAATTTGTCGATATGTGCGATCTCACGGCCGTGGAGCAAGCTGTCGGTGTAAATACAGGTGCCGGGAAGACGGCCGCCGTCTTGCTCGAAACCATCACCAATCCGCTGCTTCGCGTTCCGCAGATGGATAAAGTCGCCGAGATCGCGCGGCGAGCCAACGCGGCGGTCATCGTCGACAATACGTTCGCCACGCCCATGCTCATGCGGCCGCTCGAGCTGGGCGCGAGCATCGTGATCCACAGCGCCACCAAGTACCTCGCCGGCCACGGAGACGCGCTCGGCGGAATCATCGTGTGCGAGCAAGCGCACTTCGAAACGCTGAAAACTTTGGTTCGCACCATGGGGCCGAATTTGGGACCGTTCGAGGCTTATCTGACGATGCGCGGCATCAAGACGCTGGCGCTGCGCATGGAGCGCCAATGCCAGAACGCCTGCAAAGTTGCGGCCTGGTTGAAGTCGCATCCGCGAGTCGCGCGCGTCTATTTTCCCGGCGATCCCGCCCATCCCGATGCCGCCACGGTCAAACGTCTCCTGCCGAAGGACATGGCGGGCGCCATGGTCGCCTTCGAACTGAAGGACGCCGGCAAAAGCGAAGTCTTCACCTTCATGGAGAATCTTAAAATGATTGTGCGCGCCACCTCGCTCGGAGACGTGCACACCATGGTGCTCTATCCGGCCATGGCGTCGCATCGCGATCTTTCGCCCAAACATCGCCAGCGGTTGGGCATCGGAGACAATCTGGTGCGCGTTTCGGTGGGTATTGAAGCGATCGAGGATATTATTGCGGATCTGGACAATGCGCTACGCGCGTGAGGGTAACGAATCATGACATCAGCCGCCCAAGTTCTGCTATACTGAGACTTCATGTTCGCCCCTCTTCATCACGGAAGCCATCACCATCATGGACATTCCATGCTGCGGCGGACTCACCGTTAATCCCGAAAGAAAGTAGAATTTTCGAGAGCCCGCCGGTTAACTCCGAGCGGGCTTTCTTATTGGTGCCTAAATTATGCAACTTGATTTCAAGAAACTCGATGGACTGATTCCCGCGGTGATCCAGGATCACCAAACCGGCCGCGTGCTCATGGTCGGCTTCATGAACGACGTGGCTTTTCAGAAGACCGTCGAGACCGGCTTTGCGACCTTCTACAGCCGCTCGCGCAACAAGCTGTGGCTCAAGGGCGAAAGCTCCGGGCACAAGCTGGTCGTGAAGGAAATTTCGACCGACTGCGATCTCGATACCGTGCTCGTCAAAGTCGAAGCGCTGGGGCCGGGCGTGTGCCATGAAGGCTATCAGAGCTGCTTCTTCCGGCGTCTCGAAAACGGCGAATGGAAAGAGAGCGAATCCAAGACGTACGATCCGAAAGCCGTGTACGGGAATTGACGTGTACGGGAATTGATTGACCGCGATGTCAGCCCGCATCGAACCGTGCGCGTCAGCCAGCGGGCGTTTGACCGATCGCGATTTTGCTTGAAAGAGAAAGAATGAAACTCAAACTAGGAATTCCCAAAGGCAGTCTCGAAAACGCCACGGTCGATCTGTTCCGGCGCGCCGGATATCAAATCACCATCAGTAGCCGTTCGTACTTCCCCGCCATCGACGATCCGGAAATCGAGTGCATGCTTATCCGCGCGCAGGAAATGGCCCGCTACGTCGAGGACGGCATTCTCGACGCCGGCCTCACCGGCCGCGATTGGGTGGAAGAAAACAACGCCACCGTGGAAACCGTCGCCGATCTGATTTATTCCAAGCAGAGCTTCGGCAAGGTGCGCTGGGTGCTGGCCGTGCCCGAATCCTCCTCGATCAATTCGGTGAAAGACCTGGAAGGCAAGATCATCGCCACCGAACTGGTCGGGGCCACCAAGCGCTATCTTGCCAAGCACGGCGTCACCGCGAAGGTCGAGTTTAGCTGGGGCGCGACCGAAGTGAAGCCGCCCGCGCTCGCCGACGCCATCGTGGAGGTGACCGAGACGGGCTCGTCGTTGAAGGCCAATAAACTTCGCATTGTGGAAACGCTGATGGAATCGAACACGCAGCTGATCGCCAATGTGAATTCGTGGAAAGACCCCGAAAAGCGCAAGAAGCTCGAAGATATGAAGATGCTGCTGCAGGGCGCGATCAACGCTCTGGGCAAGGTCGGGCTGATGCTCAACGTGGAGAAGACGAATCTGCGGCAGGTGCTCGACGTGCTTCCCGCGTTGAAGCGGCCGACGATTTCGGCACTGAGCGAAGACGGCTGGCTTGCCGTAAACACGATTCTCGACGAATCGGCCGTGCGCACGATTATTCCGCGGCTGAAGGACGCCGGCGCGCAGGGGATCGTCGAATATCCTTTGAATAAGATCATCATGTAAAGGCGTAGAGAGATCGCCGCGTACAAAACAATGATTCGGATACTAACCGCACGCGACGCGCAATCGCTGATCCAGCGCAAGACCATACGTCTGGAGGAAGCGGAGCTCGCGGTCATGCCGATCCTTACGGATATTCGCGAGCGCGGCGACGCCGCTCTACTGGAGTACGCCCGCAAGTTCGATCGCTTCGAAGGCGAAAGCGTGCGCGTGCACGTGACGGGTTCGCTCGAGCCGGATTTCCGCCGCGCCGTGGAACTCGCCGCGGACAACATCCGCGCGTACGCGCAGGCGCAGTTGCCGAAGGAATGGTTCGTGGATCATGCGGACGGCCGCAGGCTGGGGCAGATCGTGCGTCCGCTGGATGCGATGGGCGCGTATGTTCCGGCGGGGCGCTATCCGCTGCCCTCCACCGTGTTGATGACCGTGATCCCCGCGCAGGTGGCGGGTGTTCCGACGATCTGCGTGGCGTGCCCGAATCCCAGCGTGGAAATTCTCGGCATCGCGCACTTGCTGGGCGTCACGCACATGTTCCGCATGGGCGGCGCGCAGGCGATCGCGGCGCTGGCCTACGGTACGGAGACCGTGCCGAAAGTCGACCGCATCGTGGGCCCCGGGAATATATATGTTGCGGCGGCGAAGAAGTTACTGGCCGGCGAAGTCGGTATCGATTTCGTCGCCGGGCCGACCGAGATCGTCGTGATCGCGGCCGATGGCAATCCGCGCTGGATCGCGGCCGATCTGCTCGCGCAAGCCGAGCACGATGTGGATGCCTCGGCAATTCTATTAACAACTTCGCGTTCCTTGGCTGAGGCCGTTGCCGTCGCGGTCGAGGAGCAGCTCGCGTCACTGCCGACGGCGCACGTGGCGCGCGCGTCGATCGACAACAATGGCGCGATCGTCGTAACCGATTCGCTCGACCAGGCGATTGAGATTTCGAACGCGCTCGCTCCCGAACACCTGGCTCTCCACGATGGCAGCCTGCTCGCCCGGATTCGCCACGCGGGCGCGGTCTTCGTCGGCTCATCGAGCCCGGAAGCCGCGGGCGACTACGTCTCCGGTCCGAATCACGTGTTGCCGACGTCGGGCGCTGCGCGCGTGCGCGGCGGACTCTCCGCGGCCGACTTCGTCAAGGTCATCGCCGTTCAGGAGCTTTCGCGCGAAGGCATCCGCCGGCTGACTCCCGCGATCGCCAAGCTCGCGCGTGCCGAAGGTTTGGAAGCGCACGCGCGATCGGCCGAGGTGCGCGGGCATGACTGATTCGCGCGCACCGCGACCTATGTTAACGCCGCGCCCCGCCGTACAGAAAATGGCCCCGTATACGCCTCCCACGGGAGGGCGCGCAGGAAAACTGCGCCTGGATTTCAACGAGAACACGGTGGGCTGCTCGCCGCGCGTCATCGAATTCCTGCGCGAGAAGCTCACCGCCGAGGTTCTTCCCGTCTATCCCGAGTACGTGGAGGCGATGAACGAGCTCGCGGCATTCTTCGGCGTGACGCCCCAGGAATTCCTGTTGACCAACGGCACCGACGAAGCGATTCAGGTGCTGATCAATACCTACGTCGACGATGGCGACGAGGTTCTGCTGCTGCATCCCTCCTACGCGATGTACCGTTTCTACGCGGAACTCGCGGGCGCGGAAGTTCGTGAGCTGGCGTACCGCGCCGCCGATCTCTCCTTTCCGCTCGACGAGCTGCTCGCGGCAATTCGCCCGGGGACGCGGGCGATCCTGATCGCGAATCCGAATAATCCCACCGGGACGGGAATCGATCTCGATGGCATTCGCAAGATTCTGGAAGCTGCGCCGCAAGCGGCCGTGCTGATCGACGAAGCGTATTTCGAATTTTCCGGCGTCACCGCGCTCGCCCTGCTTCGCGAATATCCAAATCTGTTCGTGAGTCGCACGTTTTCGAAAGTCTATGGCATGGCGGCGATGCGTTGCGGATGCCTGTTCTCCCGCGCGGAAAACGTTCGTTGGTTGCACAAAGCCCAATCGCCGTACAGCGTGAATATGCTAGCGGCGCTGGCGGCGCGCGCGGCGGTGCGCGATGGCGAATACGTCGCCAACTACGTGCGAGAAATCCTGACGGCGCGTGACCTCGCCTGCGAGGGATTGCAACGCTTGGGCATTCGCTTCTATCCCAGCCGCGCCAACTTCATTCTGTTTTACGCGGGCGAGCAAGCCATTCCGATCCGAGACGCCTTGCGCGAAACTGGCGTGCTGATTCGCGATCGCAGCTATGAGATCGGCGGTTGTGTGCGCGTGACCATCGGAACTCGCGCGCAGATCGAGCGCTTCCTCGTCGAACTGGAGAAGCTGTGGAAAGCCTGAACGGGGACGTTGTAAGAAGCCTGATCGTCTTCGACATGGACGGCGTCCTGGCGGAAGTGACCGAGTCCTACCGCGAAGGCATCGTGCAAACCGTTGCGTATTTTACGGGCCAGCGCATCGAGCGCGAGCTCATTCAGGATTACAAAAATCGTGGCGGCTGGAACAACGACTGGGCGCTTTCGCGGAAGATCGCCGCGGATCTCGGCGTCGACGTGGATTACGACACAGTCGTCGATCGGTTCAATTTATTTTTCCTTGGCCCTAACGGCGATGGCCAAGGATTGATTCAGCGCGAGAGCTGGTTCCCGAAGCCGGGATTTCTGGAGCGCCTCGGCGAGCGTCACGACCTCGCGATCTACACCGGCCGTGTTCGTTATGAAGCGGCGATCACTTTGCAACGATTCGCCGGCGGCGTGCGCTTCGATCCGGTATTGTGCGCGGACGAAATCGCGGTGGGCAAGCCGGCGCCGGATGGGCTGATCGAGATCCAGCGGCGCAGGCCGGATCGGAAGCTATGGTACGTCGGCGATACCGTCGACGATGCGCGCTGCGCGGGCGCCGCGGGAGTGCCGTTCATCGGCGTCGCCGCGCAGTCCCATGCGAAACGCGACGCGCTGGTCGATTTGTTTAAACAGGAAAAGGCCGTCGCCATCGTGGAGAACGTCAACCAGATCGAGGAGGCGTTATGGCAAAGCGTGTAGCAGGAAGCGCGAACAAAGCCCGGCGCGCGTCCGCTCGAAGCGCAAATATCGAGCGCATCACGAAAGAAACCCAGATCCGCGGCAGGCTCGTCATTGAAGGTCAGGGCACTTACCAGATTTCCACCGGCATTCGCTTCTTCGATCACATGCTGGAGCTGTTCGCCAAGCACGGCGGCTTCGATCTCACGCTCACGGCCACGGGAGATCTCGACGTCGATCAGCACCACACGGTGGAAGATGTCGGCATCGCGCTCGGGCAATTGTTCTCGAAAGCCCTCGGCGATCGCAAGGGCATTAATCGCGCCGGTTACTTCGTTCTGACCATGGACGAAACGCTGGCCGTCGTGGCGCTCGATCTTGGCGGGCGTCCGGCGCTGGTCTACCAGGATCTGGTTCGCGCGCGGCTGGTCGGCGATCTGCAAACGGAACTGGTCGAGGACTTCTTCGGCGGCTTCGTGAATCACGCGGGCGCCAATCTCCACGTCAAGGTTCTGTACGGGCGCTCGACTCATCACAAGATCGAGGCGATTTTCAAATGCTTCGCGCGGGCGCTACGCTACGCCTGTTCCACCGACGAACGTCTCAAGGATCAATTGCCTTCGACGAAAGGCCTGCTGTGATTTCGATATTCGATTACGGGGCCGGAAACCTTCGCTCCGTGCAAAACACCCTGGGAGCCATCGGTGCGGAATACGAACTCATTCGCGATGCCGAAGGTCTGCGGCGCGCCACTCGCCTGATTCTTCCCGGCGTCGGACACTTCGGGCAGATGATGCGCGCGCTCGATGAAATGCGGGTGCGCACGGCGCTCCTCGAAACCCTCCGCGCCGGAGTTCCGTTTCTGGGAATCTGCCTCGGCCTGCAGGCGCTGTTCGCCTCGAGCGAGGAAGCTCCGGAAGAGCGCGGCTTGGGCCTCTTCGAAGGCCAGGTGCGCCGCTTCCAAGGTGACATGCGGATTCCGCACATGGGGTGGGATCAATTGGAGCGGGTGCGTCCCGCGCGCCTGCTCGAAGGCACTGGCGACAAACCGTTCGTCTATTTCGCGCACAGCTACTATGCGCCGGTGGTTCCCGCGACTGCGGCCATTTGCGAATATTCGGTGCCCTACACGGCCGTGCTGGAGCGCGACAACATTTACGGCGTGCAATGTCATCCCGAAAAATCGGGCGAACTAGGTCTGAAGATCGTGCGCAATTTTGTGGAGAGTTAAGGAACCGTGCTTGCCAAGCGCATTATTCCGTGCCTCGACGTCACCGGCGGACGCGTCGTCAAAGGCGTGAACTTCGTGAACCTGCGCGACGCCGGCGACCCCGTCGAGCTTGCCGCGCGCTACAACGAACAAGGCGCCGACGAATTAGTTTTTCTCGATATCACCGCGTCGAGCGATGAACGCGACACCATGGTCGACGTGGTGGCCCGCACGGCGCGCGAGGTCTTTATTCCTCTCACCGTCGGTGGAGGAATTCGCTGGGTGGAAGATGCGCGCAGGATTCTGCATGCCGGCGCCGATAAAGTGAGCGTCAACACCGCCGCCGTGGGGCGTCCCGAACTCATCACCGAAATGAGTGAAGAGTTCGGCGCGCAGGCCGTGGTGCTGGCGATCGACGCGCGCCGGCGTCGCACCAGCGACGAGGAAGGTCCCGCCTGGAATGTCTACACCAAGGGCGGCCGCCACGATGAAGGCATCGACGCGGTGGAATGGGCCGCGCGCGGCGAGCAGTTGGGCGCGGGCGAAATCTTGCTGACTTCGATGGACACCGACGGCGTGCGGACCGGCTTCGATTGCGCTCTGACCCGCGCCGTACACGACGCCACTCGGATTCCCGTGATCGCCTCCGGTGGAGCGGGGAAGCCCGAGGACTTTTTCGAAGTGCTGGAGGGGGCCTGCGCCGACGCCGCTCTGGCCGCGTCGATCTTCCACTACGGAACCTACACCGTCGCCGACCTCAAACAATTTCTTGCTGCGCGGGGCGTCCCCATCAGACCTCCCGCCCCCACAGCCCCGTCCGCCAGGGCGGGGATCAACGAGGTACGGTTGTGATTTTTCCTTGCATCGATTTGATGGACGGCAAGGTGGTGCAGTTGGTGCAGGGCCGCGACAAGGCTCTGGAAGGCGACGCTCCTCTGGAAATGCTGCGCAAGTTCGCTGCGTTTCCCGAAATCCAGGTGATCGATCTCGATGCGGCCATGGGCAAGGGCGAGAACTCGGCGCTCGTGGAGATGCTCGCGAGCCGCGCCATCTGCCGCGTCGGTGGCGGTGTGCGCACGCCGGATCGTGCTCGCCGCTTGATCGAGCAGGGCGCGCATCGTGTGATCGTCGGCACGGCCGCGTTTACTCCTGTGATGCGGGACATCGCCGCGGCCGTCGGACCCGAAAAGATTCTCATCGCGCTCGATTCGAAGAACGGCAAGATCGTGGTAAAGGGCTGGCAGGAGGCGACGGACCTGAAAGCTGAGGATGTCATCCGCCAACTGGAGCCTCTGTGCGGAGGCTTCCTGTGCACCTACGTCGATAAAGAAGGTATGTTGCAGGGAACCGATCTGGATTGGTTCCGGCGCCTCCGCGCGGCGACGCAGCATGAGATCACCGCCGCTGGCGGCATCACGACGATCGACGACGTGAAGGCCTTGCGCGATATGAACGTCCACGCGGCGCTCGGCATGGCGATTTACACGGGTCGTCTGGATCTGGCCGAGTTGGCGAATCTCCGGTAGACCGGCCGATAGTCGCGTGCGTTATACAATGGCATCATGAACGCCGAACAGCTCGCACAAGAAGCGTTGAATTTGGCCCCGGAAGATCGGGCCAAACTTGCGGGCCGCCTTCTCTCCAGCCTCGACCCGGGTGACGAGGAGTCGATTTCAGACGAGGAGTGGTGCGAAGCGTGGGGCATTGAATGTGCGCGCCGGCTTGCCGAACTAGAGGCGGACCCGTCACTCGGCACACCCGCCGAGGAAGTACTGCGGAGAGCTAGAGCGCGACTTGAGTGATTGCCCGCGTTCGATTTCATTCCATCGCGGAACGCGAGCTGGATGAGGCGATTCAGTACTATGCGGAAATTGGCCCGGAATTAGCGGAAGCGTCTATAGACGAAATTGGCCGAGGCATTCGCTCGATCCGACAATATCCGAAGGCCGCTCCTGCCATTGCCGGACCTCTGCGCCGGTATATCATCCGGCGCTTTCCATACGGTATTGTTTACGCAAGCGACTCCAACGAAGTTTTCATTGTCGCGGTCGCCCATCTAAAAAGACGACCCCTCTATTGGGCCGGACGCACCTGATCCTCAATAATCCGGCAACAGCTCATGCGGCGCGTGCGCCCAGAAATCCGGCGCAGCCTGCGCCAGTTCCTCGTGATCTCCGTAGCCCCAGGTGACCGCGCAGGTGCGGATGCCCGCGCGATGCCCGGCCTCGATGTCGGTCGGCGCATCGCCGATGAACAGGCAATCCTCTTTACGAACGCCCAAAACTTCCAACGATTTCAGTAGCACGTCTGGTTCAGGCTTGGCCGGAAATCCGTCGGTACCTTGCACGTGGTCGAAGTGTGAAATCAATCCGAACTTTTCGAGGACCGCCTTCGTTGTCGGCGTACCCTTGGTGGTCGCGGTGGACTTGCGGCCTCCCAATCGTTCGAGAACGTCTGCGATTCCGGGGTACACGAAAGTGCTCGCGTGCTGGCGAGCCGGATACACCGCGCGATACTCCACGATCATCTGATCGATCTCCTGGTGGGTGAAACCCAATTCCAGGAATTCCTCGATCAGATGGCGCCCGATGTAGGTTCTGAGCTTCTCGTGGCTAATGTCGGTGCGGCCGCGCGCCGCCATTACCGTTTGAATTGCACCACAAATATCGAGCTGCGAGTCGAGCAGCGTGCCGTCGACGTCGAACAGGTATACAGGAAAGGCTGGAATCATCGAGCGAAAAGGGGACAGACTACTCTGTCCCCGCCTGAAAAAGATTGAGCTAGGTTCCGCAATTGGCCGTGGACAGAGCGGTCTGTCCCCTTTTCGTGCACCTACGCCGGCTGCGGGCCGCCTTCCAGCATACCCGGCAGCCGCGAGGGCGGAGGCGTCGGCTTGATCACCTGCTGCGTCTCGCCGCCTTCGGGCTTCGATGGCGGAGGCGTGGGCATCGCGGCCAGCGTTTCTCCCGC
>Ga0182030_10021098_pt1 | contig 12227 bp, 12 predicted proteins | sample 812S3MmetaG_FD_121299 | JGI IMG/M metagenome (GOLD analysis project Ga0182030, IMG submission 121299) | Permafrost microbial communities from Stordalen Mire, Sweden - 812S3M metaG (Illumina Assembly) | ecosystem: Environmental > Terrestrial > Soil > Wetlands > Permafrost | place: Sweden...
CTGGTGCGCATCAATCTCGACAGCCACGTCTCGCGCATCGACCTCGTCGGCAAGGACGCGATCGTGCTCAAGGACGGCAAGCAGATCACCGAGTTTCGCGACGGCATGCTGCCATGGGCGCTGCAGAACAACATTGCCATCTGCTTCGACGAATACGACGCCGGCCGCCCCGACGTGATGTTCGTCATCCAGCGCGTGCTCGAGGTTTCGGGGCGGCTGACGCTGCTCGACCAGCGTCGCGTCATCCGCCCGCATCCGGGCTTCCGCCTGTTCGCCACGGCGAATACGATCGGCCTCGGCGACACGTCGGGCCTCTATCACGGCACGCAACAGATCAACCAGGGCCAGATGGACCGCTGGTCGATCGTCGCCACGCTCAACTACCTGCCGCACGACAAGGAAGTCGACATCGTGCTGGCCAAGGCGCCGCATTATCGCGGCGGCAAGGAAGGCCGCGACATCGTCAACAAGATGGTGCGCGTCGCCGACCTCACCCGCAACGCCTTCGTCAACGGCGACCTGTCGACGGTGATGAGCCCGCGCACGGTGATCACCTGGGCGGAGAACGCCGACATCTTCAAGGATATCGGCTTCGCCTTCCGCCTCACTTTCCTCAACAAGTGCGACGAACTCGAGCGCACGCTGGTCGCCGAGTTCTACCAACGCTGCTTCGGCCAGGAACTGCCGGAAAGCGCGCTGAACGTCGCGCTGACCTGAAGCCCGGGCGACGACCCGACAGCTGGGCGACGATCAGGCCGCAGCGTCTCGGCGGCCGAACGGCCTCTCGACCTTGGCGAAAGCGGGCGGAACCGCCGTGGCGTCAACTTGCCGCTATGGCGATCGCCTCAACTCGGCGATAAGGCGCCATGACCTCCCTTTCTTCGGCCGCCGTCCGCCGCGCCAATGCGGCCGCGATCTTCGCCGTCGCCGTCACGGTTCTCTCCTGGGGCTCGGCCTTCCCGATGATTCGCGTCGGCATGCGCGATTTCGGCGCGCTCGAACTGGCGGCGGCGCGGTTCGCGGTCGCCAGCGCGCTGGCGCTCGCGTGGCTGGCGTTCCGCCGCCCGCCGCCGCCGACCCGCGCCGACGCCGGCCGCTTCCTCGTCTGCGGCCTGATCGGCATTTCGCTTTACAACGGCCTGCTCAATCAGGGCGAGCTCACCGTCAGCGCCGGCGCGGCGGCGTTCATCGTCAACGTCGCGCCGATCCTGACCGCCATTCTCGCCACCGTCTTTCTGCGCGAACGGTTTTCGGCCTGGGGCTGGGGCGGCGCGCTGGTGAGCTTCGCCGGCGTCGGCCTGATCGCGCTCGGCCAGCCGGGCGGGCTGGCGTTCGGCGGCGGCGCGAGCCTCGTCGCCGGCGCGGCTTTGTGCACCGCGAGCTACTTCGTCTTGCAGCGCCCGCTCGTCCCCCGCTACGGCGCGCTCGCCTGCACCGCCTACACGCTGCTTGCCGGGGCGTTGTTTCTTTCGCCGTTCCTGCCCGGCGCGCTGCCGATTCTCGTCGCGCCCGGGGCCACGCGCGCGGCGGCGACAGTGGTCGCGCTCGGCGTCTTTCCGGCGGCGATCGGCTATGCCGCCTGGACCTACGCGCTCGGCCGCTTCGGCGCGGCGCGCGCCGCCAATTTCCTCTATCTCGTGCCGCCGGTCGCGGCGCTGGTCGGATATTCCGCGCTCGGCGAAAGCCTGAGCGCGCTGACGCTGGTCGGCGGCGCGATCGCTATTCTCGGCGTCGTGATTGTGAATTCGCTCGGGCGCCCGACCGCCAACGAGCGCCTTGCCGGCAAAGTCGGGCCGAGCCTATAGAGGACGCTCGCCCCCCTTACGACGCCCGAACCCAGGCCTCATGTCGACCGTCGACGTCAAACCGACCAATCGCAAACCGTCCGGCAAGGCCGAGTCGCCCGCCGAGCCGTTCAAGCGCGCGCTCGCCTCCTGCACGCGCGCGATGGCGCGCCGGCCCGACCTCGAGGTCGCCTTCGCCGCCGACAAGCCGGCCCTGGTCAGCGGACCGGAGGGCGCGCGCGCGCGGCTGCCGGAGCCGCCGCGCAAGCCCAACGCGCGCGAGGCGGCGATCCTGCGCGGCGTCGCCGATTCGATGGCGCTGCGCCTCGCCTGCCACAGCGACGCCATCCATCGTCGCCACGCGCCGCACAATCCGGCCGCGCGCGCGCTGTTCGACGCCGCCGAGCAGGCGCGGGTCGAGGCGATCGGCGCGCGGCGGATGGAGGGCGTCGCCGCCAACCTGACGGCGATGCTCGACGACCGCTATCATCGCGCTCCCTATTCCGAAGCGCGCGAGCGCGACGACGCGCCGCTCGAAGACGCGGTGGCGATGCTGGTGCGCGAACGCCTGACCGGCCTGAAGCCGCCGAGCGGCGCAGCGCGGGTGGTCGAACTGTGGCGTCCGGTCGTCGAAGGCAAGGCCGCCGCCGCGCTCGACGGGCTCGGCGCGTCGATCCACGATCAGCGCGCCTTCGCCCGCTCGCTGCACCGCCTGCTGCAGTCGCTCGACCTGCCGAGCGACTCCGAGGCCGACGAGGAAGACGACTCGGAATCGTCTGAAGAAGATACGCCCCCCGAGCGCGCCGAGGACGCGGAGGGCGAAGGCGAGCGCGAGGAATCGGCCGACGCGATGGAAAAGGAGGCGTCGGAAGACTCCACCGACGAACTCGAGGAAGGCGCGACCGAAGCCGACGAAGCGCCCTCGACCGACTTCCCCGACGAGGCTTCGGCCGGCGAATCGGAGGAAGCGGCGGAGAACCGCCCGCCGCAGCCGACCGGCGAGCGGCGCGGACCGGACTACAAGGCCTACACGACCAAGTTCGACGAGATCGTCAACGCCGAGGACCTGTGCGAGCCGGAGGAATTGCAGCGGCTGCGCGACTATCTCGACAAGCAGTTGCAGAACCTCTCCAGCGTCGTCGGCCGGCTCGCCAACCGGCTGCAGCGGCGGCTGATGGCGCAACAGAACCGGTCGTGGGAGTTCGACCTCGAGGAAGGCGTCCTCGACGCCGCCCGCCTGTCGCGCGTCGTCATCGACTCCCAACAGCCGCTGTCGTTCAAGCGCGAGAAGGAGATGGACTTCCGCGACACGGTGGTGACGATGCTGATCGACAATTCCGGCTCGATGCGCGGCCGACCGATCACGGTCGCTGCGACCTGCGCCGACATCCTCGCCCGCACGCTCGAACGCTGCGGGGTCAAGGTCGAGATCCTCGGCTTCACCACCCGCGCCTGGAAGGGCGGGCAGGCGCGCGAGGCGTGGCTGCAGGCGGGCAAGCCGGCCAACCCCGGCCGGCTCAACGATCTGCGCCACCTCGTCTACAAGGCCGCCGACGCGCCGTGGCGGCGCGCGCGCAAGAACCTCGGCCTGATGATGCGCGAGGGCCTGCTGAAGGAGAACATCGACGGCGAGGCGCTCGACTGGGCCTACAAGCGCCTGCTCGGACGAGCCGAGCAGCGGCGCATCCTGATGATGATCTCCGACGGCGCGCCGGTCGACGATTCGACCCTGTCGGTCAACGCCGGCAACTACCTCGAGCGCCACCTGCGCTACGTGATCGAGGAGATCGAGACCCGCTCGCCGATCGAGCTGATCGCGATCGGCATCGGCCACGACGTCACCCGCTACTATCGCCGCGCGGTGACGATCGTCGACGCCGAGGAACTCGGCGGGGCGATGACCGAGAAGCTCGCCGAGCTGTTCGACGAGAAGGCGGCGCCGCCCAAGCCGACGCGGGGTCAGCGGAAGAAGCGAGCGGCTTAGGCCCTTCCCCAGCGAAGCTGGGGAAGGTGGCCGCGTGAGCGGCCGGATGGGGTGTGGCGAACAATAACGGCGGCCACAGTGTCGGCGCGCCGATCGATGATCTATTTGTCTGAAGCGCCGTCCCCGGCATCGCCGGAGAAGAAGCTAAGGCGTCACGCGGCGAGAGCGGCGCGTATGTGTTCGATCACGATCGGCAAGCCACCGATGATCAAATCGTCAGCGAACCGCAGGACGCGGTAGCCCTGACGACGAAGCCACGCATCTCTCTCAGCGTCCCTCAATATGGCGTCCTCGCTTTCGTGCGTTCGGCCGTCTGCTTCGACGATGACCTTCCTTTCAAGGCAAACAAAGTCGGCGAAGTAAGGTCCGATCGGCGTCTGCCGGCGAAACTTGTGGCCTTCCAGTCGATGACCGCGCAGCGCGCGCCAAAGCGTGGCTTCCGCCCTTGTCATCTGGCGACGCTGTCCGCGCGCGAACTTGCGCGAGGACTGAGGTAAAGAGCGCGGCTCCTCCATGTTCGACACATAGTACGGGCTGCTGTGTGAGTCGTATCGAGCTCAGAGTTGGCGCAGGCGGCACGGGAACGGCCAGTTGAAAGAGGAAGGCCGTTCGAAACCTGGGGGGATTCGCGGAAATGATCGCGCAGTCCGGCCGACGTCTGCGCGACGGCCCGCACCCCATCCGTCTCGCTTCGCGAGACACCTTCCCCAGCTTCGCTGGGGAAGGGAGTCGATCCCGCGCTTGACGCCGATAATCGTTATTCAATATAACTATCTCCGCGCTCCATGGCGCGGGGAGGACGGGCGTGGCCAAATCCAGGGCGGAAGCAAAAGCGCGCGCGTTCGAATCGCTGGTCGTCGAGCGGCGGGGCGCAGTGCTGACGATCGGCCTCGACCGTCCCCATAAGCGCAACGCGATCGACGACGCGACGATCGACGCGCTCGAGCGGGTTGTCTCCGATATCGCCGACGACGTGCGCGCAATGGTGCTGCACGGGCTCGGCCCCAATTTCTCCGCCGGCCTCGATCTCAACGGCATCGGCGACCGCGACCTGGCGGCGGCGGTGAACCACTCGCGCGCCTGGCAGCGTTGCTTCGAAAAGATCGAGTTCGGCCCGACCCCGGTCGTCGCCGTGCTCAAGGGCGCGGTGATCGGCGGCGGGCTCGAACTCGCCGCCGCCGCCCATATCCGCGTCTCGGAGCCTTCCGCCTATTACGCGCTGCCGGAAGGCCAGCGCGGCATCTTCGTCGGCGGCGGCGGCTCGGTGCGGCTGCCGCGGCTGATCGGCGTCGCCCGCATGACCGACATGATGCTGACCGGCCGCGTCTATCGGGCGGAGGAAGGCGCGCAAATCGGCTTGGCTCAATATCTGGTCGGCGAAGGCGAAGGCTTCGCCAGGGCGCTGTCGCTCGCCGAGGCGATCGCCGGCAACGCGCCGCTATCCAATTTCGCCGTGATCCAGGCGCTGCCGCGCATCGCCGACAGCGATCCGCGCGTCGGTTATCTGATGGAATCGCTGATGGCCGCCGCCGCCCAGAGCGACGGCGAAGCGAAGGCGCGGGTGCGCGCCTTCCTCGACAAACGCGCCGCCAAGACGCGGCCGGAGCGGGCCCGTCGCGGCGAGGCCTAAGCCGAAATCGAACTGAAAAAGGGGAAGGGCGATGAAATTGGCGAGCGCGGCGGCGATCGTCACCGGCGGCGGTTCCGGACTGGGCAAGGCGACGGCCGAGGCCTTCGCCGCCAAAGGCGCGCGCGTCGCGGTTCTCGACCGCAACGCCGAGGCGGCCGAATCTGTGGCCAAGGCGATCGGCGGCCTCGCGCTCGCCGGCGACGTCGCCGATTCGGCCTCGGCCGAAGCGGCCCTCGCTCGCGCCGCGGCGGCGCATGGGCCGGCGCGCATCCTGGTCAATTGCGCCGGCATCGGCGTCGCCAAGCGCGTCGTCGGCCGCGACGGACCGCAGCCGCTCGGCGATTTCGAGACGGTGATCCGCGTCAACCTGATCGGCACGTTCAACATGATCCGGCTGTTCGCCGCGGCGGCGAGCCGGCTCGAGCCGCTCGAGGACGGCGAGCGCGGAATCGTCGTCAACACCGCTTCGGTCGCCGCCTATGAAGGTCAGATCGGCCAGGCCGCCTATTCGGCCTCCAAGGGCGGCGTCGTCGCGATGACGCTGCCGATCGCGCGCGAGCTCGCGCAGTTTGGCGTGCGGGTCAATTCCATCGCGCCGGGCCTGTTCCTGACGCCGATGCTGCTCGACCTGCCGCAGGAAGCGCAGGATTCGCTCGGCCGCTCGGTCCCGTATCCGGCGCGGCTCGGCGACCCGGCCGAATACGCCGCGCTCGCCGCCTTCATCGTCGAGAATCCCTATCTCAACGGCGAGACGATCCGTATCGACGGCGCGCTGCGCCTGCCGCCGCGCTAAAGGCAAGCCGATGTTCGTCAACCGTCATCGCGTGCGGATCGAATGGGCCGATTGCGATCCGGCCGGCATCGTCTATTACCCGCGCTATTTCGCCATGTTCGACACCGCGACGCACCATCTGTTCGAGGCGGCGGGATGGAAGAAGCGCGACCTGCTGAGCGAATTCGACATTCTCGGCTATCCGATGGTCGACACCCGCGCGCGGTTCATCATCCCGTCCGGATTCGGCGACGACATCGTCATCGAGACCCACGTCGCCGCGATCCGCAATTCGAGTTTCGACATCGAGCACAAAGTGTTCAAGCCCGCGCCCGAAGGCGAGCAACTGGCGATCGAAGCGTGGGAGACGCGGGTATGGGTCGGCCGGCATCCGCACGACCCCGCCCGGCTCAAGTCACGGCCGATCCCGCCGCTGGTGGCGGCGCGGCTGCTGGGTTCAAACGAGGCCAAGCATGGCGGCTAAGAATACGAAGGCGCCGTCGCGCGGGTCAAACCCGGCCGACGAACCTCTGCCGCTCGACCTCTCGGCGCTGACTTCGATCGTCGGCTATCCGCTGCGGCGCGCCCAGCTGGCGGTGTTCGAGGATTTCAACCGCCGCTTCCTCGCGCTCAAGCTGTCGCCGGCGCAATATTCCGCATTGGTGGTCATCGCCGCCAATCCCGGCCGCAAGCAGTCGGAGATCGCCGGCGCGCTCGGCATCCAGCGGCCGAACTTCGTTGCGATGATGGACGAACTCGAGCGCCGCGGCCTCGCCGAACGGCTGCGCACGCCCGTCGACCGCCGCTCGCGCGCTTTGGCGCTGACCGCGGCCGGCGCGACCCTGGTCGCGCGCGCGCGCCGCGTCCAGGCCGAGCAGGAACAGGAAGTCGAACGGCTCATCGGCCGCGAAGGCCGGCAGCAGTTGCTCGCCGCGCTGGCGCGACTCGCCGAGCTAGGAACATGAAGCCGCGCGGAGCGGCTGAACGCCGTTCTGCCGGAACTTCGCCGACGATCCGCCGCTCGGCAGGGGTTCAATCCGCATCGACGGGCGCAAGCGGCGCCCGAGGCGCCTGATGACGACGAAGACGCTTGCCGAATCGAAGGGCGACTGGGATTATTTCAAGCTCGTCGCGACGATCAAACCGGAGGACGCGTGGCGGCCTCTCGACAAAGGCGGATGCCCATTCGTCAAGGCGTGAACCCAGGCGCCGGCGGCGCGCGTGGCCATGCGTAACTGGCTGCGGTCGCCGACGCTGCTGAAGCTGTTCGTCGGCCAGCACGTCCTCAACGGGCTGAGCGTCGCCCTCGGCGTGATGGCGGTAGCGGCGATCGCTTCGGCTTTGTTCGGTTTCGCCGCCGGCCAGCCGGCGACGCTCGGCGCCATCTCGGCCAGCATCAGCGACTTTCCCGCGCCGTGGCGCGCCAAACTTCGCATGCTGTTGACCGGCTTCGGGCTGGCGATCGTTTCGACGGCGCTGACCCTCCTCGCCAGCCCCTCGCCGACGGCGCTGGTCGCGGTCATCGGCCTGGCCGCCTTCGCCGCCGGCACGATCACCGGCTACGGCCGCTGGGCGCTGGCGCTGAGCGCGCAACTGCTGGTGCCGATGGTGTTCGTGCTTGGCCTGCCGCCGTTGGATCCGGCGCGCGCGTTTCAAGCTGAATTGCTGCTGATCGGCGGCGGCCTCGCCTATATCGCGCTGGCGATCGTCGCCACAAGGCTGGTCAGCCGCAACGACCGACGCCTGATGGCGAGCGAGTCGATCCGCGAGCACGCCGCCTATTTGCGCGCGATCGCCCGTTTCACCGATCCCGCCATCGACGTGCAGGAAGTCTACGGTGCGGCGATCCGCCAACAGGCGGCGCTCGCCGACCAATTGCAGGCGGCGCGCGCGCTGCTGCTCGAACGGCCGCGCGCGACGCCGGAGCGGGTGCGGCTCGCCGCAACGATCGGCGTGCTGCTCGATTCGTTCGATGCGGTGGTGGCGGCGCAATGCGACCTGCCCGCCCTACGCGACTGGCCGGAGGCGCAGACGTTGAGCGCGCGCATCGGCGTCGCGCTGCGCGCCGCCGCGCTCGACCTGCAGTTCCTGAGCCTCGAACTGCTGACCAGCGCCAAGCCGCGGCTGCCGCCCGGACATGCGGTGGCGACCGATGCGATGCGGCGCGAGGCGGCGCGGCTCGCCACGAGCGACGAACTCGGGCCGGAGCGGCGCGCGGCCGCGGCGGCGACAGTGGCGCGTCTGCTCGACGCGCGCCGCCATATCGGCCGGCTCGAACGCGCGCTCACCGACGACGACGCGGCTGCGGCGGCGATTGGCGAGGTCGACCTTTCCGCTTTCGCGCCGCGCCGCAACTACGATCCGCGCCAGCTCGCCCAGCACTTTCGCGCCGGTTCGCCGGTGCTGCGCTACGCCGTGCGGCTGACCGCGGCGATGGTCGCCGGCGCCGTGATTGCTGAGACCTTCGGCGGCGGCGCCGGCCATGGCAATTGGATCCTGCTGACCATCGCCGTGATCATGCGCGCGAGCTACGGCTGGACCCGCCAGCGGCGCGACGACCGCGTCGCCGGAACGTTGATCGGCTGCGTCGTCGCTTCGCTGCTGGTCGGCCATCTGCCGGTCGGCGCGCTGGTGCTGGTCCAGGGCGCGGCGCTGGCGCTGACCCACGGCTTCATTCGCTCGAACTACCGCCTCGCCTCGGTCGGCGCCTCGGTGATGGCGCTCGTCTCGCTGCATCTGGTCAACCCGGCCGAGGCGGCGCCGGCGATCGCCCGGCTCGCCGACACGCTGGTCGGCGCGGCGATCGCCCATCTCTTCAGCCACCTCTGGCCGCGCTGGGAATTCGCCGAAGCGCCGCGGCTGGCGACCGGCCTGCTCAAGCGGATCGACGCCTTCGCCGCGGTCGCGCTGCGGCCCGACGCGACGGCGCAGGATTACCGCCTGGCGCGCATGGCGCTGATCGAGGCGATCGCGGCGCTGTCCGACTCGGCGGCGCGAATGGGCGGCGAACCGGCCGCCGCCCAGCGCGGGCTCGAAGAGCTGGCGACGATGCTGATCGCCGCCCACGGCGTCGTTGCGCAGCTCTCGGCGGCGCGCATCGCGCTGCAGGCCGCCGACCCCGCCGAAGCCGACCAGGCGCGCGTCGAAGCGGCGGCGGCGCAGCGCTGGTTGAGCGGCGAACTCGCCGCCGGCGGCGCGGCGGCGGCGCAGACGGAGATTGATCGCGCCGAGCCGTTCTCGGACCTGAAGCGCGCGACGCGACGGTTGACGGCGGCGGCGCAGGCTTATCGGAAAGCTGCGGCGGCAAGCTGAGACGCGCTTGCCGTCGGGCGACGCCCGCCGCCGCGTTTCCTGCCGCGTTTCGAGACTTGTCAGCGGGTTGCGGGGCGGAAAATTTCCGCTTCGTCTTTCTCGGGCGCCGGCTTGGCGAGCAGCAGCTCGCGCGTCGGCGCACTGAGCCGAGGCGGCGGCGCGGGCGCCGGGGCGGCGGCGATCTCGGCGCGGCCGTAGCCGTGATAGCGGTCGAGTTCGCCGGCGAGCTTGATCACCCGGTCCATCGCCTTGAGGTCGCCCTCCATCATCATCGTGTGGGCGACCTGCATCGCGTCGCTGAGCCGCGCGATCTGCAACTGGACGAAGCCGGCGGGCGGATCGACCTCACGCTTGGCCAGCATCTCGGCGATGATCTGCCGCACCCGGCGGATCGTCAGGTCTTCCGTCCGCGCGATATGGGCGACCGAGACCCCCGCCGTCAGCCGCTCCAAGATGCGCAACTTCCGCTCCGCCGTCGCCCGCCGCATGGCGGTGCGGCGGGGAGGAGAGGGCGGCGGCGGGGGTTCGGGCGGCGGCGTGGGTTCGGGCGACTCGGCGGGGCGGGAGGACTTGCGGGGCTTGGGCATGGGGCGGGTCTGCGGGGTGAGTGGGGCGACAAGGGTAGAATAGCATGATTTGTGTTTTTCAGAAATGATAATGCAGAATGCTTTGAAATAGCTGATGAATTCGTCTCCGTTTGGTTCAGCCGACCTGAGCTCCGAGCCGGGCGCCCATGGGCTTGGCGCCGGCCGGGGCAAGGCTAGCGGCTGCCCCGCCGCCGGAAAGCCATTGATGCTTGGAGGCGATTGTGCGCGAGAGGAATTCGAACTCAAGGACGGCCCGCAGGGCCGCCGCCGGAGGCGGTGCGTCAAAGGCCGTTTTGGCGAACGGCCTTCGACGCATCCTTGACTTCGAATTCCTTTCGCGCCCCGCTCCGCCAAGCAATCAATGGAGAATTCCGCATTCTCCCCGAGCTTCATGCTTCGCGAGCTGGCGGCGCTTCCCGTTCGCCCCGGAATACGAATTGCAGCGAAGCTTGCGTAAGCGCGCAAATTCGAGGCCTCGCCGGCCGCCCCTCACACCTGGTGCCGCGTTCGCGGAAGCGCGGGCCTCGGCCGGGAGTCGCTTCAATGGGGGATTTATGCAGGTGTCACCGGAATCCCATGAGAGGGTCTGCGAGCGAAAGGGGCGATGTGGGTAGGATAGTACGATTTGTGATTTTCAGAAAGCGAAATGCACAGACCTTTGAACAGTCGGCCGAATTGCACATCCCTACTCCGTTGCTCCGACGTAATCGTCTTACGGGCCACAGATAACCGAACTATCTATGGGGCTTTCAGATCTTACTGCGCCGATAGGCGTACAACGGACGCCGCTCGATCCGACGTCCACATGGCTTTCAGCGCAACCGGGTCGGCCAAGAATATACGATCTGCTCGCGCGCACCCGAGTCCCGAACGCTTGAGGCCCGTCACCTTTCTCCACGGCTAACGTACCCAGAATTGACAAGGAGAAGCCCCAGGGCAATCCTTTCTCCCGTGCGTTACTTGCAAACCACGTGACCCAAAATGCCGTATTCGAGACGTTTCGAACTCGCGATTGACAACCTCAAAGGCTCTGATTGGGAACGATTTGAACGGCTTGCATCGGCCTTTCTCTGCACGGAATTCCCATCTTTGCGGACGACTGCCAGCCCAAGCGGAGACCGCGGGCGCGATGCCGAGCTATATTCAATCTCTCCAACGGTCTGGTTTCAATATAGCGTCCGGAAGGATTGGCGCGCCAAAATCACTGAAACTCTTAGCTCAATTGCTAAAAATGGCAGTGGCGTACTTGTTCTGATTTTTGTTACGAATCAGCCAATCGGTGCCGCCGGCGACGCAGCACGTGCAGATTTTTCCTCGCGTGGCTTACATTTAGACATAAGAGATAGAAATTGGTTTGTGGACCGCGTGCACTTAAGTACATCTACAGAGCGTGCCGCTGAGGAGCTTATACATGCTATCGCAGATCCCCTGTTGGAGGAGCGCGGTATCACTCGACGGGACGGATTATCTCTAGATAAACGCGAGTCAAACGCGGCCCTTGTGTACCTGGAAATGCAAGCGCACGATTTGGCAACAGCGAAGGGTTTGACGAAAATTTGCTTCGACGCGGTTGTCAAAGCCGCTCTGCGCGGCTCTGATTCGGAGCATCGAATTAGTAGAAATGATGTTTACGCGGGAATCCAACAATTGTTATCGGCCCATCCACCGGACGTTCTTCGTCAGCACATCGATTCCGCGATCATTCGGCTTACCAAGCGCGCTATTCGCCACTACCAAGTTGATGATACGTTTTGCTTAACTTACGAATACGCCGAAGATATAAAAGAATCAGCGGCAGACGTGGAATTGTTACGACGATCTTTTATCTCCGAAATTGCAAGTAAAGTCGACCTAACTGGACTACCCATCACAATTCGAGACGCCATAGTAGATATTGTGATAGAGATTGTAGAAACATATTTGTCTGAATTGGGTGAAGAATTCGCGACAGCTGTCGCTGCACAGCATGCACTACCAGTAAAAGAAGATCGAATTCAATCAATTGCGATACAGTTATTGAAAATAAACACCAAAATTCAGTGCCTATCCGGTTGACGCAGACACCCGCTATGGCTAGTGTTTGCCCATCATGGCGGCCATGGACATCCACCAGCGCGACGATCTGGCTTTTCCCCAATCGCTCCCTGAGTTTCAGCAA
>Ga0182030_10021099_pt1 | contig 12226 bp, 11 predicted proteins | sample 812S3MmetaG_FD_121299 | JGI IMG/M metagenome (GOLD analysis project Ga0182030, IMG submission 121299) | Permafrost microbial communities from Stordalen Mire, Sweden - 812S3M metaG (Illumina Assembly) | ecosystem: Environmental > Terrestrial > Soil > Wetlands > Permafrost | place: Sweden...
CGCCGCCGATGCCGCTCAACGAACCTTTGCAATGATGCAGCAGTGCATTGACGAGCGTATGCTCCTCATGCCCGGCGGCGGGATGCACGACCAGACCGGCGGCCTTGTTGACGACTAGCAGCGACTTGTCCTCGAACAGAATATCGAGTGGGATTTTTTCCGGCTGCGTCTTGGCGGGCTTGGCTTCCGGCCAGTGGACTTCAATCTTCTCGCCTGCGTGCGGATGATGAGTGGGTTTGACGACCTGGCCGTTGACGCGAATGTGACCTTCTTCGATGAGCCGTTGCAATGCGCCCCGTGAGGCGGCGGGAAATTTTTCGCACAAGAACTTGTCGAGCCGCTCGGAGGGCAGGGATTTCTCGACGATGAAATTTTTCGTGCGCGTGGCCATCCGATCAATTCGCCGCCGGTTTGGGCGCGCTTTCATTGCGCCAGTTGATGAGAAAAATCAGGGCGACGCCGGTGCAGATAGCTGAGTCGGCGACGTTGAACGCTGGAAAATCCAGCGGTTCACTGCTGCCGCGCCGTTGGAGGTAAAAATGCAGGAAGTCCACGACGGCGTGACGGCCGGGCAGCAGGCGGTCGGTGAGGTTGCCGATGATGCCGCCGAAAACCAGGCCGAGCGCGAGCTGGCCGGTGAGTGTGCGCGCATGAAAATGATTTCGCGCCAGAAACAACGCGACGAGCGCGACGAGCGCGACGCCGGCGAGTACGGTGTTGTTGCCGGTGAACAGGCTCCAGGCTGCGCCGGTGTTGGCGCGGTGGGCCAGGTTGAAAAATCCGGGGATGACGGTAATCTCATCGCCTTCATAAATGGTATGGAGCACCAGCCATTTAGTGAACTGGTCGAGCGCGAAGATGACCAGCGCGAGCGCAAGGATGCGGCGGGTTGATTTCGAGAAAATGGGCTGGGCGTCGGCCATGGCAAATTTGTGGACACCAGTTTAATCATCTTTGCTGCAAAAACAATTCGATTCCCGACCCGCGATTTGCATTTCATCTGGCGCGGGAAATGGTTACTTTGAATCCATGGCGTTGGTGCGGATTTTAGTTGATGGTTACAGCCTGCTGCACAACTGGCCGGAACTGGCTCCCGGCGCGGCGCGGCATTCCGAGGCCGCGCGTGATGCGCTGGTGGAGATGCTTACGCAGTATCAAGACTCGAAGGGCACGCCGATCACGGTTTTTTTTGACGGTGCCGGCTCGCGGCGCGGCAAGCCGAAGAATGCGGCGGCGGGAACGGTCGAGGTTTTATTTTCGCGCGCCGGGCAGACGGCGGACGACCTGATCGAACGCGCAGCGCACCGCTTTCAGGAATACGGCGAGGTGTTGGTGGTGACGGATGATTACGCGGAGCGCGACATGGTCAGCGGGTTCGGTGGTTCGGTGGCGAGCTGCGCCAATTTCATCGGCATGATTGGCGGCGCGCTGACCGATTTGCAGGACAATTTAAAGCGGCACAATCGTGCGGAGCAAAACCGGTTTAATCGCAATGGCCAGTCGTGATTTGAAATGAACATATCCATGAACTTAAATAGGTTTCTTCGCGGCGCGCGGGTTGCCGCCATGCTGCTTGCCGGTATTTTTCTGGTTCCGGGGTTGCGCGCCCAGCCGACGGAGCAGACGGTGCAAAGCCATTTCCTGTTCATTTTCGACACGTCAAAGGACATGAAGCCGCGCGGCGAGGCGGTGCAAAAAACTTTGAACACTCTGCTGGCGACGAGCTTAGGCGGGAATTTGCATGCCGGCGACAGCATCGGCGTGTGGACTTTTGGCCAGAGTTTGCAAACGAAAGGCTATCCATTACAAAGCTGGAATCCAAACGCCGCCGTGAGTATCGCCTCGAACCTCGCGAAGTTTGTGGAGGCAGAGCATTACGTTAAAAGCACGCATTTCGAGGTCTTGCAGCCGACGCTTAGCAGGGTGGTGCAGGATTCCGAGCGGCTGACCGTGCTAATTTTTTGCGATGGCGAGAGTAAAATGAGCGGCACACCGTACGACGACGCCATCAACCAGGTTCTGAATGAAAAATCGGCTGAACAAAAGAATACCCGCGAGCCGATTCTCATCATGCTGCGGTCACAGCTCGGCCAATATGTTGGCTGCACCATGGGCTTGCCGCCGTCGCCGTTGAATTATCCCCAATTTCCGCCGTTACCCTTACCGCCCGCGCCGCCGGCACCGAAGCTGGCCAATCTGCCGCCGCCCGCACCGGTGGTCGTTGGCCAGCCGCTCATCATCATCGGCAAAAAACCTGCGGCGAGCGTGCCACCGCCGGTGACCAGTCCGCCGCCGGCGGTTGTAATGGTGGTACCAACCAACGCCCCCGCGCCGCCAACCAATCCGGTCGTGGTAAAAATCGTTGACCTGACACCAACCAATCCGCCGCCAGTGTTGCCGGTAAGTTCCAGTTCTGGCAGCCAGGGTTCCCTGCTCGTCGGCGCGGGGTTGTTGGGCGCAGCCATCGCGCTTGGGCTGGTTTTTTGGCTCCGTCCGCATCGGAAGGACGCCAGCCTCATAACGCGCTCGCTGAATGAGCGGAAATAAATTCCGCGCGTGACTTTTGGCGGCAGGTTTGGAAAAATCTCCGCGTATGAAAGCATTCAACCTGATTTGCGCCTTTGGCCTCGTCGCCGCAATTGCGACGGCCCGGGCCGACGATACCAAAACGAACACCCAAAACACCGCCTCCATGAGCAACCCCACCAACCCCACCGAAGTCGCCATCATCACCACCACCGAAGGCACCATGGTCGTTGAATTCTGGCCGGACGCCGCGCCGGGCACCGTCGCTAATTTCAAGAAACTTGCGGAAAAAGGTTTTTACGACGGCACCGCTTTCCACCGCGTCATCAAAGGTTTCATGATCCAGGGCGGCGATCCGCTCACAAAGGATGCGAGCAAGGAAGATGCGTGGGGCACCGGCGGTCCCGGCTATCAGATCAAGGCCGAGTTTAACGACCATTCACACGTCCGCGGCGTGATTTCCATGGCACGCTCGCAGGATCCGGATTCCGCCGGCAGCCAGTTTTTCATCTGCGACGGCAACCCGACCTTTCTGGACCATCAATACACGGCGTTTGGCAAACTGATCAAGGGCGACGATGTGCTGACCAAGATTGCCAACGCCCCGACCCATCCGCCCGACCGCCCGGACAAACGCATTGGCATCACCAGCATCAAAATCGTGCCGGCGGATGCGGTGAAGTGATCCGCTGAAATCAAATTTGAAACGCAGGAAGGCAGGGATTTTCCGCTTCCTGCGTTTTGCTTTTCTTGATTAAATTTTCCCGTGGAGATTTCAGAACTTGCAAAAATCCTTGTCGCGCTAGGCTGTCCCGCCGAAAAATCCGGCGAAATGGCTGCGCAACTAGACAAACGCGCCCGCCAGCTCGCCGCCGAAAAAGGCCGCACCTACGAAGAAGCGTTGAAATATTTGCTGACGCTGATGAAACAAGGCTGGGCAGCGCAGGGAAAATGAAGAGCTACGAATTTCAAATGGCGAATTGAGTTTGCCTTTCGAGGCGGACGCGGCTATTCGTCATTCAAAATTCGCAACTCGAAAATTCTATGATTCAGCCTTGGAAAACCATCCGCTCCACGTCCGTCGGCGACTTCCGCATTTTCAAAATCCGGTCGGACGTGAAAATTTCGCCTCGCACTGGCAAGGAACACGATTTCTTCGTCCTCGACAGCGTCAACTGGGTCAACGTCGTTGCCGTCACGCCCGAGCAGCAGCTGGTGATGGTCGAGCAATATCGTCATGGCTCGAACACCATCGAGCTGGAGATTCCCGGCGGCATGATGGATGCAGGCGAGACCGACCCGGTGGCGACCGCCGTGCGCGAGTTGCGCGAGGAAACCGGCTATGAAGGCGGGAACGCGCGTCTGCTTGGACGCATCTGGTCGAACCCGGCCATCTTGAACAACCGGACTTACACTGTGCTGATTGAAAACTGCCGGTTGCAACACGCCGTGGAATTCGACAGCGGCGAAGACATCATCACCAAACTTGTGCCAGTTGCAGAAATCCAAAAACTTGTCGCTAATGAAAAAATTGGCCACCCCCTCGTCATCGTCGCGCTGTATTATTTCGATTTTTGGCAAAAGGGATTAAAAAATGTCAGATGAGTGGGCCATGAAAAATAAAATTCAATTGGCCGTTCTGCTGGTTTCATTTTTGACTGGTGCCCTCACCGGCGGAATCGCTGAAACAATTACAAACATAGACATGCCCCAAGCCATCGAAGCCATCCGCAACAAACATGAACTTCCTGCGCTCGCGGTGGTGGTGACAAAAGACGGCCAGATTTGCGACCGCGTCGCCGTGGGCGTCCGCAAGTGGGGCGATTCCACGCCGGTGACGACCAATGACGTGTTTCACATCGGCTCCTGTACCAAATCCATGACGGCCACGCTCACGGCCATACTGATCGAGGAAGGTAAGTTGCGCTGGGACACGACGATTGATGAGGTGTTCCCTGAATTGAAGGGCAAAATGGACAAACAATATGAAGCGGTGACAGTCGAGCAATTGCTCCACCATCGCGGCGGTGTGCCCGGTGCACCGCCGGCCGCTGCATGGAAACGGGCATGGGAAGAGCATGGCACACCGACGCAGCAGCGGCGTGAGTTTATCGAAGCCGTGTTGAGCCAGCCGCCGGAAGCCGCGCCCGGAACGAAGATGATTTATTCCAATCAAGGTTATGCGATCATCGGCGCGATGCTCGAAAAAATCACAGGTCAGGATTACGAAGCATTGATCACCGAAAAATTGTTCAAGCCGTTGCACATGGATTCCGCCGGATTTGGACCGCCGGGCATCACGGACAAAGTTGACCAGCCGTGGGGACATGTGCACAAACTGTTAATGACCATTCCGGTGCAATCGGACAATCCGCCCGCCATCGCATCCGCCGGCCGGGTGCATTGTTCATTGGATGATCTGGCGCGCTTCGCAATTTTCCACCTGCAGTACAACGCCACCAACGGGCTGTTGAAGCCAGAGACTCTGGCGAAACTCCACGCGCCGCCAGCTGGCGCGAACAATATCAGCCCCATGGAAAACTATGCCTGCGGCTGGGTCGTCTTGCAACGAGGCTGGGCGGGCGGAACTGCCTTATGGCACAATGGTTCAAATACCATGTGGTATGTCGTAATGTGGCTCGCGCCGGAAAAAGACTTTGCGGTCATCGCCGCGACGAACATCGCGGGCCCCGACGCGGAGTTGGGCTGCGATGACGCGTGCGCCGCGATGATTCACAAATGGCTGCCGGAATGATAGTCTGCGCGTGTGCCGATTTTTTATGAATGTCAACGTTGCACCGCCTGCTGCCGCTGGCCGGGGCAGGTGCGTTTGACAAATGAGGAGATCACGCGACTCGCTGCGTTCAAGGGCTTGAGCGAACCTGATTTCATCCAACAGTTCACCCGGCTGCGCTGGGATCGCGGCGGATTGGCCTTACAGGAAAAACCGGACGGCGGCTGTATTTTTCTGGACGGCGACGATTGTTCCGTGCAACCCGTCAAGCCGCAGCAGTGCCGTGATTTTCCGAACCTCTGGAATTTTCCTGGTTTCGAGCAAACCTGCCGTGCCATCCCGCGCCTCGTCGGTGAGGAGGAATTCGCGCGGCGCATCGCGCTCATAAAATCAAAAGGAAACCACGGATGAACACAGATAAGCCAGAAATTCCGGGTGAGAATTTCAAAACTGTGTTTATCTGTGGCTAAACTTCTTGGCTCAACTCAAACTCACCGGGTCAATGTCCACGGCCAGCGAAACGTCCGCGGGCAGCTTCAACGACCCGATGATCCGCGCCAGTTCACGGCTCAATGCGCTCATCGCCCGCGTTCGCAGCATGATCTGGTAGCGGTAAAAAGTCTCCGCGCGCAACAGCGGCGCCGGTGCGGGCCCGGCGATGATCAGATCTTTGAACGAACCCTTGATTTCTTGGTGGGACGAGACTCCCGGCGAGCCGTCCGGAAAATTTTCCAAACGGCTCGCGGGGACGCTCGCCCCACCGGATGAAGCGCGTTTTAAAGTTTTCTCCAATTCGCGTTTCAAATGCTCGGCGGAGAACTTCACTTTTTCCTCGTTGCGGCCTTTGAGCGTCAGCAATGCCACGCGGCTGACCGGCGGATATTTCAGTTGTTCGCGGAACTCGATTTCCTGTTCGTAGAAACCGGTGAAGTCGTGCCGGCGCGCGTATTGGATGGACGGATGGAACGGCGTGAACGCCTGCACAAAAACTTCGCCCTCAACGTCGCCGCGGCCGGCGCGACCGGCGACCTGCGTGAGCAGTTGGAAGGTGCGCTCGCCCGCGCGAAAATCCGGCTGGTGCAGCGCGGAGTCCGCGTAAATGATGCCGACGAGCGTGACGTTCGGAAAATGCAGCCCCTTCGCGATCATCTGCGTGCCGACGAGGATGTCAATTTTGCCCGCCCGAAAATCACCGAGGACATGTCGGTAATCGTCCTTCCGCTTCATCGTGTCGGCGTCCATGCGTTTGATCCGCGCCTTGGGGAAAAGTTTGGCGAGCACTTCCTCGACTTTTTGCGTGCCGGTGCCGGCGAAACGGATCGCCGGATTTTTGCACTTTGGTTCCGGGCAGACGGCAGGAACTTTTTCGTTGTGGCCGCAGATGTGGCAGGAAAGTCTTTGGTCAATGCGATGGTAGGTGAGCGCCACACTGCAATTCGGACAATTCGCCACATAACCGCACTTCGGGCATTGCAACGAAGTCGAATAACCGCGCCGGTTCAAAAATAAAATCGTCTGTTCGCCACGATCAAGTCGTTGATGAATGGCCTCCTTGAGTTGCGGCGAAAAGAGCGGCGGACCTTTTTCTCTGGCCTGCCGCATGTCCACGATGCGGACGTGCGGCATTTTTTGATTGTCCACGCGTTCCGGCAGTTCGAGCAGCGTAAACTTGCCGCGCTGGCAATTGTAAAAACTTTCGAGCGACGGTGTGGCCGAGCCGAGCACGACGACGGCATTCTCCATCTGGCCACGCATGATGGCCACATCGCGCGCGTGGTAGCGCGGCGCTTCCTCCTGCTTGTAGGTGGATTCGTGCTCCTCATCCACGATGATGAGGCCGAGCGGTTCCACCGGCGCAAAAATCGCGGAACGCGCACCGATGACGATGCGCGCGCGGCCCTGGCGGATCTTATGCCATTCATCGTGACGTTCGCCCGCCGAAAGATGCGAATGGAGAACCGCGACGAGCGTTTGTAGTTTTCCCGAACTGAACCGCGCCTTGAACCGTTCGACGGTTTGCGGTGTCAGTGCAATTTCCGGCACAAGGACGATCGCGCCTTTGCCCTGTTCCAGCGCGTGGGCGAGTGCTTGCAAATAGATTTCCGTTTTTCCTGAGCCGGTCACTCCATGAAGTAGAAAAATATGCGAAGGGTTTTCGGCGTCCATGGCCTTTGTGATTTCACCTAATGCTTTCGCCTGCGCGGAATTCAACGTGATGGATTGGGTCGGTAAAATATGTTCCCGCGCATACGGATCGCGCTCAGAAATTTCTGAAGTGATCTCAACGAGGCCGCGGTCTTCCAGTTTGCGAACGGTTGCCGCAGTCGTTTCCGCAAGCTCGATTAGTTTGGTCAGCAAAATCTCGCGACGTTCTTCGATGAGGTTCCAAACGTCTTGCTGGCGCTTTGGCAGTTTCGGAAATTCTCCGCTCAAATCAAGCGCCCGGACGAATAATTGTTTTTTCCAGCCGTCCTTTTCCTTTCGAATGGCTTCAGGTAAAACGCTTTTCAACGCCGTCTCCGGCGCGCAGCAGTAGTATTCGCTGATCCAGCGGGCGAGTTTCAATACTTTCGGCGTCACCAACGATTGCGTTCCGATGATTTTTAAAATCGGCTTGAGATTTGCATGACCCGATTCTTCGGCAAGCGCGGTGACGGTGCCGAAAATTTTTCGTGTACCGAACGGCACCTGCACGCGGCTGCCCACTTCGATTTGTCCCGTGAGTTCTGGCGGAATCAGATAATCAAATTCCTTGCGCAGCGTGATCTCGAGACTGACACGGGCGATCATGGTTAATCGCGTGAAATGGCGCGCAGTTCCGCCTCGAGTTGCAACCGCAATTGCTCACGCTCGCCATCCGTTGCTTCGCGCGGGACGCGAATCGGCTTTGCGTAAATCATTTCGCAGCGCGAGAAGGGCAGCGGGATTTGAAAACGATCCCAGCTTTTCAAGCGGATTTTCCAGTTCACAGAATACGACACCGGCACGATCGGCAGACCGGTGAGCTGGGCGAGTGACATGACGCCTTCCTGCACGACATAGACCGGCCCGCGCGGCCCGTCCGGCGTGATGGCAAGGTCGTAACCGAGCCCGGCCCAAGTGGTCAGTTCGAGCAACGCCTGCGGTCCGCGCCGGCTTGACGAGCCGCGCACCGGCTGCACATTGAAACATGCGAGAATGCCGGTGAGAAATCCGCCGTCCTTGCTCGCGCTAACCATCGCCGCCAAGCCGGGCGTTTGGTTCCGTTTTTTGACGTAGTCGAAATACGCGGGCATGCAGAGCGCCAGCCGGTTGTGCCATACGCAATAAATTGCCGGACCGGGTGTCGGCACGTTGATGAATTCAGAGCGGTCTTCCCGGCGGTAACGCAGCGTTGCTGAAATTATGCGAATCATGGCGAAGACAAGCCACGCAATCAGGCGTTGATGCCACTTTGGCTTGTGAGCCATAACCACCCCCTTGGCTTTTGAACGCGCCAATTGATTTGGATCCGCTTGTGAAATTGGAGTTTCGCCTGGCATCACGATGTTTTTTTCAGGCACGCCCGCACCAACTGTTCCACAGTGGCTTTAGCACCAAGCATCGTCTGCGCGGCGCGAACGGCATCGTGCGCTTCGATCTGTTTGAATCCGAGCGCCATGAGCGCGAGCACGGCGTCATTGATTTTCTGGTCGTGGGGCGAAAGCGCACGGTTCGCGCTCGCGGCTTCCCAGGCACCCGCCGCACCGATCTTGTCGCGCAACTCGACAATGATGCGCTCCGCCGTTTTTTTGCCGACGCCGGAAATTTGCGAAAGTGATTTAACGTCGCTGCCGGCGACCGCACCGCGAAACGCCGTCACGGAAATGCCGCTCAAAATATTCAGAGCCGTTTTCGGACCGATGCCGCTCACGCTGTTGATGAGCAGCCGGAACAAATCGCGTTCCGCTGCACTTGCGAAGCCATAAAGCACATGGGCATCTTCGCGTACGATGAGCTGCGTCAACAGCTTCACATCGCCGCCGGGCTGCGGCAACTTGTCAAACGACGACAGCGGAATCAGCGCTTCGTAGCCGATGCCGTTCACATCCACGACCACTTGCGTGGGCAGCGCTTCGACGAGTTTGCCGTTGAGAAAAGTGATCATAAGCAACCACGAATGAACACAAATGGACACCAATAAAAAATGTTTTCGAGGCGGAATCTGCGCTGCCGGAATTCGTGCTTATTCGTGTTCATTCGTGGTTAAATTTTTTTCAATTGTATCAAACCATTCCGCAAATTTTCCTGCGCGTGGGCCAGTGCGAGCGCCAGCGCATCTGCGGCATCGGGCGCGGGCGGCTTGGGCAGGTTCAGAAGTCGCTGCACCATTTTTGCGACGGCGGATTTTTGCGCCGCGCCATAACCAACAATGGCCAGCTTCACTTTGCGCGGCGCGATCTCAAAAATATCCAGCCCGGCCTCAGCGATCGCCGCCATCGCCGCACCTCGCGCCTCGCCCATGATGATGGCGGTCTTCAGGTTTTGCGCGAAGAAAAGTCCTTCGATGGCGCAAACGGTCGGCTGATATTCGCACAGAACCTCGCGGAGCGTCCGGGAAATTTTGGCGAGGCAGCGCGAGTGCGGCCACGTCGCCGGACAGGCAATCGTGCCATGCGCGAGCGTTTCGGGAAAGGGTCTGGCAAGCTTGATGACGCCGTAGCCCGTGCCGCGCAGCGACGGGTCAACGCCGAGAATAATTTTTTGGGTGATGGCTGACGGGTGACGGGTGACGGGCGGCGTTGATGGAAAAACTGCGCGCGGTGGTTTGCCGCCGAGGCGTTCTTTCATCTGTTCAAATTGCCGCAAGGAAATTCCCACACGGAAACTCTGCCAGCGGCGGCGAACTTGCAAAAGCAAAAACGCCGCGCGGAAAGTTCCCGCCCGTCGTTCGTAAAGTGAATTGGGATCGTCAATGTCCCGGCCCGCTCTGGTTCCCGCCATGATAGCCGCCCTGCTGACCTGGCGATGACGCCGGCGCATTGGCTGGTGCAGGGTGCTGCGGCGCGGAGTAATTTTGCCGCGCCCCATAATTATGTGTCAGGTTGCGCGGGGTTACAGTTGACCGCGCCGGCTGCCATTCCGTCGGTTCGGTCGGCTGGCTGGAATTGAGGTTTGCCGGCGGAGCCTGCGCCGGTGCGGTCTGCGCCAAATCATAATTGGCCGCTGGCATCTGGCGTTGCGGAATGGTCGCGACCACCATGTTACGTTGTGGTTGCGTGGCTTGTGGCATATTCCAGCTCTGCGTCGGCGGCGAAAAATGATTTTGCGCCGGGTCAAACGTCCGCACCGGGAGGCTGGAATTGCCGTAATAACCCGAGTGGTAAGCGCCTGGGGTCTGGCCGGGGCGATAAGCGGGCTGACCATAGTTGCCGAGGGCGTAGCCGGCGTTTATTTCATGGATCGGAACTGGCTGGATCGTCGTGCGGGTGGCAGCGGCGATGCTACTGACCGCAATCCCATGGTTGACGATGATCCGGTTATTGACGTTGTAGTTGTTGATGACGGTCGTGTTGTTATAAACCTGCGTCATTTGCGCCGGTGGCACGCAGTAATTGCGCGGATGCGGATTGCAGAAATATTGCGTCGGCACGAAGGTGAAACAACTTGCGCCCAGGCCGAAGCCGAAGCCCACGCTCACGCTGCCGCCGTTATAGACAATCCCCACGCCCGCTTGATAGCTCGTGCGCGGCGGCAACGGTGCCCAGCCGCAGTAATTGTTTGAATACCGCCACGTCACCCACGACGGCGCCCAGACGGTGTCGGGATACCAGCACCAGCCGACGCTCGCATCGCGGAACCAGCGGCCGTAATGGAACGTCGCGCCCCACGCATACTCTGAATTCCAATACCAGCCGCAGTCGGAATAGACCCAGCGCCCGCGGTCGCAATAGGGCTGCCAGCTTGAATTATAAACGCAGACCGTTGGCCGCCAGCACCGGCCATAACCATTGACCACCACCCAACTGCCGTAGGGTGCGAGTGAGTCGTTAAAATAATTCACGGTGACCGGAGCCGGTTGCGTGTCCGGTTGTGCCGCAACTTCAGCCGTGTCCGCCGGGGCCGGTTCGGCTGGCGGAGTGGTTTCTGTCGATTGGACAGGCTCCGTTTGCTGCGCCTGCTGCGCGGCCTGGGAGGCAGTGAATTGTTGTTGCAAGAACTGGTCACGTTGCATCATCGCCGTCACCATCGTGCTTGGCACACCGGCATCAGAGGCATAAATGATCTTGTCCGAATCCAGGTTGAACGTGCTGCTGGAATTCGTGATATAAGTCATGATGACGCTTGGATCCACGCCCGCCTGCGTCAGCCGGACAACCTGCGCGAGTGGACTGGCCGGAAAGATATTAGGCGGCGGTTTGACCGGCGTCGCCGGATCTACCGGCGCAACCGAGTTGGACGTGGCGCTCGCGGCGGGCGGCGGAGCCGGCTGCGGCTGCGCTTTGGCGCTTTGCGGCGGCCATATTAATGCAGCCGCCAGTGCTGCCATTCCCGTAGCGGCCAGAATAAACCTGGAAGTCGAATTTTTCATAAATTTAGCTTTGTTTAAGGAATTGTTCACAATTAATGAAGGCTTTGACTGCTTTGATCGGCAAAGTATTCAAATGGCCTGAAAATCTTGAGTTTCCAGCGGTTTAACTGGCCTGCCGAGCCGTAGTCCAAAGGGCGAGGGTGGTGCCCCCGCCCGGAATTGAACTGGGATCAACGGTTTAGGAAACCGCTGCTCTATCCATTTGAGCTACGGGGGCGATTCGTTTGCGAAAACGAAAATACCCTCGCCGCCGCGAATGGCAAGCGCAACACATCCGGCAATAAACCAATTATTAATACTAGGTTAAGTGTTACGAGGTGTTATTAAAGCGCGTTTTACACCACGGGCACTGTCCGGCGAGGTGAATCAGCCTGACTTGCAGTCGCGTTCGAATCTGGGGCAGCGTAATCAACATC
>Ga0182030_10021100_pt1 | contig 12226 bp, 7 predicted proteins | sample 812S3MmetaG_FD_121299 | JGI IMG/M metagenome (GOLD analysis project Ga0182030, IMG submission 121299) | Permafrost microbial communities from Stordalen Mire, Sweden - 812S3M metaG (Illumina Assembly) | ecosystem: Environmental > Terrestrial > Soil > Wetlands > Permafrost | place: Sweden...
GAAATCAGGATAACTGACCGCCCATTGAAAGGCCTGCTGCGCGCCCATCGAGAAGCCGATTACGGCGCGGAGGTGGGTGACCTTGAGCTCTTCAGTAAGCAGACGGTGAACCGCGTCCACGTTGTCCCGGATGGTGGTCACCGGGAATCGCGGACCGTGAAACGGCTCGGGAGTGTTGCTGGGCGACGACGACCTGCCATTGCCGAAGAGCTCCGACGTGACCAGAAACAGCTCCGACGGGTCGAGGGCCTTGCCGGGGCCGATCAGCCACTCGTAGCCGCGGAGATTGGCCATGTAATGCGACGGCAACAGGATGGCGTTGCTCCGGTCCGCGTTCAGGTGGCCGTAGGTGCCGTAGACGATTCGCGCCTGCGGAAGCACCACGCCGCTCTCCGTATGGAAATCGGCTATGACGAATTCATGGCGCTCGGCGGTAACCGGATTCTGGGCCAGGAGAGCGCGGCACAGGAAGACCAGGATCAACGTCACTTTCATAGTCATCCATTCTCGCATTCCGGGGTGACGGCGCCGGGCGATGAGAAAGCGGGTAGTTCGCAATCCGCAGCGAAATCGGGGGATCGGCGCGCGAGGCGGGATCGTTGACCGTTCCACGCGGCGGTGGGAAGTACCCGCGTTCACCGGCGTCATGTCCGCCGGGTTCGCCGAGCGGAAGTACCCGCGTTCACCGGCGTCATGTCCGCCGGGTTCGCCGAGCCCGTCGCCACCGATTCGCCCGCGCCGCTGACTTCGGCCGCAATCTTCCCTGCGGCCGTCACAACCCGCCGTCCGGCGCCGTCGACGTTGCGATGCGGCCGGCCATTGCGATTTCAGCTTGCCCGTGAATCTGGAGTCCGGTATCGACGGGCGCAAGCCAGCTATCTCTCCCTATCCGGCGGTGGGGGCGGCTTTTCCAGGCAGACCGCGATATCGGTCACAATCAAGGCAGACAGATCGAGTCAGCCTCTTGGACCCCCAGACCCAATCGTCAGCTTTAAACGCGGGAGAGGAAATATCATGCAACGCCGACTACTGAATACCGCACTTTTGATTTCCGTTTGTATCGGGGCGGCGGTTGCCCAGACTGCGGTACAAGCGCGCTTGGAGGAGTACCGGGCGCAGATCGACGGAGTCGACCGGCAGATTGTCGAGTTACTGAACAAGCGCGCCGCGATCGTCCAGCGCATTGGCAGCGTCAAGAAAGAGGCGGGCCTTGCGGTGGCAGCGCCGGCCCGCGAACAGCAGGTCCTCGATCGTGTGGCTGAAGCCGGAAAGACCGGCCCCTTGCCGCCCGCAACCGTCCGGCGAATTTATGAAGCGATCTTGCGGGAGATGAGAACCTGGGAAGCAACCGGAAATACCGAAAAGCAGTAGGTGGACCGCCCGGCCGTCCGGCCGCAAGCGGAGGCTGGAGCGAGGCCCTGCGACTTTTCCGGTAGCTATCCTGGTGGCGAGCATTACAATAGCTCCCGAATTTCGCGCGCTATCGCAGTTCGGCTGGCGCTCACCATCGAGCCGGCAGCCACCGGGCACCCGGTCTTGGGGTTGCCGACGATCCGAGGGCGTAGTGCCGCCAGGGCGCTTTCCGGAACGGCGTTTCGACGGCTGTCCCCACAACGGACCGCCCGAAAGGGCTATGCACACTTTCCTCCTGCCGCCGTCTGACAGACCAGGAGGATTCAACGTCATGTACGCTCCCCATGGATTCGTCGCCGCCATCATGTTGGCGGCGCTGCTGCCGCTCCACGCTCAAGAAGGAAGACGTTCAGGGCCGGTTACTAACTCCTATGTCGTGGAGTACAACTTTCGTGAAGGCGGCGATGCCGCCACTGCGGCAGACAGGCATTACAACGTCAGGGTGAACGGTGAACACAAGAGCTCGTTCAAGGTTGGGAGACGCACTCCGGTGGTAAGCGCGTCATTCGAACCCATCAATTCCAACTCCCTGATCAACACCCAGTACACGTATCTGGATGTGGGTGTGAGTATTGAATGTTCTCTGCTGGAATTGGACTCAAGAGTAGAACTCCACACTTCCGTCGTCCTGGGTGGTCTGGCTGAGAAGGATGCTTCACCTGCAGCCGGCGGCGCGCGCAATCCAACCCAGAATCCAGCCATTAACGAGACAAGGTTGGAGGTGACCGCCAGCCAGCAAATCGGTAAACCGGCGGTGCTGGCGTCGATTACCGATCCAACGACCAACCGCGTCCTGCAAATTACGGCTACGGTCACCCCAGCGAACTGACGCGGAATGTAACTACTCAAATGGCAGGCGATCTCACTGTCACGACTCTCCGTCGGAAAGGCAAAGGCCCATTTGAACCTCACCGTGGAGGGCAGGCTTCTACCCTCCCCAGGGGACCCCGGATTTCAGTCCGCCTGTCGCAACTTTCACGTCGTGCGCGGGTGGCGCCGAGCCGGATGGATTGTTTCAAGGACATTCAGCTCCTCTACTGTCGATCCATTATCGATCCGCGACAGCGCAGCCAGCGATGTATTCTGGGAACTGATGGATGAATGGCACTTCATCGCCGACCGGAAGATCCGGGAGGCCATGGCAGACGGCGCGTTCGAGCACCTGGACGGCGCCGGCGAGCCTCTCGATCTGAACGAAAATCCCTTCGAAGATCCGGCGGTGCGGATGGCACACCGTATTCTGCGGAATAACGGCTTCGCCCCGGCATGGATCGAGGAGGGCCGGGATATCGACGCCGACATCCGGTTCCTGAAGGCGAATCTCGGCCGCTTCGATGCCGCGGAGTTGCGCCGCCGGGTGGATCTTCTGAACCGGCGCATCGCGTCCTACAACCTGAAGACGCCTGTGGCCAGCGCACAGAAACTGCCGTTCCAGCCGTAGCGGCGTATCTTTCGATTCAGCGCCCACTTCGGTTAGCCGGCTGGATCGGCTTGGTATTACCAGACCTGAGAATCTTTGCGCGCCGCGATTCTGCCCGACCCGAGAGCCCGCCAAGCTGACCGCTGAAAGCTGACCGCTGAAAGCTTTGCGGCGAAGCCGCGATGTGGGACACTGTTTAGATCGCGGGGCTCCCTCTTTATGATTGGCCGTACCGTCTCACATTACACCGTGCTGGAAAAATTGGGCGCTGGAGGTATGGGCGAAATCTACAAGGCACAGGACACCCGTCTGAATCGCTTTGTGGCCATGAAGGTCCTGTCCACCGCCAACGCCGGCGATGTCGAACGCCGCCGCCGTTTCGTCCAGGAAGCCCAGGCCGCCTCCGCTCTGAACCATCCCAACATCATCACGATTCACGATGTAGTCTCCACCGACGGGCTGGAATTCATGGTGATGGAGTTCGTCAGCGGCGTGACGTTGGACGATCTGGTTCCCAAGCACGGCCTCAACGTTCAGAAGTGTCTCGATATCGCCGTGCAGATGGCGGACGCTCTGCAGACCGCGCATGCCGCCGGCATCGTGCATCGCGACCTCAAACCCGCCAACGTCATGGTGACCGGTACCGGCCTGACGAAAATTCTCGATTTCGGAATCGCCAAACTCACCGGCCCCACACCCGCCGCCAGCAACACCGACGAAACCATGCCCATTGACTCGCCGATGACGGTGGAAGGTTCCATTCTGGGCACGGTCTGCTATATGTCGCCGGAGCAGGCGCAAGCCAAGACCGTCGACCAGCGCTCGGACATCTTCTCCTTCGGCCTGGTGCTCTACGAGATGCTGACCGGGCAGAAGGCGTTTTCGGGCGATTCGGCGCTGTCTACGCTTTCCGCTATTTTGCGCGACGAAGCCAAGCCGATCGGGGAAATTGTGCAGGGCGTTCCTCCCGAACTGGAACAAATCGTGTTCAAGGCCATGCGCAAGGACCCGGATCAGCGCTGGCAGACCATGGCGGAACTGCGCGCGGCGCTGGTGGTCTTGAAGCTGAAGGCCGATTCGGGGGTGCTCCAGACGCAGATCGGCGGACCGGCCATGCCCGCCGGCAAGAAAAAGTCGAGCCCGCTGCCGATTCTGATCGCTGCGGCCGCGGTGGTGGTTCTGGCTGCGGGCGGCGGTGGCTGGTGGTGGATGACGCACCGCCACGCGCAGCAGAATCCGCCGGCCGCCCAGGCGATTCCAACTCCCCCTGTCACGGCCCCGCCGGTTCCCGATACTTCCGCCGCTCCGGCGGAAACAGCCGCGCCTGTCGATGCCGGCATGACGAATCAGAACGTGCTGGACATGGTGGACGCGAAGGTCCCGTCAGTCACCATCGTCAGCCAGATCCGCTCGGCGTCCAAGACCAACTTCGATTTGTCCACCGCCGGTATCATCGCCCTGACCAAGGGCGGAGTTGCCGGGCCCATCATCGAGGTGATGCGCAATCCCAAGGCGGGCGCACCGCAATCCGGTTCGGTGCTGCCCCCCACTACCAAATCGACGCCGCCGGTGGTACCGTCGCCCACCAAGACTGCGCCCAGTGCCGCGGAAACCGCGCCTGCACCGGCGGCTGTTGCTCCGCCCGCACCGGTACAACCTGCGCCCACCACGGCGGCGCCGGCCACGCCCATCCGGATTCATACCTTGTCGGTTCCCGACGGCAAGCCGTTCAACATCACTCTCGCCCAGGACGTACCCACGAAACTGACCGCCGGCCAGAAGATCAATTTCACCATCACCAACGACGTGAAGGTGGGCGATACGGTGGTCGTTGCCAAAGGGACGCCGGTCGTGGGCGAGGTGGTGGACCCGGGCGATCCCAAGAAAGTGCTCATCGTGATTAACAAGGGTAAGGCCACTTTCAAACTGAGCAGTGTGGATTCCACCGGCGGCAGCAAGCTAAACATCCGCGCCACGCCGGGGCATACCGAGAAGGGCGACCGGCCGATCGAGCTGCAGGGAACCAAGAGTAAGGAACTCGTGGCCCCTGCCGGTACCGAGTATATGAGTTACATCGATACCGAGCAGACCATCACCATCAAGCATTAAGGGCTGGTTAGGAAAGAACCGCTCCCTTTGGTCACGGCTCGGAAACGTTCAGTGCCGATACTGAGCCGTGACCACAGGGAGCGGTTCTTTCTTGCCGTGCCCTACTGCCCGTCCGCTTGCTCTTTATGCGTTTCCCACTTCACGATCTTCAGGTCGAGCACCGCGATGCTGTAGAACACTGGAACCAGCAACAACGTGATGAAGGTCGCGACTGCCAGACCGCCGATCTGTGCGTAACACAGCGGCTGCCACAGAGGGCCGCCGTGGCTGGCGAGCGGGAAGAGCGCCAGGATGGTGGCGCCCACGGTGATCAGCACGGGGCGCAGCCGTTCGATTCCCGCGTCGCGAATGGCCTGCTCGAACGGTTCGCCCTTCTCGTGCATTTCTTCGATGAAGTCGAAGAGCACGATCACGTGGCTGACAATCACGCCAATCAGGCTGGCGATGCCGAGAAAGGCCATGAAGCCGAATGGCGCACCCATGATCGCGAGACACAATAGAGCGCCCACCACGCCATAGGGAGTGGCGGCAAACACCAGCAGGGGCTTGACGGCGTTGCCGAACTGCAGCAGCAGCGCGCCGTAAATCCCCAACATGGAGATCAGCAGGACCTTGGTGAGATTCGCGAAGCCGCTCTGCTGCTTGGCTCGCTCCCCGCCAATCTGCATTCGGTAGCCCGGCGGCAGATTCTTACCGAACGCGGTGAGTTGCGGCAGCGCCTTTTTGAGGACTTCCGAGGCCAGGACGCCCGGTTGCGGGAAGGCGTGAACGCCAATCGTGCGGAAATGTTCCTGCCGCCGGATGCGCTCGCTGACCATCTCGGTCGCCACTGAGGAGACCGTTCGTAGCGGCACCTTCTCCGACCCCTGCGACGAATAGACGTAAAGGTTTTCGACTTCGGAGAGTTGCGCCCGTTCGGATGCGCGCAGGCGGGCAATCACCGGAATCTGCTGGTTCCCCTCTCGAAGAGATGTTACGGTCGCCCCGCTCATCGCCACCGTGGTGGAGAGCGCCACATCGCGATTTGTGATCCCCGCCAGGTTCGCCCGATCGGGATCGATTTTGAGTTTCACTTCGGGACTTTCCTGGAACCAATCGTTCTGCACCACCTGGACTCCCGGGACGGCGCGCAAGATGTCTTCCGCGCGCGCCGCGAAGGAGCGCATGTTGTCGTTGTCGGCATCCTCCTGTTTCGGATCGGCGTCCGAGGTGCCGCTGATCCGTACCTCGACCGGGAACTCCACCGGGTTGGTCTGCAACTGGTGAACGGTGACGTACGCCCCGGCGATTTCTGTCCCCAGTTCCGCTTGCAGGCGTCCGATGATCCGCGGGGTGGCCTCTTTGTCCCGCAGACGAATCAATACCTGGGCGTAGTTTCGCTGCTGTTGCTCCGGGGAGACCGAGAACCAGAACCGGGGACCGCCGCCGCCGACGAATGTGGTCACGGAATCGAGCAGCGCAGCCGTCTGTTTCAACGGGTGTGCATGCTGGTACTCGTCCACTACCCGGCGAACGATTGCCTCGACGCGTTGGGAAGTGTCGTTGGTCAGCGATAGAGGGGCATCGTTCGGCAGCCACACGTCAACATACGACCAGTATTGGACGTCCTCCGGAAAGAACTGGCTCCGCAGTCTGGGCGCGACCATCGCGCCGGCCGCGAGGAAGACGAAGCTCAATGCGAGAACTCCCCATCGCCAGCGGATGGCCGTTCCCGCCAGACGGTAGTAGGCGCCGTAGAATCCCTTCTGCCGGCGCTCTTCGATGGAAGGCTCCGGCCGTTTGCGCGGCCGCAGGAGGTAGTAGCCCAGCAAAGGAATGAACGTCATCGATACCAGACGAGAGGAGACGAGCGCGGCCGTCATGACGATCGGCAAGCTGTACAGAAAGTCGCCCGTGCTGCCCGTGAGCATCAGGAACGGGAGATAGGCGATGATGTTCGTCGCGGTGGCATAGAGGATGGCGCGCGCCAGTTTGGTGGGGCCCAGCCAGGCAGCGTGAATGGGCGGGACTCCAGCGCCCAGCTCGCGCTTAATGGCGTCGTTCGCCACCACCGGGTCGTCCACCAGCAGTCCGAGGGCGATGATCAGGGTCGCGATGGAAACCTGCTGCAGGTCGATGTGCACCAGGTGCGCCATCCCGAACGTCATCGCCAGCGTGATGGGCATCGATATCGCCATCAGCAGGGCCGATCGCCACTCCCAGAATCCGATCAGCGCAATCAGCACCACCAGGATGACGGCTTCGTAAAGCGCCTCCATGAAGAGATCGATGTTCTCTTTCACTTGCAGAGGCTGGTCAGAGGTGCGCGCGACGATCAGGTCGGGTGGCAGGGCGGCACGAACTTGCTGCATTTTTTCGGCGATGGAGGCGCCGAACTTCTCGATCTGCTCGCCGGAACGCATGTAGATGGCCAGCGTGATCGCACGGCTGCGGTAAGGTTTGCCGTCCTTGCCGGTCCAGGTGTAGAAGTTCAAATAGCGGGCCGGACTCTGGTAAGCGCGGCTGATCTGTACCAGGTCTCGCAGGTACACCGGCTGGCCCGTGCTGGACGATCCTACGATCACATTGCCGATGGCATGGGCGTCTTCAAATTTGCCGGACGCATCGATTTGAATATCGCGGCCTCCGGCTTCAATCGAACCGCCTGGCAGAGTAATGTTGCGCGCCTGCAGGATGCGGCCGAGGTCGCTGACCTGCAGGCCGTACGAGGCCAGGCGCTCCTGCGAATAGTCCAGGTAGATAGCTTGCGGTAACACCCCGTTGCGGTCCACCCGTGAGGCCTGCGGGGCGCCGAGCAAGGTGCGCCGGATCAGGTCGGTATAATCGTCGAGCTGCGCGTAGGAGTACTTGGCGCCGGCGACGGTCGCCAGGCGCGCGCGCGTCTCGGCTTCGTCGTGAATGAAGACCGGCCCGCTGATGTCGGGGTCGAACTCCGACTCCTGCAAGTGCGTGGCAATGAAAGTCCGGAGAAACGCCGCGATCCGGCTGTCGTCAAGGGACGTCGATGCGTCCACTCCCATGAAGCCGCGGCCCGATATCACGCGCCCATGTTCCAATACGTGGCCCCGTTCGGCATCCTGCCGGAACAAGTCCGCTACCCGTACCATCGCGATCGGGGAAAGAGACAGGGGAAACGTGTAGATGACGGTGACGGGCTGGAGACGCGAGTGGCCGGCGGCGGTCCGCGCCGAGTGTATCGCCTCTTCCACGGAACGCGCCCGCATCTCGACTTCGATATCGTCGATCGGCGGGCTGGCGACGGTCATCATCAATGCGGCGGTGTCGCCGAAGTCGCTCTGAAACTGCACGCCGGTAGCGCCGCTGGGCAGGCGCGGCCCCAGCGCCAGAAGCTTCAGGTTGATATCGCTGAATTGCTCGCGGCTGTCGTGCGTATCTTCGGAGAGTTGCACGTACACGAAAGAAGCGCCGGGCAGGGAGATGGATCGAATGCCGTAACTATCCGGGGCGGCCGGATGGACGGTCTTGTTCTCCGCGATGGCCTGCTCGATGGGGCGGGTGATCAGTTGCTCCACTTCCTGAGCCGAAGCGCCCGGCCATTGGCACGCCGCCACCGCCACCCGGACCGGTATCTCGGGATCTTTGCGCTGCGGCATCGACGTGTACCCAAACACTCCCCAGGCGACCACTGCGACCAGGGCAGCCCAGGCGATCTGCCGGTGTTCGACAAAGAATCGCGCCGTGTTGTGTTCGTGCTGAATCAGTTCTTCGTCGGTTCGATGCGCCATGGGATCGCTCCTTACTGAAGAACCCGCACTTGCTGTCCGTCGTGCACCAGTTCGCCGCCCAAGGCAATCACCCGCTGGCCGGCGGTCAGCCCGCTCGTCACTTCGATCGAGTTCCCGAACGTCTCGCCGACTTCGATGGTCTGCGCCGACGCGAAGGTTTTGCCGTCGCTCTGGCGCAGACACAGCACGGCGAATCCCTGAGGATTGGAGGGCGCACGCACCACCGCCGTCAGCGGCACGACCAGCCGCGGCCGGCTATCGCGCGTGCTGCCGAGCGCCAGCGACCCGATCATGCCCGGGCGCACATCCTCACGTGGATTGTCCAGCGTCACCTCGATGGAAAAGACGTGGGCCTTGGGATCGGCTTGCGGTGCAATCGCGGTCACGACACCCGGCACGGCGCGCTGTAAGGCGTCCAGCACGATCGCCTGCTTTTGCCCCGGATGAATCGTGGCCAGCGTGGTATCCGGCACGGCGAACACCGCCTTCACCAGGTGGGTGTCCATGAGACTGAAGCCGGCGGCAGAACTTCCCACCAGGCTGCCGACATCCACGCGGCGCGCCGAAATCCATCCGCCGAACGGCGCTTTCACGGATGTGTCGCTTAAGGACAGTTGTGCCTCGCTCATGGCGGCGCGCGCCCGTGCCACACCAGCCTCCGCGCCTTTCACCGCCGCTTCCGCCGCCGTGACCGAAGCCTGGCCTGCTTCATATCGGCCCTTGGCCTGATCGAACTGTGGCTTCACCAGGCTGGCCGACTGGAACAGGTTGGTGGCGCGCGCATACTCGATCTCGGCTTCGCTGAAACTGGCCTTGGTCTGCTGCACTTGCGCCTGGGCCTGCGCCACTTGCGCTTGCGCCTGCGCCAGTTGCGCTGCCGCCTGATCCACGCGCTGCTGATAATCGAGCGGGCGAACCAGGGCGAGTACCGCTCCTTGCTCCACCTTGTCGCCGGCCTGCACGTCGCGCATGCGGCCGTCGGCGCCACGCACTTGCAGAATCCGCTCGACAATTCCCGCCGACTTGAAGGCCAGATCCACCTGCGCGATCGGCTCGATGGTGGCCGAGTATCGCTCCGGCGTGTCCGGCTGGATGGTTGCGGCCACCCCGGCCTGGACAGTCTGGACGGCAGCCTCCGCGGTTGTCTGTCTGGCGCAGCCCACAAGGCCTGCCGCTGCGACTGCGCTCGCTGCCAACAAAAAACAGGTTCGAGATTTCACTGCTATTCCCTCCCCATTGCCCGGTCGAAATTGGCCTTCGCGTCCCAAAACGCCGCCAGGGCCTTCTGGTATTCGGAGTCGGCTTGCGCCACCGACGCCTCCTGCTGCAGGACATCCGCCAGCAGCGCCGCCTTCTGCCCGTACCGGTTGGTCACCACGCGCAGTTTCTCGCGCTCGGCCTCCTGCGAGACCGCGGTCGCGTCCAACAGCGCGCGCGAACGCGCCAGATCGCGGAACCGGGCGTCGACATCGATGGTCACCTGTTGCGCGGCATCCTGCTCGCTGAGCGATGCCTGCTTGACGGAGTCTTTTAGGGCTTCCGTCTTGTGGTGTTTCTGGCCCCAGTCGAACGGCTGCCATTGAAACAGGAATCCGGCCTGCATCACGTTCTGCGGGACGAAATTCATATTGGGCAGGGAAAAATACGTGAAGTGGACGCTGAGGTCGGGGATGTACTCGGCGCGCTGGCGGCGCACCTCGTTTTCGGCCTTTTGGCTCTGCAGACGCGACTCGCGAATCTCGGCGCGCTGCTCCATGGCCTGCTTACGGGCCGCGGAGAGGTCGAGTTCCTCCGGCTTGGGGACGGGCTGCGGGTCGACCGTGAACTCACTCTGCAAGTCGCGTCCCAGCAGGCGATTGAGCGATTCCCGCTGCGTTTGCAAGGTGTCCCGCAAGGTGAGCAATTGATAGCGCTGCATGCTGAGCTTCGCCTTGACAGAGAGGCTGTCGCCCTTGAGGGCGGTCTGCTGCGCCAGATTGCGATCGGTTTCGGCCTGCAACTCCGACAGGTATTTCACATTGGATTCCGCGCTCTCGATTTGCGTCTGCGTCTGCGCCATTTGATAGTAGAGTTCGCGGACCGAGTGAGCGGTCTCCTGGCGCTGGTGGCGAAGATTCTCTTGCGCCAGCTCTTCGGCGATTCGGAACGTTTCTACGGCGAGGTGGATCTTCCATAGTTGCGAGAGCGGTTGCGTCGCCTGGCCCAAAACGAGGCCGGTGAACTCCCGCGGCGTGGTGATGGTGGAGGCCTGCGCCGGGATGGGGCCGGTGGATGGATATACTCCCAGTGCGCCCTGCGGAATGGTGAACGAAATGGAGCGCAGCGTCTCACCACCCAGAAAATACGTGCTGAATTGCGGCAGGCGCTGCGTTCGCAAAGCGGCTGTGCCCTCGCGGGCGCGGTCGACGTCGAGGGCGCTGGAGAGCACTTGCCGGTTCCCCTTCATGGCGAGAGCGACGGCCTCGTCGACCGAGAGGACAGGTGGAGACGTGGTCTGTGCCCTGGCGCTGCCGGCGAGTAGCGTACCGATCAGGAAACCGGCTACTTTCTTCCACGTGAACGCTCGCATGCGGTGCTCCTCAACGTGCTGTAGTTTCTGCGTGCCAATTGCGACCGGCGTGAACGACTCTCGCAAGGCCCCGCAGACTGCGGCACAACGGCCGGATGCGATCGGCGGCGCCGGTAGCGCGGACGGGCCGAAACGCCAGTCGATGTTTCAGGAATCACTCTTGTCCATTATCCACACCGGACCTGCCGTTTGCGCGTAGCATGTTTGTCACGCGTGAGCGGCGTTCCGGCCCGGCTTGCTCGACGTTGGCCCGCGAGCGGTTCGTGAGCAGACTTCAGAAGAGCTTGCAATATTACCCTATATTATCCAGCTTGCGACGAAACGATGCCAAAATGTGCCAAAACCACGGCAGCGATTCTTGCAGGTCCAAGAAGATACGGCAATGGTATTTCTGCCGTATCCAGGCTACGGAAAATCGTTCATTCTTGCAGTTTCCTCTGAAGTCCGCGGTAGGCTGAAGCCTGGCTGAATACTTTTCCCACCGCCCGGATTACGAATCAATTGGTGCGGCGGACCCCTGGGCGGACCCCCATAGGCGTTTACATAGCCGATTGTGACCGCAAGATGATGGAAACCCAACTTCGGCCGCCACAATAGGTAGATGCCCGCAGCAGTCCCGCGTGCCTTAAGTAAACGCTTATGGGGCGGACCCCCTGGTCCGCACGGGACGCCCTCGTCCCGCCGGTGCGTGAACCTAAATCCGGCAGTTGCGGTCGGGCGAATCGCCGATCAGCCTACGGCTCAACCGCTTGTGAAAACGGCGGTTCTCACCAGAAAGGTGAGCTGCGCCGCAGTTGGAAATTGCTGGCAGCAAAAGGCTGTACCTGGCCGAGTGCCGCTGAACTGCCGGATTTAGGGTGAAGAATCAGTCGGCTGCGACCGCCGAGGAGCCGACCGGGGGGCGGCCGCGGACGAGGGCGTCCGCCCCACTATTTGTGCAATTGCCCGGAAACGGGAAAAGTATGTGGC
>Ga0182030_10021101_pt1 | contig 12226 bp, 10 predicted proteins | sample 812S3MmetaG_FD_121299 | JGI IMG/M metagenome (GOLD analysis project Ga0182030, IMG submission 121299) | Permafrost microbial communities from Stordalen Mire, Sweden - 812S3M metaG (Illumina Assembly) | ecosystem: Environmental > Terrestrial > Soil > Wetlands > Permafrost | place: Sweden...
ATAAAATGTTCTCAGCTATTACTTGTTTGTGCATAAAAAACCCTTCAAAAAATTATTGATTTCAAACTAGTGTATCAAGCTTTTTAATGAAGGCTATTTCTATTTTCATAGACCAATGAAATTATAATTCCAATCATGATTAATTGGCAAACGAGTGCGGTATTTCCATAACTGATAAAAGGTAATCCAATACCTTTGGTTGGTGCCAAACCGGTTGCAACACAAATATTAATAAGTGCTTGAAGACTGATTACGATTACAAAACCCAGCACAGCAAATAAAGAGAAACGATCATGTAATTGGCATGCAATACGAATGCCAAAATAAAGAAAGAGTAGAAAAAGTAAGATAACAAAACTTGCGCCAATAAGACCGATTTCTTCAGCAATTATTGAAAAAATAAAATCGGTATGTTGCATCGGCAAATAAAAAAATTTTTGTTTAGATTGGCCGATTCCAAGGCCAAATAATCCACCAGAACCAATAGCTATGAGTGATTGAATAATCTGGAATCCAGCGCCTTGCGCATCTTCCCAAGGATTTAAAAAGGTTAAAATTCGTTTTATTCGGTAAGATTTTGCAATAATTAATGCAATAACTGCGGGAATACATGCAAGCAAAGTGATGCAGAGGTATTTCACATAGACGTTTGCGATAAAGAGCATAATAAATGCCGTAGCGATCAATGTGACGGTTAAGCCAAAATCGGGTTGCTTGAGCAGCAGAACACTGGTAATGCCCAAAATAACTAATAATGGAATGTAGCCGTGGATTAAGCTTGGGGCAGATCGTTCTTTTTTGGTAAGAAAGTAGGCGAGATATAAAATAAGTGAAATTTTGAGTAATTCACTTGGTTGAAATGAAAGAAAAGGTAGTGATAGCCAACGCGCAGAGCCATGTATGCTTTGCCCAAATGGCGTTATGACGGTTAAAGCCGTTAATATTAATGAAACGAGAAAAAAATAGGGGGATCCCTTTTTGATTATTTCAATGGGAATAAAACGTATAACAAAAGCTGCAATAATACCAATCGTTAAGCCAATAATCTGTTTTTTAAGAAAATAATGAGCGTAACCAAGTTTTTCTAGCGCAAAAACTGAACTTGATGAATAAATAAAAAGTAGTCCAATTATCAAGAGAATAAGAACAATTCCAATGAGAAAAGAAAGATCAGTTTTTATTTTTTTTGTTTGTAATACCATTACTATCCTTTTTTTGTTTAAAGGAACTTTAATATAGATCGCATGCAAACGTCAAATATAGTTTATTGATTTGGTTGAATTATTTTTGCTATGTTTGCTGAAAGCAGTAAAAAAAGGGGAATTATGAAAAGAAAATTAGTAGTACTTCTTATTTTGATGGATGTCTCCATTAAAATGCCGGCAAGTGAAAAGCAAGAACTTGTACAACAAATAAAAGAATTAGATGCAATGAAGGCCGAAGATATATTGATCAGAAAAGAGATAAAGATTCTTGAAGATAAAAGAGATTTGCAATCACTTAATTCTACCAGACAAAATCCGGATCTTGCAAAAAAAACTACTGAAGATATTAATGGTAAAATCGATGCTTTAGAATATAGACTTGACATTGTCACAGGACAAATAAAAATTGCTCAACTAAAAGAAAAACTTGAACAAGAGCGAATAGCATTATCGCAATTGAAATCGAATGATAAACAAAAAAATAGTACTATGGAAACAATTAGAAAAATACAAAATGAGATTGATCTTATCGAGAAGAAATTAGCAAAATTACAAGCATCAGAAGATCGTGAAATACAAATAAAAAAAATTCGGTATAAAATTATCGAAGGTGAGCGTGAAAAAAATAAGTTAGCCACAAGCAACAATGAAGAAGACAAGAAAAGGATTAAAGAAATCGAGAGTGATAATAGTTCACGAGAAATAATGATTGATGTGCGAAAGCCAACAATTTATGAAAAACAACAAAGAAAAAAAAGTTATTTAAAAAACCAGAATATAGAATAAGATCTGATTAACACAGAGATCTTTCAATCTTTTGTACCAATTTTTTAAAATAATTACCCCGTTCTTGATAATTAGCAAACAAATCAAAACTGGCGCCAGCCGGTGAAAATAAAATTTGATCTTTTGGCCTTATTGCACCGGGCAGGGTGATGAAGGCATCCTCGAGAGTAGCAAAGGCAGCAGCAGGAATATTATTTGTATCACAAAATGATTTTAATTGTTCTGCTTCTTTGCCAAAGCAAAAAACAAAACGAACACGAGAACTGATTTGACGCACGAAATCTCCGCGATCAACGCCTTTACTTACGCCACCCAAAAAAAGCACAATAGGACGGCCTTTAATTTTTTCAATTGCTGCAAGGGTGGAGGCAGGAATGGTAGCTTTAGAATCATTATAGAAATCGATTTCATTAATAGTCGCAATTTTTTCAAGCCGATGTTCTGGCAATTCTTGCGCATTAATTATTGCAACAAATTTTTCCAATGAACAACCAAGTATATGCAGTGTAGCAGCTAAAATAATTACATTTTCTGTATATGATATGAAAGGTAGTTCAATAAAATCGTATATTTTTGAAATAGTTGTCTGATAACTCATCATTAATGTTGAATTATGTAAAAAATAAAGTTTATGAAGTTCACCCATTAATAAAAAGTCATTTTGCGTAGGGACTTGAGAGGTAAAGAAATGGAGCGGGCGCGAATTAACAATTTCTTGCGGAATACAATCAAACAGAGAAAGTGGCAAGAGCCCTGTGTTATTATCGTGCTGTAATGAAATTATATTCATTTTTGCATTGATATACGCTTGTATTGATCCATGTCTATCAAGATGATTTGCATGCAGATTGGTGAAAATCCCGAAAGATGCGGCAAATTCCTTACAGCGTTCAAGTTGGAAGCTTGAAACTTCTAAAACAACCAAATCAGCATTATTTGCCTCATCAATACGTTCAAGAAGTCCTACGCCGATGTTTCCACCGGTAAAAACTTTTTTATCGTTAGCGATTAGTAAATGAGAAAGCAGATGAGTTACGGTTGTTTTACCTACCGAACCGGTAATGGCAATAATAGGCTTTATGCATTCTTTGGAAAAGAGGTCAAGTTCTGAAAGCCACTTATGATTAAATTGATCATAGGGCCGCAGATCGATGCCACAACTTGGCAAAATAAGATCATTGCGCTCAAGGAATGGCAGTAATTCTTGATTGGTAAAAAAAGATGCCTTATGGACATTCAAAAACTGTTGCTCTTCAATGGTGGGTTCGCGTTTATCTAAAACTTCCAAAATTACATCTTTTTTAGAAAAATATTGGATCGCTGATTTTCCAACAATACCAAGGCCCCAGATACCGATTTTTTGACTCATAATTATGCCCGTTCGTGTCGATGGAGGCTTGAAAAGCCGAATGGAGACAAACGAATTTTTATCCCTCTACTCGCACTTTGTGCTCCTCGGGATGAACCTGAACTAAATTTTCTGACAAATATCTCAAATAAGGGTACACTAGACTTTATTGAGATTCAATTAAATATCCTTCGATACGGATTCATACTGAATCCTACTCAGGACGAACGGTTTTTGTTTCCGTTCGTGGGGAGTGCGAATGAAATGAGCGTATCGAACCATACAAGGTTATTAATATCATGGCAGACCAAAACTCCGCTTCAGAACCAAAAGTAAGTTTTAAAGATACATTAAATTTGCCCCGCACTGATTTTCCAATCCGTGCTGTGCCAAAGATTGATGATCCGGCGATGATTGCGCGCTGGGAAAAAGAGCAACTGTATCGTAAATCCTTTGAATGCAATAAAGGGAAAGAAAAATTTATTTTACATGATGGCCCCCCCTATGCCAATGGGCATATTCATGCCGGGCACGCATATAACAAGACTCTCAAAGATATTGTATGCAAATCACAGCGTATGATGGGGAAAAATGTACCGGTGACCCCCGGATGGGATTGCCATGGTTTACCAATCGAATTAAAAGTAACCCAAGAAAATCCAGGGCTTAAAGGTTCGGCGCTCAAAAAAGCATGCCGTGCATATGCGCAAAAATGGATCGATATCCAGAAAGAAGAATTCAAAAAACTGGGTGTTCTCATGAATTGGGATGAGTATTACACTACGATGAGTTTTGAGTACGAATCATCCATCTTAAAGGCTTTTGCTCAATTTGTTCAGGGTGGCTATATTGAGCGCAAAAATAAAACAGTGCCATGGTGCGCAGAATGTCAAACCGTGCTTGCCCAAGCAGAAATTGAATATCAAGATCAAAAAGATCCATCAGTTTTTGTATTATTTCCGCTTGAAGAAAAAACAACTAGTCGCTTATTTGCCAATGTAGCTAGTCGACCCGTAAATCTCTTAATTTGGACTACAACCCCATGGACTTTACCGCTTAATAGGGCAGTGCTTATTAAGCCTGGTGCCTCCTATGTGGTACTTGATATCAATAATACGCTTGTGATGGTGGCACAGGAGCTTGCTGACAAAATTGCAGCAATGATAGGTGCTGAGAAAAAAATTGTTGCTGAGTGTACGGCAGAACAATTAGTGGCCGGTGGCACGCGTGTTTGTCATCCATTTATTGATGTGAGTGTGCCGCTTATTCTTTCTGATACGGTAAGTTTAGAAGATGGTACCGCATTTGTGCATTGTGCTCCCGGTTGTGGGCCGGAAGACTATGAAGTTGGTGTGCGTAATAACTTAGAAATATATTCGCCAATTTCGCCTGATGGTAAGTATACTTCGGATATCAAACCACAAGAATTAGCAGGTATGTCGGTTAAAGATGGGCAAATTTGGGTTATCAAAAAATTAGCTGAATTAGGAAAGTTATTTTATAAAACAAGTATTAAGCATCCATATCCCTATTGCTGGCGCTCTCATACACCCCTTATTTTTAGAGCGACTAAGCAATGGTTTTGCGATTTAGAAAAAGATCATCTTAAAGAAAAAGCGTTAAAAGCTGCAGATACTATTAACTCATTACCAGAAAAATCGATCAATCGCTTAAAGGCGACACTCGAAGGACGTCTAGAATGGGTGCTTTCCCGCCAGCGAGTTTGGGGAGTACCAATTCCAGCCCTCATTTGTAATCAGTGTGATTATACCTATAGTACACCCGAATTAATAAATAATGTGGCTGCGCAGGTTGCCCAAAAAGGTATTGAGTATTGGGATGATGCGACGGTGCAAGAATTGTTGCCTAAAAATTTTACATGCCCCGTGTGTAAGAGTGCAGAATTTAGTAAAGAAAATGATATTCTTGATGTTTGGTTTGAATCCGGCGTGAGCCATTATGCGGTGCTTTATAATAATCCTGAGCTGGCATTTCCGGCTAATATGTATTTAGAAGGAAAAGATCAGCATCGTGCATGGTTTCAAAGCTCTCTGCTGACCGGTATGGTGATTGAAAAGCAACCGCCAATGCGCGAGATTGTGACTCATGGATTTACCGTTGATGCGCAGGGCAGAAAGATGTCCAAATCGCTGGGTAATGTGGTGAGCCCGCAAGAAATGATTGATCAAATGGGTACCGATGGGTTGCGTTTATGGGCTTCCAGTATTGATATTTCCGGTGAAGCAATTATTTCTCCATTATTGACCGATAATATTAAAGAAGTATTCCGTAAAATTCGCAATACCTCCCGCTTTTTACTTTCAAATCTTTATGATTTTGATATTGAGAAAGATGCGATTCCATTAGATGAATTAGTATTACTTGATCAATATGCATTAAGAAAGCTATATGCATTGAATATTAAAGTGATTAAAGCATATCAGCAGTATGATTTTACCGCAGTATTTCATACGCTAAGCGATTATTGTTCTTCTGATTTAAGTTCATTTTATTTAGATATCATTAAAGATCGCTTGTATGTTGAAAAAGCTGATGGCCATTTGCGTCGTTCAGCACAAACTGCATGTTGGCATATTCTTGATACGTTGACGCGTTTAATGGCGCCGATAATGTCGCTCACTGCTGAACAGATTTCCGATTACTATCAAAAAAATAAAAAAGAATCGATTCATGTGCAGAAATTTGCCGATATGGGCCCAATCATGCGCTTAGTCGAACAAACAGGATTTGAGTGGGATTCGGCGTTTGAAGAATATAAATCAAAAAGCTTCAATATTAATATGTTGAAAAATATTCGCTCTGCCGTATTGAAGGCGATAGAAGGATTGCGCGAAAAGGGGATAGTTAAACATTCACTTGAAGCTCAAGTTGCATTGCACATTGATAGCAATTCCCCTCATGCTCAAATGTTTAATGAATTACTCAAAGATCTGGAAAAGACTCATCAAAAAGCAAAAGGTTTCTTTGAAGAATTCTTTATTGTTTCATACGTTGAACTAAAAGAATCAGAACAGGGCTTAGAAAAAACCGAATATCCAGGCCTCTTTGTAGCAGTTCAAAAAGCTTCCGGCGAAAAATGTCTGCGTTGTTGGCAATGGAAAGATGATGTACAAAATCATCTGTGCGGGCGCTGCCGAGCTATTGTAGGCGTATAAATTTTCTGTAAAAAATAGAACTATTTAGCTGCCCCTTGTTTGGGCAGCAGTTTTTTTTGATGAGAATCAAATATTAGTTTTTAATTTTGTACTGATTTAAAACAAAAATTAAAACACTAGCTTGATGTATTTCTTATTGGCTATGACGGATAATTTATAATTTATGTAAACATTATAAAAATAAAACTTCTCTTTTGAAAGCAAACTTTAAAAAGAGAAGCACAGCGATTTTTACTTTACTCAGCTTGACATAGCCACTGACATCATCTTTATTTTCACATCCATTTTTTTAATTTTTCTTTCTAATTCAGATTTGAGAAATAATACAACCTTTTCATTAGAAATTGTTTCATGAGAATCTTCTTCAAATCTAATCGTTGCTTTGAAGGATTCATCTGGATTGAAGTTGGCCAACATGTTTTCAAACATCAATTTTTTATATCGTATATAAATCAATTCTTGAGATGGGTTTCTATTTCCCCTATGGATGCCCGGAGAAATTTGGCCATGCAGCCACACCGATATCGATTTCCAAGCACAGACTCCTACTTTCTGGCGGTTGAAAGATCTTCCGTTCATTTTATTATTTGTAGCCTTGCCAAGTGTTGCATCTATATAGGAGTAAAAGGAATCCATTAATTTTTGCTCTTTCTTAGGTGTCATAAAATTTTTTCGGATTACATTTTTCCAAAAAATTACCTCTAAATCAGTTGTATTCAAATCTGGATATACGAGTTGACGTATTTTATTCTCATCGGACTCATGATATTCGTCTTTCTTAATAGTATTATTTACAAAGTAACCGAGTTTACCATTAGCTAGCCGATTAACTTCATATGTAGCAGTATGTCCTCCCAGTGATCCACTTTCGTTAAATCGATAGTGGCCTCCTATAAATAAAGTTGGAGGATAGGATTCGTTATCAGCTTGGCCTTGTACATCAGTGGATAATTGCGTAGCTATTTCATGAACTGAGCTTGGCTCGGTGTTTGATTCCGTTGCAAGCTTTACCAAGTCTATGCACGTTAAATAACGAGCCTTAGCAGTCGAGATGCTTTTGCGTATTTTTAATATACGGCTTCTCATTTCGTGGGGTAAGTCCGGATTTTTTTCGATAAACTTTCCCAAAGTAACTTCCATCACTTCAAGCGATTGAGATGGATCAATTCCCTCAAGTTCTGGCGAATGGAATTTGGGTCCAATTGCATGAAAAATTACTTTTGCATTGTTATAGACAGATAAGTTACCCAATTGACATGTTGGAAAAGCTATTAAAAAAACGGTAAACAAATGTAATGTAGGTAATAACTTCATATGCTCACTTCAATTTGAGGATAAGGTTATGAAAATGAAAAACGCAGCGATTTCAAATCGCTGCGTTTTATTCTTTAGAATGCTCTTTTTAGAGATCGTTGACCACTTTTTGTAGATTCTGAATGTTAGTTTTCAGATCTTCAAGATTTGCTGTTTGTGTTTTGAGTAATGTTTCAATCTCAAGCCCAAGCCCGGTTAAGGGTGCTCCTGCAGCAAGACGCTTACGTTTATCATCCACAAATTTTTGAAGATCTGATTGATACTTCTTATTAAAATATGAGTAGAATTTAGCATTCAAATATTGCTGTTCTTTTTCAGCCTGAGCCGGATTTGAAGAGTATTGTATCATAGTGGCTCTGTTTGGCTTTAAGAGAATATTAATCTGGCTGACCATTTTTTCAAAGTCACTTTTTATTTCTTTAAAACCATCTTTAACTGCTTTTTTATACTCTTTTTTTTGTGCATCATTTAAACTTGGCAAGCGGCCTTTCAAGCGTTTTGCCGCTGTAGTAGCGCGGCCGATTGATTGAGTTGCAGTTTTAATGGCATTTACAATTACATCATCTACAAAATTGTTTTTATCTTTAAAATGTTTTTCGATATTTTTGAAATTATCATTTTCATCATAGACTTCTCTAAAGGCATCAAGCGCCGTATTATATGCTCCTTCAAATTGATCAGCTTTTTTATCTGATTCACGTTTCTCTTCGGGCTTCTTGCCTTCTTCCGGTTTTTTTGCTTCGCTAGGTTTTCCTGCAGCAGGAGCTCCCAATCCCTTACTTGGAGCTTGTGCACCTTTTTCAGTTCCGCTACGGCTTGGCGATTCATATGAGCTTGGTGGATAATAACGGCCGCCATGATCATAATCATATTGGCCATAGCCTTCTCTGCGTTCACGAGAAGTTGCGGGTGTGCCGCCAACACTTATTCCGCCCGGAACTCTTCCAGCGCGTGATTGTTCAAGCGCACGTTTTTGAGCCGCTTCTTCAGCCTCTTTAATTTTCTTGGCGGTTGGCTCATATTTTTCAAAGATTTTATCCAGCCCTGATGGAATGGCCAGTATGCCGGTTGCCTCAAAAAGACTGAGAACTACACTGCGGGTTGCTTGGCGTGATTCTGAAGTCATTTTATCAATGCCAAAAGGGCTCAATTCAATTTTAGGCTCATAGCGAGCAAGTGAATCTTTTACTTTGGTGAGATTATTGAACGTTGATTCATCTTTAATGAAATCATCTAAATATTTATAGTTATTTGATTTTGGATCGCGATCTTTAAGTTTCTTTAACTTCGCATCAAGATCTTCAATCTGATCTTTGAATATGTTCCAGGTGAGATTTGTTGGCCAGCCTTTGAGTTTGCCTTCTTTGTTCCAACTTATTATCTTACCGGGCAGCTCAACCATGACTTGTGCTTTGCGCAAGAAATTATCAATACTCATAATGAGTGCATCAATTAATTGCAATGCTGCCATTTGTTTATTGGTAGGAGTGACCGGTTTGGGTTCGGGTTTTCTTTCTTCTTCTTGTCTGATGCTCATAGGGGGTAATTCAGGCTCTGCTTGTGGTGTTAGCGCAACATTCACATCCGCGATTGCTTTTTCAATTTCCTTAATGAGATCTTCTTCGCTCATTTTGGAAAGTCTTTCTACTTCTCTTTCAAATTTCTCTTTGGTTTCTGCTTTCTTTATCTGTTCTTCTGAAAGGCCTTGAGCGCGTAAAGCTGCTTCGGTTGGTAAATTGCTAACATATTTTTCTACTTCTTTTTGTGCTTCTTCTAAAAATTTAAGATCTTCATCTGATAGTTGTGGCCCCATAGCAAAAGAAGCAGGTTGGGGGATAACCAATGTGAAAAGTCCAACCCATAGTATAAGTGGTAAGACCCGTAATTTTTGCATAATATTCTTCATTTGATTGCCTCGTTAGGGTTATTATGTTTTCACCATACATAAAAGATAATCTCATTGCCAGTTTATCATAAAAAGGACTGCATTAATATGGCTTTTCTGCCAATACTAAGCAAGAGTGAAAGTGGCTTTCTCCTGATGGAAGCCTTAGTGGCTATTCTCCTAATTACAAGTTTTACGTTAATAATCGGCATGTCTTTTCATCATATCAATAATCAGTATTCATTGGCGCAAAAAAGGCTTCAAGCGCTTACAATTGCTCATAATTATATCGATAAAATTATTCATAAGGCAATGCATTTTGATAATTTTCCCTGCTCAAATGGAGCCTATAGGATACATGCAATGCAAAGTCCATTAAATGAGAATGCCTTATTGATAACCGTAACTGTAACATGGCTTGATAGCACAGTGCGATTGCAATCAGTTGTTGCGGAGGATGCATGAATAAGTACGGATTTTCTCTCATAGAAACAATGATATATTGCTGCATTAGTGGGCTACTAGGAGTTTTGGTATGCCAGTTTTTTGTAAATTCGTATGCCAATTTTCAACATACACAACATACTGGCCAACAGCTGATGGCATTATATGCAACACATGATTTATTGGTTCGTGATCTTGAAATGGCAAGCGCATCTTTACGTGACTGGTATATGCAAGAAGGTTCTGGTTTCGTATGTCTATTGAGTGATGAATCGGTGGGATGGGAATATAAAAATGGAAAACTGTATCGGGCCACCGGGACCTATGATTTTGCACAAAAGATATGGCATAAAAAATCACAGGCTCTTATTGCGCAAGATGTGGCTATATTTGATTGTCAGATAAAAAATGGTGATCGAAGTGCTCAGGCAGTTGTTATAAATCTTTCTATCGGTCAATCTGAACCAATAGCAGCCATCGTCAATCTTTTTAATCGGAGAGTGATGTGAGACATACAAAGAGTGGGTCTACCATGTTAATGGTAGCAATATTCATGGGAATCTTGGCAATCATAGGATTAAGTGCATGTAAGAGCAGTGTTTTTTTGCAGCAATTTGCGTTTGCGCGAGAGCATTTGATTATTCGGGAAACATTGACTAAATCATTGCTGAATTATGGAATAGCTTTGGCTCAGGCAGACTTTGATGAAATGTGTAAAAATGAACGAACCAAAAAAATCGAATTCAGGATAGATCAAGATAGTATTGGCCGAATAATTCTTTCAGGAACCACGCATTCTATGGAATTGGTTGCCCAGCTAGAGCAGAAGGGCGCTCCTATTTATGGAGCCAGTTGCAGTATCAGAAAAAATTCTGAGCAAAAATTGGCTATTGAGGGTTTTCAAAGCAATGGTTTTCCTTTATAATAAAGATGATTCTTTCTCTTTTATTTTAAAGGAAAAAAATGTCAAAAAACGGCAAAATGAAAGTATATCTTCTTAAGGATATTGAAAAAGTCGGGGTTGAAGGCGAAATAATCCAAGTGAGCGAAGGCTTTGCTCGAAACAGTCTTATTCCCCGTAAGCTGGCTATGGAAGTGACCTCTCACAATGAATCCTTTTTCAAAGGACGCGAAAAAGTAATTGAAAAGCGTCAAGAAGTAATTGCAACCAAAACCTCAATGCTAGCAGAACGTATTAAGTCCCTAAAGCTTACTTTGAGACGTAAATTGCACGATGATGGCAAGTTATATGGTTCAGTAAATCCTTCTGAGGTTGTTGATCTTTTGGCAACAAATGGCGTTAGCGTAGCAAAAAATCAGATTGAGTTTGATAAATCAATCAAAGAAAAAGGCGTTTACGAAATTACCGTTAAGCTTTCTTCACGCCTGCAGCCAAAATTAACACTCCAAGTTGTATCTGAATAACATAACTTTATACATGAAAAAGGGGGAATATGCAGAAAGACAAACGGTTTGCCCCCAGACCGGTTATGGATCCAGAGCGAGCCCTTGGCAGGACTCTTCCAGCAAGCCTTGACGCAGAACGCGCAGTGCTTGCTGCAGTTCTTTTTAATGATCAAGTGCTTGCTCAAATAGCTGAAATTGTTGTTGCGCAAGATTTTTATCATAATCCCCATAAGATTATTTTCCAAGCAATGGTTGATTTATCTACTGCGCAAATGCGTATTGATTTAGTCACGCTTATGGATGAGCTTACTAAAAGAGGACAGGTAGATGCTATGGGCGGGGCCTCATATCTGGTAACATTACAAGAAGATGTCACGGTCTTAGGCTTTGTAGAACAACATGCTCGAATTATTCGCTCAAAGGCTATGCTCCGTGAACTGATTAATTCTGCTGCGCATATTATTACCAATTGCTATGATCAGAATGATGAAAGTATTGATGCCGTTTTGGATGAAGCTGAAAAAGTAATTTTTCAAATCTCCGGTAAACGATCTACGCATAGTTTTGTACAATTGAATATTTGGCTCAAAAAAACCTTTAAGCATCTTTCTGAACTCAAGAGTCACAGCAAAGGTATAACCGGCGTCCCGTCAGGGTATAA
>Ga0182030_10021104_pt1 | contig 12225 bp, 12 predicted proteins | sample 812S3MmetaG_FD_121299 | JGI IMG/M metagenome (GOLD analysis project Ga0182030, IMG submission 121299) | Permafrost microbial communities from Stordalen Mire, Sweden - 812S3M metaG (Illumina Assembly) | ecosystem: Environmental > Terrestrial > Soil > Wetlands > Permafrost | place: Sweden...
CTGCCCAACCGCGCGCTGCTGGGCGACCGCGCCACGCGCGCGTTCGCGCGCTCGCAGCGCACCGGCGAGCGCCTGGCGGTGCTCGCCATCGACATCGACGCCTTCAAGCTCATCAACGACGGCTTCGGCCACAAGGTCGGCGACCTGCTGCTGCGCGAGGTGGCCGAGCGCCTCGACACGGTGGTCCGCCGCCACGACACCGTGGCACGCCTCGGCGGCGACGAGTTCGTCGTGCTGATGGACCCCGCCCCCAGCCACGAGACGGCGATGGGACTGGCCGAGCGCATCCGCAAGTCGATGATCCCCGACTTCGTGCTGGAAGGAATCAACCACAACGTGTCCGCCAGCGTGGGCGTGGCGATCGGCGCGGCCCCCGACGCCAGCTTCGACCAGCTGCTCTGCGACGCCGACCTCGCGCTGTATGAGGTCAAGGGTGCCGGCAAGAACGCCGTGCGCATGTTCCAGGCCTCCATGAGCCAGAACGCCAGCAGCCGCCTGGAACTACAGAGCGACCTGCGCAACGCCATCCCCAACGACGAGTTGTGCCTGCTCTACCAGCCGGAGCTATGTATGGCCACGCGCCAGCTGCACGGCTTTGAGGCGCTGCTGCGCTGGAACCACCCCAAGCACGGTCTGATGTCGCCCGACAAGTTCATCCCGCTCGCGGAGGACACCGGCCTGATCATCCCCATCGGCCGCTGGGTGATGAACGAGGCGCTCAGGCAAGCGGCCGCTTGGACCAACGAACACCCGCAGGCGCCGCCCCCGCACATCTCCATCAACGTCTCAGCCGTGCAGCTGCGCTCCTCCAGCATCGTCGGCCACGTCGCCGAAGCGCTGAGGCTCTCCGGCGTATCGCCCACGCGCGTCGTGCTGGAGGTCACAGAGAGCTCCTTCATCGAGTGCTCAGGCGCCACCATCGACACGCTGCGCGCGCTCAAGGACCTCGGCGTGCGCTTGGCGATCGACGACTTCGGCACCGGCTACGCCTCCGTGGCCAACCTGCAGAGCATGCCCATCGACATCCTCAAGATCGACCGCCGCTTCGTCGCCTCCGCCGACGACGGCCCAGAGGGCCACGCGCTGCTGGAGGCCATCGTCAGCATCGGGCGGGCATTGTCGTTGGAGACAGTGGCCGAGGGGATCGAGCACACCGCGCAGCTGGATGTCGCCGGGGCGCTGGGCTGCGACTACGCGCAGGGGTATCTGCTGGGCCGGCCGCTCAGCGTGGAGCAGGCCGATGTGATCATCGGCGGCGCGCCCATGCTGCTCGGGGGCTGAGGGTCGGACCAGCCCCCGATTCGCCGCGTAAATTCTAGTGAATTGACTCTTTCCCGTAGCTGGTGTATAACGGCTTGGGGCTCTCGCTCACGGCGCGGGTAGCGACTCGGTGCGAGGTCTGTTTGGCGGGGGCCACTTGGCTCGAGTATTCGTCGTCGTGAACGGGCGATGCTCGGGATCGACTACGAACGCCCCGCGTTCGCGGGGGCATGGAGGTGACGATCTCATGTGGCGATTCAGAACGATCATGTTGGGAGTGCTCGGAGTGCTGAGCGCGAGTTGCGCCCTCTTGCCGGCTGTCGCGATAGCCGAACCCACCGTGTTAGAGACAGAAGTGTGCGAAGTCAAAACCGAAGAAGTGGCGGTACTCTGCATCGTGCCCTCGGGGCAGAAAACGTTATGGGCGCAACTCCAAACCGGCGAATGGGCGTTCGACTCTGAAATCCAGAAAGGCACCACTGCTTTACTGGCCAGTCCCTCATCCGAAGCATCGGTTCCCGCCGTCAGCTGTTCCAGCGCCAACGACACGACCTCGCTCGACACGACGGCCGTGGCGACGTTATCATTGGCGCTGTTAAAACTTCTAGTGTTACTGACCTCATGCTTAGTAACCAACAGCAGTGAAGCCGAAGAAGCATGCGAAGCGGGGGAACCGCTCGAAGTACATGGCGAAGGCGAAATAGAAGCCGGGAACAACGTCGCCTTCAAACAAGAAGGAACGTTATCGCTCGCTGAAATAGCGATCAAAAGCAAGACAGGCAAAACCTGCCCAGTTGCGCTTGTTGGAACAAAAAAGCTGACAGGTTCGCAGCGGTGTTACTTCAACTCGGACGAAGAACTCCAAGAAAGCGCCAAAGCGCACTTACTGATATGTCCCGGCGAAGGCAGTGCCCTATTACTCGCAGAACAAGAATATGACCTCTCCCTTGAAGAGATGCTATCGCTCAACAAAGGAGGCGAATGGGCTCTAAAAGGTGGCCCAATCGAGCTGACCAATGGTGCTCGCAACTATCAGCAACTCATGTTAGGACTTACCCGGAACAGGACATTCACATTCAGGAATACCGTTGCAGTGGAATACACTGGCCTAAACCTGAAACGGCTGACCGGAGCAACAAACGGGTACAAAGAAGTGACGAATGGCTGCAAAGGACTCAAGGCGGCCAACGCGACCTGCACGATCGAAGTTCAGTTCGCACCGCTAGCGGCAGAAGACTACGTGTCGGTGCTCGAACTATTCTGGGAAGCTGGAGGCGTACACGCCATCAGAAATCTCGTAGTACTAGGTATGGGCACCGCGTAGCGAGAGCGAACGGCAACCGCCACCGAGCAGGGGCACGCGCTCGGTGGCGGAGCGCGCCGTGGGCATCCGGCTCATTCAATGACTCCCGCCCGCGGCAGCACGGACCCGCAAGGCGACCTGGATGGTTGATTCCGCGGGCGTGTGCCTTGTTCTGTGGTGGCGGAGGATCAAGGCCGGACAAGACGCAGGGCGCGAGGACACCGGCCGCCGCCGGTCATACGTGCCATCCAGCGGTGCCAGGAACGCGGAATCAACCATCCAGTCCCAAGCGCCTGCGCCGCGGGTCGTGCCCGCCCTCATTTTGAGCTAGCCTTATCGTCTGTGTTGCCCTGGAGGGGTGGCAGAGCGGTTGAATGCGGCGGTCTCGAAAACCGTTGTGCGTCTTATTGGCGTACCGGGAGTTCGAATCTCCCCCCCTCCGTCTTGGTCGGGTGCGAGGCCGTGGCTCGAACCTGCCCCGATCTTATGACTGTGGCTTGCGGGCGGAGGCATATAGGCGAAGCGCTCACCGTGGACGGCAGGCATCGACTCGATGCGATACGGCGAGGACCGTGATCGAGCAAGTCGCGTCATCTGTGCGGTAGATGATCCGGACAGCGACGGGCTTACCGGTACCCCTCCAGCTCGGACCGCCGCGGCTTGCCAGGGCGTCTCGGGTTGGACGCTCGCGTCGAGTGTCTCGATGACTGCATTGCCGCGCTGGCACGTGAACGTAGAGGTGCTAATCGAAGAACGATTCACCGAAGCGCCACTGGAACTCACACCCCGCGATGGAGGTAGGGACGACCCGCGCGCTGGGCCGCCCCTACTACTCCTGCTAGGAATCATGCAACCAACACCAGGAGCCGAAGTCACCCTCGGCTTCACGATCAGGCTCCCTTCCTGACGGGCTGAATCGTCGTTCGGAGGGCCTCATCAAAAGCTATAGACCCACGAGTCTCGGGTTTGTGACCGGCGGTATATCGACATCCGTAGTTTTTGCGGAATTGCCCGTGGCCGACGCCCTTCGGGTCACAGATCGCGGGTTGGACGGTCTTATCAATCGACGCAGGTTTCGCCGGTGACGGCCACCCGCGTCGGAATCGTCCAACCACGAGAGAGAGAAGGTCTTCTTGATGGCACGCATGGGGCTGTGCTCACCACAGGGAGCGGTACTCGCTCTGCTCGCTCTACTTGTAACGACCGCTGCGGTCCTACTCGCGGCACCTCGTGCGGGAGCGTTTGAGGACACATGGGGCTGGAAAACGTGCAGCGGCTGCGAACTGCAGGACCCAGGTGGGAACCACAAATGGGAATGGGTCGGCATGAGCCACGTTGGCGGTACGGCCATGAAACGGTCGTGCGCGCTGGCCTGGAACGGGAGCGCATGGGAGTACGGGTCGGGCTGCGACGAAGGCCGCTCTGAAACCTTCCGCGAATTCCCCAACCGCGAAAACGCGCTTGCCGTAGCTCAGGGTTGGAGTTACACCGGCGTCGAACTGACGATCTCTGCTGCGGCGACCGGATGACATGCCCCTGCCCAGATCAGATGACTCAGCGATTGCTACCTAGAGGAGATTGACAGGTATGAAACCCAGATTTGTACGCAGGCGGGCGATTGGCGCGTTCGCAGTTGGAGTCCTCGCCGCTGGCTCAGCTACGGCATTCGCACTCGCCGACGGCGCCACTGGAGGCACCGGTCGCCCGCAAGCGACCGTGACGATCAAACACGTGCCGGCGAGACTCGCGCAGGAGTTTCCGGCGCTGGACAAAGCTATGCTCGCCAGCGAAGCGCAGCAGCTGCCGATGGTGGCGAAGGTGATGGGCACGCTCGAAGGCCGAGACGAACCGGGCGAGCTCGGAGGCGCAAACAGCGAATTGGCCCGTCGCGTCTCCGAGGATGGAGACAACGCTGAATATGTGGTGCCTGGAGACGAAGTGGTGTGCATGGTTGCCATCAGCTCCGGCGCCGCCGCCGGCGGCGGATGCGCCCCGGCCTCCTCTGTGGAATCGACCGGCTCGACGAGCCTCACCGTAGTCCCCGGCGGGTATGAGGTCAGCGGCATCCTCCCGACCGGGACAGACGACGTCAGCATCACCGCCGCCGACGGTCAAACCACATTGGTGGCCGCGAACGCGAACCACGCGTTCGAGTTCTACAGCGCCGCCCCACTCAAGCGACTGACCTACGCGCTGCCAAACGGCGCGCAGCACGAAGGCTCGCTCGAACTCCCACCGCCGCCTCACTGAGGACATCGGAGGTCGCCGCTGGGCCTGCACACCGATGCGGGCCCAGCAGCATCCCATGGCCATGCAAACGCTACCCGCCGTAGGTGAGTTGATCGTCGGGCGCACTGCGCGTATCGTGTGTGCATGCACGGCAGTCGGAACTCCACGAGCTATTGATACGCCACCGACGCACACTCGGTCAGCAGCGGCGCACGCCCATCGCGCCGGCGAGAGGCGGCTCGTTTCGCTCGGTGGCACTCGGGGTGCTGGTCAAATCACGTCCCACGCCCAGCGACTTCGCCGATTTCTACAGCTTCCACGCGCCCAATGTCCTGCGCTTTCTGGCCAGACACACGCGCGATGCACAGGTGGCGTTCGACCTTACAGCGGAGGCGTTTGCGCGAGCATACGAGGCGCGCGACGACTTCAGGGGCACGAACGCCGAGCAGGCGGGCGCCTGGCTGTGGACGATCGTCCGCAGGGAGCTCGCGCGCTACCAGCGCTCCCGCTCAGTCGAATTCTCCGCCTTGACGAGGCTCGGGCATGAGCGTCCGATGCCCACCGACAACGACCTTCGCGAGGTCGAGCGGCTGCTGGCGCTCGAAGGCATCGTCCGCGAGCACATCCCCGACGCCATGGACAGCCTGTCCGCAGATCACAGAGAGGTGCTGCGCCTGCGCTACTTCGAGGACCTCAGCAACGAGGAGATCGCCCTGCGACTCGCCATCTCCAACGATGTCGTGCGCGCTCGTATCTCCCGGGCGCTTCGCATCCTGGGCAGGAACGAGCGTCTGCAGTCCGCGGTGGAGACGTTGGTGGATACGTGAGCCGCCCTAAGCCCAACCCGTGGGACCTGCCAACGCTCCACGCCATCGGAGCGCCGTACACCGAAGCGCAGGACGAACGCGCGCGACGGGGCGTGCGGTCACGACAGCGACTGTGGCGGCGCGCTGCGCTCGCGGGCGCCGGCCTTTCGGCGGCTCTCCTGGCCGGCGTTCTCGCTCTCTTCTCCGGCGGCCCGGCGCTGGCGCACAACATCCTGGGTGAAGCGCCCGCCGCCGCCGAACGAGCGGGCTCGCTGGCTTTCCGCTCGACGCTCACCATCCGCGTGGACGGTCAGCGCCGTCCAGGTCTCGCCGAGGAAGGCGCAATCGACTTCGTCACCGGGACCTACGCCACCTCAACGAGATTCGACAACACCGACAGCCAGATCGATCGGCGCAGCGTCAACGGCGTCCTGTACTCGTCCCACGGCCGTGCCGCCGCATCCGCCACCGCGACGCGTTGGTACTCCGCGCCCATCGCCAAGGGAGCGCCGGGCGGGTTCGACTATGAAAGCGACGCCTTCATGGACCCCCCCTCGCTGTTTCGAACGCTTGCACACATCAGCTCACCCGTGCGACGTGTCGGTGAACAGACGATCGAAGGGTCGCGCTGCACCGTCTACCGCCTCTCGACGAACCTCGCGGCGTTCCTGCGCCCCAGCGCCGGACACTTCCAGAACCCCGGCATGTACAGGCGCGTTCGAGCCCGGCTGGAAGTATGGGTGGATCGGCAGGGTCGCCCACGTCAGGTGCTGGAGACGTTCAGCGCCGGCGCGACCGTAATGCGGACGGCTGTCACCTTCAGCGGCTATGGGCAGCCCGTGACGGTGAATGCTCCTCCCAACTCCCAGGTGCGATCAACCCACGGCTCGAGGTGGCGCAACCCGCTCTCCGCAGGCCCCGGTCCGCTGCTGGCGCCACTCCTCTTTTTCCAACCGTGACATCTCCACTGCCGATCGCCGACGCAGCGTAGACTCGTGCACTTGCTCAGCACGTCTGCCTGCCCCAGCTCGTGCGGCAAACCGGAAGCCGGATCCAAACCACCATGCAACACCCAGACGACATCGGCATCACCCCGCTAGGGCAGCGTCCCCCGACCCCGCTGGTGCGCGTGCGCAAGGTGCTCGTCGGTGCGTGGCTTTCGCGCCACTGCGACAAGCCCGCATGGCAACTGCCGATCTTTGCAACCTGGAAATCGCGCGTATACGCGCGCAAGGGCGCACAGATCAAGGTGGGACAGCGGCTCTATCTCGGCGACGCTCCCACCGTGCTGGGTGATGTCTCGCGCGGTATGGCGCCCATCATCGAACTCGACGAGGGCGCCACGCTCGACATCCGCGGCAAGTCCATCTTCGGCGCCGGCACCAAGGTGCTCGTCGGCCCCGGCGGCACCGTCACGATCGGCGACCGCACATTCTTTGACGGCGACTCGCGCGTGATCTGCTTCAACTCCGTCACCATCGGCGAGCGCTGCGGCATCGCGTGGGAGGTCACGATCATGGACGCCCACTGGCACCGCATGGACGACCAGAACAAGACCAACGAGCCAGTCACCATCGGCGACCACGTGTGGATCGGCGCCGGCGCCAAGATCATGGCCGGCGTCACCGTCGGCGACGGAGCCGTGATCGCCGCCGGCGCCATCGTCACCAACGACGTACCCGCGCGCGCCCTCGTCGGCGGAATCCCCGCACGCGTGATTCGCGAAGACGTGCAGTGGTACGACTGACTGACTGCGTTGTGTAGTGTTCAGGCAGGCGCTTGCGCAATACCATGGTATCGCAGGCTTCGTAGGCTGAAAGAAGTCACCGCCGCGCGGCGAAGAAATCGCTGAGCAGCGCGCCGCACTCCGCTGCAAGCACCCCGCCCTCCACCTCCGGCCGGTGGTTCAGGCGCCGCTCCCCCAGCACGTCCAGCACGCTGCCACATGCCCCAGCCTTGGGGTCCCAGGCGCCGAACACCACCTGCGGCACGCGCGCCAGCACGATCGCGCCAGCGCACATCGCGCACGGCTCCAACGTCACATACAGCGTCGTGTCCAATACCCGCCAGCTTCCACCCGCGTACGCGGCCGCGCGCAGCAGGATCACCTCAGCGTGCGCCGTCGGGTCCTGGCGCAGCTCGCGCTCGTTGTGTGCCGCCGCCACCACCTCACCGTCGCGCACCAGCACGGCGCCGATCGGCACGTCCTCGTGGGCGCAGGCCAGCTCCCCCTCGCGCATCGCCAGCCGCATGAAGCGCTCGTGCTCTGCTGGGGGGTCGCTGTCGCTCATGTCAGTGTGCGGCCGCCGCGACCGTGAGCCGATCGCTGCTGCATCGCTCATCATTACCCAAAGCCGATGCGCTCACTGCCCACACCGGCGCCCGCACACGCCTCCCCATTCACCCCGCCACCGGAGCGTTGCGATGTGGCCGTGGTCGGCGGCGGCATCGTGGGCCTCGCCGTCGCACGTGAGCTTCTCGCCCGCCACCCCCGCTCCACAGTGTGCGTGCTGGAGCGCGAGCCGTGCATCGGCGCTCATCAGACGGGCCATAACTCCGGGGTGATCCACTCCGGCGTCTACTACACGCCCGGATCGCTGAAGGCGCGCCTATGCGTGGAAGGCGCGCGCGACCTCTACGAGTACTGCCTGGAGCGCGGGATCCCCGCAGAGCGCTGCGGCAAGACGATCATCGCCACCCACCAACACGAGCTGGGGCGGCTGGAGGAGCTCCAGCGGCGGGCGATCGCCAACGGCGTCGCCGGCCTGCGCAGGCTGAGCACCGCCGGCATCCGCGAACTCGAGCCACACGCGCGCGGGATCGCCGCGCTGCACTCGCCAAACACCGGCATCGTGGACTTCCTCGCCATCGCCCACTACTTCGCGCTCGACATCGCAGCGGGCGGCGGCACCGTGTCCACCGACTGCGACGTGCGCGGTGTCGGCAACACACACAGATCGCTAACGCTCACGCACTCGCGCGGCGTCACGCAAGCCGGGCACGCGCTGTTCTGCGCGGGCGCCTGGGCCGATCGCATGGCGCGCCGAGCCGGCGCGGGGGCGAACCCAAGGATCGTGCCCTTCCGCGGCGCCTACCTGCGACTGCTGCCCGAGCGCAGAGATCTGGTGCGGAGCCTCATCTATCCCGTTCCAGACCCCGCGCTGCCGTTCCTCGGAGTGCACCTCACCAGGCATGGGAGCGGCGAGGTGCTGATCGGGCCCACCGCGCTGCTGGTGGGAGCGCGTGACGCCTACTCGCTCAACACCGTGCGTCCCCGCGATCTACGCGACACGCTGCTCTGGCCAGGAACGTGGCGCATGCTCGCGCGCTGGTGGAGGACGGGCGCCCGCGAGTTGCGCTACGCCGTCGATCGCTCCGCGTTCCTCTCCGCCGCCGCTCGCTACGTCCCCGAGCTCTCAGCCGGCGACGTTGAGCCCGCCTTCGCCGGGGTGCGCGCGCAGGCTCTCGGTCGCGACGGCCGACTCGTGGATGACTTCGTCTTCTCCCGCACCAACCGCGCGCTGCACGTGCGTAACGCGCCCTCACCAGCCGCCACCTCATCGCTTGCCATCGCCCGCCACGTCGTCGATGAGGCCGAGCGCGCGTTTGGCCTTCCGCGCTGAGCCTCCCCACCAAACCCTTATGCGGGCTGGGAAGAATGATTCGCCGGCGCGCGCCGGCCTCCACGTCTGCCACAGTGCTGCTTCGTCACATCCGTTTCACCTGCTTCATCATTGATCGAGCCATGCGCCTCTCCAACAGCCACAGGGCGGTACGCCGCCGCGTCCGTCCTACCGCGCTCGCGCTCGCCGTCTGCGCAGGCGCCTGCAGCCTTGGCAACGGACCTGCCTTTGCCGCGGAACCTGCTGTCTCCGCCTCCACCGCGCCCCAGAAGATCGTCGTGGGCTACGACCCGGTCGCAAGGAGCGCAAGCGCATCCGCGGTTTCGGTGGCTGACACCCCCACGCGCACCCGGGTGATCCGGCTCGGCTCTCACGCCAGTCTCAGCGCCACGCTCGCGCGTCTTCGAGGCGAGCCGGGCGTGCGCTGGGCGGTGCCCGACTATCGCGCGCACGCCGCCGGCGTGCTGGTTCCCGACGACCCCGGCACCACCGCCGAAGCCGCCGGCTGGCAGAAGCTGCAGTGGAACTTCAGCGGGCCGTTCGGGATCAACGCTCCGGAAGCGTGGTCCAACGTGGCCGCCGCCGGGGGCGAAGGCGGTCGCGGCGTCGTCATAGCGGTGCTCGACACCGGCGTCGCCTACGCCAATCGCGGGCCCTTCCGCCGCTCGCCCGACTTCAGCCGCTACGAGTTCGTCAAGGGCTATGACTTCGTGGACAAAGACCCTTTCCCCAACGACCGCAACGGACACGGCACGTTCGTGGCCGGCACCATCGCTGAGGCCACCAACAACGGCCTCGGCCTCACTGGACTCGCCTACGGCGCGAAAATCATGCCCGTGCGCGTGCTCAACACGCAGGGTGAAGGCGAAGCGTCCACAATCGCCGAAGGCGTGATGTTCGCCGTCAAACACCACGCGCAGATCATCAACCTCAGCCTCGAGTTCACTCCCGGCATCACCGCCTCCGACATCCCCGAGCTGATCGCAGCGCTCCACTACGCGCACAGTCACGACGTGCTCGTGGTCGCCGCCGCCGGCAACGAGGGCGAGCCGACCGTCGCCTACCCCGCCAAGGCCCCCGACGTGATCTCCGTCGGCGCCACCACCGAACACGGCTGTCTGGCCGCCTACTCCAACGACGGCTCCAACCTCACGCTGGTCGCGCCCGGCGGCGGCCCCGACGCAAACCTCCCCGGCGATCCCAACTGCCTGCCCGAAAAGCCCGTCGGCCGCGACGTCTTCCAGGAGACTTTCACCGGCAGCTCCTTCAAGCAGTTCGGGTTCCCCAGCGGCTATGAAGGCACCTCCATGGCCACGCCCCACGTGGCCGCCACCGCCGCGCTGATCATCGCCAGCGGCGTGCTCGGCCCGCATCCCACCGTCGCGCAACTCGTGGCCCGGCTGCGCGACACCGCTCGCAAACTGGGCGGTGGAGGCGACGAACATCTCTATGGCGCCGGTCTCGTCAACGCCGGCGCCGCCACCGCCCCAGGCGGCCCCGGCGCCGTTGCGGCGCCTGCCACGGGCACCGCGCCCACGACCGGCGCCACCCCGCCCACCGGCACTCCGCCCGCCAACGGCACCGCACCGACGGCCGCCGGCTGAGCCGCCACCGGCTAGGTCGCCTGCAGCCTCGCCACGGCGTCCGGCACGCCCTCGCGGGCGCTCGCAAAGCGAGGCCGCCAGTCCAGCTCGCGCTTGATCTTCGCGTTGGAGGAGCGCGCGGAGCGCATGACCGCATCGACTGCGTTCGCCCCCGCCACCAACCGCGCAACCGCAGCGGGGATGCGCCGCGGAGCGCCCACGCCGAGCGCCATCGCACTCAGCGCCAGAAATTCGTAGGCCGTCAGCGGCTCGTCGTCGGCCACGTGATAGACCGACCCCGCCGGCACGCGCTCCAGCCCCAGCATCAGCGCGGAGACGACGTCGTCGACGTGCACCACGTCCCACAGGTTCTCGCCGCGGCCGATCACCGCGAAGCGTCCCGGCTGGCGCAGGCGCGGCAGGATCTCATTGGCGTACCAGCCGCCGGGCCCGTACACGTGCGAGGGGCGGATCACCACCGCCGGCAGGCCCGAGCCGAGCACCAGGCGCTCGCCCTCCTGCTTGGAGCGGCCGTAGGGCGTCTGCACCGGCAGCGGCTCCTCCTCTGTCAACAGCGCGCCGTGGGCGTCGCCGGTGACGACGGTGGATGAGAACACGATTCGCGGCCCCGCCGCGGGCTCGTCTGCGGCGAGAGTCAGACATGCGTCCAGCAACCACTCGGTGCCCGCCACGTTGACCTCGCGCAGCTTCGCCTCGCTGCGCTGGGAGGCGATCTCGGCGGCGAGATGGACCACGCATTCGGGGCGCTCCCGCACGAGGATCTCCCGCAGCCGTGCCGCGTCCGACAGGTCGCCGGCGAGCGCGCGCGTTCCGGGCGGCTCAGAACCCGGCCGGCGCACCAGCGCCGCCACGTCGTGGCCCTGCTCCAGCATCGCCGCGCACAGCGTGCCGCCGATGAAGCCGCTGGCGCCTGTCACGAGCGTGCGCATGCCCCGCTCACACTACCCGCACGCGCGATCGTCCACCCGTCCGTGCGCCTGAACGTTTGCAAGCATTGGACCCGGTGCTTGAGAAACCGCCCACCACGTCCGATGATGGTCACATGAACGATGAGATCCGCCAGATCGTCAAGGACCACGCGCGGCTTTCAACCCCCGTCGAGGATCTGCCGTCGGACGCGGACCTCAGCCAGGCGGGCATGACCTCGCACGCGAGCGTCAACGTGATGCTCGCCCTGGAGGACCACTTCGACATCGAGTTTCCCGACCGCATGCTCACGCGCGCGGTGTTCGAGAGCATCGCCACCATCGAAGCGGCCCTGCTTGAGCTGAACGCAAAGGCGTCCGTGTCGTGAGCGTGACCGTCGACCGCGACCTCGCCTTCCTGCAGTCCGTCACGCAGATCGCCGACGACGTCGCCACCCCCAACGCCGCCTCCGTCGACCGCGACGCGCGCTTCCC
>Ga0182030_10021106_pt1 | contig 12224 bp, 6 predicted proteins | sample 812S3MmetaG_FD_121299 | JGI IMG/M metagenome (GOLD analysis project Ga0182030, IMG submission 121299) | Permafrost microbial communities from Stordalen Mire, Sweden - 812S3M metaG (Illumina Assembly) | ecosystem: Environmental > Terrestrial > Soil > Wetlands > Permafrost | place: Sweden...
ACGACAACGTCTGGTTCTGACGGGGCGTACTCTTTTCCGCTGGTCAATCCCGGGACCTACAAGGTGCAGGTGAGCGCCGCTGGGTTCAGGACCAGCCTCATCAATGACGTCGAAGTGTTGGTGAATGGCACAACGCGTACAGACGCAAAGCTACTGGTGGGCAGCACAAGCGAAGAGGTCACGGTGACCGGTGCGGCGCCTTTGGTGGAGACTTCGAACGCGACCATGGGCAACGTCGTCGAACAGGGCAGCATCGTCGATCTGCCACTGAATGGACGTAACTTCGCCCAGCTGGGCACTCTGATCCCGGGTGTGATGCCATCTCCCACCGGGTTGGGCGGAGCTAACCAGGGCAACGCAACCGTGGGCGGTTTCGGCGATGGGACCGGCAGCTTCAATGTGAACGGCATGCGCAACCAATCGAATAATTTCCTGCTGGATGGTGCTTCGAACAACGATTCGTTCAACAGTGGTTTCGTAATGCGGCCTCCTCCGGATGCGATTGAAGAGTTCAAGATTATGACTCACTCCTACGAAGCGCAGTACGGGCGCAACGCCGGCTCGGTGGTAAACGTCGTGACGAAATCCGGAACCAACCAGATTCACGGTAGTGTGTGGTGGTTCAATCGCGAGGCCGCATTGGCGGCGAGAACTTATTTCGCCAGCTACGTCAGGTCGCATGCTGCGAAGCCAAACTATCAACAGAACCAGTTTGGTGGCGCTGCGGGTGGTCCGATATTGAAGGACAAGCTTTTTCTTTTTGGCTTTTACGAAGGCTTCCGGCTTAAGGACGGCACCTCGAATACGCTGAACGTACTGGTCCCTGGGACGCAGGAGCGGAGCGGCAATTTCAATGAGCTGCTGGCAAGCTCGGTAACATGCGCGAACATCACAAGTACTACTACCGGCGCGGTCATCGATCCCACAACCGGTCTTCCTGCCTGCTATAACAACATCCCTAATGCATTCAACCCTAACCGTGTGAGCGGTATCAGCACCTACATTTACACCAACTATATCCCGCTCCCCAGCAACTCGACTTCGAATGGCCTGTATCAAGGGCAGTACGTTGCATCGCCGCCGAACATCGACAATCGCAACATGTATGGCCTGCGTGGCGACTGGAAGATCGGCAAGCATTCGATTCTGGGCCGGTACATGTACTCGCACCAGAATCTTTTTGGACCGATCACGCCCTCAAACTTCGCACCAAAGGGTAACCTGCAGATCATTACGCCGACCGATGAGATGGGGTCCGACACCTGGACCATCAACAATCACATGATCAATGTGGGGCGCTTCCTCCATCAGCATATCCAGGGCGTTCCGAATAAGACCAGCGGCCTGAGTCTTACTACTGCTGGGTATGTGGGAATCTCCTCCACCAATGCCACGGCGGCGGGACTTCCGAACGATACGCTCACCGGGTCGTTCTCAACCGGGGATGCGCAACAGCCATTTGCCTTCCGCTCCAATGACGTTTTGAGTGGGACGGACGATTTAACCTGGACGCGCGGCAAGCACAACTTCCAGTTTGGCGGTGAGATTCGCCGCGATCAGATCAATCTGCTTTATATCAATCGGCCGAACGGCAACTTCACTTTCAATCCCTTCTTTACGAAGAACGTCCTTGCAGATTTTACGCTGGGATTTCCGTATGAGTTCCAACAGGGTTCAGGTAATCCGGCTTTGAACGGATCTTCGTGGACCTATTCGATCTACGCGCAGGACCAGTGGCGTATCAATCGCAATCTTGCGCTGGATTTAGGTGTCCGCTACGAGGTGAACCGTCCTTACGTAGAACAGAACAATCACCTGGCTGCATTGCACCCAGGGCAGCAATCGACCGTTCAACCCACAGCACCGGTGGGATTGGTGTACCCCGGCGACGCTGGCACTCCCCGATCGACCTATGACACGGATATCAATAATGTTTCGCCCCGGCTGGGTGTGACCTACGATCCTTTTGGGACAGGAAAGACCAGCGTTCGCGCAGCCTGGGGATTGTTTTACGACGCGGTTCCAGGCCAGGGAGACTTCTTCCAGAACGGGACGCTCGCTCCGCCGTTTCAGCCGCTGCAACAAATCAACTTCTATTCGAATCCCACGAACTCTGCCGTTCCAACCTGGTTCTCAAATCCTTATACCGGCGTTGCATCGGGCCCGGTTGGATTTCCGGTGGGATTGACGTTCATTGGCTGGAGTTTGGCTAATTCATTCAAGACGGCACAGTTCCAGCAATACAACTTGAGCGTGCAACAGCAGCTGACGAACAAGATGGGGTTTGAACTTAGTTATGTGGGATCGCGAGGCGAGTATGTCCCGATCTTTATTGAGGTGAATCCAACCACCATTGCCGCAACCGGCTCAACCGTCGCGGGTGCCAATGCGTATAAGTCCATTGGGTACGGATCCTCTCCGTTTCCACTGTTCGGTTTGACCCGTCCGACATTTGCAGCAGGTAAATCCTGGTACGACTCGTTGCAGGCCAATTTGCAACTGCGGAGTTATCACCACGTTCAGGCCACGGCTGCCTACACCTGGAGCCATTCGCTTGATAATGCCTCCGGTCTAAACATTGGCGCCGACTCACGGCCAGTGTTGCCGGTCACGATCGGCAGCCAGGCATCGATCGATGCCGCGGTGGCGCGAGAGAAGGGGCCTTCGCTGTATGACGCTCGGAACCGCTTTGTAATGAGCGTACAGTATGAGTTTCCGAGGATGGACGGCCATATGCTGGTGGAGCGATTGATTGTGGGCGGATGGAACTTCAATACCATCTTCCAGGTTCAATCGGGAAGCCCGTTCGCGGTCGTGAATGCATCGACAACTGCGCAGTCCCTGACCTTCCGGCCCAACCAAGTATGCAATCCGAACGCGGGTGCGGCCCACAACGTGACACAGTTCTTCAATACCGCTTGCTTTGCATTACCGACGATAACGTCCGGTGGTGTGACGTTAGTGAACAACAGTCAGAGCGGGAACGCGTCGCGAAACTCGGTGCTTGGACCCGGATACAACACCACGGATATGTCGCTCTTCAAGACGCTTGCCCTTAATGATCACGACAAATTCGAGTTTCGCTTCGAGGCGTTCAATGTTTTCAACGAAGCGCACTTCTCGCAGCCGAGTGGAACGTTTGGCTCGGCGACTTACGGAACTATCGCGACCACGATTGGTAACGACTCTCGCGTAATTCAGATGGCGATTAAGTTGTCGTTCTGATTCGGTCTCGCTAAGAAAGCAGGCCTGAGCTTCCTACCCGGTGGCTCAGGCTTTTCTACCTAAGATCTACTTAGAGGTTTGTAAATGGTAGCGCAGGAATTGTCCGGGAAGGTTCAAGACTCAGTCTGTAGAAGCGTCGAGGACATTGGCGAGGAGATGATTGACTTCCTGCAGGGTTTGGTGCGAATTCCTACGGTCAATCCTCCCGGTGAAAACTATATCGCTGGTGCGGAATTCATCGGGAACAAGCTGAAGGAATTCGGATACAAGACAAATTACATCGCGGCTGAAGGAATGGCGGAGCATACCTCGACTCATCCAAGAGTGAACGTGCTGGGTAGGATGGAAGGTTCGACCCCGCGGCCGACGCTTCATTTCAATGGGCATTTCGACGTGGTTCCAGTGGGTGATGGTTGGACGGTTGACCCGTTTGGCGCACTGATCCGCGATGGGAAGCTCTACGGACGTGGGGTTTCGGATCAAAAGGCCGGTATTGCTGCTTCGATCTTTGCCGTAGAAGCTATTCGGCGCGCCGGGATTCGGCTGTTGGGAACGGTAGAGCAAAGCGGCAGCGTGGATGAGGAGAGCGGCGGCTTTGCCGGGGTCGCCTACATGGCCAAGCAAGGCTGGATCGGTCAGGATAAGACGGACTACGTCATTATCACGGAGCCGACCAACGTTGATCGCGTTTGTCTTGGTCATCGTGGTGTCTATTGGTTCAAGGTAACGACTCATGGACGCATTGCTCACGGGTGCATGCCGCATTTCGGCGTAAGCGCAATCGATCATTTGGCGGATTTTCTTCACGGCGTGACGCACGAGTTGAAGCCGGTGCTGGCAACCAGAAAGACTGCAGCACCGGTGGAGCCTCCGGGATCGCGTTACGCGAGCATCAATGTGAACGCGGTGTTTGGGGGTCAGCCGGAGCATGGTACGCAGACCCCATGCGTCGCGGATCGTTCAGGCGCGATCTTTGATCGGCGATTTCTTTCGGAGGAAAAATTCGAGGAGGTTCGGGGCGAGATTCACGCGATGCTTGAGGACCTTCAGACGAAGAATCCCGAGTTCAAGTACAACATCGAGGACCTCATGATCGTTCATCCGGTGCAAACGGATGAGGGGTGCGAGCTGGTGCAGACGATCAGTGGCAGCGTCGAGAAGATTGTCGGCCACAAGCCTAAGCTCACCGCAAGTCCGGGGACATACGACCAGAAGCATGTGGTCAGAATCGCCAGCGTGGCACAGTGTATTGCGTATGGCCCCGGAATTCTTGATCAGGCTCATCTGCCTGACGAGCACTGCAGAATCGACGATGTCATCAACTCAGCGAAGGTGATGGCGCTAACCGCGATGCAGCTATTGGGGGCAGAGGAAACGGGTCTTTCGCGGACGGGACTATGAACCTGTACGTCGGAGCACTATTCATTTACTCCGTGTTTCTGATGGCTCTGGGGATATTCATCAGCCGCCGCGTTAAGAACTCGTCTGACTTTCTAGTGGCGGGACGCAGCCTGGGGCCAGGCAAGCTGTTCGCGACATTTCTTGCGGCAAATATTGGTGCGGGTTCCACGGTTGGAGCTACTGGACTGGGCTACCGGTTTGGGCTTTCGGCTTGGTGGTGGGTTGGCTCGGCCAGTATTGGCACGATTATCTTGTCGCAGTTCCTTGGTCCGAAGCTGTGGAGGATTGCGAAGGCAAATGGTCTTGCTACTTTGCAGGACTTCCTTGAGTTCCGGTATGGCAAGGCGGTCAAAGCCATTATCTCGATTCTCTTCTGGTTTGGCGCGATGGCCATTCTCGCCGCGCAATTGATTGCGATCTCGTGGATATTGAATACGGTCGCGGGAATCCCTAAGTGGGAGGGATGCATCATCGGTGGAGCAGTCGCCATCGTGTACTGCACGGCGGGCGGCCTGATGTCTTCCTCATTCGTGAACATATTTGAGCTGGCGGTGACGATGTCGGGACTGATGCTGGCGGTGCCGTTTGCGATTCATGCGCTGGGGGGCTGGTCTCATATGCACGAGCTAGTGCTCCTGCAAAAGAGCAAGCCAGCGGTGGCCGATTCAATGTTCAGCATCGTTGGCGCAGGTCCTAAACAGGTGCTGGCGTGGGTTGCGATTCTGGTTCCGTCCTTCATGATCTCTCCGGGGCTGGTTCAAAAAGTCTATGGCGCACGGGATGTTAAGGCGGTTCGACTGGGAGTTGGCATGAACTCGGTCGGCCAGGCATTGTTCGCGTTTGTGCCTGGCGTGCTGGGGCTGTGCGCCTTCGCGGCGCTGCCTCACTTGGCTAATCCGGAGCTTGCGCTGCCCGCGGCGATGAAGCTGTTGCTGCCCCGGTGGCTGGGAGTCTGGACTCTGGCGTCGATCTTTTCCGCGGAGCTGAGCGCGACAGACGCCATCCTGTTCATGCTTTCTACCTCACTGGCGGTCGACCTTTATAAGACGTTTTTAAAACCGGGTATTTCGCAGCAACAGTTGCTGATGGTCAGCCGTGTCGCTTCGGTTGGTGCCGGAGTGCTGGGAATTCTACTGGCGACCGTTCTACCTTCGATCATTGCTTCGGTAAGCATTTTTTACGGATTGATTGCCGTGGCGCTTTTTGTTCCAGTGGTCGCGGGGGTCTATTCGCAGCGTGTGCTATCTGCTGCCGCGATTGCAAGTATTCTTAGCGCGATCACGGCGACGGTTGTAACAATGCGGCTCACTGAGAATCGGGGGATAGGACTGTTCTCACCGCAGGCGGTAGGTATTGCGACGGCAGCGCTGGTGATGGTTGGATTTCGTGTTGTTCATCCGGGCCACGTTCAGAACAATCTCGCATTTGCGGGCGGAACTGAAACGAGAGAAGTGATGCTTGTGCCACAACATCAGGAAATTGATTGAAGAGAGGTAACCTTATGCGCCGTCGTGAATTTACGAGAAGCTTGCTCGGCTTTCCACTGGCTGCAGCTATGCCGTCCATTGCATTTGCAGCTCCTGAGTTCGATCCCCATGCTTTGCCGCCGGGAGGGTCGATTACCGATGTTCCTGGATTGAAGGCCGGCCACTTTACGCTCATCGAGCGTCCGACGGGCTGCACCGTTCTTATCTGCGAGGAGGGCGCAACGGCGGGCGTTGATGTGCGCGGTTCAGCGCCGGGAACGCGTGAGACGGATCTCTTGAATCCGATCAATCAGGTGCAAAAGGTAAACGCGATCATGCTCTCCGGTGGTAGCGCGTATGGTCTGGATACGGCAACCGGTGCGATGCGCTATCTGGAGGAGAAGGGTTGGGGCTACAAGATTGGCAAGGGCGTCGTGCCGATTGTGCCTGCCGCAATCCTGATGGACCTTGGCGTTGGAGACTTCAAGATCCGGCCCAATGCCGACGCCGGGTACAAGGCGTGCGTCGCGGCCAGCAGTGCGCCGCTGGCGGAAGGCTGCGTGGGTGCCGGCGCAGGAGCGACGATTGGCAAGATGTTCGGCGGAAAATATTCGATGAAGTCAGGGCTGGGGACGGCAAGCGTCAAGATTGGCAATACGGGCATCGTTGTGGGTGCGGTCGTCGCGGTGAACGCTGTTGGCGACGTAGTTCGACCCGAGACCGGAAAGGTTGTTGCGGGAGCGCGCAGTGAGGACGGTAAGGGCTATCGTGATTCGATGGCAGCGATGATGAATGGCTATCGCGTGGTTGTGCAGACCGCGGCGAATACGACCATCGGCGTTGTGGCGACGAATGCGAAGTTCACTAAGACACAGATGTCCAAGATCGCGCAAATGGCGCATGACGGCTACGCGCGCGCGATCAATCCAGTGCACACCATGGGTGATGGCGACACGATCTTTTCGATGTCGACTGGTACGTCTGATGCGACGGTGGATGTATCTGCGATTGGGGCGATTGCGGCAACCGTTATGGCTCGCGCGATCGTTCGTGCAGCGATGCAGGCGACAAGTGTTCCGGAGCTTGGACTGGTCGCGTACCGGGATTATGCGGGGCGCGGCTAGCTACCGGTTCTGTGAACGCTGAATTTGTGACTTTCCAAGAAGAGTCCAGATGAGGATGATGCGGACCCTCTGACTCGCGGCTAGGTTTTGCCGCAACCGGCGCGAAAGACGCGGGGCTTCTTCCATTCCTCATCGGTGGCGAAGATGATACAAGAGTGGCCAGTGTCGGTATCGAGCCGCCATGTGATGTTGCCTTGCCGATAAAGTTGGTACTTCCCTGTGCCTGAGAACACCATCCCATTCGGGGGGGTGGGGCTGATGGTATCGGTTCCGGGTGGTACCGCGGTACTCGATGCGACGCCCGGCTGGCTAACTTGTCCCGCCCGGGTCGCAGGGCTGGCGCTGGATATTACGGAAGTGCCGGTGGACGCGGGGCTGGGATAAACGATGGGTTGCCCATCCGTCGAACTGGCTCCGATCGAAGACCCGCCGGTGCTCTTTGCTGTCTTGCCAGTCGGTGGATCGTTCGAGTACACCTCTCCGTTGGAGATTGAGTGCCCTGCATCGTAGTTTGTGTAGCCGAGGTAGAGAAATCCCACCAGGACGATCGCCACTACGATATAGAGAACCCGTTTTGCCATCTGCTATTGCGCCTCAGCTCGAGTGCTTCTTTCTTGCGGGTCTGCGGTGCGACCCGCAAATTCATGGTAGCAAGGGTATTTGACCCGCAGCGTGCGAGTTGGTACCCCTTCCATCATCCGTCTCAAAGCGCACTTCGACGAGACAATTGGTCGAAGAACCCGTTACTAACTCGTTACCACACTGAATGCTAGCCGCCTGCCGAATAAGTCTGGGAGGGCAGTCACCCACGGCTGTGACCCGCGACTCGTTCCAGGACAGGGCGCAGGAGTATCATGTTATTGTGCCGAAATATTCCATCGTTGTTCCATTCCATAACGAAGAAGAGAATGTTACTGCCCTCTACGATCGCCTCAAGGCGGTGATGGAGCATATCGGCGAGAGCTTCGAACTTGTTTTTGTCGACGACGGCTCGCGGGACCGGACTTATCGACTGCTGGAGGAGATAGCGGCGGTTGACTCGCGTGTTCTCGTCATCAAATTGCGGCGGAATTTTGGTCAGACATCGGCGTTGGCGGCTGGCTTCGACCACTCGCAAGGGGAGTTCATCCTGGCCATGGATGGTGACCTGCAGCACGATCCGGACGAGATTCCGAACTTTCTGGCGAAGCTCGAAGAAGGTTACGACGTCGTAAGCGGATGGAGGAGTCAAAGGGCAGACAGTTTTCTGTTGCGGCGCATTCCATCGAGCTGTGCCAACTGGATGATGGCGGCGATGAGCGGTGTTCGCATCCACGACTTCGGAACGACTTTCAAAGCATACCGTCGCGAGGTCATCCAGAACATACCGCTGTACGGGGAGATGCACCGTTTCATTCCCGCCCTAGCATCGTGGTACGGCGCGAGCATCTGTGAGATTCCGATCTCTAATCCTGCGCGGGAGTTTGGACGTAGCCACTACGGTCTTTCGCGTACTTTCCGGGTGTTCTTTGACCTTCTGACTATCCGATTTCTGCTGCGCTATATGACCAGGCCCTTGCACTTTTTCGGCAGCATTGGAGCGCTAGGTGTCATCTCCGGCGCCGGACTCGCCTTATGGATGCTGGCCCTGAAGGTTCTGACCGGGCAGGATGTAATGCACGAACACGGACCGATCTTTGTCGCCGCAAGCGTACTTATTCTGGCGGGAATTCAAATGGTGGGTATCGGGTTATTGGGTGAGTTGCAGGTCCGTCACTTCCATACTGCCTCCCATCGCGCTCCTTATGCGGTGGATAGGATTCTGAGGCTGCGGTCGGAAGAGAGCTTAATGCAATAGGTTTGGTCCGTCAAAGGCAAAGCGCCATGAGCCGCCAGAATCTGACTCCGGTTCGGAGCAACTCTACTCTCGAAATATTTCATTTTGCGCAGTTACGAACGCAGAAGATTCTCAGTGTCTCCCTTCAATAGAAACTTCATGCACGAGTTTTGAAATCGGCGTGTACGAGATAATACTGTCTGCAAATGATTTGCATTAATTGAACCGGGAACGAAGGAGATTATGAAAGCAGTTCAGATTTTCAAGACCGGGGGACCGGAGGTTCTGTCGCTGCAGGACATACCCACCCCTACATCCGCCGCCAATCAGGCGTTGGTACGGATCGAAGCATCCGGTATCAATTTCATCGATACCTATTTTCGCGAGGGCCGCTATCCGGCGACGTTACCCTATACCCTCGGCCAGGAAGCAGCCGGCACCGTTGTATCTGTCGGATCTGAGGTCACTACGGTAGCAGAGGGAGACCGGGTGGTATGGTGTGGGATTCCCGGTACCTACGCAGAGTTTGCTGTCCCCGCCGCCGAGCGCTTGGTCAAAATCCCGGCCGGCGTCACGGGGCAGCAAGCTGCCGCCGCGATCCTGCAAGGCATGACGGCCCACTATCTCTCGCACTCCGCATACAAGATTCAGAGCGGCGACGAGGTATTGATCCATGCTGGCGCGGGTGGAACCGGGCTGCTGTTGACTCAAATGGCGAAGTCCCTGGGTGCGAGGGTTTTCACGACCGTCTCAACCGAAGAGAAGGCTGCCCTCTCGAAGGCTGCTGGAGCAGACGAGGTCATCCTCTACACTAAGTCGAACTTCGCCGATGAGGTCAAGCGGCTGACGGCCGGCCGCGGGTTGCCGGTGGTCTATGACTCGGTGGGGAAGTCTACGTTTGAACAGTCGCTTACCTGTCTCAGGACTCGCGGTGTGATGGTTCTCTTCGGCGGCGCGAGCGGCGCGGTGCCGCCCTTTGACCTCATTCGCCTTTCGACGATGGGTTCTCTCTTTATAACCCGGCCCACGCTCAAGGACTACGTTGCAACCCGCGCAGATCTCATGGCGCGCGCGAGCGATGTTTTGAATGGCGTTGCCACCGGCACGCTGAAGCTGCGGATTGAACACACTTATCCTCTGGCGGAGGTCGCGCGCGCACACACTGAGCTGGAGTCACGCAAGACGACGGGCAAATTGCTCCTGATTCCATAGCATCAAAATTGTATGCAATAGCTTTGACATAATCGGCCACGTGCCTTACAACTTGAACTTCACCTTAGTCCTGCGACCGTAGATATGTTGGCGGTTGTGCATCGATCTTTTGTCCCGCAATGGAATGTTCGGGAAGCGCGGTGAGATTCCGCCACTGCCCCGCAACTGTGATACGCGCGCAGCTTTGCCAGCTCGGTTGAGTCGGCAGGTTGTGAATGTTGGTCAGGAGCTCCCACTGGTGCCGCTCGGCGCCGGGAAGGAAGTTCCGGAGATTGGCCCGCATGAATCGCGTCAGTCAGGAGACCGGTTCTGCTGCGCACATCAACCACGTTCCGGGGGGAACGGAGGAGCCTGCCTTCATGCTTAGCTTGTTGCGCCGCTTTGCGGCATCAATTTACCACTCCTTTCCTGTTCGCACCGTCGGTTTCAATCCGCAAAAATGGAATTTTCCTGCGTTGGCGATCCTGACGTTTCTTTCCCTTGCTCCAATAGCCCATGCAGTGGTGGTTCGTGGAACGGTTACCGATTCGCTTGGTGCGGCTATTGTGGGTGCCCGAGTCCAGCTGATTCAGGGACAAAAGGTTGCTGCGTTTGCAATCACCGGGCCAGATGGGACCTACGAGATTCGGAGTTCAGAGGAGGGCCGCTTTCTTTTGCTCACCTCCGCCGCTACATTTACGCCCGGCATCAGTGACGATTTCTACGGCGGTCGAACTGCCGTCCTCAATCAGAATATTGTGCTAGAGGCCGGGTCAGTGACGGCTACGGTCACCGTTACGGCAAGTGGAATTCCGACACCGCTCCAACAACTCAGTTCAGCGGTGGGTCTGATTTCGCAGACTGATCTTGTGCGTCAGGTGGGGCTGGTGGATAGCCTTCGCCAGTCGCCTGGTGCCGCCGCCGTCGAGACCGGTCAGTATGGGGGCGCAACGTCTCTGTTTGTGCGGGGAGGAAATTCCACGGCAAACAAGGTGCTCATCGACGGGATACCAGCGGAGGATGTGGGAGGAGTCTTCGACTACGGTACAGTTTCGAGCACCGGTGTGGCGGGGTTCGAACTGTACCGCGGCCCAAACTCCGCCCTTTACGGCACGGACGCCGGTGCAGCGGTTGTCAGTCTGAATACACCTCGCGGGACTTCGTTGCGGCCCGTTCTCAACTACTCAGGTGACGCCGGTAATTTCCATACGTGGCGCGATGAAGCCGCCCTGAGTGGCGCGTTTCGCAAGTTGGACTACTACGCCGCATTCTCACGTTTTGACAGCTCGAATGCGCTCCAGCTTGACCGGTACCACTCGACGACCGAGGCGGCCAATCTCGGCTACAGCATCTTCACGAACACCCAGGCGCGCTTCACGCTACGCAACGCTGTGTCTGCCAGCGGCTTGCCCGGTGCACATGATTTCTATGGCATATCCGCAAATGGTAAGCAGGGTGATCAGGATATCTACTCCGGTTTGAGTCTTGAGAATCGTGCATTCAGCGGAAAATGGCATAACCTGGTTCGCTATGGCATCGCGCGTAAGCGCGAACAGGAACAGCAATTTACCAACGTCGGCATGCCGATTACTTATAACTTCGGAACGGTGCCTTGCACCGCACCGACTGCCGATTGTTTTACCGAATACTTTGGCAATGTGGTGACCATTCGCGGAGCGAACGGCTATAGCGCAAGCGGCCAGGCGTCATTTTTTCTTCCTAACGAAAAATCTGATTCCAATCGCGACGAACTTTACTATCAGACTGACTATGCGTTCCCCCATCGAATTACAGCGCTGTTTGGATTCCACTACGAGAATGAGAGAGGCAGCTTTGTAACCTCATTTTCGGATGAAAAGATTCAACGTACCAACTTTGAGTACACCCTGCAGGTTCAGGGCGATATAAAAAATCGACTCTTCTATTCGTTTGGTGGAGGCGTGCAGAAAAACCATCTATATGGCATCGTGGGCGCCCCTCGTATCGGCTTGGCCTATGCGC
>Ga0182030_10021108_pt1 | contig 12223 bp, 8 predicted proteins | sample 812S3MmetaG_FD_121299 | JGI IMG/M metagenome (GOLD analysis project Ga0182030, IMG submission 121299) | Permafrost microbial communities from Stordalen Mire, Sweden - 812S3M metaG (Illumina Assembly) | ecosystem: Environmental > Terrestrial > Soil > Wetlands > Permafrost | place: Sweden...
CAGGGACTGCCGGCGTGCTTGATCGAGGTCAGGGGCGAAGCGCCCGTGCCGCCTTCGTAGCCGGAAATGGTGACGTGATCGGCGCGGCCCTTGGAGACGCCGGCCGCGACCGTGCCGACGCCGACTTCCGACACCAGCTTGACCGAAACGGCGGCCTGCGGATTGACGTTCTTCAGGTCGTAGATGAGCTGCGCCAGATCCTCGATCGAATAGATATCGTGATGCGGCGGCGGCGAGATCAGGCCGACGCCCTGCGTGGAATGCCGCACCTTGGCGACGACGGCGTCGACCTTGTGGCCGGGCAGCTGGCCGCCTTCGCCGGGCTTGGCGCCCTGCGCCATCTTGATCTGCATCATGTCGGAATTGACGAGATATTCCGTGGTGACGCCGAAGCGGCCGGAGGCCACCTGCTTGATCGCCGAGCGCATGGAATCGCCGTTGGGCAGCGGCTTGAAGCGATCGACCTCCTCGCCGCCCTCGCCGGTGTTCGACTTGCCGCCGATGCGGTTCATGGCGATGGCCATGGTCGTATGGGCTTCGCGCGAAATCGAACCGAAAGACATGGCGCCGGTGGCGAAACGCTTGACGATCTCAGACGCCGGCTCGACCTCGTCGAGCGGCACGGGCTTGCGTCCGTCCTCCTCGGCGCCCTTGAGCCGGAACAGGCCGCGAATGGTCAGGAGGCGTTCCGCCTGCTCATTAAGCAGCTTGGCGTAGGCGCGATATTTTTCCAGGGAGTTGCCGCGCACGGCGTGTTGCAGCAGCGCCACCGTGTCGGGCGACCAATTGTGGGCTTCGCCGCGAATGCGGAAGGCGTAATCGCCGCCGACGTCGAGCGCGTTGCGATAGACCGGCGCGTCGCCGAAGGCGAGGCGATGCCGCTCGACCGTCTCCCGGGCGATCTCGTCGAGACCTACGCCTTCGATCGGCGTCGCCGTTCCCGTGAAATAGGCGTCGACCAGCGCCTTCGACAGGCCGACGGCGTCGAAGATCTGCGCGCCGCAATAGGACTGGTAGGTCGAAATGCCCATTTTGGACATGACCTTGAGCAGGCCCTTGTCGATCGACTTGATGTAGCGCTTGACCGCCTCGTAGCCGTCGACTTCGACGGGAAAGTCGTCGGCCATGTCGGCCAGCGTCTCGAAGGCGAGATAGGGGTTGATCGCTTCGGCGCCATAGCCCGCGAGCAGCGCGAAATGGTGCACTTCGCGCGCTTCGCCGGTTTCGACCACAAGACCGACCGAGGTGCGCAGGCCCTTGCGGATCAGATGGTGATGGACGGCGGCGGTGGCGAGCAGCGCCGGGATCGGAATGCGGTCGGGGCCGACCATGCGGTCGGACAGCACGATGATGTTGTAGCCGCCGACGACCGCCTGCTCCGCGCGGTCGCACAGCCGCTCGATCATGAACTTCATGCCATGGTCGGCCATTTCGACGGGATAGGTGATGTCGAGCGTCTTGGTGTCGAAGGAATCCTCGAAATGGCCGATCGAGCGGATCTTTTCGAGATCGGCGTTGGTCAGAATGGGCTGGCGAACCTCGAGCCGCTTCTTCTTCGCGGTGCCCTCGTGGTCGAGGATGTTGGGGCGCGGGCCGATGAAGGAGACAAGGCTCATCACCAGCTCCTCGCGGATCGGGTCGATCGGCGGATTGGTGACCTGCGCGAAATTCTGCTTGAAATAGCTGAAGAGCAGCTTGGAATGCGACGACATGGCCGAGATCGGCGTGTCCGTGCCCATGGCGCCGATCGCCTCCTGTCCGGTCACCGCCATCGGCGCCATCAGGATGACCGTGTCTTCCTGGGTATAGCCGAAGGCCTGCTGGCGATCGAGCAGCGACACGTCTACGCGGGACGATCGGGCGTCCACCGGCTTGAGGTCTTCGAGCACGATCTGCGTGCGCTTCAGCCATTCCCTGTAGGGATGCGACTGCGCCAGAGTCTTCTTGGTCTCGTCGTCCGAGATGATGCGGCCCTGTTCGAGATCGACCAGCAGCATGCGGCCGGGCTGCAGGCGCCATTTGGTGACGATCTTCTCCTCGGGGATCGGCAGCACGCCCATTTCCGAGGCCATGACGACGAGGCCGTCCTCGGTCACGAGATAGCGGGCGGGGCGCAAGCCGTTGCGGTCGAGCGTCGCGCCGATCTGGCGGCCGTCGGTGAAGGCCACGGCGGCCGGCCCGTCCCAGGGCTCCATCAGCGCCGCGTGATATTCATAGAAGGCGCGGCGCTCCTCATCCATCAGCGGATTGCCGGCCCAGGCCTCGGGGATCAGCATCATCATGGCGTGGGCGAGGGAATAGCCGCCCTGCACCAGGAATTCGAGCGCGTTGTCGAAACAGGCGGTGTCGGACTGGCCTTCGTAGGAAATCGGCCAGAGCTTTGAAATATCGTCGCCGAACAGCGGCGAGGCGACCGAGGCCTGGCGCGCCGCCATCCAGTTCACATTCCCGCGCAAAGTATTGATCTCGCCATTATGCGCGACCATGCGATAGGGATGGGCGAGCTGCCAGGACGGGAACGTATTGGTCGAAAAGCGCTGGTGGACCAGCGAGATCGCGGTTTCCACGCGGGGGTCGCGCAAATCGGCGAAATAGGCGCCCAGCAGCGGCGCGATCAGCAGTCCCTTGTAAACGATGGTGCGCGAGGACAGCGACACCGGGTACCAGCCGGCCATGCGCGGGTCCTTCTGCGCATAGACGGCGTTGGACACCATCTTGCGAATCAGGAACAGCTTGCGCTCGAAATGCTCCTGGTCGTGCGTCTCGGCGCCGCGGCCGATGAACACCTGGCGATGCACCGGCTCGGCGGGCTTGACCGTCTCGCCGAGGATGCTGGAATCGACAGGAACGTCGCGCCAGCCGAGCAGGACCTGGCCTTCTTCGGCGACAATGCGCTCAAAGGTCTGTTCGACGAATTTGCGGCTTTCGGCGTCGCGCGGCAGGAACAGCGAGCCCACTGCGTAAAGGCTGGGCTCCGGCAAGGCGAAGCCCAGGCGCGCCGCTTCCTCGACGAAGAGCTTGTGTGGGATCTGCAGCAGCATGCCGCAGCCGTCGCCGGCCTTGGGATCGGCGCCGACGGCGCCGCGATGGTCGAGGTTGACCAGGATCTGGAGGCCCATCTGCACGAGCTCGTGCGACTTGGCGTTGTGCATGTTGGCGACGAAACCGACGCCGCAGGCGTCATGCTCGTTGCGAGAATCGTAAAGGCCCTGCGCCGGGGGCAGGCCATTGGCGGTCGTGAAAACCTGGGTCTGTTTCATCTGGGACGTCCCGGATTGGGCGGAAAGCGCAGTCGTTTCTCGATTTTGCGGGGTAACATCGGCCTGTGAAGGCGTCGCGCCAAAAAAATCCAACCGCTGCTGCTCGTTCATGGCCCTGATGTCCTGCCCGTTGTTCCACCGCAACTTATCCGAGGCGCCGCCTCTTGACCATTGTCGGCCGGCGCTCGTGCGCCACGCGGCGAAAAACCTTTGTGGAACGAGGTGTTTCGGCGGCCGGGGGCGGCGTGCGAGGCGGCTAAATGGTCAGCAAGGCTGTCCTATTTATCGGCGCGCGACATTGCCAGATTAGAACCGGCCACACAAGCCATATGGGGCCGCAACTCCGGCGGATCGCAAAAGTTTTTGCTTTTTTCGTGGCCCGGCCTATCTGACTATGGAAGCGTGGGAGGCCGGGGCGGCTCCCGCGCCTGGTTTTGCGGGTCATGGTCGCCGCATTTTCCGCCAAAGATCGCTTTATGGCGTAAGATGCTACGCGCAAAGATTCGGGGATACAAAAAATGCGGATGGCGGCGCGAAAGACCTTGGCGGCTTCGTTACTCTGGGCGCTCGCTCTGGGCTCTTCGGCGCTCTGCCCGCTTGCCCCGGCCCGTGCGGAGCCTTTCCTCTTTTTCTGGGACCGGCCGGAGCGGGCAGAGCCCGAGGAGCGGCCCGGACTCACCTGGCGACAGGTGCGAGGCATTTTGGCGCGCGAAGGCGCGCGCATCACCGCCAGGCCGCATTTTCGCGGCGACGAAATCGTCGCCATCGGCGTTGATCGCGAGGGTGCGCAGAAAAGGTTCACCCTTGACGCGCTCACCGGCGAAGTGCTGGATATCCAGGTCATCACCGGTCCGCCGCGACGCAGCAGGCTGGACGAACGGCCCCGGGATCGCGACGATTTCTCGCCGCCCGCCCGTCCCTTGCCGCCGCCGGAGCACGGGCCGCATGACGGCGACGACACGGGCGCCGCCCAACCGGAGCACAGAACCGTCCCGCCGCCGCCCGCGAAGTCGGAGCCGCCGAAAGACGAGGCCGCCGCCCCGGTCAAAAAGTCCGACGATCCGGATTCGGCCTTGAGCCCGATCAAGCCCTTGCATCCCGCGGGCGCGCCGAAGGTCGAGCCCCTGCCGCAGCAGTGAAAACGGGCGCCGAAGCGCCCGTTGGACTGGCTTTTCAGAAGATCACGCCGCCTTGGCGGGGGCGACCGCGCGCGGGCCCGAGCCGATCGGTATCTGCCGCGGGCGTTGCGCTTCCGGTATCTCGCGCACGAGATCGACATGCAACAACCCGTTTTCGAGACGGGCGCCCGTCACCTGAACATGGTCGGCAAGCTGGAATCGACGCTCGAAAGCGCGGCCGGCTATGCCCTGATACAGCATTTCAGCAACGTCGCCTTCCTTGCGCGCCTCCTTGGCTCCCTTGATGGTCAAAGCGTTTTCGCGCGATTCGATCGATAATTCGGCCTCGCCGAAACCGGCGACGGCGAGCGTCAGCCGATAGGCGTTCTCGCCGGTCCTCTCGATATTATAAGGTGGGTAGGCGACGGTGGCCGCCTCCTGTCCGCCGACCTGGTCGAGCAGCGAAAACAGCCGGTCGAAGCCGATGGTGGATCGATAAAGGGGGGACAGATCATATTGACGCATGGCATATCCTCCGTTTGAAGCGACATGCGGCCGGCCCCGACTGTCGGAGCCGCGCCGGTGGTTTGAGCATTTCTGCCCAGGGACAGTGCTCCGGCCCGTCAGATCGGGGCACTCGCGCGCCCGATTCGGCCCACGCTGCAACCGAAATAGGAGGCTGGGCATTATTTTCAAGAGTTTTCGCTTAAGCTAATTGTGCGAGTCTTCCTCTTCGACGACGCGCGGGGGTCAGGACGGATATCGAAGCGATGGAACTGATCGACACGCCTGCCAATCCCTGCCCGCCGGGCGCCCATATCCTCGGCCTTCGCACCGGCGACGGCTTGAACCTGCGCGCCGCCTACTGGCGGCCGGAAGGGGTTCCGCGCGGCACGGTCGCGGTGATTCACGGACGCGCGGAGTTCATCGAGAAATATTTCGAGGTGATCGCCGAACTTCTGGCGCGCGGTTTTGTCGTGGCGAGTTTCGACTGGCGCGGCCAGGGCCTTTCGGACCGGTTGCTGGCCAATCGCGCGCGGGGGCATGTCCGCCGCTCCACTGATTATCGTCTCGATCTCGAAGCATTCGTTCGCCAGCTGCTGGCGTCCGATTGTCCAAAGCCTTGGTTCGCCCTGGCCCACTCCATGGGCGCGGCGGCGACCTTCGATTATGTGGCGGCGGTCGATGCGCCTTTCGCGCGCATTGTCGGCGTTGCGCCCATGCTTGGCGTCAACGGTTTCGGCGGCTCGACGACGGCGCGCCATATTGCGGCAGTGCTGCAAGGCCTCGGCATGAGCAAAGCGTTCATTCCCGGCGGCAGCCCGCGCACCCTGGTTGAAAAGCCGTTTTATGACAATGTCCTGACCAGCGACCAGCGGCGGTTCGAGCGCTCGGCCCAACTCATCGCCCTGGCTCCGGCGCTCGGCATAGGCGATCCCACCATCGGCTGGCTCAACGCCGCCTATGGCTTGATGGACAGGCTGAATTCGAGGGGGGTCGCCGAGAGGATCAGGACGCCCGTGCTGACGCTGGCCGCCGGCGGCGATCGGCTGGTGTCGAGCGCAGCGGTCGAGCAATTCACCCGGAGACTGAAGAATGCGGATTGCCTCGTCCTGACGGGTTCGCGCCATGAAATCATGATGGAGCGCGCCGACATCCGGGCTAAATTCTGGGCCGCGGTCGACGCGTTTTTGCCCGGCGAGGCGCTTTTGCGCACGGAGGCGGCTGCCGCTGCGGGTTAACCCGCATTCAGGCGGTTTCGCGCAGCGCCGCCAGCGCCTGTTCATGCAGGCGCTTATCCCCGGAGGCGACGATGGCGCCGCCCTTCGAGGGGTCGCCGCCGTCCCAGGTCGTGACCACGCCGCCGGCGCCCTCGACGATCGGAATCAGTGCGACAATGTCATAAGCGTTGAGCCCGGCCTCGACCACGAGATCGACATGGCCGGCGGCCAGCATGCAATAGGCATAGCAATCGCCGCCGTAGCGCGCGAGCCGGGTCCGCGCCTCCAACGCCTCATAGCGCGGGCGCAAGGCTTCGGGGATGAGTTTCGGCGAGGTGGTCATCAAGGTGGCGCGGTCAAGGCCCGGGCAGGCGCGGGTCATCAGGCGTCGGGTCACGGCGACGCCGCCAGCCCCCAAGCCTTCCCAATGCGCGGCCCGGCCGTCGCCATAAAAACGTTCGCGCGTAAAAGGCTGGTGCATCAAGCCGTAGCAGGGGACTCCCTTGTGCAGCAGGCCGATCAGCGTGCCCCACAAGGGAAGGCCGGCGACGAAGCTTTTCGTGCCGTCGATGGGGTCGAGCACCCAGACATATTCCGAGCCGGCGTCATGGTCTTCGAATTCCTCTCCGACGACGCCGTGATCTGGAAAGGTTTCGCCGATCAGCCGGCGCATCGCGGCCTCGGCGGCGCGGTCGGCCTCGGTCACCGGGTCGAAGACGCCGCCGCCCGACTTGTCCTCCATGGCGAAATTGGCGCGAAAGAACGGCATGATGGCCTCGCCCGAAACCTTGGCCAGGCGTTCAACGAAAGGGACGAAATCGACCGCCGTCATTCGTGCTGCTCCTGCATCGCTTATTTGCTCGCCCGGTTTTCGGCTGGCCCCGATCGGTTTGGCCGCGAGACGGATCGACTGATCCAATGGCATGAAGCTTTGACCAAGACCAGCCCACTCGCCGGGACAAAACCTGTTGCATTAAAACAACTCGGGCGCTGCAAAGATGCAAATCGAGGGAGTCCCTAGGCGATAAAAAGCTAATTTTTCTATTTTAATCAGTTTATTAGCATGATTTGCCGGAAAACATCTAGGGCTTGCTTTTTGTGCGGCGCAACGCCATGATCTTGCAATGCGATATTGATTGTCGCATATGCCCTTGTTGGGCGTTTCCTCCCTAGACTTGGACCGCTGACGACCTGTCGGCGGTCTTTTTTTGTCTCGGTTTGTCCGTTCCGCAAAGCCTTCGCCTATTCCGCAGCCTGCCGCCAGGTGGCGCCGGGCAATTCGCGCCCCGGAGCGATCTCAGCGATCAGCTGGGTGATGTCGTCCTTGAGTCGGGCGTATCCGGGACCGCGCTGCAGCGACTTCTCATCGAGATAGAGGGCGCGGTTGATCTCGATCTGCAGGGCATGGCGGTTTCGCGGTCGCGCGGCGTAGTTTTCGGTGATGAAACCGCCGGCGTAAGGCTTGTTGCGGACGACCCGATAGCCCATGCCGGAAAGAAGCGTATGGACCCGGTGGGTGATCGCCGCGTCGCAGCTCGCGCCGTGCCGGTCGCCAATGACGATGTCGGCGGCGACGGGCTCGTAAGGACGTCGCGAATCGCCCGTCGGCATGCGCGACGGCATGGAATGGCAATCGATCAGGATCGCGCCGCCGAATTTCTGTGCGGTGCGCTCCAGCAGGGCCTCCAGCGCCGCGTGGTATGGCCGGTAATATTTCTCGATCCGGTCGAGCCCTTCGGCGAGCGGGATGCGTTCGCGGTAGATGGCCTGACCTTCGGCGACGACACGGGCGATCGTGCCAAGGCCGCTGGCGACCCGCAGCGACCGCAAATTGGAGAAGGCGGGCGGCGCCTGGTCGAACAATTTCGGGTCGAGTTCGTTTGGCTCACGGTTGACGTCGAGGAACGCCCGCGGAAAGTTCGCCCGCAACAGGGGCGCTCCATGCGTCGGCGCGGCGGCGAAAAGGTCGTCTACCGCGACATCTTCGGAACTGCGCAAGGCCTGCAGGTCCAGGCGGGACGCGGCAAGGAAGGTTTTCGGATAACAGCGACCGGAATGCGGGGAGGAAAAGACCAACGGCGAGGCGAGCAGCTTCGGCTCCACCGTCTCGCAGGGCGGGGTGGCTCCGTCGTCTTCGCTGGCGCCGAAAAAAAACGGCATCTGTTTTCGGCCTCCCGCGGCATATTGCTTGCGTCGATGTCGTCTTTACGCGCGCGAACCGCAAGAATGCAGCCGCAAAAATCTTTTGTCCATCGGGCCGGTTCCAGATTCTTTTTTCGCCGCGCCGAACGATCGCCAATTAACTCTTTTGAGAATTTATCGAATTTTCACCTGTTTTTTACCATGATGGGTCTTTATCGAGATCGGGAGAACCGAGGGCGCCATGAACGACCACAATGAACAATCCGTGAAAATCCTGCTGGCCGAGGACGACAACGACATGCGCCGCTTCCTGGTCAAGGCGCTCCAGAACGCCGGCTATTCCGTCGTCTCCTTCGATAACGGCCTTTCGGCCTACAACAGGCTTCGCGAAGAGCCGTTCGAACTGCTCCTGACCGACATCGTGATGCCGGAAATGGACGGGATCGAACTGGCGCGCCGCGCCACCGAACTCGACCCGGACATCAAGGTGATGTTCATCACCGGCTTCGCCGCGGTGGCGCTCAATCCCGACAATCACGCGCCGCGCCAGGCGAAAATCCTGTCAAAACCCTTTCACCTCAAGGATCTCGTAAATGAGGTGACGCGTCTGCTCGCCGCCTGAGGGCGAATGCGCGGCGGGAGGATTTTCCTGTCTGCGAAGGCTTGCGCCCTTGGTCGCGAATCGATATAGACCTTCAACCCCAGACGGGCCGGCAAGCTAGAACTCTTGGCCGGTTTAGGGCGCGTAGCTCAGCGGGAGAGCACTACGTTGACATCGTAGGGGTCACAGGTTCGATCCCTGTCGCGCCCACCATTCTAACCCTTGATTTATCAAGAGTTTTTGACGCCCCACCGGAAACGGTCGGGGCGTCTTTTTGTTTCGGGGAAGCGTGGGGGAAGCATTTGGCGGTAAACCGGAATAAGCTCAGGTAAATTGCAGCGGCCTAGAACTGAGTCGGCTTCCCTGGACGAGACCGCCGCACCGCACCATGTCGCCAAAACCTCCGACCATCGCCAGACCGAGAAAAAGCGGGCTGACCGGCGTCTGTCCTGTCTGTCGCGCCTGCCACCATTCCGGGGTCGTCCCATTCGACGCAATCGGGCTTCCCGACAAAACCCCATTCCCCGACATTGAGCGCGCCCGAAGGTTCCGATGCTCATCCTGCGGAGCGCGTGACTTCGCCATCGTGACTGACTGGGGAGGCTATCGCGCCCTGGCATGGGTAGAATGTGAGATGGCGCGGATCGCCTGCCAAAACCTCCACAGGGATCTTCGTGCCGGTCACGCATCGGATGACAAAAACCTCCGCCGCGACGAAATAGGCCGCGAGGCCGGGGAGGTGCGGCTCGGATTTGACCCTTCCCGCGTTTCGCAATACCGGGTGTTAAACCGCTTTAGAACGTCAAGAACCGTGCTATAAACGTATTCGAGTTTTATGATCGGTTTTTTTGAACCAGAAAATTTCTGTGATGCAAGTCTTGCAGATAATGATTTTCGTGCTACCCCGCGCACGGTTCTTTATTATATCAGCGTCACGGCTCTAACGCTTTTAACGTTGAATTAATTGCTTGACGTATAAAATTACGAACTTGCACAATATTACGGTCAAGTGAATTTGGCGGGTAAGGAGCAAGTAAAGTGAACTTCCATTTTTTCTATATCGAGGGCACTCGATACACAGCCATGACGGCGACTGACGAGGCGACAGTCTTTGAGGCGAGCGTCATCGCCGACGAGGCCGCGCCGCCGCTTTGCGATTGCGGACTGACCCGCCAGCGCAATGGTGACCATGTCCACACCGTGATGGATTCGCCGGCCCATGGTGCGCGCATCAAGGTCCTCGTTTCCCGCCAGCGCTATCGCTGCGCTGCGGGCCGCTGCAAATCCTACATGCACCCGTTGCCGGCCGTGCCTGATGGTGGCCGGAACACTCACAGGCTGCGAGGCTATATCGCCGAGCGCGTAATCCATCGCCCGTTCAGCGATCTGGCCGTCGATACCGGCGTCGACCGCTCGACGATCCGCCGCATGTTCGATGAGATCGCCGCGCCGAAGATCGCCAACATCCACGCCAACGCGCCGCGCGTGCTGGGGATCGACGAATTCAAGCTCCGGGGCCGCTACCGCTGCATCCTGACGGACGTCGAGAACCGCCGCCCTTACGACCTCCTCGAGGCGCACAACGCCGAAACCGTGGTCGCGCGCCTGAAGCTGATGCCGCAGGGCGTTCAGGTCGTCGTCATGGACATGTCGGACAATTTCCGCGCCAGCGTCACGGCGGCTCTGCCCGGCGTCGTCATCGTCGCCGATCGCTTTCACCTGGTGAAATACATCAATGGCAAGCTCGTCGAATTCCGCCGCGAGACCCGCAAGGCGCGCCGCGCCGATCAGGCCACGAAGGGCGTGAAGGATCGCCGCTTCCTGCTCATGACGCGCCAGAGCGACCTGACCGACGATCAGCAGAAGACCCTGACCAAATGGTTCGCAGCCTATCCCGGCATGCGCGAGGTGGCCGAGGCGAAGTGGGAGCTGGAGAAGGTCTATTACTGCGCCAACCGCGAGGCCGCAGAAGAACACCTGCGCATGTGGAAGGCCAGCCTCGGCCCTGTCGCTCAGGCCTCCTTTGTCGGCGTTATCGCGCAGTTCGACCGCTGGCGCGAGCCGATCCTCGCCTATTTCGATCATCGCTTCACGGCCGGCTATACCGAGGCGATGAACGGCATCATCAAGGACATCGACCAGCGCGGCCGCGGGCTCGCCTGGAACGTCTTGCAAGCCCGGTTCATCCTCTCGCGCGACCGCCTCGTCCTGGCCAATGCGCGCCGCCATTCCAAGCCGAAAGCACGGCACACCACCCGGAAACGGACCTCGTCTCGCCGTCGGCGTGGGTTTTCATCCCCGTCCAAAGCGTTAGAGCCGTGACGCGATTTGGGCTTAAAAGCCGTGGTAGAAAAGTATGAGAGGGCGCAGTAAATGGTGCCCTTTCTCGTTGTCTCAGCATTGCCTTATCGGTTGCGCGGCCCAGCGACCCGAGATGTCCTTGCAAACAATGCAGAATAAATTTTGGGCCGCGCGCCGCCACGACCCCGACATTTGAGCATCCGAATGGGATCTTTTATCAATTTCGATTGTTTCGTTTGTTGCGTCTATTTCGAATATCAGGCATGCTCAATTTCAGGGAGATCAAAAATGACAATGCCAGCTTATGCCGAGGAGCTTGGAGGACGCCTGCCGTCCGCCGACGAGAAGGCTGCAGCCAACCAACTGCGCAGAATAATCGCCACGCATGCGGCAGGCGACGCGAAGTTGCGCGTGTTGGATGACGGCAAGTCGCCTGCTGAGGTCACGCTCACGCCGGCCCTTTCAAACCTTCTGATGGAATTGCTTCGTCACATTGGGCGTGGTGATGCGGTAACGCTCGTGCCCGTAAGTCAGATGCTCACGACACAACAGGCAGCAGACATCCTCAATGTTTCGCGCCCGTTCCTAATCGGACTCCTTGATAAGGGAGAGATTGAGTTTTCGACGGTCGGTCGACATCGCCGGATTAAGGCAAACGATCTCTTCGCCTACAAGCGCGCCCGTGACACGAAGCGTAGTGACGCGCTTGCGGCTCTTGCTGAAATTGATGCGGAGCTTTTTTAAGCCGTGTTTGCCAATCGCTTCACCGCATTTATTGACGCCTGCAGCTTGGCGGGAGTTTTGAAGAGAAACCTGCTTCTGACCTTGGCCGAAGCCGAATTCTTTCGGCTCCGATGGTCGGGGAAGGTTCTGGACGAGACTCAAAAAGCGATCGAAGACATTCTTGCGGGCAAAGGTGCTCCTAACGCCGAAGCGTTAGCGCTCAAAGCTCGACACAGCATGGAAACTGCGTTCGAGGCTCAGGAATCCCCTCATTTCTCACAATTGCGAGAACCTGGACGACAGCGCAACTTAAGAGCGCAAGATAGCCCCGAAAACTCGCTCTCCGCGAGCCGCCAG
>Ga0182030_10021109_pt1 | contig 12222 bp, 12 predicted proteins | sample 812S3MmetaG_FD_121299 | JGI IMG/M metagenome (GOLD analysis project Ga0182030, IMG submission 121299) | Permafrost microbial communities from Stordalen Mire, Sweden - 812S3M metaG (Illumina Assembly) | ecosystem: Environmental > Terrestrial > Soil > Wetlands > Permafrost | place: Sweden...
GATTCCACCGGGTCGAACGACGGTCAGACCGGGTCGAATCGCGATTCCAGGAGGTGGAACGACGGTTGGACCGGGTCGAATCGCGATTCCACGAGGTGGAACGACGGTCGGACCGGGTCGAATCGCGATTCCACGAGGTGGAACGACGGTCAGACCGGGTCGAATCGCGATTCCACGAGGTGGAACGACGGTCGGACCAGAGCAGGAATCGCCGTCCTACGGGAGGTGTATCGGAGCCCACGGCTTCATGGAAAGAGCCCGCCGTCGTCGGGTCGGAGCGCAGCGGCGGGGCGGTGGGTCCTGACCGCAGGAATCCGATTCACGCCTGCGACGCCGCCCTGCGGAAAATTCGGGGGGACCGCCCCGCCGCGAGCACCGAACCGACGACGGCGGGCGTGGGCCCCCCGCCGTCCTCCCTCTCCCTCTCCCTCTCCCTCTCCCTCTCCCTCTGCTCTTCGTGAGCCCCGCGTGCCCGGGTCGCGCAGACGGCCGACGGAGCGCCGTGCTCTCCCGCGCTGCACACTTCGCCCCGCGACTGTGCAGCCCGCTGCACACGCCGCCATTCCACCGCGAAAAACGCCGCGAAATCCCCGTGGCACGGCCCCTGCTCTAGCCGGGTCACACACCATGAACCGCCACCGATTCCTCCCCGCGTTCCTCGTCCTCGCCCCCGCCTTCCTCGCGCACTGCGCGATGGGGACCAACCCGACTCACCGCGACCCCGACAACGCGTCGCCTGCCGCCGCGATGAGCCTCGAGCAGCCGCTCGACGCGAGCGGACGCACCGCGTGGGGCGTCGTCGGTCAGCCGATGACCGTCCAGCTCTCCATGACCCAGACGGGCCCGGGCACCTGCACCGAGTACTCGATCGACGGCGCCCACGAGGAGTGCAGCGGACCCTACACCCCCCTGGCCTTCCAGCTCTCGTCGCTCGCGTGCGACGACGACCTCTGCGACGTCACGGGGATCCAGGTGGGCACGCTCACCGACGCGTACGGCCGCCCGCTGCTGGGGGACATCGTGACCATCGTCCCCCGGAGCACCGCCGCCACGCTGCGGGTGACCGGCACCAGCGGCTCGTTCACGGCCTCCGCGTCGCTCGACCTCTCCGTCGCGAGCTCGCGGTAAGGCTACGGCGCGTCCTCGGGCAGGAACCGGTCGCCCCTCAGCACGTAACGCGACCTCCCCGGCGAGCGCGGCTCCTTCACGTCGTGCTCCGGATCCCCGGGGAGCACCAGCGCCACGGCGTCGCCCTGCGTCACCATCCTCGGGCACACGGGATCCAGGCACGAGGCCTCGGCGATGGCGACCGCGTCGCGCGCGTCCTTCGCTCCGGCGAGGATCTCCAGCGTGCGGTGCGTCGGCGGGGCGAGCTGAAGCTCCGCCGCCACGAAGCGACGCATCACCTCCGCGGGGCGAGCCCAGAAGCTCGCCGTCGTCTCGTGGTCGTCGTGGGCTCCCGTCAGCGCCGCGCCGGCCACGAAGACGAAGAACCGCGTGTCGTACCGCCGTGCCTCCGCGATCGGCGTGACCCATCGCGCGAACGGGACCAGCGACGCCAGATCCAGCGTGCGGCCCGACGCGGCCAGGAGCGCCCGCAGCGTCGTCTCGCCGCGCGCCACGCGTGCGCGCCAGTCGAGGAGCACGGCGTGCGCCAGCGGCTCTCCCGTCACGGGGAGGATCGCCGCCTCCTCCAGCGCCTCGCGGCACGCCGCGATGGCCAGCCCGCGGCTCGTCGCCTCGTCGGTCGCCCACGGCGTCTTTGTCGCGCGCGGCGCGGTCACCGCCGGCGTCCAGGCGGCATCGACGTCCGGCGGATCGAGCTTGCCCCCCGGGAAGACGATGGCCCCGCCCAGGAACCCCACCTTCTGCCGCTCCACGCAGAACACCTCGACGCCTCCCGCCGCGGCGTCGCGCACGACGACGAGCGTCGCCGCCTCCTTCGGGGGGACGCCGGCGCGCGCGGGATCGAGATCGATCATGCTCACGGCGCGCTCACGCGATCCGGACGCGCCGGCGTTCGTCCGCCGCCCGCTGCTCCACCCGCTTCTGGCTCGCGGCGTCCTCCACCAGCCACCACGCGTCGTGGTCCGGCGAGGCGCCCACGCACTCGAGCGTCAGCGTGATGGCCTGCTCCGGATCGATGGCCCCGCCCGCTCGCCCCGGCAGCTCGACGACGGCGCGCCGCACGCGCATCCCCTCCAGCGAGCGCGCGATGTGGAGGACCGCCTGGCGGAAGCCCCCGTCCCCGAAGGCGCTCCGCGCTCCGAGGCCCACGAGGAGCACCTTCTCGAACGGGACGTGGGGCTTGCCCGGGACGAGCAGCGCCTCGCCCGCCTCGCCCGTGACGAAGCCCGACACGAGGAGCGCGCTCAGCCTCCCGCCCATGCGCCAGTCGAGGAGCCCCGCGAAGCCTCGCAGCGGCCGCTCGTCGCTCCACAGCGTGCACGCGCACAGCTCCACCGTCGGCTCGTCCATGCGACGAAGCTCGGGCAGGAGGAAGCGCAGCTCCATCGCCCGTCAACCCGCCGCGCGCGGCTCGTCCTTGCGGCCCAGCGCGTCGGCGACCTTGTTCAGCACGCCGTTGACGAACGCGCTCGAGTCGTCGGTGCCGTACGCCTTCGCGAGCTCCACCGCCTCGTCGAGCACGACCGCGCGCGGCACGGTGGCCTGGTGCACGAGCTCCCACGTCCCGAGGCGCAGGACGTTGCGGTCGACGCGCGCCATCCGCTCGACACGCCAGTTCTGCGACGCCGCGGCGATCTGCTGGTCGAGCGCGACGCCGTCGCCGACGACGCCGCGCACGCACGCGTCGGCGTAGACGCGTCCCTCGGGATCGGCGTCGGTGGCGAAGCTCCGCCAGAAGAGATCGATCGCGTCGTCGGCGCTCGCCCCGGACGCCTCGATCTGGAAGAGCATCTGGAGCGCGGCCTCACGGCCGGAGTGACGCGCGCCCATGGCCTCGTCTCAGAGACCCGCGTCGGTGAGCGCGCGACCCAGCGACACCATCTCGATGGCGCTCACGGCGGCGTCCCAGCCCTTGTTGCCCTGCTTGGTGCCGGCGCGCTCGACCGCCTGCTCGATGTTCTCGGTCGTCAGCACGCCGAATGCGATGGGGACGTCGCTCGCGGCCGCCGCCGCGCCGATGCCCTTGGCGGCCTCGCCCGCGACGAAGTCGAAGTGCGGCGTGGCCCCGCGGATGACGGCGCCGAGCGCGATGACCGCGTCCACCTTCTTGGACGCGGCGAGACGCCGGACGACCAAGGGCAGCTCGAACGCCCCGGGGACGCGCACGACCGTCACGTTCTTCGGGTCGGCGCCGTGGCGCACGAGCGCGTCGACGGCTCCCTCGACGAGGCGGTCGACCACGAAGTGGTTGAACCGGCTCGCGACGACGGCGAAGCGCGCTCCCTTGGGGACGATGAGGTTTCCTTCGATGGTCCGCGTGGTCATTGCCCACCTCGCCCCATCGAGTGGAGGGGCAGCTGCTCGACGACGTTCAACCCGAAGCCGTGGATGCCCGCAATCTTACGCGGGTTATTCGTCAGCAGGCGGATCTCCTGCATTCCGAGGTCGACCAGCACCTGGGCGCCGAGCCCGAATTCGCGCAGCGGAGGGTCGCCGGTGCGCGCGGCCTTCGGCGACGTCGGCGGGTTGGGGCTGTTCTGCTCGGCCCGAAGCGCGTCGAGCTCGCTGCGGACATTGCCACGCGGCGCGATGTAGACGAGCGCCCCGCGGCCCTCCGCCTCGATCTGCGCGATGGCCTCCCGGAGGTGCCGCCCGCCGTCGCGCGGGGTCGCCGCGAAGACGTCGGCCACAGTCGACCCGGTGTGCATGCGGCAGAGCGGCGGCGGGCCGCCCGTCACGTCCCCCTTCACCAGCGCGAGGAACTGCCGCTCGTCGTCGATTCCCGCCTCGTAGACGACCGCACGCCACTCGGTACCCGTCTGATCGAGCGTCACCTGCGCCTCGGACACGCGTCGCACGAGGCGCTCGGTGAAGAGCCGGTACTCGATGAGATCCGCGATGGTCAGGATGCGGAGCGCGTGCTTCTGCGCGAAGCGCTCGAGATCGGGCACCCGGGCCATGGTGCCGTCCTCGTTCATGATCTCGCAAATGACGCCCGCCGGCGTGAGATCGGCGAGCCGCGCCAGATCGACCGAGCCCTCGGTCTGCCCGGTGCGCACCAGCACGCCGCCCTTGCGCGCGCGGAGCGGGAAGACGTGGCCGGGGGTCACGATGTCGTCGGAGCGGGCGCCGGGGTTGGCGGCGACGCGGATGGTGTGCGCGCGATCGGCGGCGCTGATGCCGGTCGTCACGCCGTGGCGCGCCTCGATGCTCACGGTGAAGGCGGTGCCGAGCGGCGGGCCGAGGCGGCCGGGCGACTGCATCATCGGCAGATCGAGGCGCTGGACGTGCTCTTCGCTCAGCGTCACGCAGATGAGGCCGCGCCCGTGCGTCGCCATGAAGTTGATCGCTTCGGGTGTGACGAACTGGGCGGCCATGGTGAGATCGCCCTCGTTCTCGCGGTCCTCGTCGTCGACGAGGATGACCATCTTGCCGGCGCGCACGTCGGCGATCGCGCCGGCGACGCGCTCGGTGAGCCTGGGATCGATGGTGCGGCTGCTGGGCATTCAGGCCGGGTCCTTGCCCAGCCAGCGTGCAACGTAGCGCGCGACGAGGTCGACCTCCACGTTGACCCTGGCTCCCGGCTCGAGGGCGCCCAGGTTCGTCTCGTTCCGGGTGATCGGGATGACCATGACGTCGAACGTCGTCCTCCCCGCGGCGTTGACGGTCATGCTCACGCCGTTGAGGGCGATGGAGCCCTTCTCGGCGACGTACGGCCCGAGCTCCGCCGGCAGTGTGAACGACAGCGCCAGCGCCTCGCCCACCTCGCGTCGCGAAGCCAGGGTGCCGACGCCGTCGATGTGGCCCGTCACGATGTGGCCCCCCAGCCGGTCGCTCGCCCGGAGCGCCCGCTCGAGGTTGACCCGCGCGCCCACGGCGAGCTCGCCCAGCGTCGTCCGCGACAGCGTCTCGGCCGTGGCGTCGACCGCGAAGCCGTCCGGCAGGACCTCGGTCACCGACAGGCAGGCGCCGTCCACCGTGATGGATTCCCCGTGCGCCAGCGGCTCTCCGTCGAGCCGGGCCTGCACGACGAGCCGCGCCCCCGGGCCGCGGGCGGTGCGCCCGGCGAGCACGGCCGTGGCGCCGACGAGGCCGGTGAACATGGGCCAGCATGTAGTGACGCGTGCCGCCGCCGTCCAGCGGGTTGCGCTCCTGCCCGCGCCGTTCGACACTTGGTTCGTGGGCATCGGGCGCGCCGCTCTCGTCGTTCTCGCCGGTCTCGTGGCGACGAGCGCAGGGGTGGCCACGGGCTGCGGGCCGAGCTTCCAGGCCGTCTACGAGTGCGACGTGAACTTCGAGCACTGCTACGCGCTCGACCAGGGGAGCGCGTCCCCCGACGCCATGAAGGCGTGCTGGCGCGACTGGCTCCACGGCTACACGTACGGTCAGTCCCGCGATCGCGTCGAGTACGCGGCGACGCGCTTCAGCGAGCTGTCGCTCGATCCGACGCTCCCCGGGGAAGACACGCAGACGCGCCCCAAACGCACGCACTCCATGGTCGCGCCGCTGCCGACGAGCGCCTTCTCGCCGCCTCCCAACGTCGCCAGCGAGCACGGCGACACCGTGGTCGCGGCGTCGCCTGCGGCTTCCGTCACCTACGCGGGTGCGACGGGTCCCGCGCGCGTCGTTCCCGTGGCCAGCCGGGCCCCCGGCGAGCAGTGCACCAGCGCGTGCGGCGAGCGATGGAACGGGTGCCGCAGGGGCTGCGCCGACGGGGCATGCGACGGCTGCGACCGGTCGTACAGGGAGTGCGTCCCCGCGTGCTTCCGCGAGGCCGGTCAGGCGCCGCGGAGCTTGCGGTAGTCGACGAGGCCGGCGCGGATCACCTTCATCGCTTCGAACGGCCCGTCGAAATCGTTGACGACGACCTTCTTGTTCTCGAGCGTCTTGGCACCACCGGCTCCTGCCCGAGGACGAGCACGTCGAGCGGGTCCCCATCGTCGCAGTACGTGCGCGGGTCCGTCTCCTTCTCAGGCGCCGAGCACTTCCGCGGCTTCGATGGCGTGGTACGTGACGATCGCGTCGGCGCCGGCGCGGCGGATGCTCGTCAGCACTTCCATCATCGCGCGGCCGTAGTCGATCATCCCCGCCGCCGCGGCGGCCTTGAGCATCGAGTACTCGCCAGACACGTTGTACGCGAAGAGCGGCAAGGTCGACTGGGCGCGCACGTCGCGGATGACGTCGAGGTACGAGAGGGCCGGCTTGACCATGAGCATGTCCGCCCCTTCGTCCTCGTCGAGCTGCGCCTCGCGCAGCGCCTCGCGCGCGTTCGCCGGGTCCATCTGGTAGCCCGCGCGGTCGCCGAACTTGGGCGCGCAGTCGGCTGCCTCACGGAAGGGGCCGTAGAAGCTGCTCGCGTACTTCACCGCGTAAGACAGGATGCTCGTCGACTCGAAGCCGCTCCCGTCGAGCGCCTGCCGGATGCGGCCCACGCGTCCGTCCATCATGTCGCTCGGCGCCACGACGTCGGCTCCGGCGCGCGCGTGCACGAGCGCCATCTCCGCCAGCACCTCGAGGGTCGCGTCGTTGTCGACCTCCCATTCGTCGCCCGCCGTGCCCCGGACCTTGCGCTTGCGCAATATCCCGCAGTGCCCGTGATCGGTGTACTCGTCGACGCAGACGTCGGTCACGACGACCAGGCCGGGCACGGCGTCCTTCATCGCCGCGACCGCCTGCGGCACCGGGCCGTTGGGGTCGAGGCCGCTCGTCCCGCGGGCGTCTTTCGTCTTCGGCAGCCCGAAGAGGAGGACCCCGCCGAGCCCGCGTTTCTGAGCCTCTTTCGCGTGCGCGGCGGCCGCCTTCACGGGCAGCTGCGAGACGCCGGGCATGGTCCCCACCGGGCGCGGCTCGTCGACCGCGGCGCTGAAGAAGAGCGGCCAGAGGAAGTCGCGCGGCGCGAGCGTCGTCTCGCGGACGAGGGCTCGCAGGGCGGGGGTGACGCGCAGTCGGCGAGGGCGATGGAGAGGGAACGTCATGGCGGCGCCTCGACGCTGGGATAGCATGTCCGCGAGGCTCATGCGCACGCGCCGCCGCTTGCTGTTCGCGTCCCTCGTGACGGTCGTCGCCGCGTGCGGGAGCCGCACCGGGCTGCTCGTACCGGACGACTTCGACGTCCCGGCCGACGCGAAGGGGGACGGCGGCATCATCCACCGCATCGACGCCGGCGAGGAGGACGCGCTCGACGAAGCCGAGGCGTTGCCGCCGCTCGATGTGAGGCCGCCGCCGCCGGACGTCGCGATCCCATCGGACTGCGTCGACGCGGGGTCGACGCTCATCTACCTCATCAGCGAGTCCAACAACCTTTACAGCTTCTATCCCCCGACGGCGGCGTTCACGCTCATCGGCGCCATCGCCTGCCCTGACACCGCCGACTCCAACCCATTCTCGATGGCAGTCGATCGCAAGGGCATCGCGTACATCGTCTTTTCGTCCCTGGGTGGGCCCGGCGGGCCGGGAGACGGCGCGCTCTTTCGTGTAAGCACGGCCAACGCGGCGTGTATCCCGACGGGGTTCGCCGTGAGTCAGCAGGGCTTCCCGTCGACCTTCGGCATGGGCTTCTCGCAAGACACCAACGACACGGGTGAGACGCTCTACGTCGCCTCCGACGCGCTGGGCAGCACACCCTCGCAGCTGGCCACCATCGACGTCACGAACGGCTACAACCTGAACATCGTCGATTCGTTCAACCCGCCGATCAACAGGGCCGAGCTCACGGGCACAGGCTCCGGAGGCCTCTTTGGATTCTGGGCGACGACGGGAAGCCCCGACTCGGCGATCGTCCAGATCGACAAGACGACGGCGCAGGTGACCAACTCGTCGTCGCTCCCGGGTGTCTCGCAGGGCAGCGGATGGGCGTTCGCGTTCTGGGGCGGCAACTTCTACACGTTCACCGCACCCGGCGGCTCGACGGTGGTCACGCGCTTCGATCCGAACGACGGCTCCATCGTGCAGGTGGCGCAGACCAGCGACGTGATCGTCGGCGCCGGCGTGTCGACCTGCGCTCCGCAGCAATAGAGGTCACACCCGTGTGACCGACGCACGGCTCGATCCGTGCAGTTCTCGTCCTCGTGGAGCTCGTCACCGCCTGCACGAGCCTCGCCGTGACCCTCGGACTCGTGGTCACGCGGCCGCGGATCCCGACGAGGGTACGACCTGGACACCGGATCGGCCCCGCCCCAGCCGCGCTGGCCGGGGTGCTCATCATGGTCTTCGGGCACGTCGTGTCGCTGCGGGACGCGGCCGGCGCGGCGCTGCTCCTGGCGCGGCCCCTCCTCGGGATCGTCGCGCTCATGGTGATGGCGGCGGCGGCGCAGCGCACGGGCGTCGTCGTGCTCCTGGCCGAGCGCGTCTTCGCCGGGGCGGCGCGAACCGCGACGCGGCTCTTCCTGGGGGTCTTCGCGCTGTCGTTCGTCACCGCCGCAGTCCTCAACAACGACTCGGCCATCCTCCTCCTCACCCCCGCGGTGGTGCTGCTCGTGCGGCGCCGCTGGCCGGGCGAGCCGCGCCTCGTCGTCGCGTTCGCGTTCGCGGTGTTCCTGGCGGCGGGCGTCGCGCCGCTGGTCCTCTCGAATCCGATGAACATGATCGTCGCGTCGTACGCGGGGATCGACTTCAACGCGTACGCGCGCACCATGATCCCGGTCGCCCTCGTCGGCTCCGTGGTCGCCGCGACCGTCGTCGCGCTGCTCTTCCGGCGCACACTGGCTGCGGCCCCCGCCGTGCGCGTCGAAGAATCACGGCGGCAGCCCCTCCGTCCGGCGCAGAAGCAGCTCCTCGCCGTCGTCGGCGCGGTGCTCCTCGCGTGCCCGTTCGTCGCATACTTCGGCGGCCCCGTCGGCGTCGTGGCGGGCGTCGGGGCCATCGCGGCCGTGGCCATCGCATCGCGCGACTCGCGCCTCTCGCCGGTGACGGTGCTGCGCGAAGGCGTCGCGTGGGACATCCTCCTCTTCCTCGCGCTCGTGAACATCCTCGGCGCGGGCCTCCGCAACGTGGGGCTCGTGACGAGCCTCGCTTCGCTCTACTCGCACACGGGGCTTGTCGGCATCGGCGTCGGCTCGGCCATCGGCTCGGCCATCCTCAATAACCACCCCATGGCCGTCCTCGACATGCTGGCCCTCCGGGAGGTCCCCGGCGCGACCTCGCGGGACGTGCTGGCGGCGCTCGTCGGCGGTGACATCGGGCCGCGGCTCCTTCCCATGGGATCGCTCGCGGGGCTGCTATGGACGGATCTCCTGCGCCGTCAGGGGGTCGAGGTGCCGCTCGGGCGGTTCGTCCTCGTGGGGCTTGCGGTGCTCGTGCCGACGCTGGCGATCTCGCTGCTGCTCCTCTAGTACCGAGGGGTGGGGTCCGGTCGCCGTCTGCTCTCCGGGAAGCGCGTGCTGGTCACCCGCGCGGGCGAGCAGGCGGGGAGCGCGGCGGCGCTGCTGCGGGAGGAGGGAGCCGACGTCCTCGTCGTGCCGACCATCGCGATCGCGGCGCCGGGCGATCCCGTGCCGCTCGCGAAGGCCATCGGGGAGCTTCGCGCCGGGGCGTACGCGTGGGTGGCCTTCACGAGCGCCAACGGTGTCGAGCGGACCTGGGAGGCGATCGAGGCGGCGGCCGGCGACGCGCAGGTATTCGGGAGCGCGCGGCTGGCGGCGGTGGGACCGGCAACGGCGCAGGCCCTCGCGGGCCATGGTCTCCGCGCCGCCGTGGTGGCGGTGGAGGTCCGCGGGGAGGGGCTGGCCGAGGCGATGCTGGCGGCGATGAAGCGGGAAGGGGAGGTCGGGGGGCGGGTGCTCCTGCCGCGGGCGGCGCGCGCGCGGGACGTCTTGCCGGCCGCGCTCCGGGCCGCGGGCTGCACCGTGGACGTCGTCGCGGCGTACGAGACGCATCCCGTGACGGGCGCGGCCGTGGAAGCGCTGGCCGTCGAGCTCGAGGCGGGGCGACTCGACGCGGTCACGTTCACCTCGAGCAGCACCGTCGACAACCTCTGCGATGCCCTGGGCCCCCGGGCCGCCGGCCTCCTCGCCCGCGTCCGCGTGGCCAGCATCGGCCCCGTGACCAGCGACACCGCCCGTTCCCGCGGGCTGCGGGTCGACGTGGAGGCCCGGGAATCCACGGTCCCCGGGCTGATTCGTGCGCTGGCGGAGAGCTACACGAAGCCTGTAGCCTAGGAAGCCGATCCCTCGGCGATCGCCATGTCCCTCAGCTCCCTCATCGTCCAGCGCGAGGTCGCGACCATGCGTCAGGTCGAGGAGGCCCTCGCGCGCCAGGTCATCTACGGCGGCGACCTCGTGACGAACCTGCTCGAGGTCGCGCGCATCGACGAGGGCATCCTGACGCGGCTCCTCGCCGAGTCGATGCGCCTCACGGCGGCGCCCACCGGCGAGCTCCCCGTGGCGGCCGAGCGGGTGCGGGCGCTCGTCCCGCCGGAGATGGCGGCGCAGCGCTCGGTGGTGCCGCTCGAGCTCGACGGCGACAAGCTGATCCTGGCCGTGACCGAGCCGATGCCCGGTGACGTCGAGGAGCAGCTCTCGTTCGCCCTGGGAATGACGATCGAGCAGCGCGCGGCGCCGGCGGTGCGCGTGAAGCAGGCCATCGCGCGCATCTACGGCGTGCCGCTCGAGCGACGGATGCAGCGGCTGGTCGCGCGGCTCGCGGGGGAGGCGCCCGAGAGCGGCTCCATGCCCGCGCCGCTCGGTGCGGCGCCGTCGGTGATGGAGCCGCCGCGTCCGCCCAGCGCGCCCCCGCCGGGGCACTCGACGGCGCGAAACTTCCTCGCGGCGCGCGTCGCCGGCTCCGAGCCGCCGCCGTCCCCGTCGGACCCTCCGTCGACGTCGCCTCTGGCCCTCTCCGAGGCGCCGCCGGTTGCTGCCGCTTCCGGGAGCGCCGACTCGGCGCCGCCGACGCCGGTCGTCCCCGAGCGGCGCACGGGGCTCCTTCAGCGCGAGGTCCCGCAGAGCGTGAGGACCGCGCGCCGCAGGCGGGGCCCGGTGACGTTCGAGACGGCCAAGCACGAGGCCGAAGAGGCGGCCGACCGCGACGCGCTGCTCGATCTCTTCTTCGACTTCGCGCGGCAGTTCTTCGACTACTCGGTGATGTTCCTCGTGCACGGAGACATCGCCGAGGGCCGCGACGCCTTCGGGGCGGGCGCCTCGCGCGAGCGCGTGGTGGGCATCGGCATCCCGCTCGATCTGCCCGGCCTCATCGCCGGCGTCCGCGACAAGCGCACGACCCTCATCACGCGGCCCCCCGCCGACGGCCTCGACGCCGAGCTCATGACCGATCTCCAGCGCGCGCGGGATGCCGAGATCGCCATCGTGCCGCTGGTCGTGCGGACGCGCGCGGTGGCCGTCCTCGTGGGCGACTGCGGCGAGCACGGCGTGGATCGCAGCAGCGTGCAGCAGATCATCGCCTTCGCGAGCGTCATCGGGAAGGCGTTCGAGCGCATCATCGTGCGAAAGAAGCTCGACGGGTTCATCGCCGGCAGCCAGGGAGCGGTCTCGGGTCGCGTGGATCCGTCGCTGGTCCCCGGCTCGCTGTCGAAGAAGGTGAGCCGGCCACCTTCCCTCCTGCCGTCAGAGCGCTCCGGATCGGCGCCTCCGCCGGCGGCGAACATCGCGTCGGTGCGCCCGATCCTCGGACCGCCCATCCCGCGCGAAGAGCCCCCCGACTCCGGGCGTCGACCCCGGCCGCCGTCGGTGCCCCCCGCGCCCTCCGTTCCGCCGCCGGCCCGCCCGCCCTCCGCTCCGCCGCCGGCTCGCCCGCGCTCCGTTCCGCCGCCGGCTCGCCCCGCGCCGTCGGCTCCCCCGCTCCCCGTGGTGACCTCCGAAGGACCCGCGGCGGACGCCGACGCGCGCATGCTGTTCGACGAGCTCGGGTGGGGCTCGGCCGTCGAGGACATTCCGCCGCCGCCGCCGTCGGCCGCCATCGCGGTGCCGCCGCACAAGCCGCCGCTGAGGCACACCGATCCTCCGAACGAGCTGCCGTCGGTCATCGTCGACATGGACCGCGAGCTCGCGGTCATCGTGGAGCGGCTCGCTCTCGGCATCGTCGACGAGCAGGCCGAGGGCGAGCTCCTGCGCCAGGGCGAGCGCGCGATGCGGGTGCTCA
>Ga0182030_10021110_pt1 | contig 12222 bp, 10 predicted proteins | sample 812S3MmetaG_FD_121299 | JGI IMG/M metagenome (GOLD analysis project Ga0182030, IMG submission 121299) | Permafrost microbial communities from Stordalen Mire, Sweden - 812S3M metaG (Illumina Assembly) | ecosystem: Environmental > Terrestrial > Soil > Wetlands > Permafrost | place: Sweden...
CTGCTGCTGCTCACGATTCTGTATTGCGTGCGGCTCAACAAGCAGCTCCGGCTGCTCAAGGCCGACGAGCAATCGCTGCGTGCCACCATTTCCGAACTCATTACCGCTACCGAAATCGCCGAACGCGCCATTGGCGGCCTGAAATCGACCATGCGCGAAGGCGAAGCGACCTTGAGCGCGCGGCTCGACCGCGGCGAGCAGATGTCGGCCGATATCGAGCGCCAGCTCAGGGAAGGCGAGGAACTGCTTTCCCGCATCGCCCGTATTGCGGGCGCCGCACGGCCGGCCGATGAGGCGCCCCCGGTGCCCGACGCCAAATCGGTGGCGGCAGCGGCGCAGGCATTTGCCGAGCGCACGCGCGCTCGCATGAGCGGCCATTCGACCGGCATCGCGGCATGATCCGCTTTGCGCGCGAATTCCGGCTGATACCGATCGTGCTGTTGGCCACGATCTGCCTGTTCGCGCTCAAAGTGTCGGGTCTCGTGTTCGATGGCGGCTATACGCTGGCCGAGCGGCTGCAGGGCCGCGACAAGTCCGGCTTGACGGTCACGACGGCCGACAGCGTGCCGGATTACCCCAAGATCGTCGTCGCCGACAGCCAGGTCATGCCCGATGCGCCGGCGTCGCAGCGTTCCTGGGCTCAGGACATGTTCAACTACAACGACCCCGGCAAGGGCGACGTCACCGGCTCGGTCGGTGGAGACGACAAGCCGAAAGGCGAGCCGCTCAAAACGAGCGAAAAGCCGCCCGATCCGCCCAAGCTCGAAGTTGCCGGCAATTCCTATCCGCTTGACCCAAGCAAGATGACGCCGCCGGGCGAGCGCGCCGTGCTCGAGAGTTTGCAAACCCGCCGCCAAGAGCTCGATACCCGCGGCCGCGACCTGGACATGCGCGAAAGCCTGCTTAAGGCCGCTGAAAAGCGGGTGGAAGCCAAAGTGGCCGAACTCAAGGACGTCGAGACGCGCGTCAACGTCGCAATGGGCAACCGCGACAAGGCCGAGGCCGACCGCTTCAAAAGCATCGTCACCATGTACGAGAACATGAAGCCGAAGGATGCCGCCCGCATATTCGACGGGCTGGACTTGAAAATCCTCGTCGATGTTTCAACCCAAATAAAACCCGCGAAGATGGCGGAAATTCTGGCGCAGATGTCGTCGGAAGGCGCCGAGCGGCTCACCGTCGAACTCGCCAATCGCGCCACCGCGACCCCGAAATCGCAAACGTCGGACCAACTGCCGAAAATCGATGGCCGGCCGAGCGGCACCTAATTATGGGCCGCCACAATGAAACGGCTTGATGATGGCTTTGCCGCTTAGCTTCAAGGACATGCGCGCGTCAGGACGCGACCGGCTGTTCCGCCTTGTCGCGGGCGCCTGCGTGCTGTCTGCGCTGGTATTCGCCAGCAGCGCCAACGCCGCCGATGCGGTCAAGGGCGAGCTCAGTGTCGTCAATGATGGCGGTTATGCGCGGCTGATGTTTCGCCTCGATGACGAAGTCGAGGCCGAGGCGCATGTCTCCGGCGCGATCCTGGTAATCAGCTTCAAACGGCCGGTGGATGTGCCGGTCGACCGCATCAGCGCCGGCGCTCCCGATTTTGCAAGCGCGGCGCGGCGCGACCCCGACGGCACTGCGATCCGTATCGCGCTTGCGCGCAAGGTCAAGGTCAATCTGATGCGCGCCGCCGAGCGGATCTATGTCGATCTGCTGCCCGACACCTGGAAGGGCGTGATGCCCGGCCTGCCGCAGGAAGTGGTCGATGACATGGCGCGCCGGTTACGCGAAGCCGAACGCCAATTGAAAAAGCAGCGTTTGACCGAGAAGCAGAAACAGCCGCCCTTGATCCGGGTCAAAGTCGCAAGTCAGCCGACATTCATTCGATACACCTTCGAAGTCCCCGACGGCGCCAATGTCGTTCCCGAACGCGCCGCCGGCAAGCTCACGCTCAATTTCGATCAGCAGATCAAATGGGATCTCGCCGACGCGAAGGCAGCGCTGCCGCCGACGCTGGAGTCGCTCGAAGCCGAGACCGATTTCGGTTCGGCCGCAGTCATCTTCACGCTCAACGGCACGCCGGAAGTGCGCAGCTTCCGCGAGGACCGCGCCATTGTGGTCGATGTCGGGCTCGACGGCGCCAAGGCCAAGGTGAAGCCCAATGTGGCCGCGCAGGAAGTGCCGGCGCAAGTCGCTACCGCGCCCGAAACCGTGCCGGCGATCGAGCCGCCCGACACGGTGCCGGTAAAAGATGCCGCGGCGCTAGATTTGGCGCCCAAGGCTGAGGCCAAGGCCGAACCCAAGCCCAAGCCTGAGCCCAAGCCTGAGCTTAAAGCCGCCGAGGTTTCGCAACCGCCGCCAGCACCGGCGCAGACGAAAGAGGCTGAAGCCGCGCAAATTCCACCGCCGCTGGTGCCGACTGCTAAACCCGGCGCTGCGCCGGTTGCAATGCCAGCGGCTGCGCCGGCCGTCTTGCCCGAGCCGCCCGCAGCCAAATCCGCCGCGGCAAAACCCGAGCCGCCCGCGCCCAATCCGAACGGCACCGTTGTCGTTGCCGTGAACCGGTCCGGCGATAACCTTCGCGTCGAATTCCCCTTCGCGGTGCCGACGCCGGCCGCCGTGTTCCGCCGCGCCGACATGCTATGGCTGGTGTTCGACAGCGCCGCCAAGCTCGATCTCGCCGCGCTTTCGGCGGATGGCGACAAACTGATCCGCAGCGCGGTGCTGGAGCGCGGCCAGGACGGCGAGGCTATCGTGCACATCCGGCTGGAGCGGCCGCGGCTAGCGAGTCTCGATACCGACGGCCCAGCCTGGATCGTCAATATCGGCGACACGGTTACCACGCCGACGCGTGCGCTCGGTATCGCGCGCGCCATCGCCGGCAAAGGCCGCGCCAGCATAGCCATTCCATTCGTAGACGCGCGCAATGTCCACCGGCTTAAAGATCCCGACATCGGCGATCACCTGATGGTGATTACCGCGCTTGGGCCCGCGCGCGGATTCCTCAAATCGCAGGATTTTGTCGAACTGCGCGCACTGCCATCCACCCATGGCGTGGTGATACAGCCAGTCGCCGACGATATCACCGCCGAGATCGCGGTCGACAAGATCACTATCGGCCGTCCGGGCGGGCTCTCGCTGTCATCGTCGGCGCTCGGCAGCCAGCCGCAGGTCGCGCCCAACTTCCGGTCCATGACATTCGACACTCAGCTCTGGGGCTATGACCGCGAAGCCAAGTTCAACGAACGGCAGGCCGATCTGATCCATACCGCCGCCATGGCGCCTGAGTCCAAGCGCCGGGCGGCCAGGCTCAATCTTGCGCGCTTCTACCTGGCGCGCGACATGGCGCCGGAAGCCAAGGCCGTGCTCGATGTCGCGCTGTCCGATCAGCGCGGCAACGAAGACGTCACCGGCGTCGTGCTCAAGGCAATTGCCGACGTCATGCTTGACCGGCCCGACGATGCGCTCAAGGAATTGGCCAATCCGCAAATCGGCAACCAGCAGGACGCGGCCATCTGGCGCGCGATGGCCTATGCCCGGTTGGGCAAATGGGCGCAGGCGCGCGACGGCTTTAAGAATGTCGATGCCGCCATGGGCGCGCTGCCGATCGAATTGCAGCGCATGGCGATGCAGCAGTCGTTGCGCTCGTCGATCGAGGTGCGCGATTTCACCGGCGCCACCCGCATGGTCAGCGAATTCGAGACCATTGGCGTGCCGCCCGAGCTCGAGCCTTCGATCTCCGTGCTGGTTGGGCGGCTCTATGAGGGGTTAGGGCGCACCGAAGACGCGCTGACGAGTTACCACGCCGCCGCGGCATCAAGCGACCGCCGCGCTGCCGCGCAAGGACGCCTACGCGAGATCGCGTTGCTGTTTGCCGCCGGCGATATGCCGCGCAAGGACGTCATCCACGATTTGGAGACCCTCACCACGGTTTGGCGCGGCGATGAGACCGAGGCCGAGGGCCTGAAAATACTCGCGCATCTCTATACAGAGGACAACCGCTACCGCGACGCCTTCCACACCATGCGCACGGCGATGCTGGCGCATCCCAATTCCGATCTCACCCGTAAGATTCAGGACGAGGCGGCGGTCACTTTCGACAGCCTGTTCCTGGCCGGCAAGGGCGACGCGCTGCCGCCGGTCGAGGCGCTCGGCTTGTTCTACGATTTCCGCGAACTCACCCCAATCGGGCGTCGCGGCGACGAGATGATCCGCAGGCTCGCCGACCGGCTGGTGTCGGTCGATCTGCTCGATCAGGCGGCGGAATTGCTCCAGCATCAGGTCGACCACCGCCTGCAGGGCGCCGGCCGCGCGCAGGTGGCGACCCGTCTGGCGACGATCTATCTGATGAACCGCAAGCCGGACCGTGCGCTCGCCACCTTGCAGGCAACGCGCACGGCGGAACTGTCCGGCGACCTGCGCGATCAGCGCCTGCTGCTGGAGGCGCGCGCCATGTCGGACATCGGCCGCCACGACCTCGCGCTCGAATTGATAACCAATATCAAGTCGCGCGAAGCGACGAGGCTGCATGCCGATATCCTGTGGGCGGCCAAGCGTTGGCGCGACGCGGCCGAGCAGATCGAACTGTTATATGGCGAGCGCTGGCGCGAATTTACGCCGCTGAGCCCGGCTGAGCGCGACGACATCTTGCGTGCCGCCATCGGCTATGCGCTCGGCGAGGAGCCGATCGGACTCTCGCGTTTGCGCGAGAAATACGAAGCCAAAATGGCGGACGGTCCCGACCGGCGGGCCTTCGACGTGGTGAGCGCGCCGATCGGCACCGCCAATGCGGAATTCCAGGACGTCGCCAAGAAAGTGACGGGTGTCGATACGCTCGACGCTTTCCTGAAAGACATGCAGGCGCGCTATCCGGAGGCACCGTTGAATGGCCCGGAGGCCGCGACCAAGGACGCAACGCCGCCAATGCCGGAAAAGCCGATGGGTGCCTCGTCCAAGGCCGCGACCGCGGACAAGAATGCCGCTTTGTTGCCTAAGGGCGTCGCGCCTAAACCGGATCCTACGCCGACCGGGTCTATTTCGCGCAAGCCAAAGGCGAAGTAAAAGGCAGCTCTATAAGGCTTTATGTCCCGTAGCTCTGAATGAGCGAGCCGGCCACCAGGCTCCAGCCGTCCACCAGCACGAAAAATATAAGCTTGAATGGTAGCGATACCACCACGGGCGGCAGCATCATCATGCCCATGGACATCAGGACCGAGGCCACTACCAGATCGATGATCAAGAACGGCAGGAACAACAGAAAGCCGATCTCGAAGGCGCGCTTGAGTTCGGAAATCATGAAAGCCGGGATCAGCACGCGCAGCGAAATGTCTTCAGGCTTGGCGGGTTCGGGTTCCTTAGACATATCGACGAACAGCTTGAGGTCCTTCTCGCGCACATTCTTCTCCATGAAGGCGCGCAGCGGCACGGCGCCGCGTTCGAAGGCCTGTTCGGCGGTGATTTCATTGGCCACCAGCGGCTTGACGCCGGTGTCATAGGCGCGTTGCAGCGCCGGGCCCATGACGAAGGCGGTCAGGAACAAAGCCAGTGACACGATCACCGCATTGGGCGGGGCGGTGGCGGTGCCGAGCGCGGTGCGCAATAGCGAGAGGACGACGACAATACGTGTGAACGACGTCATCATGACCAGAATGGATGGTGCCAGCGATAGCACCGTGAGCATCGCGATCATCTGGATCACGCGCTCGGTCAGGCCGTTGCCTTGTCCGAAATTGACGCTGATGTCTTGCGCGCCGGCAGGCGTTGTCGCCGCTGCGAGGATCAGCCCGGTTACTCCGATCGCCACCGTCACAAGACGGACACGGCGACCGGAAATAACTGTCAAGTCTTTCCTGACGGACGGCCCAGCAAGCTGGCCATCTCCTCTTCCAGATTGTCGTAGAGATTCTTGCCCGGCGGAGCCGGTGCCGGAGAATCCAACCTGGGTTCGGGCTTGGAATCGAACTTGGAATCGAACTTGGAATCGAACTTGGAATCGAATTTGGGTTCGATGCGGGCCTTATAATCGCGCGCCGGCGCTCGTGCATTTGCTTGCACCGCCAGCGGATCGGTGACCGGCGTGCGGGTTTCAGGCGTGCGGCGCAGCGCGGCTTCGAGCTGCTGGGCCATCTCGGCAAGATTGTGATCGTTCTGTGCCGCCGCCGCTGGCGCCGGCTCGGGTGTTACCGGCGGCGCTGCGTTGACACGCGGGGCCGGTTCAATGCGTACCGGTTGCGCGCCCGGATCTGGCGAATTGAGCCGCGTCGACAGTTCGGCGGCTAAACCTGTGAGATTTTGTCCGGTGAGATTTTGTCCGGTGAGACCATCGGCCGGACGGGCACGGGCGCCCGGTTCGGGCGCGTGCCATGGCTCTTCGGTCGCCTGCGAGCGATAGGGACGGGGCGCCGGAACCGGCGTCGGTTCGCTTGTCGGCTGCAGCGGCCAGGCGTTTTCCAAGCCGGTCGAGCCGCGCGCCGGCGTCTCGATACGGCCCGGCTCGCGGGTGACTTCGCGCGAGCCTACGGCGCGCACGATATTGGGCTCCACGACCAGGTCGGTGGGGCCGCCGATCATCAGAAGATGTTCAATATTGTCGCGGCGGATCAGCACCAGGCGGCGGCGTCCATCGACGGAGGCGGCATCGATCACGGCCAGACGCGGCTGACGCCCACGGGCTCCCGCGCCGCCCAAACGGTTGGCGCCGAAACGGCGCACCAGCCAGGCGGTCGCACCGATCAAGGCCAATACGACCAAGAACGCGATGAAGAAGCGCGCAGCCAACGGCATTTCCGAGCCGAACAGGGTCTCGAACATTTAAGGGGCTCCGTTCTTCCTACTGACGCATCTCGCGCGAGAATCGCCCAAATGGTTAATTCCGTTAGGCACAATTTGCCGCCCGGAACACTAACAGAGCATTAACAAATAATGAGTCCTTTGCCATCCGGGCCCCGGTTCCAAAACAATCAGCATGGTAAACGGCGCCCGGGCCGCGATGTTCCACCTTATCCCTTTACCCGCCGTTAACCATACGCCCGGCAAAGTCTGCCTAGCGCGCCGATATTAGACGGCATTTGGGGAGGCATCATGGCGATCACTGACATTTCGATCCTCTCCATGCTCCGCACCAGGATGCAATGGGCGCATGAGCGCCAGCGCGTGCTGGCCGAAAACGTCGCCAATTCCGACACCCCCAAATACCGCGGCCGCGACCTGGCGGCGCCGGTATTCGACGACCCGACCCAAATCAAGCCGACGGCCGTTACCGCCGTTTCGCTGTCGACCACGGAAAACGGCCATATCGCGGGCACGGGACTGAGCGGCACGTCGTTTCGCACCGAGACCAAAGGCAATTTCGAAATACGTCCGACCGGCAACGCCGTCAATCTCGAGGACGAGATGATGAAGGTGGCGGCCAACCAGATGGATTACCAGGCCGCGACCGCGCTCTACACCCGCAGCCTCAATCTCATCAAGATCGCGCTCGGCAAGCGCTAAGCGGGAAGGAGATCGAAGGTGGATTTTATCAAGACCATGGCGATCGCCGCTTCCGGCTTGCGTGCACAAGCCGGCCGCATGCGGGTTATTTCGGAAAACATCGCCAATGCCGACTCGACGCCGGCTACGCCGGGTGCCGATCCTTATCGGCGAAAAGTGGCGAGCTTCACCAGCGAATTCGACCGCGCGCTCGATGCCAGGGTGGTGGAACTCAATAAGGTGGGCGTCGATAATTCCGACTTCCGTTTGAAATACGAGCCGGGCCATCCGGCCGCCGACGCCAACGGCAATGTCAAATATCCCAACGTCAATTCGATGGTGGAAATGACTGACATGCGCGACGCGCAGCGCTCCTACGAAGCCAACATCAATGTGATCAGCGCCACCAGGCGCATGATCCAGCGCACCCTCGATATTTTGAAAGCCTAGGGGACCTAGACCATGGCCACACCGCTCGCCGCCGCAAGTGCCTATGCCAATATCGCGCGTCTCGCCGCCGATCCGTCGGCGGCGCTCGCGCGCCCGCCCGGCGGCGATGCCAGCAGCGGCTCTAGTTTCACATCGATGCTCAAGGACGCGATTGGCGCCGTCAGCGAAGCCGGCCAGAAGTCCGATGCGCAGACGCGGGCAGCGGCTAACGGAAAATCCAACATGGTGGACGTGGTCACCGCAGTGTCGGAGACCGAAGTCGCCATCGATGCGGTGGTGGCGGTGCGCGACAAGGTGATCGCGGCCTACGAAGAAATCATGAAGATGCCGATTTGATTTTGCCCGAGCGGGCGAGCGTAAAGGACTGCAATGACCGGACCTGAAGTTCTCGATGTCGCCCGCGACGCGATCTACACACTCATCGTCGTCTCGGCGCCGGTGATGCTGGTGGGCTTGACGGTCGGCGTCGCCATTTCGCTGCTGCAGGCGATCACGCAAATTCAGGAAATGACCATCGCCTTCGTGCCGAAGATCCTGGCGATATTCATCTCCTTGCTGATCGCGCTGCCGTTCATGGCCGAAAAGATGCACGCCGAGATGCTCCGCATCGCCGCCCGCATCGTCAGCGGGTAATTTCCTTATGCATTTCGATGTCTCATTCCTGCCGGCTATTGCTGCGGCGTTTCTGCTGACATTCGCGCGCGTCGGCACCATGGTCATGCTGCTGCCGGGCGTCGGCGAAATGAACTTGCCGGCGCGGGTGCGGCTCACCATGGCGCTGGTACTCACCGCCATATTGCTGCCGGCGCACCAGAAGGCCTATGCGGTCGATCTCAAGGCTTTCGGCCCGGTACTGGTCATGCTGTTTCAGGAATTGATCATCGGCGCGGTGCTTGGTTTGACGGCGCGGCTGGCGATCGCCTCGCTGCAGATCGCGGGTTCGGTGGTGGCGCAGCAACTGGGCTTGGGATTTGTCACCGCGGTCGACCCGACCCAGAATCAGCAAGGCGCGATCGTCGGCAATTTCCTCAGCGTGCTCGGCATCACTCTGATTTTTGCCACCAACCTGCATCATCTGGTGATCGCCGGATTGAACGACAGTTATTCGATCTTCCAGCCGGGCGAAATGCCGATTGTCGGCGACGTCGCCCAGCACATTACCCAAATCGTCGCGACTTCGTTTCGCATCGGCATTCAACTGTCGGCGCCGTTCCTGGTGTTCGGCCTCTTGTTCAATCTGGGCCTCGGCGTGCTGTCGCGCTTGATGCCGCAAATGCAGGTGTTCTTCATCGGCCTGCCGCTGTCGATCCTGCTCGGCTTTCTGCTTCTGGTGCTGGTGATCGGCGCCATGATGGGCACCTTCACCGGCTATATCGAAAATGTGCTGCACGACCTCGCGCCGCATAGCTGACGGTTGAGAGCGCATCATGGCGGAAGAAAGCGACAGTACAGACAAAACAGAAGACCCCACCAATAAGCGCCTGGAAGAGGCGCTCAAACGCGGTGACGTGGTCAAGAGCCAGGAGGTCAATACCTGGTTCGTGATCGCCGGCGCCACGTTGGTGCTGATGGCCTTTTCCGGCGGCATGGGCGACGGCTTGACCACCACCATGCGCGGGCTGATCGCCAATGCACACGACATCCGGGTGGACGGTCCGGCGCTGCCGGGGTTGTTCCAGCGCATCGGCGTCGAAATGCTGGCCGCGATCGCGCTGCCGTTTCTGGTGCTGATGCTGGCGGCGCTGGTCGGCAACATGATCCAGCATCAACTGGTGTGGTCGTTAGAGGCTTTGGCGCCCAAGCTGTCCAAGATTTCGCCGGCGGCCGGCCTCAAGCGCATGTTTTCCAAGCAGGCGCTGGCCAATTTCGCCAAGGGCCTGGTCAAATTGGTGCTGGTCGGCAGCGTGCTCACGGCGTTGATGTGGCCGGAGCGCGGGCGGCTGGAGGGGCTTGAGCGCACTGATCCCGCCGCGGTGCTGCCGCTGACCCAATCGCTGGCGCTCAAGCTCATGGGCGCCGTGGTCGCCATGCTCGCGGTCGTCGCCGCAGCCGATTACCTGTTCCAATACCGGCAGTGGTATGAGCGGCAGAAAATGTCGCTGCGGGAGATGAAAGAGGAATTCAAGCAGACCGAAGGCGATCCGGCCATCCGCGGCAAGCTGCGCCAGATGCGCCAGGCGCGCGGCCGCCGGCGCATGATGGCCAAAGTGCCCAAAGCGGCGGTCGTTATCACCAACCCGACCCATTACGCCATCGCCTTGCAATATGAGCGCGGCATGGAAGCGCCGATTTGCGTCGCCAAGGGCGTGGACGCGGTAGCGCTCAATATCCGTAAGGTAGCCGGCGAGCATTCGGTCCCGATCGTCGAGAACGTGGCGCTGGCGCGTGCGCTCCATGCCACGGTCGAACTCGACCAGGCGATCCCGCCCGAGCACTACAAGGCGGTGGCCGAAGTGATCGGCTACGTCATGAAGCTGCGGCGGGGCGTTGCGGGCAAAAGGCCGTAATTAAAGGATGGGATTGGCCAATACGGGCTCTTGCGCCGATAGGCCGGCTTAAGGCACTCAGGAGTCATGGCAGAGACGGATCCCGCTGCGCAGGCAGCCGCGCCGGAAAAGGGGCGCCAAGCCTTCGACAAGAGCCAGAGCGCCCCGCGTTCGGGGTCGGCTAGCTTGGTGTTGTTGGTCGCCGTGGCGTTGATTGCGGCTGCCGCCGGTGTCGTTTATGTCGGCCGCGATTATGCCGAAACCTACATTCTGGCCTTGCTGGCGGCATTGGGAACAATCGGCGTCATCGCGCTGTTCGCGCTGGCCTCCGGCATCATGCGGCTGAGCGGCAAGGACAATGGCCACCCCTTGCTCAAGGCGGTGGTCGATAATGCTTTCGACGGCATTCTGGTCGCCGATCAGAGCGGGCGCGTATTTTACGCCAATGCCACCTATCTCGACCTGATCGGCGCCGCCAACAGCGATGACGTGCGGCCGATCGAACAGGTATTCATCGGCGATCCCGACGTGTCGGAATCGATCTACCGGCTGCTCAAAGCCGCGCGCGAAGGCCGCAGGCTTCAAGAGGAAGTGCGGCTGGCGAGCGCGTCCGCGAGCCCGGCGCGCTGGCTGCGCCTGCGCGTTCGCCCGCTTGGGACGGCCAAGCGCGACGCGCGCATGACGGTGTGGTCGATCGCCGATGTCACGCGCGAGCGCGAGCGCCAGGAAAACGTTTTTCAGGAACTCCAGCACGCCATCGACTATCTCGATCACGCGCCCGCCGGATTTTTCTCGGTCGATGCCGTCGGCGACATTGTCTACCTCAACGCGACGCTGGCTGCGTGGCTTGATCAGGACCTGGCGCAAGTCGGGGTCGGCTCGCTCAAGCTCACCGATATTGTCGCCGGCGAAGGCGCAGCGCTGCTTACCACCCTCAATGCCGCGCCCGGCGAAGTCAAAACCGAAGTGCTCGATCTCGATCTCAAGACGCGCGGCGGCAAGCCGGTACCGGTGCGCCTGTTCCATAAGGTCGCCTTCGGCGCCGATGGCGCCATCGGACCCTCGCGCACGCTGGTGCTCAACCGCGCCAAGGATGACGGCAGCGATCCACAGCGCGCGGCGGAAGTGCGCTTTATGCGCTTTTTCCAGAATACGCCGATGGCGATCGCCACCGTTGACAAGAACGGCCGCATCGCGCGCAGCAATGCGCGCTTTGCCTCCGCCTTTGAGGGTATGCTCAAGGGCGACGACCGCTCGATCCTCAATGTGGTGGCCGAGCGCGACCGCGCTACGCTCGAAGCGGCCATCGCCAAGGCGGCATCGGGGCAGGGCGACATCGCGCCGGTGGATGCGGCACTCGCCGGCAGCGCCGAGCGCTGGGCAACCTTCTTCGTGTCTGCGATCGAGGAGGAAGATCGCGACGGCGAGGCGGCCATCGTCTACGCGCTTGAAACCACCGCGCAGCGCACGCTGGAAAACCGGGTCTATCAGACGCAGAAAATGGAATCGGTCGGCCAACTCGCCGGCGGTATCGCGCACGATTTCAACAACGTGCTCTCCGCCATCATGATGGCGACCGATTTCCTGCTCAATGCGCACAAGCCGACCGATCCCTCGTTCCAGGACATTATCCAGATCAAGCAGAACGCCAACCGCGCGGCGGCGCTGGTGCGCCAACTGCTGGCTTTCTCGCGCAAGCAGACGCTGCGTCCGCAAGTGCTCGATCTTGGCGAGACCTTGAGCGACCTCGGCATGCTGCTCAAGCGCTTGATCGGCGAAAAGGTGACGCTGGAGGTCGTGCATGGCCGCGATCTGTGGCCGGTGA
>Ga0182030_10021111_pt1 | contig 12222 bp, 10 predicted proteins | sample 812S3MmetaG_FD_121299 | JGI IMG/M metagenome (GOLD analysis project Ga0182030, IMG submission 121299) | Permafrost microbial communities from Stordalen Mire, Sweden - 812S3M metaG (Illumina Assembly) | ecosystem: Environmental > Terrestrial > Soil > Wetlands > Permafrost | place: Sweden...
CGTGTTGATGCGACCGGCCAGCTCCTCCGCCTCGCGGATCGGCTCGGCCCCCCAGCCGCCCCCGCCCATGGCGGCGAAGAAGATGTCCTCCTGCCTCCACAGCACACCCTTGGGCATCCCGGTGGTCCCCCCGGTGTACAGCACATAGAGGTCGTCCGGCGAACGCGGCCCGAAGTCCCGCTCGGGTGATGCCTCGGACAGCGCCGCCTCGTAGGCCAGGGCTTCGTGACGCAGCCACTCGAGGCCGACCACCGCTGGCTCGGTGCCGTCCTCGACCACCACCAGCTGCAGCGGCCTCTCCGAGTTCGGCCCGTCGGTCGAGTCGGCGACCAGGGGTGACAGCGCCCGTTCGAAGACGAGGACCTCGAGATCGGCATTGTCGATCACGTAGCGGAGCTCGGAGGCGATATAGCGATAGTTGAGGTTGACGGGGACGACCCGGGCCTTGTAGCAACCGATCATGGCCTCGGCCCACTCGGCCCGGTTGTAGGAGAGGATGCCGACGTGGGCGCCCGGGTCGATGCCGCTGTCCTTGAGGTGGTGGGCGAAGCGGTTGGCGCGCTCGTCGAGCTGTCGATAGGTGAGGCGCGCCGGGCCCGCCACCAGCGCGAGACGGTCGGGCACCGTGTCCACGACCACCTCGAACAGATCGGCCAGGTTGAACTGCCTCGGACTCATCGCGCCTCCTCCTCACCGTCTCGCTCGGTCACCGGCCGGTGCCGGTCGGGGGACCGGTCCCTGCCCGTGTTCGGGTGTACGCCGGCCGCGTCCACCCCTAGCATGCTGCAGTCGGTCCGACACTCTGTAGCACGTCCCACCGCCGCGGGGGAGTGCCGTGGACGACCATGAGCGCTGGGAGGATCGATTTCGTGAGCGAGGGAACCGGCAACCGGGGTGGTATCGCGGGCCTGGCGGCGTTGGTGACCGGAGGGGGGAGCGGCATCGGGCTGGGCTCGGCCGTCCGGCTGGTCAGGGACGGGGCCCACGTGACGATCTGTGGCCGCACCGAGGAGCGCCTCCGTGCCGCGGTGGACGTGCTGGAGGGGGCGGCCTCCGAGGAGACGGAGGCGGCTCGGAGAGGGACCGCCGCCTACGTCGTCGCCGATGTGACCGTGGAGGAAGAGCTGGCGGCAGCGGTGTCGGCCGCCGCCGCCGAACGGGGACGGTTGGACATCCTGTTCGCCAACGCCGGGGGAGCGATGCACATGGGGCCGATCGCCGGCGCCGACGCCGACCAGGTGCGGGCCACGGTCGACCTCAATCTGATCGGCACGTTCCTCTGCATCAAGCACGGGGCCCCACTCATGGCGGCGGGCGTGGGCGAGGGCGTCGACGGGGACGGGGCACCCGGAGGCTCGATCATCGGCATGTCGTCGGGAGCCGGGGCCTTCCCCCACCGGTACCTCTGGGCCTACGGCTCGGCCAAGGCCGGCATCGACACCCTCTGCCAGTATGCGGCCGAGGAGCTGGGCCGGAGCGGCGTACGGGTGAACTCGATCCAGCCGGGGATCGTGGACGACGAGTTGATGGCGCCGATCACCGCCGGAGGCCCGCTCCTCGACGACTATCTGGCCGAGATGCCGATCAGCCGACTGGGAACCGTCGAGGACATCGCCGCCGCCGTCCGGTTCCTGGCGGGCCCGGAGTCGGGGTGGATCACCGGGGTGAGCCTGGCGGTCGACGGCGGCCACCACCTCCGCCGTGGGGCCAATTACGGCCTCCTGCTGGGGGAGTAGGCGGCGAAGCACGGAGTCCGGCCGGGGTCGGTTCGCCACGGTCGGTCAGCCTCCAGCGGGCAGTAGGGTTGGCGCGGTGGGCGTCTCCGAATCGTCCGAGCCCGTCGCCGGACCGGCAATTTCGGGTAGCAAGAATACGCGACTCACCGGGTCCGAGGCCGTCAAACTTCACATCACCCTCGTCGTCGGCCTCTCGCTGTGCGTCGCGGCCTTCATCTTCGAGGTCAAGCGGGCCCTGGGCGGTAACGAATTGAGCTGGGCCTACGTGTTCGAGTGGCCCCTCTTCGCCGTGTTCGCCGTGTACATGTGGTGGACCACACTCCACCAGAACCGGGGACGCAGACGAGCGGCTGCGCGACCCAAGACGGTGGCCCCTGAACACGTGGAGATGCTCAAGGCGTGGCAGGAGCAACAGCGCCGGTTGGCGGCGGCCGACCGCGAGCCGCCCTCGGCCGATCCCGGCACATAGTCCACGTCGCAGCCCTGGATTGTCAGCCGCTGCTGACGACAGTTGTCCCGCGGCCACGATCTACACTCGGCGCCGGGGCCCTCACGGGTCCGAATCGCGTCCAGGTGCAGCAGTGCGTTGTGCCTGAGGAAGTGTGGAGCTCGTATGACCGGGACCATGACGGGGATGGGGGGCGGACTCCAGACCGACAACTCGACCGTTGCATCGGCGTTCCGTTCTGCCCTGGACCATCAGTTGCTGATCGTCGTCCTGCTCCTGGTAGGGCTGGTCCTGGCCTGGAACGTTGTCCGGACCATCAGCTATCGGCGAGCGGTGACGAACGGAACACTCAACTGGCCGGTCGCAGACCCACACCCCTATCCAGAGCCCGTAGCCCGTCACATGCTCCGGATCACCTTCGGGGTCCTCTGGGTGTTCGACGGGGTGCTCCAGCTCCAGGGCTCGATGCCGGTGGGCCTGCCTGGCTCGGTGATCACTCCGGCGGCTAGCTCTTCCCCTGGCTGGGTGCAGCACCTGGTCAACGTGGGCGCCACCATCTGGTCCGATCATCCGGTGTCGGCGGCGGCGGCCACCGTCTGGATCCAGGTGGGGATCGGGCTCTTCCTACTGGCGGCGCCACGCGGCTACTGGTCGAGGGCCGCCGGTGCGGTGAGCGCAGGTTGGGGCCTCGTGGTCTGGGTCTTCGGTGAGGCATTCGGGGGGATCTTCGGACAGGGCAGCAGTTTGTTGTTCGGCTCACCCGGCGCCGTCCTCTTCTACGCGGTGGCCGGCGTGCTCATCGCACTTCCCGAATCGTCCTGGGAGTCGGCGCGATTGGGCAAGGCCGTGCTCAGGGCATCGGGAGTCTTCTTCGTCGGGATGGGCGTCCTCCAGGCCTGGCCCGGTCGCGGCTTCTGGTCCGGCCAGGCTCATCCCACCGTGGCGCCCGGAACGCTGACGGCGATGGTCGATCAGATGGCCCACGTCGGCCAGCCGGCCTTCACCGCATCGTGGGTACGGGCTTTTGCCTCCTTCGATGCTGCCCACGGATGGGCGGTGAACCTGGCCGTTGTGGCGCTCCTGATCGGCATCGGCGCCTGTTTCATGAGCGGCGATCCCCGGTACCTCAGACTCGGAGTGGGCGTTGCGGCCGTGTTCTGCGCTGCGACGTGGATCTTCGTCCAGGACTTCGGTTTCCTCGGTGGCCTCGGCACCGATCCCAATTCGATGATCCCACTGGCGGCGGTGTTCGTCGGGGGCTATCTGGCGGTCGTGCGCCTGCCGGTGCGGTCGACGGTCGGATCGCCGACATCCGATGCCGCCGACACGACGCCCGTGGGCCCGACCACGGCAGCAGGCGACCGTCCGAGGGGCTACCTGGAACGCCTCTCTCCGACCTACCTGGTGCGAACGCTGGCCGCGGTGGCCGCCGTCGGGATCGTGATCGTCGGCGCCGCCCCCATGGCGGTGGCTGCGGTCAATCCGAATGCCGACCCGATCCTGACCGAGGCCACGGACGGTTCACCGAACGTCGTCAATCTGCCCGCTGCACCGTTCACGCTCACCGATCAGCAGGGCCGGCAGGTCTCGCTGGCATCCCTGGCCGGTCATACCGTGGTCCTCACCTTCCTCGACCCGGTGTGCACCTCGGACTGCCCTCTCATCGCCCAGGAGCTCCGGACCACCGATCAGATGCTGGGGGCCCAGGCCTCGAAGGTCGACCTGGTGGCCGTCGTCAACAACCCCCTGTACGACACGGTGGCGATGACCAACGCATTCGACCGGCAGGAGGGGCTCCAGGACCTGCCCAACTGGAGCTATCTCACGGGATCGCTCACTCAGCTGCGCCAGGTCTGGAACGACTATGGGGTGCAGACCCAGGTCACGCCGGCCGGCGCCATGATCGCCCACAGCGACATCGTCTACGTGATCGACGCGAAGGGCCGCACCCGAGAGATCCTCGACGCCGATCCGGGGGCCGGTACCAGCGCCAGCGAGTCCTCGTTCTCGAGCCTCCTGGCCAGCCAGCTGCAACATATCGCTCAATCGTGACGCATCGTTCGATCCCCTGGCCCGGGCATCGGCGCGCCATCGCACCGGTCCGGGTGGGCAAGGCGCTCGTCGCCGTCGCCCTCACGGCGATCCTGGCCTCCTGCACCTCGACGACGCCGGCGACGCCGGCGACGCCGCCGATCGCCGACGCTCCACCGACCGCACCCCTGGTCAGTGCGTATGCCGGACCGACCGCAACCTGGGCTGTGGTCGCCATGGGACACCTCGACGATCCCCTGAACACCTTCTGGCAGTTGCTCGCGTTGCCTCTCGGGTCTGCGACGTGGTCGCTCGCCACCCCTCCGGGCGTGGCTTCCAATGGAGGACTTGTCACAGCGGTCGATCCGTCGGGCACGGTGACCGCAGGTTTCGAGCCGTCGCTCGACCTCCGCTTCTCCCCCCTGGCCCAGTCCACGGACGGGGGCGGTTCCTGGGTGCCCGGAGTACTGCCCGGGGGGCTGGATCTGGCGCCGGATGCACTGGCCTCCTCGGGGACCGGCCGATACCTCGCCCTCCTCCGGAACCGTCAGGACGAGGTGGTGGCCAACGGGGGCGACTTGGCCACGTGGACGACGGTTGTGACGCTGTCCACCCTCTCGGCCGATCGTGCCCTCTCGAGGTGCGGCATCGAGTCGCTGGCCGCGGTCACCATCGCCGCCGACGGAAGCGATGAGGTGGGAGGGTCGTGTTCGACCGGGAACGAGATCGGAATTCTTGCGTCCGACGCCGGGGCCTGGAAGCCGGTGGGGCCCTCGCTGACCGGTAATCCGGTCGGACCGACCCAGGTGCTCCGCCTCGTGGCCACGCCGGCAGGCACCGCCGCGCTGGTGAGCGTGGGCCGGGGCGGCTCCCGGCGACTGCTCGCGCTGTGGAGCGGGAGCGGTCTCGGCAACTGGTCGGTGTCCGCCCCGCTTCCCTTGCCCCGGGCGAGCATCGTGTCGACGGCCACCGGCCCGGACGGCAGCCTGGTGGTGAACACCGCGACGGCCTCCGGTCGGCTCTCGGCCTGGTCGATCGGCCCGACCACCGGCACGACGCACTCCGCCTGGCAGCAGTTGGCCACCCCTCCGGCCGGCACCTCGGCGGTGGTGGTCACCCCGTCGGGCCAGCTCGACGCGTTCATCGTCCACCAGTCCACTCTGGATGTCGACACCCTGGTCAGCGCCGGGTGGCAGCACACCCAGACCCTCGAGGTGGCGATCCAGTACGGATCGTCGGGGTGAGAATTCCCGGTCGCGCTACGGTGGGCGGGACCTGAGGCCGGGATGCCTCCAGACCGGGACGCCTCCAGAGGAGCCGACCGTGCACTACATCACCCAGAACTGGTCGTTCGACCCCTTGCTGATCGTGGTGGCGGTACTGGTGTGCGCCAACGAGGTCGGGCTGGCCCGGCTCCGCCACCGTTCGACCCGCGTCAGGACGCGTCGTCGTCGGCTCCATTCGGTTGCCTTCTACGCCGGCCTGGGTGTGCTGCTCGTGGCCATCGACTCGCCCGTCGACTACTGGGCCGGCGACTACTTCTTCGTGCACATGATCGAGCACCTGCTGATCGCCTTCTATGCGCCCATCCTCATCGTGCTGGGCGCGCCGTGGATCCCGCTGCTGTTCGCCCTGCCGGTCGGCGCCCGCCGGAAGGTGGGCCGGTTCGTGATGCTCGGAGCCTGGTCCTCTGTGCTCCGGCCGATCGGGCGGGTGGTGGCCGGCCCTTGGTTCGCTCTGGTCTCGTTCAACGTTGTCATGGTCGTCTGGCACTTCCCCGCGATGTTCGATCTGGCCGAGGAGAACCAGACCGTGCACATCTGGCTCATGCACGGGAGCTTCTTCGTCACCGGCGTCCTCTTCTGGCTACAGATCATCCCCTCGCACCCATTCCGCCTGAAGGCCAGTCCCGTTTGGCAGGCGGGGGCCATCATCAGCACCAATATCGTCATGTTCGTGCTGGCCATGGCGCTGAGTATCTTCAGCGCCACCAGCTGGTATTCGGTCTACGCACACGTGCCCGGGGTGAGCCTCTCCCCGTTCGCGGACCAGCAGATCGGGGCAGCCATCCTCTGGGTGTGTGGCGATTTCTGGGCGGTGCCCGCCCTGGTGGTCATCATCAAGCGCGCCATCGATCAGGAAGGCTCCCTCTCCGGCGTTCTCGAGCGGCTCGCCCACCGGACACCGGAGCCGAGCGTGCGGACCAGTCCTCTGGCCCGCACGAATGCGACCGACAACCCCTGAGGTCCGCCTCGCGGCGACCGATGGCCCCAGTACCGGTCCTCCCGAGTTCGGCTGTCGTCGGGCAACCTTTTCCAGAGCGTTTGCGCAAGTCCGAAGAGATACTTGACCTTGTGGTCCTCCCGGCATACTGTCGCCATCAAATCTCCAGGTTGCTCGCGACAAACATTCTGGACAGAAGTTGGAACGGCAGGCCCGCCCGGGGCTTGTCGCTCCTCTACGTGATGGGGAGCACCGGATGTCATTTGGGGGAAGGCTTTCAGTGGTTCTGGGGCTCTTCATCGTGGCGGCCGGATTTGCTGTCTGGGCCGTGGTCGGGTTCATGCTCCCGACGTCGCCGACCGTCGACTTCACCTCGGCCCAGCCCGCCGGGAGCGCCGTCAACCTGACCGTGCAAACGGTGGGCAGCATCGGGAACGGCTACGGGGACCACCCGACCTGGGTCTCCTACCTGGTGAAGAACCCGCAGGGCCAGTGGATCCATGCGACCATCTGGAAGGTACCGGCCCATACCCGGATCAACCTGACGGTCCAGCAATTCGACAGCGGCAGTCCGCTGCGCAACCAGCAGTGGGGGAGGGTGCAGGGGACGACCGGCAACGTGATGCTGCTCAACGGGAAGCTGATCCGCGTCTACAACTCGAACACGGGTAACGGCGTAGGTCACACGTTCGCCATTCCCACCCTCGGGATCAACGTCCCCCTCGTGGGCGTCTCGCCCAACGCCAACAATGTCTGCAGCCAGGCTCCGTGTTCAGCGCCCAGCTCAGCGGTCAACATCATCAAGGCGTCGTTCGTCACCCCGGGACCCGGTAACTACGCCTGGCAGTGCTTCGTGCCCTGCGGGCTGGGCTTTCTCTACGGAAACGGGGGACCGATGAGCACGGTCGGCTACATGGGCGGCTTCCTGGACGTCGTTTCGTGACGGTCGACACCGAACAGACGACCGGTCAGGAGGGGGCCGAACCGACCCAGAAGGAGCCTCACCACATCTGGCGCATGGTGGCCATCTGGGCGGTCCTCGCCGTCGTCCTCGATCTGCTCTTCTACTTTCTGGTGGGGCCGCACGTCCCACCCGGTGATATGACTTCGGCGGCATCGGAGAACCAATTCGACTTCACGGTCCTGTTCCTCATCGCCTTGCCGGTGATCTTGGCCGTCTGGGTCTACCTTGCGTACTCGCTCATCATGTGGCGGGCGACCCGCAAGGGCGTCCCGGATCCGGTGGGCGGCGCCCAGGCTCGGACCCATCTGGGCGTGCAGGTCGGCTGGATCGCCACCACCACGGTGATCGTGATCGGCCTGTTCGTCTTCGGCACCGTCGAGCTCATCACCAACGCGGGTGCCGGTGGCGGCGAAGGGCCCAACCCGATCTGGACCCCGACGTCAGCCAGTGTCCTCCCCGTCCAGGTGATCGCCCAACAGTGGAAATTCACCTATCGGTACCCCACCTACGGGGGCTTCGAGAGCCAGCAGCTGGTCCTGCCCAACGACACCACCATCGCCTTCCACGTGACATCCCTCGACGTGATCCACGACTTCTGGGCCTACCAACTGAGCATCAAGGCCGACGCCAACCCCCAGCTGGACAACGTCGCCTACACCACGACCAAACAGACGGGGAGTGTGACCGTTCGATGTGACGAGCTCTGCGGCCTGTGGCACGGCGCCATGTTCAATTACGGCAACGTCGTCTCCAAGACCGCTTTCAACGCGTGGGCGAAGGCGACCCAAGTGGCCACTGCGGCCAATACCAAGCTGCTGCCCCCATTCTCGTGGACGTACGTTCCGGATGCCAACGGTGCCGACGGTGGGTATTACCCCGACAACGTCGATCCCTACAGCAACAACGAGGTCTACGGGGCCACCCCCGCGAAGGCATAGAAAGTTGACGCGATGACGCTTGCTGCCGAACGAGAAGCCGGAACCGAAGTCGTCTACCCGGACCCGACCCCGCCCGTGCTGGGTGGGTTCCAAGGGCTGCCGGCCCGGCCCGGCTGGTTCAGCCAACACCTCGGCACCGCGGTCATCGGGGCAGTGCTCGGATACCTACTCGGCCATTGGCTCGGCAACGTGGTGGGTAGCGGGTACACCAATATCGCCAACACTGGCGAGAACTCGATCGCCGTGACCGGTGGTCTGCTGCTCGGAGTCCTCGGGTGGCTGATGGGCATCGGGGCCCTCAACTACCCGCTGGCGAAGATGGTGGGCATGGAACCCCGACCCGATTACGAGTCGACCAGCTGGACGCGGTACCTCCGCTACACCGCCGATCACAAGGTGGTCGGGCTCCAGTACGTCATCGGCGTGTTGACGTTCTTCTTCACGGGCGGGTTGCTGGCCATGGCGATCCGCACGGAGCTGCTCTCGCCGACCAGTCACGTCTTCGGTCCGGGCACCTACATCGCCATCGTGAGCGAACACGGGACGATCATGATGATGATGGCCACCTCGGTCATCGTCGGTCCACTGGGCAACTGGCTGGTGCCGCTGATGATCGGGGCCCGGCGTACCGCCTTCCCGCGCGTCGAGGCCTTCAGCTTCTGGGTCTTCAGCGCCGGTTACTTCGTGATTCTCTCGGCCCTGTTCTACGGAGGGTTCCCAACCGGGTGGACCGGATACGCGCCGCTGCAGACCCAGGCTGGCGTGGGCATGATGTCCTACCTCGTGGGCTTCGCCGTCATCGGGCTCGGCATGATGACGGCCGGCTTCAACCTCGCCGTCACCATCATCAACTACCGGGCCCCGGGGATGACCTGGAGCAGGATCCCCATCTTCGTGTGGTCGATCCTCGCCACCTGCGCCCTGCTCACCCTCGCCACGCCCACGCTGGTGGCGGCGGGGCTGTTCGGGATCCTCGACCACACCGCCCAGACCGCGTTCTACGTCACCGAGCACGGCGGGAGCTCGTTCCTCTGGCAGAACCTCTTCTGGTTCTTCGGTCACCCCGAGGTCTACATCATGGCCCTGCCGGGTTTCGGCATCGTGGCCGAGATCCTTCCGGTGTTCACCCGAAAGCCTCTCTTCGCGTACAAGGTGGCGGCGGCCGGGATGGTCGGAGTCGCACTGCTGTCCTTCTTCGTTTGGCAGCACCACCTGTTCCAGAGCGGGATCAACCCGGACATGCGCCCGCTGTTCATGTTGACCACGGAGTTGATCTCGATCCCCACCGGATTCATCTTCCTGGTGGGGATGGGCACTCTGTACAAAGCCAAGATCAGATTCGAAGTGCCGATGCTCTTCTGCCTGGCCGTGTTCTTCAACTTCCTCATCGGGGGAGTTACCGGCGTCTTCCTCTCCGACGTCCCCGTCAACGTGACGGTGCACGGGAGCTTCTTCGTGCTGGCTCACTTCCACTACACCATCATGGGCGGATTAATCTTCGCCTTCTTCGCCGGCCTGTACTTCTGGCTTCCGAAGATGACGGGCAAGACGTTGAACAAGAGGCTCGGGAAGATCCACTTCTGGTGCATGTTCGTCTTCTTCAACATGACGTTCTTCCCCATGTTCCTCATCGGGCTCCTCGGCCAGCCCCGCAGGGTGTTCGAGTACGCACAGAATCTGCAGGCCCTCAACGACTTCGCCTCGGTCAGTGCCTTTCTCCTCGGGGCATCGTTCCTCATCTTCATCGCCAACTTCGTGTGGTCGATCTTCATCAAGCCGACCGAGGCGTCGACAAACCCCTGGAACTCGCTGGGACTCGAATGGCAGACGCCCACACCCGTCCCCTTCTACAACTTCGAACGCATCCCTGTGGTCCTGAGTGATCCCTATCACTACAGCGAGGACGACGCTCCGCCGGTGGCCGACTTGGGAGAGGGTGGGCTGGTGACGGCCGGAGCGTCGTCGCCTGCGAGTGTCGCCGAAGACCCCCGGCCGCCGGCACAATGAGTGGAGACGACACCGTGACCGATACCGCCGACAAGCCCCTGTTCACCGAGACTCCCGAGGAGCGGGAGTTCGAACTTCGTGCCGCCGTCGGCTCCTACTGGACCGGCGGGCGCCTCCTGATCGGGATGTTCACGTTCTTGTTCGCCTCCCTGGCCTTCGCCTACTTCTACCTGAAGTCGAACAACTCCGGGAAACTGTGGCGACCCGACGGGATCACCGCCCCGACCGGAATCGGGTGGGCCATCTTCGCAGTCGTCCTGGCGTCGGCCCTTCTCACGATCTATGGGCAGTGGCGCATGAGATCGGGGTCGCTACTCGATTGGGAAGTCAGCGGTTGGGTGGCCGTCCTCGGGATCCTGCTGGCCATCGGGCTCCAGATCTGGCAGCTCACCGAGTTGCCGTTTTTCCCGGGTTCCAGTGGTTACGCCTCGTGCTTCATCGGCTGGGCGGTGATGAACATCATGATGTTGGCCGGGGGTGCGTACTGGCTCGAGACCAACCTCGCCCTCTGTTTCCGCCTCCGACGAGTTGATCCGGATTCCGGGACCCCGGCAACGTCGAGCGGTCCGTCGGCGCAGCTCTTCCGGGCCAATGTCGAGTCGTGCACGTATTTCTTCGGCTTCATGGTCCTGATCAGTGCCCTCTTCTGGGTGTTCTTCTACCTCATCTGACACGGGGGCTGGTCGGGATCCGGGTCCACGGGTACCATTGGGCATCTAGCGACAGTGAGGTTGGTCGAACCGTGAGTATTGCCACCGACTCGTTCATCGGTCCGGAGGTCCTGACCGTCGCCATCCCGTTGGGCACCTTTTTCCTGGTGCTCCTCTGGGGCTTCTTCCAGCGCGGCGCGAACAAGCGTTGACGCCGGGCAGGGTCGTGGCAGATCGACCCGAGCCTGCCCGGTGGTCTGATCCCCACAGATCGTTCCGGACCGCGCTGCTGGTCTCCGCCGCTGCACTCCTCATTGTTTGGCTCCTGCCTCCGCTCGCCGGCTATGCCCGGCGCTACGAGTTCGTCGAGGCGTTGCAGTTCGCCTTCTTCGCCATCGTGATTCCCGCCCTGGTGGTCGTCGGGTCCCCCTGGGCGCTCTTCCATCTGGCATCCTCTTCGCCCCAGGGCTTCGATGACGACGGCAATCTGCTGCCACCCCTCGAGGCGATCGGACCGGTCGATCGTCTGGCGGACCACCGACGACACCATCCCGAGGCACTGCGCAGTGTCTGCTTCCTCGCCCTGTACCTCGCCGGAGCCATCATCTGGAGGACCCCGGGGGCTGTCGACGGGCTTGTGCACCACCCTTGGCTCGTGTTCGTCGAGGCATTCGTACTCATCGCGTTCGGTATGGGGCTCTGGCTGGAGTTGGCGGAGTCGCCACCGCTCGCCCCGAGGCTCTCCCGACCCGGTCGGTTGGCACTGGCGGCCATCTCGATGTGGGCCGTCTGGATCCTGGCCTACCTCGTCGGCCTCTCCCACGCTTCGTGGTACCAGGCCTACCCCCACCACCCCGGCTCCGGCTTCAGCCTGTCCGCGGATCAGCAGTTGACGACCGGACTGCTGTGGTTCGTGTCGGCGTGCGCCTTCATTCCGGTCGTGTACTGGAACCTCATCCGCTGGCTCCAGTCGGAAGAGGACCCGGACGAGGAACTCCACCACCTGGTGCGCCAGGAGCGGATCCGGGGACGTACGCTCCATCCCAGACCACCGACCTCCCCGTCGTGACCCCGGCTCGTTCGAGGAGCTGCGGGACCGCAGCCGGCGGCGACCAGGAGCGATGACCTCAGGTCGTCGGCTGAGGAAGAACCGCCAACTCCGGCATGGGCAGATGGGCGCCGAGGATCCGGTCTGCCGTGACGACCAAGTGGTCGGCCTGGGTGC
>Ga0182030_10021113_pt1 | contig 12220 bp, 15 predicted proteins | sample 812S3MmetaG_FD_121299 | JGI IMG/M metagenome (GOLD analysis project Ga0182030, IMG submission 121299) | Permafrost microbial communities from Stordalen Mire, Sweden - 812S3M metaG (Illumina Assembly) | ecosystem: Environmental > Terrestrial > Soil > Wetlands > Permafrost | place: Sweden...
CCTGCTCTCGATTATTCATCGTCCCGGCGCGTTCATACAGGGCAGTTCGCGCCTTGCGCTTGGCGAAATTGCGGACCTCGTCGCGCTTCGATTCGCTCATCGTTCCTCCGTCCCTTCTGCGCGCCGGACGAATTGCGCAAGCAATTTGGCGATTACCGCCGATACGCTGGTGCCTCGGGCCTTGGCGATTCGGACGGCTTTTGCCCATAACACGTGGTCGCTTAGATAAATGTTTCGGCGTGTTGCCATTGAATGTAAGTATACACACACTTCTTGCCTAAGTCAATACACAAAATAACGGATAATATCTCTATGGCCTCTCCCGCGCTCCCTACCTTCCCCATCGAGCCCGCCGCTCTCGCCGCTCTCGACGCCGCCATCGCCACCGGCGCAACGCGCGTCCACTACCAGGACCGCACCGTGGACTATACTTCGCCTAAGGATCTCCTGATCGCCCGCACTCTCCTCTACAATCTCCTCTACCCCGCAGGCACCCCCGGCCCGACTGGCCAAGTCACCCGCCGCCAAGTGCGCATGAGCACCAGTACGGGATGGTAGTTTTATACAGATGCCTATAGAACTCTACGTAGAAACGACGTTAGGCTATGATTTAGCTGCTAGTGGTGCTAGTGGTAGACTGTAGTGCATGACGCCGCGACCGCAGCCACAGCCGATCACCGTCACTGCCGCACCTCCTCCTGTCCGTAAGCCTCTGCGCGATCACGTCGCTCGCTTCTCTGCCTGGGCTGCCTCCGCCTCCCGTCGCGCCGTCGATCTGTCCTGGCTGGCGAAAGGGCGGGATGTACTGCTGCTGCTCGGCCTCTCACTTCTGGTCCATGCCCTTTGGCAGTGGTCCCCCACCGCCGCCGAAGCTCTCGCTGGCCTGGAGCTACTCTGGCTTTGGTGGTCGATGACACCGCCTGCCGATCCGCCGAAGCCCACATCCGCTCCTTCTGGCGGTAGGATCTAGCGAATGCCCGACAACCGTCCATTTCATGTGTTCTGGGCTCTTTGCCGGTTTTACACTGTCGTTCCCTCTGTGTATAGCCATAGGGTAGCTCACTGGCAAGATATTGCCATGCAACCACTATCCACATTAAACTTGGAAGACGCTCAGGCTTTTATATCGGTGCGTGCGTCTGCCTGGTGGCCATTCTCTAACGTCGGCTTCAGTACTCCAGGCTGGAAGGCGCTAGAGTTCCAGATATTTCAATACGACAATGCTTTAATGCCTGGAGCCAACCCCCCTAACCGCTATCTGGAGCGTGCCTGATGCTCTCCGATCTGATCCGCTCCAATATCGAATCGGCTTTCGCCATCCCTCTGCCTTCAATCCAAGCCTCCTCGGGCGGCTCCGGCAACCCCTACGACGCCGCCTCAACCACCCGTCGCGGAGCCAACTGGCAGCCTAACCGCCAAGGCCCCACCACCAATCTCTGGTCCTCTTTGGACCTCATGCGGGCTCGCTGCCGGGACGAGGTCCGCAACAACCCCTGGGCCACAGCCGCCATCGACAATTTCGAGTCCCAGGTCATCGGCAACGGCATCAAGCCGCGCTGGAATCTCCCCGACCGCCCCGATCTCAAGCTCAAAATCGAGACCGCGTTCAATCGTTGGGCTGGTTCAAAATCCATCGATCACGCCGGACTCCTCAACTTCTATGGGCTACAAGCTCTTGCTTCCCGAGAAATCTTCGAGGCGGGCGAGGTGCTCTGCCGTATGTACACCCGTCCGCCATCCTGGGGCATGGATGTCCCGCTTCAACTCCAGCTTATTGAAGGTGAGCAGATGCCGATCTGGCTCTCGGCTATCCACGGCGGCAACATTATGGTCGATACTCCAGCCGCCAATACCGTCCGCGTCGGCATTGAGTTCGACCCTTATGGCCGCCGTGTCGCCTATCAAATGTACAAGGAGAATCCAGGTGAGACCTCCTTCTATAACGTTGACGCTTTGACATTCGTCCGTGTCCCTGCCAAGGACTGCCTGCACGCCTTCAAGCCCCTTCGCGCCGGACAACTCCGTGGACAGCCGTTCCTAGCTTCCGGCCTGGGTATGCTGCACGAGCTGGAGAAATACACAGACGCCACCGTTGTCCGCCGCGTCATATCCCGTATGTTCGCGGGCTTCATCAACTCCGTCACGCCTAACGACGACCTTCCTGGCGGTCTGCTGCCTCAAGCGAACGGGCAAGGCCCCAGCTTTAATAACGTTGGCAACAACAACCCTCCTGGAGTGCTCGACGCAGTGGTCGAACCAGGCACGATGATAACTCTCCTCCCCGGCGAGAATATCACCTTCCCCAATCTCCCCCAAGACAACGACTTTGAAGCCTTCCTTCGTGTCACGCTGCATCGCTTCGCCGTCTCTGTCGGCGCGACCTACGAGCAGATCACAGGCGACCTCAAGGGTGTAAACTACAGCTCCATCCGCGCCGGCCTGCTCGACTTCCGGCGCAAGTGCGAGCAGTTCCAGCGCAACATCATCATTCAACAGTTCTGTGCGGGCGTGGTACAGCGCTGGCTCGATGAAGCGGTCATGGCTGGCGTCCTATCCCTGCCTGGATACGCCAAAGACCCGTCGCTTTACCAAGACATCCAATGGGCCACCCCCGGCTGGCCTTGGGTCGATCCCAAGAACGACCAGGAAGCCAACGCCGCCGCCGTCCGCTCGGGTTTCACGAGCAACGAGGAAGTCATTGCCGAGCGAGGCGGAGATATCGCCACAGTGTACGCGCGACTCGCCGCCGAGAACGAAATGGCTGACAATCTGGGTCTGGTACGTGACGTTGACTCACGCCTGGTCCTTATCGGGCGCGAATCCAATCCGACCGAGGAAGCGCCCGAGGAAGACGAGCAGGGCAAGCAGGAGCAGAAGGGCGAGGAGAAGGCGGGGAGCTAGGATCGGGGAGCTAGCCATCTATAGTTTTAACCACTACAGCATTGTGTTACAGTAATCCTCAGATATGAAGGCTCCGCTACTCCACGTCGCCTCACAGATTTTCGATCAGTGTCTAATGGTCCTTCCCGAGCGACTGGATGTCATCCTTCACTATCTCGCTCCCCGCCTTGACTTGCAGCATCAATCCGCTATTGGTCAAATGTTCTCTGAGCGGTTGCTCCTCGGGCGCACAAAGGGACTCGGCGACGGCGCAATGGACCTGCTGGCTTTCGATGACGATTACGACCTCCCACAATCACAGTCCCAGCCCAAGAAGCCCTACGCTCTGACCGACGCCGGAGTCGCCGTCATCCCGATCCGAGGCACTTTGCTTAAAAAGTCCGACTGGATGAGCGCCGCCTCCGGCCTCACCTCCTACGCTTCGATCACCAACGCCTTTACCTCCGCGCTCGATGACGACGCTGTCAAGGGCATCCTATTCGACATCGACTCTCCAGGCGGCACGACTCACGGCTGCTTTGAACTCGCCGACTTGATCTACTCCTCGCGCAAGCTCAAGCCAATCTACGCCGCCTGCAACGATCTGATGGCAAGCGCCGCCTACGCGCTAGGATCTAGCGCCGAGAAGATATTCCAGACTCGCACCGGAGCGTCGGGTAGCATCGGCGTGTTCATGCTTCACTGCGACCAGGAAGGCGCGGATAAGCAGCTGGGCGTTAAGTACACCTACATCTTCGCTGGTGACAAGAAGGTGGACGGCAATCCGCATGAGGCTTTGTCCCGCTCGGCCAAACGCGACTGCCAGACCGAAGTAGATCGACAGTACCAGATGTTCGTGGATTGTGTCTCCCGCAACCGCTCCGCCTCCCCGGTCAAGATCCAGGACACCGAGGCCGGTATCTTCTCCGCCGCCTCCGCAATCCCTCTCCTGGCTGATTCCGTAGGTACTTTCGACGACGCTCTCTCCGCTCTAACCAAGCGTGTATCCGGCCCCAACTCCAGCCGCTTGACAAAGACAGTTGGCAAAGTGGCCTCCGCACATGCTACAATTCCCACTAGTCCGTCAGCTATAGTAATTAAAACTACAGCGGAAGCAGAAGCCTCCGCCGCTCAAGGAGACGATGACATGTCCGTGACTCTCGCCAGCTTACTCGCTTCCGCCTCTCCCGAGGAACTCCAGCAATTGGCTACTCTCGCCGCCTCCGCCAAAGACAAGGAGAAGGAGCCCGAGGGCAAGTCCGAGCCCAAGGATAAGAAGATGAAGTCCAAGCCAGAGCCCGAGCCGGATGACAAGGATGACGACAAGGATGACGACAAGGATGACGAGGACGAGCCGGAGCCCGAGGACAAGAAGAAGGACAAGAAGGGCACTAAGGCTGACGACATGAGCAAGGAGAAGGGCAAGAAGGCTGCTGTCAAAAAGGACGACGAAGAGGACTGCGAGCCTGGAGCCCGCAAGGCCGCCCTGGCCTCTCCCGGCACTCTCGCTTTCGCCGAATCCATCGATGCCATCACCGACATGTGCGCCATTGGCAAGCGCCCCGACCTGGTCGGCCATTACACCAAGCAGTTGGCTAAGGGCAAATCCCTATCCGACATCCGCGCCGCTTTCCAGGAAGCCCGCGCCAAAGCATCCGCCGATAACCCGACCGACGCTGCCTTCACCGCTCCCCAGGGTTCGGCCAACGCCATCGACGACATCATGCGTCAAGCCAAATCCTACGCGCAGTCGAACAAAGTGTCCGAGTCGGACGCGATGGTGTCTGTGCTCCGTTCCAACCCCGCTCTCTACCAACGCTTTCAGGACGAGCGTGCCGAAGCCGCGATGTCCCCAGGCGCAACTCGTCAGTACGTGCAGCAGATGAGCAACCGTATGGCATTGCTCGGACTCCGGGGCGGCGAGTTCGGCGTCACGGCGAGTGCTCGGTTCTAGCTGTCGATCAAGATTGAGATAAGGACAAGGAGACAATCAAATGGCACTTCCCACATACTACGCAGGCTACGACGAGGCGGCAGATGGCAATAATAGTCTCTCGCTGATCTGCGGGGCTACCTCGCTCGCCACCTCCCAATACTTCGCCGTCTCTCTCGGCTCTGCTGGCTTGGTCGTCTCCACTGCCGGTGCCAATTGCATCGGTATCCTCCAGGACAATCCCATCGTCGGCCAAGCCGCACAGGTCGTATTCAACGGTGTGTCCAAAGCGGCCATCTCCGCTTCCCAAACTCTATCGGCCGGCTCCCTGCTCGAAGTGGATACTGGCGGTACGCTCAAGCTCCATGCGTCCGGCACAATTGTCGGCATGGCGCTGCAACCTTTGACTTCAATCGCGGCTGTGACTATCCAGCCGGTGCTTTTGCTCAAGTCTAACGCGACCTTCTAGCTTCGGCTCGTCGTCGCCTGTTGTTCTGTCCGGTTCGATTCTGTCCGCTTTGAAGGAGATTTCGATACACCATGCCGCAGCCTACACAGTCTGACCTTCACGTCAATGCGTTGCTGACCAACCTCTCCCTGAAGTACATGCAGGCCAAAGACAATTTCGTGGCTGACCAGGTGTTTCCAGTCGTGCCTGTGCTGAAGCAGTCGGACATCTACCCGATCTACCAGCCTGGGGATTTCAATCGCGGTGTCCTTATCCCGCGTGCAGCCGGCGCTCGTGTCAAGAACATCGGCTATCGGGTAGACAATACGCCGACCTACTTCTGCCCCGTCTACGCCATCGGCCACCAGATCCCTGACCAAGTCCGCTCCAATGCCGACTTCCCGTTCAACCTCGACGCCGACGCTACCGACCTGCTCACGATGCAGTATCTCATCGCCCGCGAGGTCCTCTGGGCCAGCGCTTTCTTCGGCTCGGGCCTCTGGACCAACGACTGGACCGGAGTAGCGTCCACCCCGACCTACACCGAGGGCTCGACCACCAATCAGGTGCTCCAGTGGACCGACCCGAACTCGCAGCCGATTATCGACGTTCGCAATCTCAAACGCTCGGTCGAGTTGCAATCGGGAGGTTTCCGGCCCAACACCGCGACTCTCTCCCGCTATGTTTTCGACATCCTCTGCGACCACCCGGACTTCGTGGATCGCGTGAAGTACGGGCAGACCAGCCCGAACCCCGCCAAGGTTGCGCGGGAGGCGATGGCTGAACTGTGGGAACTGGATAAGGTCCTGGTCATGGACGGCATCCAGAACCAGGGCGTCGAGGAAGCCGGGACGGACTCAGGAGGATCGACAGCTGGGCCGCTTGTCTCGAACGCCTGGATTGCGGGCAAGGGCATCCTGCTCACCTATTCGCCCAAGACCCTCGGGCTAAACACCCCCGGCTGCGGCGCGACTTTCTCCTGGACCGGCTACTACGGAGCCAACGGCCTGGGCACCCGCATGCGCGACTACTACGTCAACGAGACGTCCTCGACCAACGTGGAACTCGACGCGGCTTTTGTATTCAAAGTCCTGATGAAGCAGATGGGCGGCTTTATCTCCAGCGTCGTGGCCTAATTGCAGCTTTGATCGACAGACCCATGCAAAAAATCATCCGCACCGGCGCTGTCTTCCGCAAGCCCTGGAGGGAGCTTACCCGCTCCGACACTCCCGACTTTGTGGTCGCCCGCCGCCCGATGGTCACTGAAGGTGTGCTGACGGAAGTGGGCGATCCTGTACCTCCGCAGATTTGCGCCAAGCGCGTGCGTCTGCGCCAGCTATACGAGATGCGGATGATCGATCCGGTCGTGACTCAGGTGGCGGCTCCGGCTCCGGCTCCAGCAGCTTTCAGTCTTGCCGCTCCTATCGCAGCTCCTATCGCAGCTCCTATCGCAGCAGGCAACAATAATAACAGCTATTCCCCGCCTAAACGCCGCGCCGTCCGCGCCGTCCGTGGCACAATTAAATAAGGAGACCGATTATGGGATACCGCAAAGAATACGGGCCGTCGATATCGCAGGGCAGCAAGACTTTCACCAAAGTGGGCCAACCGACCGCGCAGGGTATCAAAATCACTGCCTCCGCTACCGACCAGGGCGTTACTCAATCCCATCTAGTCGCCTATGCAGGCTACTCCTTCGCCGCCGACGGCGGGGCGGTGTCCACGATCACTCCAGTAAAAACCTGCGTCATCCCTGCTAACGCCGTCATCACCAAGGTCGCCTGGAATGCCACCACCGTCCCGGTCGGATCGGGCGCATCAATTGCATTTGGTCTATCCGCAGGCGTGGCGTCCGGCCCGACTACCTGCCTTGTTGGCACTACGGCTATCTCCGGCATCACTTTGGACGAAGTGACCGTCGTATCCACAACCGCCTTCAAAACGACCGCCCAAGCCAACATCACCATGACCATCACCGGAGCCGCTCTGACTGCGGGCGTCGTCGAAATCTGGGTGGACTACTACCAATCCGCCGCGAGCTAGGAGGGCAAGCGCCGATGTCATTTCAAAAAGGCAGCTTCACAATCGGCTTGTTGACTCTGCTGATCGGCGGAGCGATCCTATTGCTGAATCGTCCTCTCTCTGTGCAGGCACAACAGCAAAAGGGCGCTTTCCATGTCACCGGGCAAGCTCTCACTACCTCCCTCGCTTCCCCTGCTGTGCTTGAGGGGGGCACCACCAATACCAACGTCGATCTGACAACTCTCGTGCTCGTGAATACCGATACTGCCTCGCATACCGTTACTGTCGAGGACTGCACCCCAACTACTCCTTTCGTGTTCCTGCCTGCCGTCACCATCCCCGGTGTCGGATCGGCCAACTCTACCTGGGTGATCCCGATGTACAGCACGCGCTTCACCGGATGCCTGAAGTGGTCTGCGTCCAGTACCCTTATCTCCGGCTCGATTGTCGGCGTGCGCTAGGATCTAGGGGCATTACACTTGTCCTTCTCCACCACAGTCTCCGCCCTCGATACCATCTGCCAGTCCCTGTTCGGCGAAATCTCGATCACCATCCACCCGTCCGCCGCTGGCTACTCGGATCTCGCTATCCCCAACGCCATATCTCGCGATCCGACGCTTGAGGACGACTACAACCCGCTCTCTCCGCAGGGCGTCTCGAACCTCATCCTGTTTTTCAATCCAGCGACTCTGCCAACGCCTCTATCCCCGACCCAGTTGCTCCCGGCGCACGGAGACACAGCAACTGCCTCGAATGGTGTCAAGTACTCCCTGTCGAGAGTGAAGCCAGACAACGAGGGGGGCTACGTCCTCTACCTCCGCCGCACCAGCCCCGGAGCTATCTAATGCTTCAACCCTCTGTCGTCACCGCCGCTGTCGTCTCCGCATGGCAGTCCATCCCCGCCCTCATCGCACAGATGAATGGCAACCCAGCCAATATCTCGGCCCACGACTATTCCTGGGGCTCTGAGAACTCGCTCTCCAAAGCCATCGGCCAGATGCCCGCCCCATCGATCCTCCTGGCCTATCTCAAAATCCAAGGCGGCGACTACGACGGGGAATCTGTGTGGAAGCACCACCTCCAGGTCGCTATCAAATCCGGCAACGCGGCCGACCCGAACAGCAGCACGCCGTTCATGAGCACGTTCGACGTGTGGTGGCTGATGATGAACGGAGGTGTATTCGGCACGCCCCAGTCGATCCGCACCTACGCTCTATTAGGCGGCAACCTCGCTCCCATGATCGACCTCCCCTCTCTCATCGCCCACCAGGACGACATGGGCGACTTTTGCGTCGGCACCCTCATCTGGCCCGAGTACGGAGATGTCGGAGCCTACTAGCGCCAAGTGTAGTATTCTGATATAGACCAAGCTGTAGTTTTAATCACTATAGTCTGCACCCGAAGGAGATCGCGCCCATGCCAGCACGCATTCAAGGATTAAAGATCGGACTTGGCAACAATCAACAAGGCGGACTAGGCACCCCTTCGATCTCCACCGCCTCCACCTCCTTCTCTCTCTGGCGCAAGCTCGATAAAACCGTCCCCTTCCTCAAGGCAGGCACCGAGACGGACAAAGAGGAAGTCGGCAAGGGCAACGAATGGATCAGCCAAGTCTACAAGACGGCGAAGCAGCCGTCCGGCTTGGCCTTCGATAAGTACGGATCGGCGGAGTGGTTGCTTTGGACTTGCGGCTTCGGCCTTGGCGTCTGTACTGTGTCTGGGGGCCTATACACAATCCATCCGCTCGATCCTGGCATCACGCTTGAGCTTCCTTATACCACTCTTGTCACACAGCTAGCTGAAGGAGGCGGCTCTGCAATCGATGTCTCCATGCTCGGCTGTATCGTAGACTCGTTCGACATCCAGTTTCACTACGGACCGACCCGCGCCTCGGTCAAATGCAACACCACTCTCGCAGGCTCCGGCATCTCGACCCTCCCTTCTGGCGTCTCGCTTCCTTCTACTCCCGTCAACGAAGCCTTCATGTCCGCGTCGTCGATGGCGATTACAGTCAACGGCGTGGATTACGTATCGTCGAAGCAAGTGCTCATGGGCTCGATCTCCTGGAAGAACAACCCGATCCTACCGCTGATGTTCACCCCCGGCTCGGGCCTCGACTCGGACGGGTTTGCTGTCGGCAACCGCATCTTCATCGGCGACCGTGACGTGCAATTGACGTTCACCGCATTCCTCGAAGCTAGCTCCACCCAGTACGCCGCCCTCGTCGCCCAGACCACCGGCGTAACAACCGTCACCTTCACCTTCGATGCGACCCACTATGTCACTTTCAATTTCCCTGTGACTAGCTTCGAGATGGTGGAGGATGTGCAGGAGGATGGGATCGTCGCCGTCACCTGCACAATGGCTCCGCGCTACGATTCGACCGTAGTCGGCGGCCTTGCAAACAACGTCTTGAATATCACTGGGAAATGCAATATTGCGAATATCTGCCAGTAGGCTGAATAGGAGACTCTGACAATGGCCCTTATCACTCACAAAATAAACCACACCTTTACCCCGCCTAATGGGTTGGCTTTGACGCTTACCGAAGCCGTCACCGGCAACGCCGAGTTCAATCTCTCCGATCCGGCGCTCGCTGTCACCGCCAACCATCAGTACCACTTGGCTTTCACCCAAGCCAACCTCCAATCCGTCTGTTTGGCCGTATCCGCCGCCGCCTCTGTGACCGGGACGGTGACCGTCTACACAAACAATCCGTCCGGCTCCTCTCCTCAAGACACCATCCCCCTGACCATTACCGCGTCGGGCGGACAAGTGCTGGAGTGGACGTTGCAGACGAATCTGATCGCCAAGTGCCCCTTCTCAGGCAACGTCACCACCATCTACGTCACCAACGCCGCGTCCGGACCTGTGTCTATCTCTATCTACGGCCTGCTGAATCAGTAGGCGTTATGGGTCAGGCGTCGTGGCGGAGGCACCAACGCTTGACGACGGCTACGATATCTGTGCTGCCTGCCACCATCGCCGCGACCAGCATGCCTCCTGGTGGGACGGCGCGACCCCGGACCAATGCCGCTATCGCTTCTCTGACGGCAGCTATTGCGGCTGCGAGGAGTTTATAGAGCACGGAGGCTTCGATGCCTGACGAACATGTCCTCCACACCGACAGCGTTAACACGCGTCTCTCCCTTCTGGAGCAAGGAGCATTAGCTTATAAGGAATTGAGCGAGGAGCGCTGGCGAGCCCACCACGCCGTGCATATCAGCGAGGGGCAAGTACGCGAAGACACAAAAGAGGCGATGAACGCGCGGCTTGAGGGGATGAATCAGCTCCGCGAGGAGAACGCCAAGTTCATTACTCGCGACGAATATAACTCGGCGCACAAATCCATCGACGAGCGCGTAGATACTCTCGCTCGCTTAGTCTATATCGGCTTGGGCATCGTCCTACTGGCGGGGCTCGTGATCGGCTGGCTAGTGCAGCACACGAGATAGCTGCTCTTGACATTCTCTCAATAGCAAGCGTAGACTGTGAGTCTATGGCTTACGGCGATCTAGCGACAATTGAAACTGACAAGGGCGAAGTGAAGGGGTGGCCGATTCAGGACCCGATCTCAGAGAAGATCGCTGTCCTCCGCTACCCCACCAACCCCGAGCTACTCGCCTATTACTCGGCCCAACGCTTCATCGTCACCGACCTCGGGCGGCGGAAGTCCAAGATCGATATCGTCCCGAGCCCGAAGGCGGATCTAGCGTTGTTCACCGCCTGCCGTCTCGGCAAGCCCGAGCCCGAGTTCGACGACGCCGACATGGCCTACGCCCTCTCCATCCTCCTGGACCACCGCATGGTGTCCTGCGAGAAGCAAGGGAAGGCATATTTGATTACACTCCGCGTGCTCGACCCGACCGGGGAGTCGAGCGGCGTGACTCTGACCCACCTGCTCTCCATGCCGACGCGCAAGTCCCTCTCCGACTACCGTTCGAAACGCCGCGTGCCAATCTCCCTCCCCAACAACCTCGAAGAGATCCGCCTGCCGCCCGATGTGCCTGCGGCTCTCTACGATCTCCTGCTCCAATCGTCAACCGGCTATGCTGACGGCGTGGACGTGCCGCTGCACCACAAACGCACGGTCATCAATCAACTGGACGAAGCCCTCGCTCTCCTCGACCCGGCCATCGACCCAAACGAGTAGCGCCGGACGAGTGGCCCGACCCAGTCCCCTTCCGGCTTCTAGTCCATCGCCTGCTCCGTGAGAAGGAAATGTGCGGCGAGAACGAAGGCGGTCCAGAAGATTGCCAGGATGCTCGTACGGTCCACTGTATCGAGTGTAAGACAGAGTGGCAGCCTGACAACACAGACTTCCCTGGGCCATGCCCAAGCTGCGGTCGTCAATACACGTTGGTTAATCGCTGTGATAGATGCCCTAAGGCCGAGCTAGACTATCGCCGCGCCCACTCGGAGGCGGGTAACGCGCTCGGTTGCGCCATCGATCTCGAATGGGATGTGAAGCACCTCGCCGTGGACTGGTCCCAGATAGACGAGGAATCCGCGACCCACCTGAAGATTCTGGAGCAAGAGCGGGAGAAGCGGCAGGAGGAGCTGATGAAGCGGGCGCAGGACGAGCGGCGGATTCAGGAGATTCACAACAGGCCGAAGCGGTAACTTCTCCACAGATTTCTCCACTCTTCTCCACTTTCTCCACAGTATACTGGAGGGAAGCCTATGGCGATCTTTATCACCAAGATCACGCGCTCGACCTTCACCCTCTCCCCGTTCACCTCCGAGCAGATGCAGGAGATCGGCACTGTCATGCTCGACGCCAAGATCGAGCGCATCCGTCGCGGCATCGACTCGCGGGACCAGCCTGCCAAGCCTCTCGTCGAGCGCTACGCCCGCCGCAAGATCCTGCGCGGCCGCGCCCCAATTCGCGACTGGTTCTGGCGCGGGCTCACTCTCGGTTCGCTCAAGGTCAAAGC
>Ga0182030_10021114_pt1 | contig 12220 bp, 9 predicted proteins | sample 812S3MmetaG_FD_121299 | JGI IMG/M metagenome (GOLD analysis project Ga0182030, IMG submission 121299) | Permafrost microbial communities from Stordalen Mire, Sweden - 812S3M metaG (Illumina Assembly) | ecosystem: Environmental > Terrestrial > Soil > Wetlands > Permafrost | place: Sweden...
TTCCTGTCAACGGCTCGACCGCCATGAGTGTGATGGATCAACGCCATATGGCCATGATCCTGGGCACCGGCACCAATCAGCCTATGACCGTCTATTCAGTGCAGGTGTGGCAGGCTTCGAGTGCCAAGAACCTCGCGCAATGAGTCAATACGCTTTTTTGTCCCGCCAGACGATGGCTGCCGTGCGCAGAATGATCGACAGGTCGAGCGCCAGGCTCCAGTGCCGCAAGTAGTCCATGTCGAACTCGACCCGCTTGCGCATTGATTCAAGATCATCACCGCCGCGATAGCCGTTGACCTGGGCCCACCCGGTGATGCCGGGTTTGATCTTGTGTCGGATCATGTAGCCAGGAATCAGCTTGCGGTATTGCTCATTGACGGCGATCGCATGCGGCCGCGGACCGACCATGCTGAGCGAGCCTGACAGCACATTGAATAGCTGCGGCAGCTCATCCAGCGAAAAGCGGCGAATGAACGCGCCGAACCGCGTGAGCCGGGCATCGCCGGCCGTGACCTGGCGGTACTGCGTCTTGCCATCCTCCGTGACGGTCATCGAACGGAATTTGTAGATCAGAATCTCGCGGCCATCCAGACCGTAGCGTCGCTGCTTGAATACCACCGGGCCGGCCGAGGTTAATAGTACGCCGAGCATCACAAACAGCAGCACCGGTGCGCAGGCTGTCAACAGGAGTGTCGCAATCACCAGATCGCTCAGTCGTTTGGCAATTCCGCTGGCGCCGTAGAACGGGGATTCGCACACCGCAACCACAGGAATCCCACCCAACACGTCGAAGCGCGCCTGCACCAGGTCAAAAACGAACATGTTCGGCACGAAATAGACTGAAATGGTCGAATCCCGCAGGGATTCAACCATTTCCAGCACCCGCGAGTGACGCGTCATCGGCAGCGTTACGTAGGCGACGTTGATCTTATGCTCGCGGACGAATGCGGGAAGATCAGAGGGTCTTCCGAGTATGCGATTCAAGCCTTCCGCCGGCAGTCGATTAGCCTGCCGATCCTCAAAATAGCCTGCGACCTGGATACGCAACGAGGGATCCCGGATCAGCTGCTGCTCGAGGCGAAGCCCCGGCTCCGTCAGTCCGATGATGACGGCCTTGCGAAAGCCAGCCGCGTTGACGTCGCTTCGGGTGAGCAGCGCCCGCGCCACATTCTCGCCGACCCAGAGAAACAGCGGGGTGATCAGCGCCCAACTGGCGAGTACCTGAACCCTAAAATACTCGCCGAGCTTTGACAGGTGCAGCAGCGCCCAAATGAAGGCGATGACAAGCATCCATCGCACAAGGATGTCGAGCAGCGAGACTAGCGAGAAGTAACGCCCCGGCCGACCCGGGAGTGCCAATACATCCAGAAAGTGCGACGACGCGATAAAGGTCAGGACCGCGATCAAGAAATACGGCCCATATATCGGTTCTCGCCAGAACAGCAGGCACCCGAGTAGGCAGACGACCGCCACCACGGGGTGCAGCAATGACTTGAGCGCGAATACTGACGCCGGCTCGGTGGCGGTCAGCGCGGAGCTGCGACGAGCCGGGCGCAGACGCCTCAGATTGTGGAGCACTTCTTCGGTCAATCGTCCGTCACTTTAGACTGCAGATTCCATGCTGGTGAAGTCTGATTGCAGTGGCCACCCCGAATTCTCCCGTCAGTGCACCGTCCGATCTCGCGGGGACCATTTGCCCTTACAGCGTCGCTGCGAACAGAGACGACTGCTGCAAAACCCGCTGCTTGCGGACCAGTTGGTAGGTCACCAGCCCAGCAGCGAAAAGCAGCATCAACACCCCGTCCAGCGCCGTCATACTGTCCGAGGACCTGCCGCCGCCCTGCTGATCGAACGTTGCGTCTCTAAATGAGACACAGCGTCCCAACTCGCAGTGCCGCCAGTCCCAACTCGGAATTTTCCCATATCCAGTCGAAGAAACTTCGCGAAGTGCATAAGTAGGCGCGCCAGTTGCGCCAAAGAAATCTTGTGCGAACGCCTCGTTGAGGAACATATCGACTGACTGGCCGGCGGCATCGCTGCTGATCGCGGCGCCCGACACCGTGGCGTGAGACATCGGCACGAAAAGTATTCCGATTGAGACGGCAAGACACCATCGCGCGCTCATCCGGGGTCCCTCTTTAATTTATTCGAGCGGCAATCATTCGAGCGGTCATGACGCGAGTGACGCAGCATCAATCGTGCCAGGCGCTACTTCGGATCAACTCCCGATAAAGCAGCGAAGAAAACTGGGAGTTGCGTCATATAACGCCGACACGGATTTTTGCATATTGCGCTGGCGCGCACAATCGATGAGCAGAAGAAAAAATGTCGCACAAACATGTGTCATCCGTCGCGTTAAGTTAAGTGAGCGGACCATCGTCAACGCTATAGGCTCGATGCGGTGTTCGTGTTTTGCAGCGTGCGCCGGTAGGCGCGCGTCAGCTCGTGCGGGTGTGAGTTCTCTCGGCACACGCCGCATGAATTTTTTGACCGGTGCCAGGCGCAGTCGCCAAAAAAACAAAATCTTTCGACGTAGTCAGAAAATCCATCCGTGCATCAATCAACCACGAATGTTCCCTCGAATCTATGACAGGCCTCTTACTGCAGAGCGACGCTCATCCAAGCGCCGTCGCGAAGGACGGGCCCAATGGATGGGAAGCTGGCTGATCGCGCGCTACATCGTCGCGCGCGGTCACCCCCGCTCTGGCGAGGCGGAGCGCGGAATACCAGCCAGAGTGCCGTCAGGCGGCAGCGGCGGCGCTTCTATTCACCTGCTGCTCGATCCAGGCGTACGTCTTTTCGAGTCCGACGCGCAGGGTTTGCGTCGGCGCCCAGCCGAGACGCTGCTTGATCAGGCGATTGTCTGAGTTGCGGCCGCGTACGCCCAATGGACCATCCTTGTGTCGGATGCTCAGCTTCTTTCCGGCGATATCGGCCACGATCTCCACCAGCTGGTTGATCGTAACCATCTCGTCCGAGCCGATATTCACCGGCCCGGTAAAAGCGGAACGCAGCAGTCGGGTGGTCCCCTCGAGGCACTCATCGACATACAGGAAGGAGCGCGTCTGCAGCCCATCGCCCCAGATTTCGATCTCACCGTTGGTGGATGCCTCAGCAACCTTACGGCATATCGCCGCAGGGGCCTTCTCCTTGCCCCCCGCCCATGTGCCCTCGGGTCCGAAGATATTGTGATAACGAGCTACTCGGGACTCGATGTCGTAATTTCTGTGATAGGCCAGATAAAGCCTCTCGCTGAAGAGCTTCTCCCAGCCGTACTCGCTGTCGGGCGCCGCCGGATAGGCGCTGTCTTCCGCGCAGTTGGGATTGTTCGGATCGAGTTGATTGTGCTCCGGGTACATGCAGGCGGAAGAGGAGTAGAAGATCCGGCGAACGTTGCGCTTCTGACACGTATCTAGCACGTTAAGGTTGATCGTTGCCGAATTGTGCATGACATCGGCGTCGTGTTCGCCGGTGAAGATGTAGCCGGCGCCGCCCATGTCCGCAGCTAGCTGATAGACCTCATCAAATTGCCGGTCAATCACATGGCGTCCTACCACGGGGTCTCGCAAGTCCCCAATCACGAAGTCGTCTGCCTGTGTGTCCGCGAACGGATTGTGCTTTAGGTCCACGCCGCGCACCCAGAAGCCCTCTCTCTTAAGCCGCTTGACTAAGTGGCCTCCGATGAAGCCGCCGGCACCGAGAACCAGAGCTGTTTGATTGACCTTCATTGATCGTCCTCTCGCTGTAGCAAATCACAGATCGGTGATACCTTCTCTCCCCTTTAGAATAGCTCAGGAATCAGCAGCAAGTATGACAAAGCGGAGTTGCTGCTCGAGTTCCCGCGCGCACGTCAGCATCATTATGGCAAATGAACACATCTGATCCGGTTGTGAGCGCGGCATGAGCATTGCAAATTTCACGCCCATCAGCGTCGCGATCGAAGTAAGTTCACGGGCGCCTCAACTCAATAGCGTATCCCATGGAAAAAACACTCAAAAGGCCTCGATGGACTCGCGCACTATGTGAGGCGCGCCTGAACCAGCGATGATCTCACCGCACTGGAAGCGCGCACGCGCCGCAGCTATGCCACCGAATGTCGCGCGTCATCGCAGGACGCTGATCTTCTTATCGAGCCATCGGAGGCATGTAAAGGTCGCAGATCGATTGACCGGTGCCCTGGCAGCCCATTGGAAGGTCGAGTTGATTTGTTTCGATCGCGATTCTGCCAATCACCCTGTCTATTCGGACCCGAATATCTCTTACCGTTCTCTCGGTCCGATGAGGGGCGGAGTTTCACTCTCGCGACTGTTGGCGCTGGCGCGCGCGGCTCAAGTCCTTTGGCGGGCAGCGCGACGCATCGACGAAGTCGACTCTGTGCTGCTCGTCAATACAACGGAATTGCTGTTACTCGCCCGCCTGTGTGGTCTTACGCGTCGCCCGACTGTGCTTGACGTCACGGACATTCACCCGCTTCAGATCGCCGGGTCAGCGGCGGGACGAGCGCTGCGCTGGCTCGAGAGGAAGGCCCTCAAGCGCGTGAATCTGCTTGTTGTCAGCTCGCCGTGGTTCTACTGGGACTACTTCATACGCTGGCTGAACGTGACAAACCCTGCCCTGCTGATCGAAAACAAGACCAGCATTGCCTGCAAGCAGCAGCCATCGCGTAGAACCCCGAGTAACAGGATAGCCTGGAATGGCCTCCTGCGCTGTCAGGTCTCGGCCGCTGTGCTGCTGGAATGCCTCACGCTCTCGCCTGATTCGCTACAGTTGTCCCTGCACGGAGGATTGGAAAGACTCGAAGCGTACGGCCCGAAGCTACTCATTCAGCCGAACTGCACATATACCGGTCCCTACGAACCACAGGCGCTGCCCAGCCTGCTCGCGACAGCCAGTTTTGACTGGGCGGTCGACTACGCCGATCGCGAGAATTCAGAATGGCTGCTGCCAAATCGCCTGTACGAGGCCATAGCTATGGGCATTCCATTGATTGCAGTCGCGGGTACCGCAACCGGTGCGATCGTCGGTCGGGCTGATATCGGGATTGTCCTGGCCGAATGCACGGCCCAGGCAGTGCAATCGGCCCTTGAGAATTGTCGCGTGGAGATTTACCAACGATGGTTGCGGAACATGGACGCTTTGCGACCGAGGGTACATCGGGGCGATGAATGGTCGCGGGTATTCGCCGAACCCGGCCGGTGGGGTCAGCTCAAACAGCTCCCCCGCGAAGTCGACTTGAGCGTGGTCCTCCGAGCCGAGTCCTTCTGATTAGTCAGCGGCTATCGCGTTCCGAATTGCCCTACGATGTCAGTGACGGTTCGCTGCAGCGCCGCGGGGCCGTGATTGTCATAGTACGCAAGGGCCCGCTGCCCCGCTTGAACGAAGTATTCCGGATCGGTTACCAGCCGATTTAGGGCCGACACGATGTCGGAGACATTTGTTGGATCAACAACGGCCCCTAGCTCATGGGCTTTGGCAATGTGGCCGATCAAACCCTGCTCGCACGCGAGCGCCGGAAGCGCGTGACGCCCCCCCAGTGCCATTACGCCGCTGACACCGTAGAACCCGATATAGCCCACCCACATACAATCGGCGGCGGCCAGCAGCAGTTGTTCGCATTCATCGTCCACATATTCCAGGATTGCGTGCAGTCGCCGCTTACTCATCAACCTTACCCACGCCTCGCTCTCGCGTAGACCTTCCGGTCCCCAGAGTTTCCCCGCAAGTAGCACGTGGATCTGCTGCGAGCACCCCGGAGAGGCTGCTGCGTTGAGTAGAGATGCCACGCCTTTGCGGCCGTCAATTTCCCCAAACAGCAGCACGACGCGTGCCTCGTCCGATATCCCCAATACTCGTCTTGCCTCTGCCCGTACTGGCAAATTCGCGTGATGTCTGGTGGGATCGGGAACATATCTGATCTTGCGAAATCGCGGATGGTTCTGCTTCTGCGCGAATTCGGCGAGTGTCGGATCGATTGTCAGCAGGGCGGCCGCGCTCTTCTGTCCCAGCACTCGATAAATGAGCCGCCGGCGCAGGTTGCTGAAGGTCTGTCGCGGGGAGGCAACGCCCATCATCGGGAAGTGGAACATCGTGCGCATCGTGAGCGCCAGCCACGGAGTGGCTCCGAATGGCGCCGTTGGTAGCGCCAAGCCCAGCACGCAATTGTCAAGATAAGGCACTATGACGAAGTCGATCACGGCGTCTTTGGATAATTCGGCGAATGCCTTGCGGTAGATGCCGCCAAGAATCCAACTCCGGCGCAGCATCGTGACGGGCGAAAGGTGTTTTGGGAATACGTCCAAGATCGGACGAGCATCGATCGGATGCCGCTGAAAGGGCGCGCCACAGCTCGCGATTGCATCATGGGCAAAAAAGCTCGCTGGCGATGCGAGTGTGATCTCGGCGGTATTCGCTAGGCCTGAGTCGAGCAGGAAGCGAACCACGAAGGGATGATGCCCGCCGGGAATGATCTCGAGGATCAAGACGCGTTTCGGTCTGCCAGGATTCATGCGCTGCCGGCGGCCTCAGGGACGCGGATAGGAATTGATCGTACGCGGCGAGCGCGCGAATCTTCCGGCGGGTTGTTCAACCGGGGGCGTTTCGGAGGCCAGCATAAGCTGGCGAGCCCAGTAAAGTATTCCAGTGCCCACACCCAACCACGTCATGGTGGGACGATCGCCGAAGATGCCTGCGCCGAAACCGGCCGCGAGTATTCCCAACACAATAACGCCACCCCAGATTCCGACATGCGCGTCGTAATGACGATACTGCAATCGTCGGAGCTGCAACGTGCGAATGAGCGCGAAGGATTGTAATGCATTGACGAACTGCAGGACGATCACTCCGCCGCCGCCGACCAGTCCGGCCACGTATAGAATTCCGACGTAGTTTTCATGACCAATGCCGGTCGTGTGGATATGCGCGGCCTCCCGCCCAACCAGGCTCTCCGCTTGCACATCTTCCCGACCGATGGCTGAAGTCACCGACGCGAGTCCATTCCCAAACAGCAGCCTGTCTGGGGTCGATTTGAAGCGATCCCACATGAAGTGCGTCTCGGCGAGCCGTATCAGAGCCGAGGGATCAGCGAGGAACTTGCTGTGGACCGCCAGACGTTCCGTCCAGCGTCCCGCGAGGCCGGTCCCCGCCACAAAATCTGCGCCGATAAGAGACAGTAAGATGAGGCCGAATGCGAGCCCGCTTCTGCGGGTAGTGGGGCTGAATAGGACTCCCGGCCTTGCAAGGATCACTAGCATCACCTGCCCCGCAAGCACACCGATCAATGTGCGCGTCACCGACAGCAAGGACACCACCAGATTGAAAACCACCACCGCGAGATCTAGCGCCGATACTCTCTGAGTGAGTCCCACGGCGATGATCCCGAGTGAAGGAATTACCGCCCCCGATAGCACCTCATAGCGGGACGTCGCCAGATTTATCCCGCCGCGTGACACGATGATCACCGCCAAGTGGCCCACACTGGAGACGAGGCACGATACCCGCAACGCCTGCAGAATGGGATGCGCCTCCCCCGATCCTAGCGACAATACGATGTAAGTCGATATGGCCGCGGTCAGATAGAGCGACAAAGGAATCAGATTGGCAATAATTGCGTACGCCGGCTGCCCATTGATCAATCCTGCGATCGAGGAATCAATCATGAAAAGCCCGATAACAGCCATGAACACCCACAGCGGACCGATACCGATGCCCCGCTTGGACGCGGCCAGCACAATGAGGACAAAGCACGAGAGGTAGACCATCAGGATAGGCGCCTGATACGCCAAGGCACTCTGGCCACGCAGGGCCCTAAAGTCCAATGCCCAGATGGTGATCGAAATCGCGTAGAGCCACAGCACCCGATTGCCATCGGCCCGCGGCGAAGGCAGCGCGCTATCGGCTCTAGCTGCGTTCATGCACCACTGCTAAGATTGCATGCCTTCGGGCTCGCGGTTTCCGCACAGGGCTGTGCGGCCGCGCCATTGCCGATGCGTTGATGACACGTAGGGCCCGTTCGACATAACGTGAGTGCAGTTATCGCGGGTGTGTATATCTGACACACGGAATTGTCGTGCCTTTATACATGAAATTGGTCGAGATTCTGCAGAACTCGCGCTGATATACATTGGAAGCTCGCTCTCCCAGCCGCCGTTTCCATCCGGCGCGTCGTGATGCAGGCTGAATTCTTCGCGGCCGATTTGCGCAACGATTACGGAACAGGTGCATGAATTCTGGTAAACGAAAGCGGGTTTTGATACTTGAGATCAGCTGGTCCGGTCATCATCCATATCATGTTCGTCTGCTGCTGGATTCCGGGCTCGGCAGATCCGCCGACATCATTCTGGCGGCGCAGGATCAGATGCTGTCTCACCCAGCCATCGCCGGCTGCTCGTCGCAGTTTAAATCCCTTCGAATTGATGTTGGACCGGACCTGGAGCTTCAGCCGGACGGATCCGATTTTCCCGCGCTGCTGCGCATGCAGTGGGGCATTGGGAGCTTATATCGGAAGGCCTTTACAGAGGCTTCGGCGGACGGGCCGATAGATTTCGTCATCATCCCCTTTGTCGATAATTGTCTGCTGAATCTCGCCACGCCGCCATCGCCATTTGGCACAACTCCGTGGCTAGCGCTGACTATGCGGACGATGCTCCATTATCGAGCGATGGGTGTTCTCGCCCCGGAACAGCGATTTGCCGCGCTTCGGCGCTGGATTCTGCGTCGTACGCTTAAGCAACGGAAGATGGCCGCACTTTTGACCATTGACCCGACCCTGAAGGAGTTCTCGCAAAGGCAACGCGAATCATGGTATCGCAAGATCCATTACGTTCCCGATCCGGTGGTCCACCACCATAGCCGTCTGCCGCCTCAGGCGGACGCCCGGCAGCGTTTGGGTCTTCCGAGCGGTGCGTGCATCGTGCTGCTATACGGGGAAATGACGGCGCGTAAGGGAGCGTCACAGCTGATCGGCGCCGCGGCATCACCGCTTTGCTCACAGCAGGTACACGTCGTACTCGCTGGACGAAACCGCATGCCGGAGGAATTCCAAAGGAGCGAGACCTATAAGACTCTGGTCGCGCAGCAAAGACTTCATACGTTCGATGGATTCATCGACGATGCGCACGAGCAATTGCTGCTTGCATCGGCCGACTGCATGTGGGCAGCCTACCTGGATTTCTACGGCTTCAGCGGCGTGATGGCGCTGGCCGGGCGCCATGCAGTCCCGGTATTGGCTTCGGTGTACGGCCTGATCGGCTACCTGACTGGAAAATACCGCCTGGGAGTCGCCGTGGACCCGCTAGACCAGGCGGCGGTGGTGTCAGCGCTCAATCGACTGGTGCAGGAACCGGACTACTTTACTCGTGCCGGCCAAAACGGCTTAGCGGCCTTTGCGCATTATAGCCCTACCGACTATCAGCGGCTCGTCACTGACATGGCGCTGAGATCGTAGACCGCACAGGAGCCATGCAGCACCAAACGTAGAATACCGCATTGCGACTGAACTCCTTATTTCCCAATCTGACGGATGATGACCGCAGGTCAAAGCGTAGTGCGTTGCTCCGTCTGGCCATCATCAGCTCCTTCAGCAGCAAGGTGTTTGGACTGGTGCTGCAGACGGTGGCCATCCCATTGGTCTACCATTCTCTGGGCGAACATCGCTACGAGCTCTATCTATTGCTCACCGCCGCTCTGGCGACCATTGCCCTGGCCCAGATGGGGGCGGGCCCCGGTCTAACACAAGGGATCGCCCGCGCCAGTGCGGCGGGCAGGCACGATCATGAGACTTCGTTGCTGCACGCAGCTTTCCGCCTAACGGGATCGGCGGCGCTCATTGGCGGATGCGTCGTTCTGACCGCAATTCACCTGATTTCACCAGCCGTTCTATTCGGGCCCGTGTTCGCCGCTGAGCGCGCTTCGATCGTGAATATTGCCAACGTGTGTGTCTTCGTGGTAGCGGCGCAGCTGGTTGCAGGCGTGGTGGATTCCGCGCTTTCAGGCTATCAGGAGCAGATTTTCAGCAACCTGGGCTCGATGATCTCCAATATTCTAAGTATAGGATTGCTACTCGTTGTCTGCGCGCACGCACCTACGATAACTGCGGTGATCTTGGTGTTGTACGGTGCGCCGACGCTTTCGCGCGTCGCCAACCTAGCGTTCCTTTATTGTCGCAGACCGTATCTCTTACGGGGCACATTGCATTCGTGTCGCGGATTTTACGGAGCATTACTAAATGTTGGCCTTGCATTCTGGTTCATCGAGCTGGGCAGCCTGATCGAACTGCACGGAGGCACATATGTTCTCGCCCATCTAAGCACTACCAAGCAGACCGATCTGTTCGGCATCGTAAGCAGGAGCCTGTCGCTTGCGGGGTCGGTCGTCATCATTTTCACGCAACCTTTCTGGCCAGCATTCGTTGACGCCATCGCGCACCGCGATTTTGAGTGGATTCACCGGTCCTACGCCAGAATCCGCCGAATTGTCACTGTGTATTCGAGCTTGATCGCGCTCGTAACGGTCACTGCGGGTCAAGGGCTGTTTCAGCATCTGATGCATGTCAATACGGAGGATAACTACGCGCTCTTCTTTGTCATGGGTGCCTATTTTGTGGCGAACAACTGGACCCATCTGTACTACGTGGTAATGATGGGAATTCCCGGAATCTGGCGCGTGGCGCTCGTCTCTCTGTCGGAGAATTTCCTGAAGCTACTGATCGGGCTGCCGCTGGTGCCGCGCTTTGGCGCAACAGGGATGGCTTTTGCCTATGTTGCTGCCAGCGTCATTCTGCCTGTATGGATATTGCCGCTGATGATGAAGCGGTCGCTTCATGCGATATCCGACACGGGGAAAGTGGTCAGCGCAAACGGCTGAGCCCGGTTCCAGCTTTGGCGGCATCGGCGATGGCGTCCATGCAGGTGTTCCAGGTGTCGCGAACCGTTGCATGAAACTCGCGCGCGCTCTGCGCGACCTGTTCCCTGGTGAATATTTCCTCGGCGCGTTGCAGATGGTTGCCGTACTGAGTCTCGTGTGGAGGCACCAATACACCGAAGCGGCGGAAGTTTTCCCTGAAGGTGGCTCGGTTGGGAACCACAGGTATGCAGCCGCAGAGCGCCGCCTCCAGGACCGGCATACAGAACCCTTCAAGCGACGAGGTCGACAGCACAGTGGCCGAACTGTAGTAGAGGTTCGACAATTCGCGTTCATTGAGGCTCGAAAAGGTCTTGAACCTTTCACCCACGCCTCGCACCTCGATCTCGTCTACCAGTGCGCGAGCGTCAGATTTGGAAATGACCATCGCAATACGGTTCCCCTCGTCAGCGGAGTTTTGGGCGTAACTCAGCAGGCGCTGAGAGTTCTTATGTGCCGCCAGCGTGCCGATCCATACAGCCCGGAAGTGCTCCGCGATCGGCGGCGCATCTCGCCGTGAGAGAAACTCTTCATCTATCGGCACCCCACAAAGACTATAGCTCTTGGCGCGGAGGATTCTTTTGACCATGCGTCCCGTAGCGTTCGTCACGCAATATATGAGAGGGACTTTTCGTGAGATCCAGCGAAGGTATTGCCGATAGTAGAGCGCGGATTTTATGTTGCGCGGAAAGAAGTACTGAATGACATCGTGATAGATGGGAATCTGGCGCGATAAGCCAAATGGAACCACCCATTCCTGGGAGATCGGCACCATCATGGGACAGCCGGCACGGCGCCAGATCATGAATGCGTAGAGCCAGTAGATCACGAGCCACGGCACGCGGAGTCGGCTGAGGATTTTCAAGAGCCCGTTGCTGTGAAGCGCCTCATCGAGTTCCTCGGCGCTCAGGACGAGCGCGCGGCAACCACGCGCTTCGAGCGAGGAAATCACGTGATTCAGAAAACGCCCCATGCTTCCCGGATGCTTGATACTGGTGTCGAACGCGCATATCAGCACGGGCGTCGGCGGGATTCCGCGCGCCGTTACGGGGCTCGATTGTCTGGAGGTCGTTCGTTTTGCAAAAGACTCGTCCGGCATTGCCGGACGATCTTAATACATCCATTGGCAGTTGCAGCCGCGCCTAGGCCACGTTTCCATTACATAATCGCCTCTGAGCCTCTTATTGAGTGATATTTTCGCCACTCGAAGCCTGCCACACCTGCACTGAATAGACGGTCATAGGCTGATTGGTGCCGGTGCCCAGGATCATGGCCATATGGCGTTGATCCATCACACTCATGGCGGTCGAGCCGTTGACAGGAA
>Ga0182030_10021116_pt1 | contig 12219 bp, 12 predicted proteins | sample 812S3MmetaG_FD_121299 | JGI IMG/M metagenome (GOLD analysis project Ga0182030, IMG submission 121299) | Permafrost microbial communities from Stordalen Mire, Sweden - 812S3M metaG (Illumina Assembly) | ecosystem: Environmental > Terrestrial > Soil > Wetlands > Permafrost | place: Sweden...
CAAAACGGACAAGGTGCCCAGCACCACCCAGAACCCATGTTCGACGGCGGTGACCTCGACCACCGTCACCGCCAACGCCAGCCCCGCACTGGCACGCACCGCGTTACGGAACCACACCGAGCGTAAGGAGAGGTGCGAGGCCAGCCGTCGCCAGACCGCCACCGCCGGCGCCTGACCGGTCACGCCGAAGCCGCGGTCGCCTACGGCCGGGACGCCCGCCGCCTCGAGCGTCGCGGCAGCCACCATTGCCGTGGTGACGCCCAAGACACGAGCCTGGAAGCCCGGGTCGAGCGACGATGCGATGCTTCCCGACTGCTCGGTACTTCCCGGCCGCTCAGGGTCGTCCGTTTCGCCGACCGCGACGACCCCGTCGTCGCCCGCGCCCTGAAGGTCGATGAGACTGGACACCTCGAAGTCGATCTCGGAGTCCACCAGCTGGGCCAGCCGCCGGGTAGATTCCTGCAACTCGCGGACGCGCGCCGGGTCGTGCACCGGGTGTCCGGTCCTGTCGCAGATGAGGGCGGCACAACGACGTAGTGTCTCGGCGACGGTCTCGATGATCATGCGGACAGGGGGGATCTCCAGAGCCGAAGGCCTGGCGCCGGCCAACGTGGCGTTGGTGGCGACCCATTCGACCCGACCCACCAGCTTGGTCAGCGCGAGCGCGGTCGCGGCGGCACCGGTAGCCGGGTACGGGGTGCCGGCCAACTGGCGCCGCAACAGCGCCACCTCCGACTCCATGGCCGTCTTGGCCTCAGCGACGGATCCCCCGCCCAGGTGAGCCTCGGCCAACCCGGCCATGGCGGCGACGGTCGCCGACAGCCGTCGGCGCAGGTTGTCATGCCAAGGGGTCGGCCACACCAGCATGCAGGCGGTGACGCAGAACACCGCCGCGAAGGCCCAACCCAGCAGTCGGGGGCCCACGGCGCCGGCCGGCTGGGCCACCGCCACCGGCAAGACGAAGAGCAGGAGCGCCGCCGTCGATGCGGTGGCAACCTGGGGCGACACGAGCCCGAGGAACAGGACGGAAAAACCCACCGCCGCCATCGCCACCACGGCAGCCACCTTGTCGGTGGAGGCGAGTGTGCCCACGGCAATGAAGCAAGCCCCGACCAGCACGAGTGCCACGTAGGAGACGAGACGGGTGCGGGTGGGGCCCGGGAAGTCCACCAGCAGGAGAAGGGAGAACGAACCGAACGCCCCGAAAAGGCTGACCTGTGAGTTCGTGAAGAGCACATGGGTCAGGCCGAAGACGGTGGGCATGATGACGGCGGCCCTGATCGACCGTTTCACGGCCAGGAGGCCGGGATCCTTGGCCTTGATCCACTTGCCCATGGCCGACCACGGCGGGTCACGAGCGTCACCGGCCTCGGTCATGGCGTCCGCGCCGAGGGAGCTCCCGATCTGTGGGCGGCTGTGGAGCATCTCCCTTCGAAACTAGTGCCTCGGACGGCGCCCGGTCACCGGGGCGCCGCGGTGCCCAACCGGTGTCAGTCCGCCGGCACCGGGACCGCCTCATGGCCGCTGAGCCACGGCCGACCGGCCGCGGCCACGTCGTCCCATTTCGACAGGTCGACCGACTCCCCCTGTCCCAGGTCCGCGAGGGAGGGGCCGATCCGGTCGGCCAACGGCAAGAGCCGCTCCACGTCGAAGCCGTAGAACTCGACGGCGTTCTGACCGAGGATACGACGGGTGTCCTCCTCGGGGCAGTCCCAGAACGTCTCCTTCAACCACTCCCGGGTATGGGGCCACGTGCCTTCGGGGTGGGGGAAATCGTTGCCCCACATGATGTTCCCGATCCCGATCTCGTGGCGGCGGGCCAGTTCGCGCCGGCGGGTGTTCGACGAACCGATCTTCACGTTGCGATCGATGTACTCACTGGGGAGCATCTTCAGTTCGGGCGCGATGTGGGACATCTTCTTCGTGGCGTGCTCGCGCGTGTAAATGGTGTCCCACTTCCACAACAGGTCGGGCAGCCACCAACACCCTCCTTCGGTCACCGCGAAGCGGAGGCCCGGGAAGCGCTCGAACACGCCCGACCACAGCAGGAAGACCAGCGGGCGTGTCGTCCACCAGATGGTCTCGGACGCGTAGATGCCGACATGAGGGCCGTAGTCGGCGCGGGCGGCCGGCCCCGTGTGGTTGTGCACCGGCATCGACAGCTCCTCGCACACCGCCCACACCGGGTCGTAGCGCCTGTCGTGGTAGGGCGCATAGGGCTGCCACAGCACGGGGATCATGATCCCTCCGAGACCGTCGTTGTGGGCGCGGCGGATTTCTGCGACCGCTTCGTCGATGTCATGGAGGATCGGGACGATGGCCAGACCTTTGCGCCGGTCGGGGCTGTCACGGCACAGTTCGCCGAGCCATTGATTGTGGGCGCGGGCTCCGGCCATGGCGAGCGAGGGATCGCCGTCACCGCTCAAGCCCAATCCGGCACCGAAGGGGGCGGATGCTCCGCCGCGCACGGCATCCGCATCGGGGAAGATGACCTCGCCCACGACGCCATCGGCGTCGAGCTCCTTGTCCCGCCGGGCGGCGTCCCAACCACCGCGCAATCCTTCTTCGTTCTCCTCGTACCATTCCCGGACGAACTCGTTGTCCTGGGCGCCCATCGACTGGCGGACCGCGTCGCCCGCGGCATGCCGAGCCCGCAGGTCGTCCTCGAAGGCGTCGTGGTACTGCTTCGGCAGGTAATTCTTGTACTCCGCGTCGGGCAGTCCGGCGTGCGTGTCGGCCGAAATGATCAGGTAGTTACCCATTCGTGCTCACCCTTCCTTCGGTGTCGGCGGTCCCGCGCCCTGCCGCGGGTTCGTCCGGTCCTCCTCCATTGCGCTCTATTTTCCGTGACCCGTTGTCGACCGGATCGTCCGGCCAGCTGTAGAACTGCGCCACCCATCGGCGGTATTCGGCGATTTCGCCGTCGCCCTTGACCAGGACGGGGTGCTCGCGGAACTTCTTGTGCTCCCAGATCGGGATGTCCTGGTAGATCCCGGCTCGGGCGAACCGGTCGATCATCTCCTGGCCCACTTCGTCACCCAGGCGGCGCGGATAGGCGAAGACCCAGCGCTGATGGGTGTGCCCTTCGTCCACCGGCGACGACGCCCCCATGAAGGTGAAGCCACCGGTGATCCGCAACACGACGTAGCCGAGCTGGAACGATTCCCGCGTGAACGTCCCCCCGTCTTCACGCGGGGCTTGGGTGATGCGCATGCGCCCGTCCCACTTCGTGGTCTGCTCGGGCACGGCGTCGAGGCCGTGCACGTAGACGAAGTGCACCGTGTCCTGGTCGTTCTCCATCAGCTCCTGCAGCGCCGTCGCGATGAAGCGATCCGTGTAGATGGGGCCGACCCACTCGGGGTCGTCGAACTCGTCGAGCACGGGCAACTCCCACTGTGGCGGCTCGTCACGCGCATGGTGCCAGGCGAAGATCAGGCCGTTCATCTCCACCGCCGGGAACGCCCGGACGCGCGCCTTCTCGGGGATTCGGGCCGACGTTGCATAGGGAATCTCCACGCACACTCCCGACCCGTCGTAGCGCCATCCGTGGAATGGGCACTGCAGGCACGCACCCACGACGGTGCCCGGACCCGGCTCGTGCGATTCGGGCGATCCCGCGCCCACACCCAGGTGCGCTCCCAGGTGGGCGCAGTAGGCGTCCACCACGTGGGGCTGCCCACTGGCCTCCTCGCGCCAGACGACGAGATCGCGGCCGAAGTAGTGGACGTTCCTCGTCTCGCCGGGACCGAGGTCGTCGCTCTGCGCCACGGCGAACCACCCGTTGGGCACGGGGAAGGGAAAGCGGCGTTCGTCGGCGTCGTGGCCCTTGATGCCCTGGGCCTGGATCCGACCCCACTGCGACTCGGTAAGCGTCAAGGGACCCCCCCAGCGTGCGCTCGTGACTCGGTGACGACTGTAACTCTATGACGGTGTATCAGAGGGTCGCGCGACCGTCAAGGTAATTTCGCTGGTGGCGGCCACGACACGCCAGGGCCATCCCGCTTCCGACACGGGGAATGGGCTCAACGGGACGACGACTCAGGAGCGAGGTGCACGCACATGAACGAGGTCGTCAGCAGTGACGGACCGGCCGCGGCCCGGCGATGAACCGGACCGCGCGCGGGATGACCACCGAGGCCGTGCTGGCGGCCGCCACCGACATCCTCGAGCGGGACGGTCTCCTCGGTCTGAGCATGCGAAGGCTGGCCGCCGAGCTGGGCGTGAGCACATCCACCGTCTACTGGCATGCCGGGACGCGTGACCAGCTGCTGGACAAGCTGATCGAGCAGATCACCGACGAGCTGGGCCGCGTCCGGCCCAAGGGAAAGGACCCGGTGGAGCGGATCGGCTCCATGATCAGATCCCTGCTCAACGAGGTGCGGGCCCGCCCCCAGCTGATCTCCCTGTCGGCCACGCGAGGACGGGGCGAGGCCATCTTCACCAAGGCCCAGGTCGCCCTGGCCCATGAGCTGGCGGCGGCCGGGGTCCATGGCGAGGACGCCGCCTTCGCCCTCTCCACCATCCTGTTCCATCTGGGAGGTTTCGTCCTGCTGGAGCACTCGCTGTCGCACGACTATCGCGTCAGGGGGGTGACCCGGTGGGCCGAGGAGGACCGGGAGCTCGACCCGGCGATGAGCGCCGGCCTCCGCCGCGGGGTGGACCTGGACCGGGTGTTCGATTTCACCCTCGGCGCCATCCTGCGCGACCTGCTCAGCGGCGCAACCTCGGTGCCCTGAGGTCGCACCCTGCCGGCCACCTGAGGGCACCACGATCACCACCTACGGGGAACATGCTGCGACAGAGGGGCGATCGCAGAAAGAAGAGAGCCACGGTGATCACGACCTTCAAGAAGGGTGAGGAGCTTGTCGCAACTCTGATTGACCTGACCAACCGCACCCACGCCGACAGCGCCGTGAGCCCCTGGGGCTACGAGCTGACCAGCGAGGTGCACAACGTCGGCGTGGTCGTCGCCGCCGCGTCCAAGACACTCAAGGTCAACCCCACCTGGCTGCGCTTCGTGGTCGAAGGGGGCGACTTCACGGCGTGCGTAGCAGACGAGATCGTGGCCTGGTACCTGATCGAGGAACTGACCAGCGGCCGTTGAGGAGCCGGCGCAAGGGCCAGGGCGGCTACCCGCCGAGTTGCCAGGCGCCGGGCTTGGCCAGTTCGGCCGCTTCGGCCGGGCCCCAGGACCCCTTGGCGTAGGGAATCGGTTCGGGCTTGTCACCGAGGATCCCCGCGGCCACCGTCCACACATGCGCCAGGCCGTCCGGTCGGGTGAACAACGAGCGGTCCCCCATCAGGACATCGTGCAGGAGACGGGAGTATGCGGGCAACGCGGGGGTATGAAAGCCGCTGCCCAGCGGGATGGTCACGGTGGACGTGGTGAGGCTCATGGTGGCTCCCGGTTCCTTGACCACAAGGGACAGTTGGATATCCCCGTCGCCGGAGAGCTCGAAGTCCAAGACGCTGGCGCCCAGCGGTTGCCCCGGCAGACCCTCGACAGGGTCCTTGAAGACCACGGTGACCCGTTGATGGCCCTCGGCCATGCACTTGCCGGTGCGGAGGAGGAACGGGACACCCCTCCAGCGGGGGTTGTCGATCCAGAGCCGGGCGGCCACGAACGTCTCGGTGCGGGAGTCGGGTGCCACCCCCGGCGTGTCCCGGTAGCCCTCGTACTGGCCCACCACGACGTCGGACGGCGTGAGCGGTCGGAAACAGCCGATGACCCTCTCGCGCTCTTCGGCCAGGCATTCGGGTTCGAGGCAGTGGGGCGACTCCATCGCCACCTCACCCGCCACTTGGAAGAGATGGGTCACCAGCATGTCGAGAATGGCGCCGGTGGACTCGTAGAAGGAGGCCCTCATGGCCACGTCGAGCGTCTCGGGCACGTCGATCTGGACGCTCGCGATGTGCGCGTTGTCCCACACTCCGGCGAACAAGCCGTTGGCGAAGCGCAGCACGTGGATGTCCTGGGTCGCCTCCTTGCCCAGAAAATGGTCGATGCGGTAGATCTGCGACTCCTCGAACGTCGCGTCGGCGATGCGGTCGAGTGCTTCGAACGAGGCCATCGACGTCCCGAATGGCTTTTCGTAGACCACACGGGAACCCTCGGGGTGTGAATCCTTGGCCAGGCCATGGGCGCCGATCGCCTCGGTCAACGGTCCGAACGCATCCGGCGGGACGGCCATGTAGTGGATGAGTTGCGGCCGCCCGCCCATTTCGGCCTCGGCCTCCTTCAGCACGTCGAGCAGTGACCCGGGGTCGGAACTGTCGAACCCACCACCGGCGAACCGCAAGCGGGAACGGAACTCGTCCCACGGTCCCGCAGCGGGCTTGGGCCCGAACTCCTCCAGGCTCTGCCGCACCCGCTCCTGGAAGTTCTCATGCGAGGAGTCGCCCCGTCCGTTGCCGACCAGCCGCCACTCGTCGGGGAGAAGGCCGGCGATCGCCAACCGGTAGAACGCCGGCAGCACCAACCGGTGCGCCAGGTCGCCCGTCGCCCCGAACAAGACGAAGGCGGTTGTTTCAGGAACGAGACGGGGATCGGCCATGGGGGGCGCTCCTTGATGAATGAACGAGCGTCGAACAACGCTGAGCCGTCTCGTCGCGACGCGGGGGTAGCTTAACCGAGGGGCGCTGCGATCAGACCGGCCGGCCGCCGTTGCGCCGCGACGCCCGGCAGCGGCTTACTTCTTGACCGCGTCCTTGAGCTTCTCGCCGGCTTGCTTCACGTTGCCGACCACCTTGTCGCCCTTGCCCTCGGCTTCGAGGGAGGGGTTACCGACGGCCTTACCCGCCGCTTCCTTGACGTGGCCCTTGGCGGCCTGAACCTTGTCCTTCGCCTTGTCGGTGGCGCTCATACAATCCTCCAATAGTCGAACGGTCTCGTCCCTACCTACCCGGACGGGCGGGGCGGCAAACTGGAGGAAGGAAACGACAGCCCGCGCCCGTGTACTCGGTTCACGTGAGCTCGGGGACGGCCATGGCGAGCCGGCGCATGGCGCGTCCACGACCACATGGTGCCCCACGTGCAGTCGCCCTCGTCAATCAGCCCCGGAGCGCCGCCCGACCGGCTCTGACCCCCCAGCAACTGAGCCTTCCCGCGGCGTCGCCTCTCCGGCCGGGAATAGGGGGTCGTCCCGTGATGCTGCACTGTTATGCGGCAATAGGCACGACGGATGGAGGCTCCGATGGCCAAGGCGGTGCGGTTCGACAGATACGGTGGGACGGACGTGCTGTACGTGGCGGACGTCGACATCCCTTCCCCGGCGGCGGGCGAGGTCGTGGTCAACGTAAAGGCGGCGGGGATCAACCCGGGTGAGGCATCCATCCGCAAGGGGCTGTTGGACGCGGTGTTCCCCGCCACCTTCCCCTCCGGTGAGGGCAGTGATCTGGCCGGTGTCGTTCATCTGCTCGGCGACGGCGTCAAGGAATTCTCGGAGGGAGACGAGGTGTTGGGATGGTCCTGGCAGCGCTCCAGCCAGGCCGAGTACGTCTCGGTGCCCACCGGTCAGCTCATCGTCAAACCCCCCGCGCTGTCATGGCCCGTGGCGGGTTCCCTGTACGTCGCGGGGGTGACGGCCTACGCAGCCGTGCGGGCCGTTTCGGTCCGACCGGGTGAGACGGTGGTCGTCTCGGCCGCCGCGGGCGGCGTGGGGGCGCTGGTGGTTCAGCTCCTGGGGGTGAAGGAGGCGCACGTCATCGGGATCGCCTCGGAGCCCCACCATGACTGGTTGCGGTCGCACGGCGTGACGCCGGTGTCCTACGGCGATGACCTCTTGGAACGGATCGTGGCGCTCGTGCCCGAAGAGGTCGACGCGTTCATCGACCTCTTCGGACCGCAGTACGTGCGGCTCGCCGTCGAGCTGGGTGTGCCACGTGACCGGATCGAGACGATCATCTCCTTCGACGCCGCCAAGGAGTACGGGACGAAGGCGGAAGGAAGCGGCGATGCCTCCACGACGGAGGTCCTGGCGGAAGTGGCCGATTTGGTGGCCTCGGGGCAGATTGAGGTACCGATCGCCGCCACCTACCCCCTCGAAAGGGTGAAGGACGCCTACGACGAGCTCGAGAAGCGCCACACCCGGGGCAAGATCGTCCTGATCCCCTGAGCGGTCGGCGCGCTACGCCCGCACCCGGGCCAACGACGGGATCAGCGACCTCCGGCTGGGGAGGCGCACTCTCCTGCGACGCGGTGGCGAGAACACGACGCAGGTGACGACGTAGCTCCCTAGCACGAGGAATGCCTGCCCCACGACGTCGAAGAGATCGGTCGTGGCGAAGTGGCTCGACGCATAGACGACCGCCTCGATGACCAGGAACATGCCCCAAATCCACCGATTGCGACCGAACCGAAGACCGGCGGCCAGAAGCTCGACCGGGACGTTGTTGGCGTCGCAGCCCCGGGCTAATCCTTCGATCTGCCAGCTCAGCCGCAATCCCAGCCACAGCAGGACGAGCGTGACCACCATCTGCAGTCCGTTGCCGAGGAGGTCCTTCCTGTAGCCACCACCGATGGCGGGGCCGACGACCCACAGCAGGCACGTCAGGCTGAAGATGAACCGGGCCAAGAGCTGCGGGCTCTTGCCCGTGATCTTGGTGAAGGGAGCAGCGAGGCGGTGCAGGATGGCACCGCCGATGCGGTCGTCGACCGGATGACCGGTCGTGATGGCGAACCCTTCCATGGCGATCAGTGATCCTAGTGAGGAGACGACGTCATCCGGTCGGCGGGCCCATAGCCTGCGCCCGCGCGCACCGGGAGTTCAGCTCACCGTGACGAAGGCGATGGCCGCATCGGATGACAGCCAGCCGAATCAGCGGATCCCGGGCTCGTTGATGTCTGCGCCACTCTCTGCCGGCGCGGCGCGCTCGCTCTCGTCCAGGAACCAGTCATCGAGTCCCGCCTTGCGGGCGCGGTACTTCTCGGGGTCCTCATGAATGAGGTGCCACCATCCGGCCATGGCGATGAGTCCCAGAATGGGCCACTCGAAGGTATAGAACCAGCTGAGGAAGTGACCACCGAGCGCGCGGGTGGCCTGCCACCACGTCGCGGCGGCGCAGCCGGCGACGAGAACGGCGAACTCACCGTGAAGGGTGATCGCTCGCCGTGAAAGCCAACGCTGATGCACCCACGAAGTGTACGTTCCCGGGCGAACTCTGGCTCGGGCCACGTGCCCGCTCTCTGCGGGCTTCGGTTGCCTCGGGCAGGCCAACTAGTGTCCATTCGGTGGGGTCAGGGGGTGACGTCAGCGGTCTCGCCGGCTCAGCGGTCCGAGACCGGGGGGCTCCGGCGGACCGGACGTTCAAACTGATCGCCGCGCTGGCCGGGCTGTGCCTGATCGGATTCATCGTCTTCGTGGTCGTGCGGGCCCCGAACAACACCGGCCACACGCTGGGGGTCGCCTCCTTGAAGGCCCCGCCACCGGCCGTTCTGCATGCCGGAGTGGTGGCCCCGGCCTTCTCCCTGCCCCGCCTGGGCGGCGGTGCTCCGGTGACCCTGGCCTCCTTTCGGGGATCGCCCGTCATCGTCAACTTCTTCGCCTCGTGGTGCCCCGACTGCCGGTCCGAACTGGCCGCCGTCGGGACGGTGGCCGCCCAGAACGGCGGCCGCGTGGCGGTCGTCGGCATCGACACCAACGACGGAAACGGCGCCGCGGCCACAACGCTGCTCACCGCGGCGCACGCCGACTACCCGGTGGGCGTGGACACCAGTGCCAAGGTGGCAACCCAGTACCTCCTCACGGCGCTCCCGGTGACGTACTTCGTCGACGCGCAGGGGCGGATTGTGGGCTCAGCCTTCGGACCCCAGAGCGTCGCCTCCCTCAGCCGATGGGTCGGGCGACTGACGAAATCGCCGTGAGCATCGAGGTGCAAGGACGGGGATCGGACCCCGAAGACCCCCCGGAGGAAGACCCCACGGACGAGGACCTGGCCGGAGGGCAACCGGTCGTCGACCGTGCCGCCGCCTTCGCGGACAACGCGCCACCGATCCCCCGCAAGTTCGTCTACTGGGTGCTGGCCGGCGCCGCCGTGCTCGGACTCGGTGGCCTCGGCCTCGAGCACCTCCTCTCGGCCGCTGGACTCAATCCCACACCGGTCACCCACCATGCCTCCGCCACCACGACCACCTCTGCGGCCACGCCGGCCGCGCCGGCCCCGCTGCCCGCCGGTCAGCAGAACCAGATCAACGCGTCCCTCGCCTCCTTCATGGACGTGAGCCGCGTTGCCGGCACACCTCCGCCTCCCATCGATCTCATCGACCAGTCCGGCCAGCCGTACTCGCTCACCGCGCCGAGCACCAAGGCAACCGTGCTCACCTTCTTCGACGGGTCATGCGACGACATCTGTCCCGTCCTGGCGGCCGAGATTGTCCAAGCCGACACCGACCTCGGCGCCGAAGCCGCCCGGGTCGAGTTCGTCACCGTCAACACCGACCCTTCCGCACTGTCGGTGTCGGGGCTGGCGGGGGCCGAGGCCGCCTCCACACTGTCCGCGCTGCCCAACTGGATCATGCTGACCGGACCACTCTCCACCATGGACACCGTGTGGAAGTCCTACGGCATATCCATCACGGTGGTGCAGAAGACCGGCGTCGAGGCCCACAATAATCTCGCCTACTTCATCGACCCGCAGGGACAGGAGGTCTACCGCGCCACGCCCTTCGCCAACGAGAGCCGGAGCGGGACGTACTCGCTGCCAGCGACCGAGATCGACCGGTGGGCCACCGGCCTCGCCGCCTACGCTGAAAAAGTGGTTGGGCCATGAGCGTGAGCCAGAGCGATTCGCACACCAAACCTCGCTGGTACCGCCGGAGGGCGATGCTCGTGGCGGTCGCGGTGGCGGTGGTCGTCGCCGTCACCGTCATCACCGACCTCCCGGTGCATACGTCGCGGGCGTCGGACATCTCCAGCGAGCAGGGGGTCATGTCCGAGCTCAACCCGGACCTGGCCCCGTGCGCCCTGGCCGTGCACGAGGCCCTCGGGATCTGGGGGGACCAGGTCGCACACACCCTCTCGGCGGCAGACCAGGCCGAGTCCGCCTCGCTGCTGCGGGACGATCAGAACGCCTGCTCGTTCACCGACGAGTCCATCTTCGACCTCTCCAACATCGAGGTCCCGGGCTCGCCCGCCGGCAAGGACATGGGCGATTTGGTGGCGACCTCCATATTGTGGACCACTTCCGATGCGCTCAAGGCCATCGAAGCGGTGCAGACCCTCATGGTCAGCCCCCAGGACGGGAGCGCCCTGAGGAGTCTTGACAAAGCCGAGGACGCCATGGCCGCGGACCGTGCGGCGGGACTGCGCGAGTTGGATCGCGCCGATCAGGTGCTCCACACCACGCTCCCGCGGCCGGACATGCCCGCCATGCCCACACCCAAGACGACCTAGACCGCCGATCCCCCACCCTCCCCCGGCGCGACGGTGCTCCGTCGCTCCATGAATGGGCCCACTCCGCGTCGATTCTCCCTTACCAGTTTCCTGAGCTCGGAGTCGGGTTCCTCTCCCCCGTGCAACCAGCGCAGTGCACTGACGAAGATCACCGGCGCAAAAACCACCGTGGCGATGATCCACAGCACCACGGCCGCCACCTGCTGATCGGCCGCCCGGCTGAGACCGTGCCCGGCCACGTGGCCGAAATTGCGGTACCACCCCGACTGGGACATGCCGACCAGGTAGGCCTCGGTCCAGATGAACCACATCGTCAAGGCCCCGAGCACGGCCCGGCGGAGCGCATCCACTCTCGGCACGAGGGGTGGGGACTCCACCAGCTCCAGCCAGAGTCCGACGCCGGCCACAATCAGGGTCAGGGCTTCCACCGGCACGACCCAGTGGTCAGTCGCCGCCGTCCTGACCGCGAGCGGCGTGAACCACCACACCATGACCAACCAGTCCAGGAGAAGAAAGCCCGCCGCGCGGCCGAGCTCGGGATGCCGCACCCGGGCGCCCGCCAGGGACGACGCATTGGGCCATCTGGTCCCCAGCGCCACCAGTGGGGGCACCGCGATCGCCCATAGGCCGTAGCGGAGCAGCTCCCCGCACTCATAGCGTCCGGCCCAGCCCGACAGCGGTGGGACAAACGTCAGGACGCAGAGAAGCGCGGCGACGAAGAGAACCGCCCGCCGCGGCCCGGCGGCGTGCGGAGCGGGCCATCCGGGGACGGCCCGATCGCTCACCGAGTGGAGCGACGCTGGAAGAATCCCCACAACAGCACGACGGC
>Ga0182030_10021117_pt1 | contig 12219 bp, 9 predicted proteins | sample 812S3MmetaG_FD_121299 | JGI IMG/M metagenome (GOLD analysis project Ga0182030, IMG submission 121299) | Permafrost microbial communities from Stordalen Mire, Sweden - 812S3M metaG (Illumina Assembly) | ecosystem: Environmental > Terrestrial > Soil > Wetlands > Permafrost | place: Sweden...
CTGGATCACACCACTCCCTGGCATCATGGTGGCCCCACCTGTCCCTGTAACCTCTCGCCTCTCTGCAGACACCATCACCGCATGAAACAGGCCCAGGGCTGGTGGCTCGACCAGACCGCACCCGGCGTCCTGCGATGGCGAACACCCTCCGGCCGGACTTACGAGACCACACCCAGCATCTACCCGATCTAAAGCGCGCGGATGGCCAGACGCCCGAAGCGCTGGCTCAGCTGATCAGCCGCAGCGTGCGGCAGTTCGGCATCGCGGGTTGCCTTCATCCCACGCGAAGTTCTGCGGGCATATTCAAGGTGGTGGCTGGTGGACGCTGTCACAGGGCGTGTATCAGCGCGCCGCGGTTGTTCGCGCGCTCCCTGCTCGAGGCGTGCCGGCCGGTTGAGGATCGCTCCTGCGGCCGGTCAGGACATAACCGGTGCCGAACGCCAGCTCGCGGACCTGAACGTCCTCGGTCAGCTGCTCCAGGTAATGCCAGGGCCGGTCGAACCCGTCGAAGCTCCGCACGTAGGGCGCGTGGAGCAGCTTCGCTTGCACGTTCACGGCCACCATCCACGGCGCGGCCCACTTGCCGCCGCCCGCGGCCACCTGCGCCCCCGGGCGCAGCTGTTTCATGACGTTCCGCAGCGCGTCCGGTGACTGCAAGATGTCGTGGACGGCGCAGAACAGCGCGGCATCCGCGGTCACCGCGATCGGGGCGTCCTCGGCCCCCGCCTGCACGACCGTGACGTTAGGCCAGCCTTCGCGTGCGATGCGTTCGCGGGCTACCGCCGCCATCTCGGGTGATTCCTCGATGCCGACGACGCTGCCCTGCGGGCCTACTTTCTCGGCGAGCAAGCCGCAGCACAGGCCGGTGCCGCAGCCGACGTCCAGGACCACCTCTCCCGGGCTGACCGGCAGTGCCTCCACGATGGCCTCGCGGTAGACCTGGAACGCGCGGGTGCTGCGGTCGTAGGAGCGGGCGCCCTCGCCGTAGGCCGGCCGCCGCGAGACCTCGCCTCTCATTCGCCTCTCCACCAAAAGGCACCTCCTATCGTGTCTTCGGGCACAGCATTTCGTGACAAGTTCCAAACGTACCCAGGCCACGCCCAATCTAGGTCAACGGCATGTGAACTTTTTCCGTCGTGTGGTTAATTCTGCCGTACCGGAAATGTTCTCCATGCGGCATTAAGATGGCCGTGATGCTGAGGTGACGGACGTTTTGCGCACCCGGCGGAAGCCTCGGTGTGCTCGGCAATATCCTTCTGCCGACTAACATCAACCGCAACGAGAGCGAACTCGCGCCTGGCCATTTTCATCGTCCGCGGACGTCGTCAGCGACTGGATAAAAAGGCCGCCGGAAATCACGAAACTAAAACCGGCTGCCGAGGATTCCGTGCGCCGGACCATCTTCACCGACGGCCATGAGCAGTTCCGGCGGCTGGTGCCGTCCACGCCGCCGGACCGGGCCTTCCCTCAGGACTGCTCTCTGCGCAGGAGGTCGAGCACGACGCCGTCAACTACGTCGTCGACCGCGGCCGCCCGGATCATGGCCCTGATCCCGCGGGCCAGGGTCATGCTGCTGAGCGGCTGATCGAGTTCCACGGCGGCCCTGGCTAGCCAGCGGTTCAGGACCTGATAGTCGGCCGGGGCCAGGTCGACCGTAATCCGGACAGCCTTAGTCCGGGACTTCTTCCGGATAGGCGTAGGGCTGGACTCCGAGGGATGCGGACCGTACGGCATAACACTGGTCTACTGCATGTGCTGTGCCTACTGCAATCAGGCCAGGCCCATGTTCTCCGAACTCGACCCGGAAAATCCTTACCCGTCACGTCGGCCGGTTCGTCCTGGCCAGGCAGAAGGGGTGCGGGCCCGGCGAAATCGTCGTCGGACTCGGGGGCGAGTCCGAGTCCGGTGGCTTGCTGATAGAACGCGGCCAGCTGGAGACCCATGTCCCCACGTGGGGGTTCCGCGGCGGTTGGCGCACATTCTGCTCGGCCGCATTGTCTGGGGCCGGTTCCGGTCGGACGGCCAGAAGTCAGGACCGGGCGCGGCAACTACGCCTGTTTTCAGCTGCCGATTGGCGTAACCGCGAATTACGCAGAAGATTATTGAATACAAAGTAAGCCCGTTTTGCCCACCGCATTGGTCATTCCGAGACCATGATGTAACCGGGTCACTGTCATCATCTGGCTGTTCGTCAGCGTCTCTAATATGAAAGAGGAACCGGCAGATCCAAGGTAAGCTCTGGCACTAGGTTTCAATGTCCTGGGCAATTTTCTCGTCGTTGCCCGGCGCAAATGGGGCCGACCGGGACGGCGAGAGCTGAGCGTTCCTTCGGACCTGGGCTGAGCCGGTTCCGTGGTCATCATTTGAGGGGAGCCGGATATGGCAGCGGGCACGATCCCGGCTGGTTGGTATCCAGATAACTATGACGCGGGGCTGCTGCGGTGGTGGGATGGCATCCGGTGGACACCCCATGCCCAGCCCTGGCCAGGCCCGGTTTCTGCCGCCGCGGCGCCGCGGCCCGACAGGACTGATGCCGCAGCGGCGGCCGGCGCGGCCCAGCCCGCCGCCGGGCGCCATGAAAAGCAGCCGAGCCGCAAGCGTGATCTGCACGCGGAGGTCGACCGGCTGCGGGGGATTCTCGACGGCATGGGGTGCAGCGAGCGGGAGCAGCTTGCCGCCAAAGTCGCCCAGTTGCGGGATAAGGTTGCCCTGCTGCGGCGGGACGAGGCCGCGTTGTCCGCAGCCGCTGTCCCGCTGCGAACCGAACTGGCCGCCTTGAGCAGTCAGCGTCCCCAGCTGGTCTCATTGCAGGCTGAGGTCCAGCAACTGGGGCAGCGGCGTGATGCGCTAGCCGCCGAGACGGCCGGGCTGCAGCAGCTGGTCGCGGAGCTGCCCGCGCTGCGGGCTGAGCATGCCCAGCTCTGCGAGCAGCTGGTCGAGATGCGCGAGACCGCGATCTTGCAAGAGGTGGGGATCTACGGTTACCGGCATCCGCTGGATGACGCGCTGGCCTACAAGGTCAAGCTGGTCGGCGTGAAGGCCAGGATCAAGGACGCGGTGAAAGCGGGAACCGCGGTACAGGGGTCGACGAACTGGCCGGTCAACGGATCGGCGCGAGACGGCGCCAAGATGGTCCACGAGTTCTCCAAGCTGCTGCTGCGCGCCTACAACAGCGAGGCGGAGGACGCGGTCCGCTCGATGAAGCCGTACACGCTGGAGTCATCGGTGGCGCGACTGCAGAAGGCCCGGGAAACCATCACCCGGCTGAGCGGCACGATGGATATCAGGGTCACCGACTCCTATCACCAGGTTCGCGTCGAAGAGCTTGAGCTGACCGCCGACTACCTGGCTAAGCTCGCCGAGGAGAAGGACCGGGCCCGGGAGGAACGGGCCCGGATGCGGGAAGAGGACATCGCCCGGCGCGAATACGAGCGCGAGCAAGAACGGCTCCTTAGGGACCTCGCCCACTATGAGACGGCCCTCGCCGCGCTGCGCGACCGGGGCGACGTCGCCGGCGCCGATCAGGCCGCAGCCAAGCTCGCCGAAATCTTGGACGCTCTTGATGACATCACCCGCCGCGCCGCCAACGCCAGGGCCGGGTACGTCTATGTCATCTCCAACATCGGCGCGTTCGGCGAGAACATCGTCAAGATCGGCATGACCCGCAGGCTGGACCCCATGGACCAGGTCCGCGAACTCGGCGACGCTTCCGTGCCGTTCCACTATGACGTCCACGCCATGGTCTTCAATGAGGACGCTATGGGCCTGAAGACCCGCCTGCACCACCAGCTGGCGGACCGGCGGATCAACCTGGTCAATATGCGCCAGGAGTTCTTCCGCGCCCGCCCCGCCGAAGTCCGCGACATCCTCGCCCGCCTGGACGCCCCCGTGGTCAGATGGGTCGACGAACCCGAAGCCCTGGAATGGCGGCAAAGCCAGCAGACGCGCCGCCAGCACACCACCGTCGGGAGCCCGGTGAGACTCCCGTCCAGGATCGCCTGATCGCCTTCGCCGGCCCGTACTAGGCCAGTCCGCGCACCGCACGGGCCGGCGGGCGATCCCCGCGGATAGCCGAGACCATGTCCAGGACCTGGCGGGTCTGGGTGACCTGATAGACACGGAAGACACGGGCCCCGAGCCACGCGTAGACCGCGGTGGTGGCCAGCGTTCCCGCCGGCCGTTCCTCGCGCCCGGCGGTCCGGATCCCGCCGCGGGACACCCGCACCAGGACGGGCCAGCCGGTCGTGACCATGTCGCCCAGCTGCCTGGTGACCTCCAGCGAGGGCCTCGTGTTCTTGCCGGAGTCATAGGTCGGCTCGATGAGCACCCGCGATGGGTCCACGCCGCGGGCCACGGCACGCTTGGCCAGGGCCAGCGTTCGCTCCACCAGGCCCGCGCCGCATGAGGCGGCCACCTCGGGCAGCTGCTCGTCCCAGCCCTCCCCGGTGTCGTTGATCAGATCGGCTCCGGCGGCGCACAGCTCGCGTGCCGTCTGGTGGCGGTAGGCATCGACGCTGATCAGCAGATCCGGGTAGGCCGCGCGTACCGCGGCCACGAACGGGACGGTCCGGCGGATCTCCTCGGCGACGGTTACCTCCGCGCCGGGCGCGGCCGGTCCGCCGCCGATATCGACGATGTCGGCGCCCTCACCCACGACCGTGTGCACCCGTTCCATCGCCGCGGCCTCGTCCCAGCTGGCACCGCGGTCGTAGCCGGAGTCGGGGGTCTGCTTGACAATCGCCATGACCAGTCGCTGCTCCGGGCCGAACGACTGTTCTCTCAGCCGCAGCACCTGTTACCCCCTGGCCTTGTCCGGCGCCAAACGAGCGCACCTCCGGAAAACCGCGCTTGGCGAATCAACCGTACGTCAGTGCCCCGTCCCGGCTGGGCCGGCCCCGGAGCGGGCGTGTCCTGGCCGGCCACCGACAGCGCAGGCGCGCCGGCGGCTTGATCGCCAGTGATCTGGGGTAATTGTTCTGGCATGCGGATCGCGGTGCTCGGGGCCGGGTCGTGGGGCACCACGGTCGCGTCCCTGCTGGCGGGCAGGCACGATTGCGTTATCTGGGCCCGGGATCCGGAGCTGGCCAGGGAGATTTACGAACGCGACGCGAATTCGCGCTACCTGCCCGGGTTCACGCTGCCGTCGGCGCTGACCGCCACGGCGGACCTGGAGAAGGCCGTACATGACGCTGACCTGCTGGTGGTCGGCGTGCCGACGCAGGGGTTCCGGGCCATCCTCGCCGATGCCCGGCCCTACCTGCGGCCGTGGGTCCCGGTCGTCAGCCTGGCCAAAGGCTTCGAGCGCGGTTCGCTGCTGCGCATGACCCAGGTCATCCGTGACGAACTGCCCGGCCATCCCGCCGCCGCCCTCACCGGGCCTAACCTGGCCAAGGAGATCATGGCCGGACAGGCCGCCGCGAGCGTGATCGCGACCGAGGACCTGGCCGTGGCCCAGGCGCTGCAGTCCGTCCTGAAGCGCGGGATGTTCCGGATCTACACCAACCACGACGTGATCGGCTGCGAACTCGGCGGGGCGCTCAAGAACGTGGTGGCGATCGCGACGGGCATCGCGCAGGGGCTGGGCGTCGGCGACAACACCCGGGCGGCGGTCGTCTGCCGCGGCCTGGCGGAGGTCACCCGGCTAGGCGTCGCCATGGGCGGTGAGGCCGCGACGTTCGCCGGCCTGGCCGGCCTGGGCGACCTCATGGCGACCTGCATGAGCCCGCTGAGCCGTAACCGGACGCTGGGCGAACAGCTCGGTGCGGGCCGGACGCTGGCCGAGGTGCTCGGCGCGACCCGCTCCGTGGCCGAAGGCGTCGGGACCGCCGCCACGGTGCACGAGCTGGCCCAGCGCTACGGCATCGACATGCCCGTCTGCCAGGAGGTGTACCGGGTCCTGGCCGGGGAGATCCCCGCGTCGGAGGCTTACCGCGGGCTGAGCCAGCGCCAGCAGGCCGGTCACGAGCGCGAGCCCGGGTAACCGAGCCCGCTCGTCGCCTGTCGGAGTGCGTTGCCTGTCGGAGTGCATTGTGCCAGCATGAGGCCATGGCTGAATGGTGGCCTTTCGACCGTTCGTGGGCGGACGAATGGAAACGAAGCGTCACCGGGATGCTCTCCATGTCCTCAGCCGCGGCCGCCTCGCTCGGCTTGCCGCAGCCCGGAACCTTGCCCGGTGATCCGTTCGGCACCCTGGTAGACGCCGCCCGGTCCGCGCTGATCGGGAAGAAGAGGACGTTCCGGTTCGCCGGGAATGACGTGACCCTGGTCCTGACTGACATCTTGGTGGAGGGCTCAGATCTCGCCCGGCTCATCGGCCAGTACGGTCAGCTCCGGCTTATGGCCCGGGACGTCGAATGGGCCGGCTACCAGCTCGAGCGGATGGAGGTACGGGCCAGGAACGTGCACCTGCGGCCGGGCACGCGGCCGGTGCTGGTGGCCGCGCCGCTGCTGTGCGAAGGGTTCATGTCGGCCGCGGCTGCGGCCCGCTGGCTGGCCACCATCTCGCCCATCCTCGAGCTGGACATGCGCGATGGCGTCCCGCAGGTCGGCGTGGCCGGCGCGCCGTGGGTCCGCCTCGAAGTGGAGGCGGCCGCCGGAGGGCGGGCGGTCAACATCCACCCGCGGGCCGTGCACGTGGGCGACTGGCGCCTGCCGGTGCCATCGCCGACCTTCAGCGTGCCCGTGCCGATGCTGCCCGGCGAGATCATGCTCACCTCGGTAGCGGCCGCACCCGGGGGTTTCGTCATGCGGGGCATGCTGAGCGAATGGCAGCGGTCGCTGTCGCGAGACGGCATCGAGCAGCTCCTGGCCGCGATGCGCACCGGAAAGGACCGTCTCGACATCTGACGTACCTCTCCCGCAGGCCCGTGCCGCACCCGGTTATCGTTCTGGGTGAGACGAGAACGCAGCGGCAGCGAACTGGGGAGGCAGCGACCACATGAGCGTACCGGGATCAGGTCCGGAGCGAACTCGTGGCGGTCCGCTGGCCGGCCTGCGGGTGCTTGAGCTGGCGAGTCTCGGGCCCGGGCCGTTCTGCGCCATGATGCTCGCCGACTCCGGCGCGACCGTGCTGCGCATCGACCGTCCCGGGGCCAGCGGCGGGCGGCCCGAGACAAACCTGATGAGCCGCGGCCGCCAGTCCGCCGTGCTGGATCTGAAGCATCCGCGCGCCGTCGACGCGCTGCTCCGGCTCGTCGACCACGCGGATGTCCTGCTCGAAGGGCTGCGGCCAGGGGTGACCGAACGCCTCGGCGTCGGGCCCGATGTCTGCCTGCGCCGCAATCCCCGGCTGGTGTACGCGCGGATGACCGGGTGGGGGCAGGATGGGCCGCATGCCACGGCCGCCGGGCACGACATCGGCTACATCGCCCGGGCCGGCGCCCTGCACGGCCTGGGCCGGGCCGGCGGCCCGCCTCAGTTTCCGGCCAACCTGCTCGGCGACTTCGGCGGCGGCGGGATGCTGCTGGCCTACGGTATCTGCGCGGCGCTGGTCGAGCGGGCCACGTCCGGCCAGGGCCAGGTGGTCGACGCGGCCATCGTGGACGGGGTGGCGTCGCTGCTCGCCATGCCGATGATGTTGATGGCGCAGGACAGGTGGCGCGACGAGCGCGGGGTGAACCTGCTCGATGGCGGCGTGCCCTGGTATGACGTCTACGAGACGGCGGACGGGAAGTGGGTGGCCGTCGGCGCCCTGGAACCGCAGTTCTACGCCGCGCTGCTGTCCGGCCTCGGCCTGGCCGACGCACCGTCCCGCGCGGACCCAAAGCACTGGCCGGAGCTGCGCGCGCTGTTCTCGGCCCGGTTCAAGGACCGGACCAGGGACGAGTGGGTGGCGGCCTTCGCCGGCGCCGACGCATGCGTCGAACCGGTGCTGTCCGTCGCCGAAGCCACCGCTGACCCGCACCTGACCGCACGGCAGACCTACCTCGCCCGCGACGGTCTGGCCCAGCCCGCTCCGGCGCCGCGCTTTTCCCGGACCCCCGGCCAGCTGCCCGACCCGGCGCCCGCCCCTGGCCAGCACACGACCGAGGCCCTCACCGAGTGGGGCCTGGCCGATGTGGCGGACCTGATCGCCTGCGGCGCCGCCGTCCAAGCCTGACCCCGGCTGGCCCGCAGGTTCCGTGCGCCTCAGTCGGCCGGCCGGACGCTGGCGGCGTCTCTGATGTAGCGCCGGATGGCGAGGTCCTCGATCCGGTCCAGCCGGCGGACCAGGTTGCGGAGCTCGGCCAGGAACTCAGCCCGCCGCTCCGCGACGCCGGCACCGGCACCGGCACCGGCACCGGCACCGGGCTCCAGCAGCCCCCGGTTCCCGGCCAGCTGCAGCGCCGTCTGGAACAGCAGTACCGAAACCGACTCCGCGCTGCGCAGCCGCCGCTGGGCCACGTACTGCCGCCCGAGCCCGAGCGCACGGCGGGTGATCTCGGCGCTGTCGGCGGGCCCGCCACCGCCGGCCAGCGCCTCATCGGAGGCCAGCACATCGGCGACGATCCGGTAGGCCTCGACGAACGGCCGTACCACCACGTGCGACACCAGCGGCCGCATCCCGGCCAGCAGCGCGTCCGCCCCCAGCGGGCCCGCCCTGAGCCGCTCTTCCCAGCCGGGATCGTGCCGGGACATCTCTTCGGCCACCTGGCGCCGGTGCTCGTCACGGTCCTTGAAGTAGAACTCGAACTTCAGCAGGTCACGCAGCCAGCCGATCTCGGCCCAGAAGGTCCCGACCGGATCGGAGGTGGCTTCGGCGGCCCGCAGCACGGCCAGCTCGCACAGCGCCGTATCGAGCAGGAAGTGGATCAGCGAATTCCGGTAGAAGGTGGCGGCGAGCTGATGGTCGGGCTCGATCTGCCAGACCGGCTCGCGTCCGTCCGCGGAGACGGTGACGAGCCCGCCCTGGCGCAGCGCCTCCAGCGTTGCCCGCACCGGCTCCGGCGCGGACAGCGCCCGCGCGCTCGCCGTCATCGGTACGGCGCGGCTTTCCAGGTAGTCCAGCCCATCGGCCAGGCCCAGCCGGATCTGGCCGAACGTGAGCGCGGCCCCGTGCATGGCCAGCAGGATGGAGGTGACCAGGGCCGTCGCCGTGACCGGCATGCCCTGGTTGACCCGCCACGCCACCTCGAAGGCGGTCTTGGCCAGCGCCAGCCGGAGGGCCGCGGGATCGCTGGCCACCGAACCGCCCGGCGGCCCGAGGAAGGTGCTCAGCGGGACCGGCTCGCCGAAGCGCACGTAGACCTTGCCGTACTGGCGGGCGCCCTGCGCCTTGATGAAGCCATAGAGCCAGCCGAAGCCCTCCGGCTTCTTGCTCGCGCCGCGCGCGTACTCGGCGTACTCGGCGATCTCGTGCAGCTGGTCGAAGGTCACCGACACCGGCAGCAGCACGATGTCGTCCACCCGGCCCTGCAGGTAGGCGTCGGCCGCGTAGGACAGCAGGCCGAGCCGCGGCGGCAGCATCTTCCCGGTCCGCGAGCGGGTGCCCTCGATCGACCAGCTCAGGTTGAACCGCTTCTCCAGCACGTAGCCGACGTATTCCCGCAGCACGTACTTGTACAGCGGGTCGTCGGCGGTCGAGCGCCGGATGAAGATGACCCCGGCCCGCCGCATGATGGCGCCCATCGGCCCGAACGCCATGTTGAGGCCGGCGAACAAGTGGGCCGGCGGCAGCCCCTGCTCCTGCAGGGCGGCGGCGAGCACCAGCGTGTCCAGATTCGACCGGTGCGACCACAGCAGGATGCCCGGGTAGCGCTGCGTCGCCGCGCGCAGCCGTTCGACCTGGCTGGCGTCGTAGTCGATCTGCGGGTCGAAGCCCCGCTGGAAGATCAGCCGCCCGATGACCGGCATGACGTCGATGAGCCGGCGGCTCCACCCGGCGGCGAGCTCGTCGAGGACCTGGCCCGCGTCGGCCAGCGACGGCGGCGTTTCCTCCGCTTCCCGCCGCACGCCGCGCAGTCCGGCTCGGAACCGGCGCGAGGACAGGATTTCCTCTTTCACCAGGCTCGGCGTCTTGTACCTGGGGCCCCGCAGCTGATACTCGGCGCGGTCGAGCGCGAGCGTGGCCCGCCGGGCCACGTAGGCGGCGAAATCGTCCGCCTCCCCGCCGGTAGCCTCGGCCCAGTGCTGCCGCAGCTCCGCCAGGGTCGCGGGCTCGCCGGTCAGGACCCTGGCCCGGCCCGGCTGATGGGCCAGGATCCGCCGCTGCTGCCGTTCGCTCGGACGATACGGATCACGGCCCGGCATGATGTCCGTCAGCCGGGCCGTCCGGCCGCCCGCGTGCTCCTCCGGCAGCCAGGCGACCCGGACCGGGACCAGCCGGATGTCCGGTTCCGCCAGGAGCGCCGCCGGGAGCCGGGGACTGCGGGCTCCCGGTGCCCCGAGGCTGACCGGCGGCCGGTCCGGCCCGCCGGCCGCGGCGATCCGGTCGCGGATGAGCCGCGCCTCGGTCGCGGTGGCGGCCTGGGTGAGCAGCACGGTCCCCGGGGGCCCGGCCAGGTCCGCTTCGGTGCTCATGATTTTTCCGAACGGGCGTTGTTTCCTGCGCCCGGCCAGTCGGCCAGCAGCTCCAGGTAGGACGCCCTGACCTGCGCGATCCGCTCGCCCAGGTTATCCAGCGTCCAGTCGGCGACGCTAACCGGCGGCAGCACCGCGATGTCGACGGTGCCCGGGTTGAGCGTGGTGGCGTTACGGCCCGCCACGGAGTCGGAGTTCCTGATCACGACCGGGACGATCGGCAGGCCGGTCGCCATCGCGATCCGGAAGGCGCCCTTCTTGAACGGGCCGACGGCCTGGGTGTCCAGCCGGGTTCCCTCGGGGGCGACCAGGATCGACAGCCCCTTGCGTGCGGCTTCCTCGACGGGCCCCAGGGCGGCCACGGCCGCCGCGGTGTCCGCCCGGTCGATGAACGCGGCGTCGAGCAGCTTGCCGATCGTGCCGAAGATCGGATTGGCCTCGAGCTCCTTCTTGGCGACGCCGGTCCAGTTGTCTTTGACCAGCGCGGCCACCATGAACACGTCGAAGTTGTTGCGGTGGTTGAACAAGAACACGGCGGGCCGTCGCGCGGTCAGGTTCGCCGCGCCGGTCACGTTCAGCTTCACGCCGTTCAGGGCCAGCACCGTCTCCGGCCAGAACCTGGTCAGGAAGTTGATGCCGGTGCGCTTGTCCCGCGCCAGCAGGCCGATGCCAAGTGCGCCCGCGGCCAGCGGGGCCAGCGTGCTGGCCCCGGCCAGGGCGCGGACCCGGGCCAGCGGGCTGCCCGCATCCCGGCTGCTGAACCGCAAGACGGGCCAGCCGCGGCGGGCGGCCACCTTGGCCAGCGCGGGCCCCGGATTGACCGGCAGCGGGTTGCCGACCAGGTACATGAGGGAGAGATCCTCGTCACCGTCGGCGTAGAAATAGCTCGACCGCAGGTCGACCTGATGCTCGGCGGCGAACGTCTGGACGCTGGTGGCCTTGCTCGGGCCCCACACGACGGGGCGCTCGATGTCCCCGGTCAGGATCCCGAGCTCGTCGACGACGAACCGGTTGCACACCACGTGGTCGATGCCGAGATAGCGGGCCACCGGCACCGCCTGCATGGTCAGGGCCGAGGAGCTCAGCACCACCGTGTGGCCGCGCCGCTGGTGGGCGCGGACCAGCTCGCGCATCTCCGGGTAGATCAGGTCCGCGATCGACTGCTCGAAGACCCGCTCGCCCATCTCCTCGACGTCCTCGGCCAGCCGTCCCTTGGCCGACCGCACGGCCGAGGAGATGATGTTCTCGAACTGCTGCCGCCCGAGCCGGTACTCCACCGCGAGCTGCATCATCCGCAGGAACTCGCCCGCCCCGACTTCCCGGCGGCGCAGCCGGTCCCTGGTGACGGCCGCGACCGTGAACCCGGCCACCAGCGTCCCGTCCAGGTCGAAGAACGCGCCGATCCCTGGGCCTTCCGGGCTGGCCTCGACCTCAGCCACCGACCCGGGCAGCCGCACCGGCTGCTCCGTGCCGGGCTGCTCCGTGCCGGGCTGCCCCATGCCGGGCTGCCCCATGCCGGGCTGCCCAGCGCCGTTATGCGAAGCACCGGTCATGACGCTGGCCCGCCTGGGGCCCGTCCTGTGCCTCCGGATTCCCGTCGCGCGCTCCCGGACGCCCGCCGCGCGCCGCCGGATGCCCGTCGCGTGCCTCCGGACGCCTGTCCCGTGCCTCCAGGTGCCTGACCCGTGCCGCCGGCCGGCTGTCCCGTGCCCCCGGGCGCCC
>Ga0182030_10021119_pt1 | contig 12217 bp, 12 predicted proteins | sample 812S3MmetaG_FD_121299 | JGI IMG/M metagenome (GOLD analysis project Ga0182030, IMG submission 121299) | Permafrost microbial communities from Stordalen Mire, Sweden - 812S3M metaG (Illumina Assembly) | ecosystem: Environmental > Terrestrial > Soil > Wetlands > Permafrost | place: Sweden...
ACGAAGCTGGCCCCCCGGTATTGAAGATAAGATTGTATCTCAAAATCCTGAGAAAAATCATAGCCAACTTTCTCCTTGCCCTGTAATTTGCGGCCAAATCTCTCTTCCATGGAACGTTCTGACAAATATGTTATGTGTCCGATCATACGGGAGACTGACATTCCTTGCGCCGGCAATTGTTTGCCATAATAATCACCCTTGTTCCAATTTGGATCAGACATGATCGCCTGGCGCGCCACTTCATGCAGGGCGATTTGCTGGGCGGTATGCTTGTAATTGGTGGCGATCAGGATCGCCGATTGAAGCGTGCCGGGATAACGCACGGACCATTCCAGGGCCATCAAACCGCCCATAGAGCCTCCGGAAGCCGCTAATAATCTCTTGATCCCCAGATGGTCGATCAAATGTTTCTGAGAGATCACCATGTCTTCAATAGTAATGACCGGAAAATCCAAGCCATACGGTTTGCCGGTAGCCGGATTGATCGAGGAAGGACCGGTTGAACCCTTACAGCCCCCTATGATATTGGCACATATAATAAAATATTTATTGGTATCAAAAGCCTTACCCGGACCTATCATCGGGTCCCACCAACCGGGATTTTTATCGCCTTTATGCCAAAAAGCCGCGTGAGCATCCCCTGTCAAGGCATGAAAGATCAAAATGGCATTGCTATTATCAGCATTTAGGGTGCCATAAGTTTCATAGGCCAGGGTCACAGGGCCTAATTTGACGCCGCTTTTTAAAACCAGCTCATTGGGCGCTTGGGCAAAGGTAAGATATTGGGTTTCGACGTATTGGGCTTCAGGCATACCGGAACAATATTCCCTATTTCTTGCTTGGCGAACCCTTTAAGCATATCGAAACATGGCTTCAATAGTCTTTAGTGCACGCAAGCGTATGGTTTCATCTAATATAACCCTGTCCTTAGGCAATGGATTTTTGAGGGCCCGTAAAATATCTTCCAGAGTGTTAGATTTCATATATTTGCACATGGTGCACGATCCGACTAATTGTTTATCCGGAAATTCTGACTGCAGGCGAGCGGAAAGCCCGCATTCAGTCAGCATCAAAAATTGTTTCGAGTTTGTCCCCTTCATAAAAGTCAACATTTGCTCGGTACTGCCGACAAAATCAGAATTATCGATGATGACCGAGTTACATTCGGGATGGCTGACAATCTTGGCATTCGGATACTCGAGTTTGACCTTAAGGATGTCTTCCATGCCATACTCTTCATGGACATAACAGGTGCCGGTATAAAATTTGATGTCCTTTTTGATCCCCTGGCGCTCCATATAATTCTTCAAATTCTGCCCCATAAATTTATCCGGCAAGAAATATATCTTGTCATTAGGGATATCCTTGGCGATCTTATACACGTTGCCGGAAGTGACTGTTATATCGCATTCTGCCTTGACCTGGGCAGAGGTATTGATATAGCAAATAAATGTATGGTCAGGATACTTGAGACGCAGGTCCCTTACAGTTTCAGCAGTAATGGAATCAGCCAGCGAACAGCCGTCCATGGTTGCCGGGACCAGCACTTCCTTGTCGGGATTTAGGATCTTGGCTGTCTCCCCCATAAAACGCACCGCCACAAAGACGATCGTTGAGGCCCTGGTTGATAAGGCGTCTCTACTTAACTTATAGGAATCTCCTACAAAATCGGAAACGCCATAGATAATTTCCGGGCTGATATACGAATGCGCCAGGATAACGGCATTTTTTTCTTCCTTAAGGTCATTGATCTCATTGATGATAGGCACCAGTTCCTCGCATTTGCGCAAGGAATACTGGCACACAGAGGCCCCCAGACGTATATTTTTGAGCTTTTCGTAAAGTTGGGCAGCTGTAATTTGAGTCTTTAACATAATGCACCTGATTTTTTAATGATTGATTGAACAATAAATATATACCTAATCGTTTGATTTATCAAGGAAATCAGAATAATGTGCCCCACCAAAATAGAAATGTCCGCTTGGGGCAGGTATCATTATGTTGCGGTTACAAGAAATATCTTCAAGTCAGTCACAGGCTGGATATTGATGATCACCGGTACAAAGCCGGGGGCGTTTTGCAGTTGTGCCAACATGGCTGGGTCAATATGGAATTTGATCTGGCCATTGCTGTTTTGTGTCTGTAAATTTAAATTAGCAGGGGTCAGGTCGATACCGCCTGTACTGCTGGTATTTTTCAAAGAATGAACAGGAAATATCCGATTTTTAGTGGATGATAATGGAACTAAATCCTGGGCTAATTGGGCGGCGTCATTTGTTGTTTGTGTTGCAGGATATGATAATTCTTCATCGATAACATTAAAGGTATACGAATTATAATTTGTAAGGTTAGGCAGCGGCAATATATTCGATGAACTGACAAGTCTATATTTAGCTCTAATAGCTTCGATTTTATCATGCATCACTTTATTATAATCGACTCCTGGCTGTTTTCGGGGATCGAAACTATTACTCCAATCTAAAAGCGAATCAATATCTTTCTTTTCCTCATCAATTCTGGTCATGTTCAGTTTGGTTGTACAATCTAGATGCTTACCGAATACTAAATCATCAAACTTGGCCGCAGCTTTCGGGAGATCTGACAACCAAAGTTCTGGCTCATTGATAGTTATTATCGCACGCTTAAATACTTGATCAGGGGTCTTGGGACCCCTATTCCAAACGATCCGAAGACAAATTGCATCCCATTCTTCCCTGCTAATTCCAAAATATTTAAAAATAAGTGGATTGGAGGAATTCCATATTTTATCTGCCCTTATCTTGGATTCTCCATAAAATTGATCGATCAGCCCAATGGCTTCTATTACGTATTGGGAAGGATGCGCTATATAATAATTGGTGCTATATTTTAATAAACTTTGTTGTGTGCCATAAATCCCGAAGTCGGACCCATTGCCATCTGCCCGTTTAAGCGATTTTTTAATTTCGTCCCCGCTTTCAACTATTCCATTTGCGTCTATCAGTTCACTGGCACTTAAAAAACTTAAAGATTTTTTAAAATTTGTTGATTGGATATATCCTGTCCACATAGCATCCGCATACTCATTAATATCAGTAAACCCCATCCCGTGAATCGCATCATTCATTGAAATTCTGCCGCCCATTTGTTTGAAATGATCCAAGGTGATTTGTAATGCTTGCTGTGTTGTCGCAATATGTGCCTGGGTATTTGTGTCTAAAATCCCTTTTGTTATGTGAATGACAGGGATCGAAGCCGGTTTTGCTGGGTGTTGTTGTGGAGTCTGGGCTTGAGCAACTTGCAATGAAACTCCTAATATAAAAACCCTTGTTAGACCACTTGCGGCTTTTAATATCTTTGAGAGCATTGAATTGTCATCAGTGAATTCTATTGCTGGTTTTATGTTCTTGTCCAATTCTGACGGAACAAAATCAACTCCTCCTGAAAAATATTTCCTTGGGATCGTTTCCTGTGCTCCTGGTTCCATGTCTTCTTTAATAAAGTTATAGGCACCCTTCTTAAAGGCTTTGAGGTAGCGTTGGTAGATCTTTTCTACATCATTAGTGGTTCCTTTAGAGATTGCTTCGTCGCTTGGGCTCCTCGCAATGACACTACTTTCATACTTAACTCCTGCGATTTTATTTTTATCCGCATAGACTTGTTCCAAAATGCTGTTTTTGATCTTCTTTTTGTACCAGGTAGCAAGGATCAAGGAGTTGTAGACCTGTCTTAGGTGGGCGAAATTTTTGTTTTCGTTGACTTCCTTTGTCAGTTCGGGGATGACGATCTCGCGGACGATTTGACTGCCAAGAGCGTTAACATCTTTTCCCCCCTCCCTAACCCTCCCCTCCAGGGGGAGGGAATTATTCTTTTCTAAAGCCAAATAATCCTGCTCAAGCATGACTTTCAATTTACTTTCCATCACATACGCTGTGCCAGCTTTGGCGTTTTCATAGACAACTGCTTTTTGGGGTACTATCCAGACCTTATTAAAGGTATTGACCGGAATATTCGTTGTCCCGTATTTTATGAATGCTTCTTGGTAAATGCGTTTCCAGAATTTCTTACCTATCTGATCTTCCGGATAAATTAAACTGGCTGTTATCTGCTTGAGCATATAGTCCTCTGCAAGCAGATCGCGGCCCATTTCTGTCAGGCCAAATGATTGTGGGATAATGCGGTCTTTCTCATAGGGACTGAGATTGACCCAAAGGTCTTTTTCTGGGATGGTTAGGCTGGCGAGGAAATATTTGATCAGTTTGGTGGATTCGGTTTTAAGTTGTTCTTGTTGAGATTGCTTCGTCGCTTCGCTCCTCGCAATGACACTAACGCCATCTCCTTTATCTAAAATAAAATCAAATTGAAAGGGGTTGTCAGGATGTACCTTGATACCTTTAAGTATCGGAGGGTCAAGCGGTGGGCTTAAGTGGACCATGACCCCTGGCACAGGTAAATGAAAATCTTCAGCTTGCACAATGGGAAGATTCAACCCAGTAACAAAAAAGCACACAACAACTAATGTGATTATAAAAACTCTGCAATTTGTAAATTTAAACGGGGTTTGCATAGATTTACGTTAAATACCTCCCTTATCTAAAGTATTTAACATAAACCTGCGATTTACAAGGCCTGGCGGGGTATTTCAGGAAAACGATTTCTGTGACGGGAGACGTAAAGACAAGGTAAGAATATATTTTAATTATATCTTCATCTTGACTTAATCTTCAATTTTATTCAAAAAAAGGAATGGTCCACAAACTGTCAAACAGATTGGCCCTTGAGGGCATGGGGGGTTGCGGCTGTGATGCGTACTTTGATCATATCTCCGCCCTTGTAAGGGCCTTGAGGCAGAATGACTAATATATTCCCATCCGTGCGGCCGGGCATAAGATTTTTATTCTTAGCTTCGGGATAGGGTTCCAGCAATACTGTTTGCGTTTCACCGACATGGGCAAGATTTTTTTGGTAGGTGATCTCTTTTTGGATCTTATTTAACTGCATGATGCGTTCGGTTTTAATCTCCTCGGTGACATCATCCGGGTATTCTTTAGAAGCAATGGTACCATGACGCTCTGAATACTTAAAAATAAAAGCGGAATCAAACCTGGCCCTGGTAACAATTTCAAGGGTGTCTTCAAATTCGCCGTCAGTTTCTGTGGGAAAGCCTACGATCACATCTGTTGTTAAAGCGACATTGGGGATTTTAGTGCGGATCTTATCCACTAAATTCAGAAAATCTTCATTGGTATAAGTTCTATTCATCATGTCTAAAATACGATTATTTCCTGCTTGCAGGGGCAGATGGATGTGCTTGCATATTTTCGGATTAGCCACCATCAAGTCCAGGAAACGGTCAGGAAAATCCTTAGGATGCGGCGAGCTAAAACGGATACGCTCAATGTTCTCGACCTTGCTTACCTCATCCATCAGATAGGCAAAATCATGATCATCATAGCAATAGGAATTAACATTTTGGCCAAGCAGAGTGACCTGCTTAAAGCCCTCCGCTGCCAGACGGCGCACTTCATCGACGATATTTTCCGGCGAACGGCTGCGCTCACGGCCGCGTGTATAAGGCACTACGCAAAAAGTGCAAAAATTGTTACAACCACGCATGACCGCAAGCCAGGCATTGACCCCACCCTCCTGGCGACTGGGATAAACATCCGAATACGTTTCGAATTCGGACAAAGTGACATCATACGACTTTTGCCCATCACAAGAAGCCTCTTGGATCAATTGCGGCAGGCGTTTGTAACTGTCAGGACCGGCGATAAAATCGATCTTCAAACTGCGGTCTTCCAGCAAGTCCTGACGCAAATTAGTAGCCATACAGCCTAAAATACCGATCATCACAGGGCGTTCTTGCCCGCGCGCATGACGGATACTGTGCACCCGGCCATAAACCTTGCGATGCGCATGCTCGCGAATAGCACAGGTGTTGAGCATTACAATATCAGCCGCTAACTCGTCGACCACAAACTCAAAATTCTCTTTTTTGAGAATGGAACGGACCAGTTCACTGTCGTATTCATTCATCTGACAGCCGTAGGTTTCTAGAAATATTTTCTTCTGTAATGTGTTACTTGTCATAGGCTTACAAAAATAGTTCTCGTTCATAGGTTTCAACATTTTAAATAAACGAGTATGGCTTACTAAGGCTCATTCCAGTGTGTTCCAAAATGGAACATACTGACCTTAAAAAACTCAAACTCTACTTTTCATTAAGTATGTGCAGAAATTGCACATACTTAATGAAATTGTTGCAAATTGTGCAACAACTGAAATGTGCATTTTTTACACATTGCATTCTTAATCTGCTTTTTATGGCAACGCCATCCGTCACTCGTAACTATGTAATATCAATTATTATTTACAGCTGGCTTGCCGTCTAAATAGAGGGTGTCAGGACAAAAATCCTGACCATGCGGCCATTCGATGCTTCCCAAGAAAGGACGAACAGTATTAAAGAATTTCAAATCTTTTAATTCTTTGAATACACCTTTATCTAAATAAGGTTTTACATCAAGCACCTTCCGCTCCCCATTGTCAAAAACAATGGGCAGGGTGTAGTCAGGGTTGGGATTAACGTCTTTTACTCTTGGATTCATATTATTTTAAAGGTTCAATTTTAAACACTTCTTGGCCGTTGGCAGCTAATTGCCAATCAGCTATCAACTCATCTTTATGAATTTCTATCCATGCCTGAACTAGTTTAAGCTTGGCTGGATTCAGCTTACCAGAAAAAATAATGCCATCTGGAATTGATAATACCACTTCTTCATCTTGATACCGTACATGTATATGCGGTGCTTTATGTTCTTTCTTGTCAAAGAAATAAAGCGAAACAATAATCCCGTAAAACATTGAAATAACTGGCATATATTTTTACTCCTTTGTTAAGTATAAAATGAAAGTTCTCAAAAGTCCATTTTTATGTAAATTCTTCCTAAAAAACTCAACTAAAATCATGTAATACTGCACCCATCGGCCAGCCGTAGGTTTCTAAGAATATCTTACTTTGCTTCATTTAAAAATTCTTTATAGATTTGAGCAAATAGTCATAATTTGTGACCAATACGGATCAGCGCCACAATGTCAAGATAGTGGCGATCAACTGAAGGTTTAAAAAAGAATAGGCAGCGTTGATGGCAAAAAGTTTCCAGGGCTTGTGCTCCCAAGTCACGTCGCCAAAATACCGGGGTAAATAAAATCCCAGCCAAATAAAAAATGCGGCTCCAAAGGTGCAGTAAGGCTTATAGATCTGTAAAAAGAAGGCCAGTACAGTGGTTGTCAACACCGTCCCTAAAATTGTCAAAGGATAGGACCAGGGCTTGATCTTGCAATCTTCCTTTTTTAAATTCGTTAACTGGAACCAGGTTTTGCCAAATAACGGGCCAAACCATAAAAACCCGAAAATGAAACTTGCGGCCACGGCTAGCCCTAAAACTAAATAATTAGCGTGTGTAAATGGACACATAAGTGCTTTCTCCTTTTAGGACCCCGCTTGTCCCGCAGCATTCCTGCGGGGCTGTTTGCCGTTAACGGCTGGCGGGGCTATTTTAATAATTATGTTCAATTATACACTAACTCAAGCATATTTTTGAATTTTTTAACGATGGCACCATGAAGATTTATTTTAACCGAAGCACGTTGGGCAGGGGCAAAGAAATGGGATGGCGGATCTATTCGACCACCACCCCATGACCTTTGATTATCTATGCTGTTGCTTTGGCAGACATTGCCTCTTGGGCAAATTGGGTGTAGTCCTTATAGCATTTTTGATAAAAGGATTGGGCTTTAAGTCCGTTACGCCATTTTGTAATGCTTGGGGCCTTTTCTAAGGTTATTTGAGCAAGCTCACAGGGATCTAAAACAGCCAAAAGATCAATATCAGCCAAGGTAAATTCTGGGCCTGCTAAAAATTTATTTTTAGATAACTGTTTTTCCAATACCGGAAAATATTTATCTAAGAATTTTAGTCCCGTCTGTAAAGATTCCTGGTCGACCTTTTCACCGGCCATCGGCGCAAAAACCCGGTTGAATAAAACACGACCCATAGCATGGCCTACATGAATCGAAACATAATCCATCCAGGCATCCATCAGGGCAAGACTTTTGTTGTCCTGCGGATATATTGACGATCTTTCTCTTTTAGCCAGGTACCGGTTAATCGCATTGCTTTCGAATAATTTGAACCCATCGATATCAATGCTCGGTATTTTGCCTGTGGGATACATATTCAAAAATTCAGGCTTTTGAGTTTCACCACTCATGGGGTTCGTTTGTACCCAATCGTAACGTAAGTTAAGGTAATTAAGGCAATAGCGCACCTTGGAGACATTGAAAGAGATTCCTGTTCCGTATAAAGTGATCATTTGGGCCTCCTGTTCGTGACATTTATGGTTATAACAGTGTTGAGAATTAATCTAATAATACAATGGAAAGATTAAGGCAGGATGAATATAGGATTAAATATTAGCCCATTGACACACACGAATATTATCGTGCGTATTTGAATTTTTTGTTGACCCCGCCCGGTTTCTTTTTCCAGGGTTTGGCAGTACCCCTGCCTTTTCTTTTTTCCCAAGCCTGTGCTCCAGGAGGTTGTGAAAGTTTGATGTCTTCACGTATTTTTTTACGAGGTTTTAGCTCAGTATTGATTTTCTTATACTCCTTGGGTTTAGATATCTTTTCAGAAATGACCGGAGCTGAAGAAAAATCCGTGGCTTTATTCTTTGCCTCTAAGCGCAGTCTTTTGATCTCTTTATAATCTTTTTTAGGCTTAACTGGTTTGGGACGCTCAATCGTCACACTTAAAGGACGGCCCATAAACTCTTTGTTTTGTAAACCAGCTATGGCTGCTTGGGCCTGAATCTCATCGGGCATGCTCACAAAACCAAAGCCACGGGAATTCTTACCGGATTTTTTCTTGATCCTTACAGAAGAAACAACACCAAAAGCTTCAAAAACGCCTCTTACATCATTTTCAGTTGCCGAAAAAGACAGATTCCCTACAAATATATTCATCTAATGCTCCTTTAAAATTTACTTCTTTTAACCAACTCCCCCTAACCCCCTCTTTGTAAAAAAGAGGGGGGAACAATCTTCATATCCTTAATTGATTTTAACTTTAAAAACTAACTTTTTTACCAAACCCGTAAATCCCTCCTGTATGCACGACGGGCGGTGGGGTTGATCGGGATAAAAAACTGCGAATTCGCCTGCCCCAATGATCAAGTCTGTTGACAGACCGGTAGATTTAAAGAATTGATAATCACCTTGGGGCTCATAATCTGTCAAAATGCTCAGATCTTTCATACAGGCAATTTGCATTATTTCCACACCAGCAACGACATACTGGACATCCGCATAAATCCGATGGACTTCAAAACTGTTCTCCTCTGGCGCTTTTGGGACATAGCTCATGACACGCACAAACAATTCACGGCCTTGAATTTCGATTTCGCCGTCCGGCAAATTCATGCAATCATGCTCGGCAATGAATCTTAAGATGGCTTCGGTTTTGGGCACTGCATAACGCTTTAGATGGTCAATGCTATCGGTGATCATGTTGTTCTTTCAGAGATTGCTTCGTCGCCCTTCGGGCTCCTCGCAATGACACACGGGGTAGAAATTGCGAGCTGCTGCGAGTGTCCGGTATGAGGACCTTCGTTGTCCTTCGGGCTCGCAATGACACTGCCATGGAAAGTTTTGCGATGGATGATAGAAGTCCCGTGTTTTTTGATGGCTAAACGATGGGCTTTCGTGGGATAACCCTTATGCTTGGCAAAACCATATTGTGGGAATATTTTATCATAAACTCCCAAAATACGGTCACGATAAACCTTGGCTATGATGGAAGCGCAGGCAATGGATAAGGATTTACCGTCCCCGCCGATAATGGTCTGGTACTGGTAAGGCAATTGGGTCCTAAAAATATTGCCGTCGACCAAAAACTTGACCCCTGGAAGGAAGGTTTCATGCAACACCTCTTGCTGAGGCATGGAGTGGATCAATTCATTAACAGCCATTTCCATGGCCATATGAGAAGCATTGAGGATATTGACGATATCAATGGTTTTCTCGCTCATGATGCCGATCCCCACGTAAGCTTTTTCGAATATTTCATGAAAGGCGGCTTCCCTGGCCTTTGCCGTCATTTTTTTGGAATCATTGATGTGATTTTTAAAATCGATTTGCCGTAAACATACAGCCGCCGCCACCACCGGCCCAGCCAGGGGCCCGCGGCCTGCTTCATCCACCCCTAATATAAAACGCAAGCCTTTATTCCGGGCTTGCGTTTCAAATGTAAGCATATCTATTTGCGGCAACATTTATGCTGCTGGGGCGGTTTGGTCAACTTGAACGCGGGCTTTTTTGCCTAAACGGTCACGCAGATAATACAACTTCGCGCGTTTGATGACGCCTTTGGAAACAACTTCAATTTTATCAATCACCGGAGAATTAACCGGAAAAGTCCTCTCCACACCTTCACCGAATGAAATTTTACGTATTGTAAAAGCCGCCCCCAGACCGACACCGGTCTTTTTGATCACAGTTCCCTCAAAAGGATGGATACGGACTTTATCGGCTTCCTTGACCTTGATCTTCATTTTAACGGTGTCGCCAACGTCAAAAACAGGGATATCTTTGCGTATATTCTGTACACTGACTGAAGCCATTTTTTCAAGACTCGTTGTTACCATTTCAAACTCTCCTTTTAGGTCTTTTCCATCAAATCCGGCCGCACTGTTTTAGTTTTGGCCAAAGCTTTTGATTTTCGCCATATTTCTATTGCGTTATGATTGCCAGATAATAACACATCAGGCACCCTTTTACCACGAAAATTTGCCGGCCGGGTGTACTGCGGCCCCTCTAGCAAATTGTCTTCAAAAGACTCATGAAGCAGGGACTCTTCCTTGCCCAAAACACCCGGGACCAGGCGTGTCACGGCATCCACTAGGACCATGGCCGGTATCTCTCCGCCGGTCAGGACATAATCCCCTACTGAGATCTCTTCATCCACCAAACACTCCCGCACCCGCTCGTCAATGCCTTCGTAATGGCCACAGATAATAATCAAATTTTTGACCTTGGTCAAGCGTTTTGCATGATTTTGTGAAAATGGCTTGCCTGACGGTGAAGTGTAGATCACTTTTACTTTGCGTTTGGCCTTAATGGCTTTAACCGCATCGAACAATGGTTGGGCCATCAAAACCATGCCAGGTCCTCCGCCGAATGGACGATCATCGACCTTACGGTGCTTCTTATCATCGGTATAATCACGAAGATCGTGCACATGGATCGCGACCTTCTTTTTTTCCTGAGCGCGCTTTATTATGGACTCATTTAATATGGGACCGAACATGTCAGGAAAAATAGTGATGATGTCGAAACGTAACATAAATTTTCCTTCACCCCCTCCTAACCTCCCCCATCAAGGGGGAGGAAAATTTTATTACAAAGTAGCAAGTAATTCGGAATTATAATTTGTTAAAAATTGTTTCTGAAAATTCGCATAAGTGTCTGTTTCAATAGCCTTACGAATCTCTTCCATTAGTCTAATATAAAAATGCAAATTATGATAGCTCATCAAACGCACACCGGTGATCTCATTCATGTTGAGCAAATGACGGATATAACAGCGGGTATAATTCCGGCAAACCTCACAATCACAATTTTCATCTAAAGGCCGCAGGTCCTTGGTAAATTCGCTATTTCGAATATTGAGCTTACCCGAATTTGTAAATGCGCTCCCGTGCCTGCCATAACGGGTTGGTATGGAGCAATCAAACATGTCTATACCCAGTCCCACTGCCCGTACAATTTGGTCGGGAAGCCCTATACCCATAAAATAACGCGGACGATCAACCGGTAAAAACGGGATCACCCAATTTAAGGCTTGGAACATTTCCTGAACAGATTCTCCCACACTTACTCCGCCAATAGCATAGGCGTCCATATCTATTTGTACCAGTTCTTCCACAGACTGACGGCGCAGGTCCTCATAACTTGAACCCTGGATAATGGCAAATAAACGCTGGCCCCTTTGGTGCATGCCGGTTTTATGAAAATGCTCATGGCTGCGCTTGGCCCATTGGGTGGTACGCTTCAGGCCTTGCAGGGCTTTTTTACGGTCACATGGGTGCGGGGAACATTCATCCAAGGGCATGACCATGTCAGAGCCCAACACGTCCTGGATTTCCATTGCTTTTTCAGGCGTAAAGAAATGCAT
>Ga0182030_10021120_pt1 | contig 12217 bp, 12 predicted proteins | sample 812S3MmetaG_FD_121299 | JGI IMG/M metagenome (GOLD analysis project Ga0182030, IMG submission 121299) | Permafrost microbial communities from Stordalen Mire, Sweden - 812S3M metaG (Illumina Assembly) | ecosystem: Environmental > Terrestrial > Soil > Wetlands > Permafrost | place: Sweden...
AAAACCGCAGAGTGTGTGAGAGTGCCCGCGGCCGCCGGCGCGACCACGATGACGAAATTCTTAACCCACTGAGTGGGTCGCATCGCTGAGAGCAGCGCGCGCGGCACGTTTCTGGTTGACGTGTGAGTCGTCGTCATAACTGCGGTTGTTTAAGGAAGCACTCCACCATCGGGAAACTGTGGCTCGCATAGAACATCTCCGAGGTCTCGACGACGAGGCCCTCGTAGCCCTCGATTGCCTTCACGAACTCAAGCCCCGAGGGGCCGGCAACAGCGAGGGCGGTGGCCAGTGCGTCAGCCAACCAGAGCTCGGGGCCCGTCACCGTCGCGGACGCGGTCGAGCTGGCAACTCCCGTAAAGGGATTAATGAGGTGGTCACCGCGCTCGTATGTTCCTGACGTTGCGACGGCTCCCGGTGACTCGACGACGCACGCGAGTCGAGTGGGGTCGGCGGGGCTCACAATGCCCAGTCGAAATGGCTGTCCGCGCGTGGGCCCGCCGAAGCTAGCGATGTCGCCCGCCGCGTTGACGAGGGCGCCGCTCAAGCCTTGATGTCGCAGAGAGTCGAGCGCGCGCTGGCCAGCCCAACCTTTCACGAGTCCGGTGGGATCAATTCCGCCCGGCATCGACCACGGATCGAACCAACCTCGTGACAGGAGTCGCGCGGCGCGACAATCTTCTAAGACGTCAAGGATCACTGCAGGAACTTCGCGCATCGTGAGCTCGCCGCGGCGAAGTCGTGACAGCGGGCTCTGCGGCTTCCATGTACTAAACACCTCGTCAGCCTCGTGCAACACTTTCGCGGCCGCGTCGATACTTCGCACGAGCTCGCGCTCGTCAAGTTGGCTCTCACCATAGAGATCGACGGTGACCACGGTTCCCATGACGTCGATCTCACGATGAAGCTCAAGTCGCGTAGCGCTTGATCGCGCCACCGTACTCACAGTCCTACCTTCGATAACGCAGACTGCAACGACTGTCGAAAGCCAGCGGAAGTGTAACTAGCCCCCGAGACGCCCTGGATGTTGGCGCTTTGAACGGACAGGGCCTGCTGTTCGAGTTGGGGAATGGCCATTTGGTCGATCGATACAGATCGATAGTTTCCACCATCGTTGATTGAACCAATTTTCACCTGCGAGATCTTTGAGCCCGACACCGTCACCTTTACCGAGAGCACTCCGTAGATGTAGTTCACCGACGCACCGGTCGCGCTGCGCGACGCGGTCGGAGCAGTGGTGGTGGTCGTTGTAGCGGGCGGACGGGTAGTTGTCGTCGGAGGTGTCGTCGTGGGCGGGGCCTGCGTCGTTGTCGACCCGCTCGCGGGCGTGGTGGTGGTGGTCGAGCTCTTCGGCGGAGGAGCTGCCGTTGTCGTGGTCGCAGCGGGTGAAGCTATCGTCGACGAGCTGGTCGATGGGCTCGGTGTCGCTACAAATGTCGGCAGCGTCGGTGACAAGGTCCGATAGCCCAAGAGGCCGGCGAGGCCGATCACCGTGCCCGTGAGTACGAGGGCGGATCTCTTCATCGCGAACTCCTTACCAGCTCGGTTTCGTGGCGGCGCATGAGCATCACTAGAACGAGAACGTCTCAAAGTGAAGGCGCTCGGCGCGCGCTCCGAGGCGCCGTGCCGTGGCGACCACGGCGTCCGTGAAGTCACGAGGGCCACAGATGTAGACGTCGGCGTCGTGCAGATTTCCTACGAGGTTGCGCATCGTTCGTTCGTCAAGTCGCACTTCATCGCGCGACCCAAATAACTCGTAGTAGTGGCCATCGCGACGGGCGACCAGGTCCGCGAGCTCACCGCCGTGAACCACGTGCGCGGAGCTTCGCGCTCGAACAACCACGGTTACCGGAGTCGAGGTTGGAAGATCTTCGAGCAACGCTCGAAGGGGAGTCACACCTACGCCGGCGCCGATCAGCACCACTCGCCCCGCCTTCATCCGGTGGCGAGTGAACGTGCCGTAGGGACCCTCGACGATGACACGAGTCCCCGGCTTCAGGCGAGCAACCGCGCGGCTCTGGTCGCCCAGTCCCTTGATGGTCACACGCAGATACGGTGGGCGCGGGAGCGCCGAGAGAGAGTAAGGGTGCGCGTGCCACCAGAGCCCAGGAGCGAGAAAGCGCCATTGGAAGAACTGACCGCCCGAGACGGCGAGGCGAGAGAGCAGTCGGCCAGAGACAATGACGGAGTAGACATCGGGCGCCTCCTGCACCACTGAGTCAACCCGCAACCGGTGGCGAAGGTTCCGCCAGATGGGGATGGCGAGGCGAAAGCTCACGATCGAAGCAACAACGCTCAGCCAGATGGCGGTCCAGAGCCACCGAGCGACTGGCGACGTGATGAACATGACACCGATGTGAATCTGGTGAAAGAAGGCAAGGCCGAGGGCCAGGTAGACACAGAGGTGCACGATCCACCAGGTCTCGTATTTGAGACGTTGGCGCGCGATCTTGGCCGAGGTGACCCCCGCCGTGACCAGAAGGAGAAAAGCCGCAATTGCTTGGAGAATGTCCGGGTAGTGCACGACGAACGTCCAAAACTGCGTCAGCCAGCCAACGCTCGACGCCTGCGCGTAACCCCAGGTCACGAGGACAATGTGGGCCGCGATGAGCACGATGGGCCAGCCGCCGATTCGTCGATGCCATCGCACCAAACGGTCCTGGCCAACACTTCGCTCGAGCCACGGAATGCGTGACATCAACACGACCATCACCAACATGAGATACGTGCCGACTAAAGCACTGAGTCGACCGGCCAGCGTTTCCCAACCTCCTGGCGCACGAAGAGCCCCGAGCGACTCGCCCCAGAACGCCAGGGCGACCGCGAGACCGAAGCCAATCCCCGCGATGACCGCTAGCGCATCGGTGACCCGAGGGGCTGGGGCCGGACCGGGCCGGCGACGCACGCGGCGTCCGGGCGGTCCAGAAACGCGAGCGGGGCTGGACGTGGTCACGATGAACCCTTAGCGCTCGACACTCGCGCCGACATTGTAATGAAGTCTCGCGCCCACCAGGACTCGAAGTAGCGCGCCGGTGTCCCGGTCATGGAATTTATGAGCTCCGTACCGTTGGCCAACGCCGCCAGACCGTTCGACGTCGACGGCGAGTAGTAGGAGTAGTTGACCCAGTCGACGTTGATATCGAGTTCCATGGCGCGCACCGCGCCGGCGCGCACGAGAAGGTTCGCCAGGTCGGTGATGTTGAGGCCCGGACCACCTACGTAGACGAGCGCACCGTTGGCGGTGACGCCGAGTCCGGAGCGCGATACGTACACAGCATTGCCCACAGTCGCGCCCCACTTGGACGTGTCGTTCCCCTGCAATCCGGCAACCGGCTTTGAGTTATTGACCAGCAGATCCAGGTTCTGTCGCACGGAGACAATGTTTGAATTCACCCGGTCCTGCGGTCCCCACGCGATGACGTTGGACGTTCCGTTTCGATACACGACAAAGGACGCCGCGCCCACGCGAAGTGGATCGACCATCTTGTGATCGGTGTAGTAGCCACCATTTGCGTCATTCATGAGAAAGCCCGCATTGAAAGCCGCAACGAGATGGCGTGCGGCGCTCGGTTGCACGGGCGCGGTGTCGGGCCATGGTCCCCCGCCGGGTATCCAACTTCCTGAATACAGTGTCGCGCTCAGGAGTTTCGTGTCCATCCACGCGACGCCCGCGACGTAACTGGTGTGCACCGCATCAGGTCGCAGCGTTGTCACGTAGATTGCCGGCACTCCGTCCACCCGTCGACCTACGGCCGACCACTCGCCCTCGCCGGGCAGCGCCGGCGACGCAAAGGGCCGAAGAGGAGCGGGCGTTGCGAGGTGGGAAACAGTGGTTCCCACGACAGCCCCTTGAGAGGACGGGACGCGTATCTCCCCGGGCGGTACCGCGCCGCCAACAGGGGGCGGGTGGTGGCTGTACCACTCGTTCTCGGCCCAATTCACGATGCTCGCTCCCCCGTGGGCGCGCCCCCATTCGGCGAAGCGAGAGCTCATCGAACTCCCGAGCGCCGGATTGAGCAACGCTCCGCCCAACGAAAAGGCCAACCACGTCAATGTGACGAGCAAAGCCAGCGCCACGACCGTCAGAGTTCGACGACGCCAATAGAGTCGCCGCCGCCGCGCGCTCAACGTTGGTCGCCGTGTCGACGAGGGTAACGCGTGGGATGGCTCGCGGCGGCGAGTGGTCGACGATGGCATGCGCCTTATGCTCCGTGGGTCCAGAGACCAACATGTGAGACCGTGAGGAGCGCGAGCGCGAGTCCGGCGAGGAGACTCAGCGTGATCACTAGTCGTCTCACCCTCGAGCCCGAAACAAGCCCCCGAGTGCGCCGTGTCCAGTCCTTAGTGGAGAAGCGCACCACGTCGCCAATGTGACCGAGCACGTGCCCAGCCATGAGGATGAACCACGCAATGAAACTGGCCTGGTGAAGTTGGAGCAGAGAGCCCCGCCACGATGTCGGAGCGAACAGGAGAGCAACGCCCGACGCGAAGAGCGCCACCGTCAGCAACACCACGAATGGTCCTGTCACCCTCAGAGCGGTGGGGGGAGGACCCTTGTGGCGATATTCTGGCGAACCGAGATAGTACCGAGCGAAACGCCACGTGGTGCTGGAGATCTTCACGAGGACCGGAGGAATCAAAAGCATTCCCACGAAAACGTGCAGCGTGAGCAACGAGTGCACTCGAAGAACGGTGACGCCCTCAATGGCGAGTAGGACCAGGAGTATCAGCGCGGTTGAGCTGGTTAAACGCTCGTTCGCTTCTACGCCCCAGCGTACGAGACGGTCTCGCGTGAGATAAGGAGGATGCGCGGTCCGCACCGTTGAAGTCATCGGCGTCGTACGCGTTCGCCCCGCCGTGGATGGTGCGGGCGCGTGGCGGAAGGTCGATGAGACTGATTCGCGAGGTTCTCGATACGACACGCGGGACTCTGCGTGCTTACCGTGCTTCGATCTCGAGGGGGCCGGCACGCGGGGAAACGAAGAAGACTCTGATCCGGTGGATCGAGCCGGGGGCTGGTTTTCACGACCTTCATCCACACAGATAAGGCTAGAAACCGAATCTGACGGTCACCTTACGAGCGCGCCATATTTCACGTTTTCTTACGAAAGGTAGCGCCAACTGACTTCGAAGCGCGCGCCGCCCAAGGAGCTCTCCCCCACGACACAGTGGGCGTGAGTTGACTTGATGATGGCGTCGGCAATCGCGAGCCCAAGGCCCGTTCCGCCCGCGGAAGATTCCGTTCGGTGGAACCGATCGAAGATGATGTCGCGTTCCTCGATGGGAATGCCCGGCCCGCTGTCCTCTACCGTCAGCAGCAGTCGGTGTACTGCGACCTGCACTGTCACCCTGACGCCCCCCCCGGGGCCGGCGAACTTGCAGGCGTTATCAACGAGCACACCGACGAGTCGATCGACCGAGTCCGCGCTGGCACGCACGGTGGTGGTCTCTGTGGAACGGACAAACCCTAGTGACACGCCGTTGCGCGAGGCGAGACCTTCGAATCGGCCCACCGCCGCGGCCGCCACTTCGCCAAGATCGCACGTCCCGCTCACCTCAGGTGCGACACGAGTTTCATCCGATCGAGCGAGCCAGAGCAGGTCCTCGACGATGCGATGCAGGCGTCGACCTTCGTGACCGACACGGCGAAGCGCGGCTCGATAGCTCTCGGCGTCTCGTGGGCGCGATAGTGCGAGGTCAACTTCCGCCTCGATGACGCTGAGCGGGGTACGCAGTTCGTGCGAAGCGTCGGACGTGAACTCCGCTTGTCGTCGACGAGCTCGAGCCACGGGCGTCAACGCACGCATACCGACAACGAAGGCGGCAACGAACATCAGCACGAGCAGGACGCCCCCAGCGGCAATTTCGACGTCAATGAGCGAAGAACTCACGCGCGTCACATCGGCGACGCTCTCGCCCGCGACGAGCCACTCATTTTCGAATCGGATCGCGCTCAATCGAAACAGCAATCGACCAACAGTCTGCGTCCGCGTTCCGGCCGACCACGTTATCGCGGGCAAGCGCGGCGAACCGCTCACGTAGGCGTGGACTACACCCTTTTCATTCACGCGCCAGACGTAGATCGGTACGTCGTCGCGATCGTCGCCATTGGAAAGGCCGTCAAGACCATCGGCGCCTTGGCCCCCATCTTTTGCGACTCTCTCAACCACGCTTAACTGCTGTTGGAGACGGGTATTCACCTGCCGATTGAGTCGTCCGAGTAGCAGAGTATTAGCGAGGGCCGCGACGAGAACGAAGGCCACCATGCCAATGACCGTCGCCACCGCCGCGACACCGGCCGCATGGCGACGCTCGATCGAGGCCGTTTTCAACGTTCCGCCAACCGGTACCCGAGACCTCGAACCGTTTGGATCTCTGCGGTACTGGAGCTGAGTTTCGAACGCAGTCGTGCAATATGAGCCTCAATAGTGTTCGACGCGGCAGTGCGATAGGTCTGTTGCCAGGCGTGATGGGCGATCGCCTCGCGCGACACCACCAACGGGCTCCGTCTCATAAGAAGCTCCAAGATGGCGCCTTCGGTCGCCGTCAGCTTGACCATTTCGTCCTTCACCGCGCAAAGTTGCGTCCTCGGGTCGAACGCCAAGTCGCCACAGCGCAGTTCGTTGCCCAGCCGCAACGCCGGCCGACGCTGAAGAGCATTGAGACGCGCTAGTAGTTCGCCAAAGTCGAAGGGTTTGATGAGATAGTCATCGGCTCCCGCGTTGAGACCCTGCACTCGGTCGCTTGACGTATCTCGAGCGGTGAGCAGGAGGATCGGCGTCCGCACGCCAGCCCCTCGCACTTGTTCAATAACCTCCACTCCAGAACGCCGCGGCATTCGCCAATCGAGAATCGCCACCTCATAATCTCGCGACCTCAGCGCGGACTCTGCCGCAACGCCATCGATTGCGTAGTCGACCGTGTACCCCGCTTCTTGCAGTCCGCGAGTGAGGACGTCGCGAAGCGCGCGGTCATCTTCGGCGACGAGAATCCTCATGGTCCTCCACGGTACGCCACACGGGAAGCATTATCGTGCGCCACGTTCCCCAACGCGTCTCAGGTCTCTAGCCTGGTACAGGTGCATTCGCAGGACTTATCCGCCTCCTCCGTCCCTCGCCTTAGTACGTCGTGCCTCAAATGAGTGAGAAGAACGACGGGGCCGCTGGATCAGCTACGACGGCCTGGCACCGAAGAAGCCCCGGACCCGATCCTTTCGAATCAGCTGGTGGAGTTCGTCGTCAGGATCATCCTCGGACTTGAGCCACTGATTAAGGTTCGAAAAGATCACCGGCAAGAATGCGCCCGCCGAGATAAACCAGATCAAGCCCATCGTAAGCAGTTGGTCGAGCCACGCCGATGGCCAACGACCCGCACTGTAATGGAAGGCCGGGTACCACGATCCCTGACCCATCGCCATTAAGTACGCAATCACCCACAGCGTCCACATCGCCACCGCCGAGACGCCGATGCGATAGGGACGATTGGCACTTGGCTCGAACGGCGGGGCCACGACGAGTTCCACCCACAGAAGTGCCCCAACGATCACCAGGCAGAGTGACTCGACAATCGTGAGCCAGGAGTTGTGAACGAGTGTGTCCACCACCGGAGAGAGGCGCCACAGTATGACGTCCGCCACAAAAAGCAGCACGAAGATGACGGCGCGTCGATGACCCTTGTGCGCCTTCATGGAGCGGGCCACTACGTCAAAACGACGAAGACGCGTTGGCCCCACCAGCTTGCCGTCACTGTCAACCTGAAACGGTTCGTCCGACGTTAAAGCGAGCCATCGCCACGGACCGCCGACCACAAGCAGGAAGGGAATAACCAGACAAAAAAGGGAAAACTGCAGCGCTTGGACGAACTCGTAATTACCGGCCCACGACAGCACTGGCGGTACCAGCGCGACAACCCAAAGAATGAGGCCCGACAGAGCAAATAAGTTCCGGCGAGCAGTGTGCGGGTTCGTGATCCCGGGCGTCACTTCGGATGGTGGCTCTGGAAATATCCCCATATCAAGACACCGAACAACGTCCCGAGCAGGATCACTAATGTCTCGACCTGAGGGCCAATGTAGTTATCGATACCGAACATTATGAGCACCTCACAGTCGCCGAATTTTCACTTCGAATATTAAAACTCTTCGCACTCGATCTCATAGCAGGTAGAACATCGCGAACATTAACGTGCACGCCAGCGCCACGAATCCGAGAAAATACGTCATCGACGCCACGTTGGCGCGAAACGCCTGAGCAGTCGCAAGCATCGATGTCTCCGGGCTTTCGTTGTTCAGCTGTTTACGCATGAGCATCGAGCGAGCCACGGTTGTTTCCAACCAGTAGGCCACGATAGCGAGCGTGATGATATTGATGACCGAGTAGCCAATGAATGTCGAGGCGTATCCACTCGAACCTGGGTAGAACCCGAGCTTCTGATACTCCCAGATCTGTAGAAACAGCGCCAGCACCGACGCCGCGACGCCGACCCAGATGGCGACGCGCCAGTCTCCCACGCTTCCCTTGCGCAGACGCGACTGTCCAAATATCGCCATCACCACGGCCAAAATGGTCAAGGCCCAGATGGTCCACCCGTAGTCAGAAGGCGCGGTCACATGATCCGGGCGCCATAACAGGCCGTTGTTGGACGACCGCAGGTAGAAGTAACTAAAGGCGAGCGCCGCGATGAGAAACGTATAGATGCCGATGAAGAGCCGACCGCCCGTCCAGATTGCGCCAATATGTGCTCGCAACTCGTACTCGCGCTCTTCAGGAGTGTCGCTCATCCCGTGGTCATTTTTGATCATGTCAGTCATCGTGATCCCCTACTGATCCGACTCGTCAAGCGACGCGCCACTACTGCTGTGCACCGGTATCGGTGCCTGCTCTTCCGTACCGAAGTCCGCCACTACGGGCGCGTCCACTTCGCTGTAGTGGTACGGGTCGCTCATGATGACCGGAATCCGCTCGAAGTTGTACGGAGGAATCGGAGTAGCGGTCTGCCACTCCAGTCCCAGCGAGTCCCACGGATTGTCGGGCGACTTTTGTGGGCTGATGAACTGCGACCACACAATGTTCGCCACGAAGATCAAAAACGAGGCACCGAGCAGGAAAGCGGACACCGAAGAGAAGTCGTTCAGCGTTTGGAGATTCTTCGCGTACGTAAAGACGCGGCGCGGCTGGCCCAACAATCCAATGAAGAACATCGGGAAAAACGTCAGGTTGAAGAAGACGAACATGGTCCAAAAATGGTAGACACCTAGCTTCTTATTCATCTGTTTCCCGGTCATTTTCGGTAACCAGAAGTAGAGTCCCGCGAAGAACGCGAAGATCAGACCGCCCATGATCGTGTAATGGAAGTGCGAGAGGACGAAGAACCCTCCGTGCACCGTGACGTCGACGGGTGTGTCCGATAGAAAGACACCCGAAACGCCGCCGATGAGGAAGTTAAAGTAGACCGCCATACAGAACATCATGGGTACTTCGAATCTAATTCTCGCTCTATACAACGTACCCATCCCCACAAGAAATATGAATCCCGTGGGAATCGAGATCAACTCGGTGGTGAGCATGAACAGGGGGCGCATGTCGGGGTCAATGCCACTGTCAAACAGGTGGTGCTGCCAGACGAAGAATGACAGGAGCGCTACACCGATCATCCCGGCCGCGGCCACCCGATACGCAAAGAGCGGTTTTCTCGTAAACACGGGGATGATCTCACCCACGATGCCAAAGCCCGGCAGAGCCATGATGTACACCTCGGGGTGACCGAAGAACCAGAAGAGGTTCTCCCACAGATACGAACTTCCGCCATGTTCGGTCACGTAGAACGAAGTTTGGACGGTCTTGTCCAGTATTCCAAAGAGGCCCGCGGCGAAGAGAACGGGTGACGCGAGGGTCAAGAGCGCTGCGGTGGCGGCAATAGACCACACAAAGACGGGCACTCGACTCCAAGTCATGCCCGGCGCGCGATAGTTAATGATCGTCACGCCGAGATTGAACCCGGCCAAAATCATACCGATGCCGATCAACGCGAAGCCGAAGAGGTAGGAAATCATCCCCGGGCCCGCCTGCGTCTGCAGTGGCGCATAACCCGTCCACCCGGTCGGGAATCCTCCGTAAGGCAGCGCGGAAAAGATGACGAAGTACCCGGCGGCGAACGTCCAGAGGCTGAACGCCTCAATCCGCGGGTAGGCCATTCTCCGCGCGCCGATCATGAGGGGCACGAAGTAGTTTCCGAGAGGCCCCACCACCACCGACGACGCCATCATCATCATGATGGTGCCGTGCTCGCTCACGATCTTGATATACGTATCGGCGCTAAAAACGTGAGTTGTGGGGTTGAGCAGCTCCGTTCGTATGGCCATCGCCAGAAGACCGCCGGTAAAGAAGAACGTGAAGACCGCGAACACATACTGGATGCCGACCACTTTGTGGTCCAGATTGAAGCGGAAGTAGCGAGTCCAACCCGTGTAATACGTCTCGTTGCTCGGCTCACGCCCGATGATCTTGGCCAACGGGTAGTTGAGTGCACCAATGCCGCCCAACCACCCAATTACCATGAACATCAGCGCGAGCAGATTCGCAACTGAGTTCTGACCGCTGTTCGCGATGTACGGGTAGCCGCTCGCAATGTAGTTACCAAGCCAGTGTCCGAGGATGTAGCCCAGGAAACCGCAAATGACCGCGGTTCCCATGTGCTGGCTAAGCAATCCATTTACCCAATGCTTGGGCGGCACGTAGGTTTGGCGGGACTCGTCAACCTCCGCCGGCTCGGCCAACCCTTCCGCGCTCACGCTCATCGCGCATTCTCCCTTACTCGCGTTGCTTTTCGATCATTCTTTTGGCTGACCATCATCACGAAGACTGCTTTGCGCCGTAGCTCTCGACCGGACTGTACGGCGTTACGGTACCGTCCGGGTAGAAACCCCCGGATGCTCCGTTGGCGTCGGGTACGTACGTCCAGGCGAAGGGCGGCAGGTACTTAGTGTTCTGTGCGTTGGCCGCTTCGGTTTTTGTGGCCCACGCCTCAAACGCCGCTTGAGAAACAACGTTTCCGGAGTTGAACATGGCCCCGTGCCAAATACCGCAGAGTTCACTGCATCGCACCTCAAACGATCCGAGTTGCTGGGTCTTTGTAAAGGCCACGTTGTTCTCCATCGGGTTGGCGTCCGCTTTTACTTCCAGCTGATATGCCCAAAAGCTGTGAATCACGTCAAGAGAGGTGACATTGAAGGCAATATTTGTGTCGTTTGGCAGTATCAAATACGACGACTCAAATCCCCCGAAGGTGGGATAACGGTAGGTGAACTTCCATTGCTGGGCTATCACCTGCACGGGCAGCACCTGGTTCTTATTTGGCGCCCAGGTCCCTCCGCCGTTAATCGCCGCAGTCTCGGCCTGGGTGGCGCCCGATGGTTGCCAAATGGGATTTGGCCCCTCGCCGGCGCCCGAACCTTGACCCGCAATCAGCGAGATCGTGCCAAATACGGCGAGGAAGAGCACCACGACCGACGTGACGACGATCCACGAAACTTCCGCTCTCTTATTGCCCGCCGCGGCGACTCCGCCGACGGACTCGGGATGGCCTTTGCGCTTAGAACTCCAGTTAAAGACTGCGTAGCCAAGCCATTCCCACACTCCGATGATGACGGGCAGTCCAATGACGGCGAGGATGTTGAAGTCGAATTGGTCCGCAGTGGCGGTCGTGGTCATCCTGCCGGGGGGAACGTGAGGGCCCACGAGGAACCAGAACAAGAGATCGCCCACAATCGACAAGACAATCCAGATGTAGACAATCCGTCGAAAGTGATTTGGCTGGTTGTCTGAAGAGTTCTCTGGAGCCATGACTATTGCACCACTTCCAGTTCGCCACCCATGTAGTTCTGCGTTGACATCGGCCCCCCATTGCCAAACAAGTAACCCAATCCGCAGGGTACGAAGCACTGCCAGTTATAGCTGCCCGGTCCTGGGGTCTTGAAAGTGAACGTCTCAACGTTATGGGGCGAATTGAAGTGGCACGGTGCGACGGCGCACGGTGTGCCAGAGACTCCGACCAGCGGAACACTCAGATTGAGCGCGGGGATCGCGAACGTGTGGCCCACTCCAGTACCGGTGTAGGAGTCATAGACCTTGAAAGTCTTTCCGTTGAGAGTGGCATCCTTGCCAATGGTCCCTTGAACCTGACCCCACTCTTGGTTACGAAGCGGGCTGCCACTGTCGTATTG
>Ga0182030_10021121_pt1 | contig 12216 bp, 14 predicted proteins | sample 812S3MmetaG_FD_121299 | JGI IMG/M metagenome (GOLD analysis project Ga0182030, IMG submission 121299) | Permafrost microbial communities from Stordalen Mire, Sweden - 812S3M metaG (Illumina Assembly) | ecosystem: Environmental > Terrestrial > Soil > Wetlands > Permafrost | place: Sweden...
GCAGATGTGCCTCTCGCCGCAGTGCGGCTTCTCGAGCACCGTCCACGGCAACGATGTGGCGGTAAGCATGCAGGCCAAAAAGCTCAAGCTCGTCATCGACACCGCGCGGGCGGTGTGGGGCTACACCTAGCTTTTTGAGCTAGAAGCCCGGAATTCCAACAGCACGCAGCACACGTTGAAATTCGCCTCGCTGCGCCTCGAGCAGTTCGCGCGACGCGTGCGTTCCGTCTGGCACGTGCCTGACGCCGAGATCCGCGGCCAATGCGTCAGAGTCGATCATCGAGACATTGCGGGCGCGCGTCAGATCATAGAGCATCAGGTTGGCTTCGGCGGCGATGACGGGCGGACTCTCGCTGAATGACGGGCCGAGCCACGCATAGTTTGAGATCCGATTGACCGCGCTGGAGGCGATGAGATTCTGCACCAGCAGCACAGCGCCAGTTCGCGCTTCCACCTCCGCGGCGAGCGCTGCGAGGTCCCGGGCAATGTCCGACACCGTGCGGCGCACGGGCTCGAAGTCACGTTTCAACCACTCCAGTAGCCTCGGACCGATGTAGTCCCCAAAGCGAAAGCTGTGGATGGCGATCATCCACCCGGTGCGTCGATGCCGGAAATGCGGCGCCAGGTCGCTTCCCAACGAAAGGGCAATCGCATCCGGGGGCTTAAGCTGGACGGTTCCGCGCCGCGTAAGCACATCGTTGCGCTCGAGAATCGGGCAGGTCCCGACGGCCTCGCCCAGCAGGTGCATCCCGAACAGCAGGTCCTGCATGTGCGGCCACCGTCCGCCGACGTACCCTTTGGATGCGTCTGCTTCGAACGCGGGAAATGCGTCCGGCGGCAACTGCTGCAGGCGCTCCCCGAGCCAGCCCTGTACCGCATCGGCAATGGCCACAGCCTCCGCCGGGGTGCGACGGATGTGCTGCAGCAGCACCGCCGAGGAGTGTACGCAGCGCTCATCGGCAATCGAGATGACCTGCGCCGGGCCGGGTGCGCAGGCAAACCAGGACAGGAATGCCATATTGTCGCCACGGAAGATGCCGGTTTGTTCGCAGGTCCCGAGCGACAGTACGGTGCCAAAACGGTCGCTGCCTTCGCCTTGCCAGAATCCCCGCGCCCGCTCGTGCCAGCCGGCGAGCAATCCGCCACGTCCCTCGCCGTTCTCGAAGCCCCGGCGGCCGGCCAGCACCAGTGCCACCAGCTCGAGGGGCTCCTCGCTCGAGTCGATGGATCCTACGATCGAGCCGGCGTCCCAGTCGGTGCTGCCAACCAGATCCTGGTAACCGCCGCGTGAAAGATCGGCGTGGCATTCGACCGTGCCCGCAGTCGGCGATGCGAGCACGACCTGCAGGTCGTGCTGGTCTTCCGCCAGCGGCACGATCGCATGCCGCTCTCTCGAACCCGACAGGCGCAGGTGGCAGTACGCCAGCGGCTCACGTGCCTGGACACGATCTCCCGATCGACGCAGCCACTGCAATCCCGAGCGCAGCAAACCGAAGGGTCGCGCGCTCAGCGACGGCATGCGCAGTGGGTACATACTCATGGGCCAGTCGCGTCGAAGCAGCCGCGTTGCTCGAGGATGCGAACGACTTCTTCAGCCACCAGCCGCAGACCTTCGGCTTTGAGATGCACCATATCGACCTTCAACCGCTCGGCGCCGGCGCAGGCCATGAGGCGATCGACATCGACGATCGAGAAGTCCTGGCGCATCGACAGCTCCATCAGTCCGAGATTGAAGCGCCGCACGCGCAGGCCGATTGCGTCCTCGGCGCCGAGCCAGCAGTGCGTGCACTCACCCGGGACCACCGGTGAGAGGTTGTACACCAGCACGGACGCGCCCAACCGCTCCCGCACCGCCTCGATCAACTGCTCCAGCCGCACCAGCGTGGCTTCCATCGGCGCCGGTCCGGCGTTGTCGCATTCACTGGCGAGCCACGCACGTGACTGCGGGTCCCATTGATCGACGGCGTCGGGCAAGAACAGCCACCCATCGCGCCGGTGGCGAGCCAGGGAAGTGAGCACCGCGGACTGCAGCGAGAACACCACGACATCGGCCGGCGCATCGAATAGCGCGCTGCGATGCTGGCGCGCGATCGGGTGAACGCCGGAGGGCAGGCGCCGCGACAGCTCCTGCGGCGGCGAGCACAACGTCTCCCCGGGCAGTGGAATCAGATCGATCCGTGGGCAGGTTTCGTGACGGACCTTGGCAATCACGCCCTCATGCCGTGCGCGCAACACCTCGTTGATTCCATTCCACTCCAGTACGCCACCGACCCGCGACCACAGCAACGAATCGCGCACGTCGGTATTGCCGCGTGCGAAGATGCGAATGATGCGCGCCACTTAAGCTCACTCCGCCGGACGCGGCGGCGCTTGCTGCTGCAGGGGCTGGCGCAGCAGTGCGTCCGCCGCCTCGAGGGTCATCACGCGTTCGACCGATGCGAGAGTTCGATCGCCGGCAAGGCTGCGCCAGAATTGCAACATGATCTGCGTCTCGCGCGGATGATTCCTTGCGAACACCTGCTGCCAGCTGTCCTCGCCGGCCAGTGGGTCGCGCCAGCCCTCGCGGTGCGTGATGTGAATGGAAATCGCGCCCTCCACGACCACCAGCCTGGCGCCGTGACGACAGAGGCGAAGCGCCAGTTCGCGGTGCTCATTGAGGGAGAGGTCTTCATTGAAGCCGCCGGCAGCCACGAACGCCGCACGGGGCACGGAGAAGTTGTGCCCGGCCGCTGCCATCCACTGCGCAAGCGGCGCGCTGCGCGCGCGCAACGCGCTCAGCTCCAGATCATACAACCGGCGCGGCGCGGCGCCCGGATAGATCGCCACTTCGGAGCGCTCCACCCAGCGATCGAAGGGCATCTCCGCGATCATCCGCACGGTCACCAGGCGCGCTGAGAGGTCCCCGAGGCCGCGTACCAGCGATTCCTTTCCCGGCCACGGTTCGCCAGTGCTCGGATCGCGAAAGAATCGCGTTCCCCGCAGGTGGCGTTGCTCCCCACGGCCCAGCTCGTCGGCGCCAAGTTCGCTGTGGAGGGCGGCCGTCTCGGGCGAGAGCAGCGTATCACCGTCGAGAAACAGCAGCCGCTGGCCGCGGGCCAGAGCAGCGCCTGCATTGCGCGCGGCCGAGCGGCCGCGGCTGCGCTCGTGCCGAACGATTCGCGGCAGCGGTAAGTCAGTGGGCATCTCAGCCGCTCCCACTGCCGGTGCGGAGCCGTCGTCGACGATGATCAACTCGGCATCCTGCTGCCAGCGCACGATTTGCCGTGCAAGCGAGGCCAGGCACAATCGCAATCGCGGCTGCTCGTCCTTGGTGATGATGATGAGGCTGATACGCATGGGCCGGCCAGCTCAACCCGAGAGCGGGTCCACCATTATCGAGACCGAAGTCGTGCGCAGGGCACGCACGGCAGCAGCCTGCATTGCTTCGTCCGGTGTTGTGGTGGCGAGACCGAACGACGCGCTGCCATCGATCACGTCCCCAGGTGAGACCAGCAGCGTTCGCAGATAAGCGCGTTCGGTGGCGATCAGCCGATAGATGATCACTGCGGGGCAATCTCGCGCGTTGGCCTCATCGAGATCAACGCGGACTTCCATCAGCGGTGTGCCCGGGCGCAACGAATCGCCCGCGCTCGCCATCACTCGACGCACGGTGCCAGGCCGTGAGATCTCACCACCCATACGCGGCAGTACCAGTGACAGGATCATAGCGGGTCCACAGGCTCGAGCTCATCGGGCAGGGCATCGGCGATCAGGGCCACGAGCTCCTCCACGGCAAGTTCGGCGCCCTGACCGGCACCACCAAAGCAATCGGTGCCCAGCGTGCCACCGCCTATCTCCGCCAGCGCCCGGTCCAGGTCGAGCACGAAGCAGCCGGTCCGATGCGAGAGGCGCGCGACTTCGAAGTTCGTGCGCCTGACCAATTCACGCAGCGACGGCGGTGCGCCCGTCTGCCGATGCTGCAGCGGCTCCGATAGATGGCGAAATGCCGTGGTCAGGGCCACCACGGTGCCGCGCTGCTGCAGATGCTCGATGATCGGCTCGAGAGCGGAGGCCGCATCCCGCGGGCAGAGCGGCGCCTGCACTGTGCCTGCGCGCACGGTCACTGCGGGCAGCAGTGTGAGAATCACCAGTCGCTGCGGCTGCTCGAGCAAATCGCGCGCGATCCGCACCTGCTCCGCAGCGGTGTCCGACGCCAGCCAATCCGGTCGCGGCATCCACGCTCGGCTCAACTGCACCTCCCGGCCAGGAAACACGAGCTGGAGTGCAAGTTCCGCATCGGCCAGAAGCCGAGCCTCTGCATCGCCCTGCAACAGCAGAATGGATAAGGTACCAGGCATGCTGCTGCGATCCGGTGATCAGGTCACATGGAAATCCACGAGCAGATCTTCGGCCGGCGCGCCAGCCTCCCCCGGTAACGGCTCGCCTGGCTCGTCACTGAGCCACGCGACCGTATCACCGGGCTTCATCCATTCGCCTTCACGGAAGAAGCAACGCCGGAGAACCGCCGGCTGCGATGCTGCAACCAGCACCAGTGCCTTGTCGGTCTCGAATTCCAGCAGCGCATCGCCGGCGCCAAGCTGTTGGCCTTCGGTCTTGCACCAGAGCAGCAGCCTCACTTCTATGGCTTCGCCCAGTTCCTTTGGAATTACAAATTTCCTGACCAATCTCCCTGCCCTCATATAAATTATTCGTGCGCTGCCGGTGCCAGCAACGCGTGCGCCGCACCCACGATAGCCGGCACGCCCGGAATCGTATAGGCCTCGAGCACCGGACTGGCCGCCACTGGAAGCCGTCGCGCGCCCAGTCGGGCAATCCTTAGCTCCGGAATGCGTTCGCGCAGACCGAAGGCGAGTTCGGCGCCCACGCCGCACACGACCTGACCTTCCTCGACCAGGAGCACGTGGCCCGTGTGCCGGGCCGAAGCGCACAGTGTGTCCCAATCGATGGGCCATAGGGAGCGCAGATCGATGACTTCCGCCTCGATGCCCGCTGCGGACAGCTGTGTGGCCGCGTCCAGCGCGATGACGCTCATATAGGAGTGGGCCACCAGCGTCAGGTGTCGACCCGTACGTCTAACGGCCGCGCTGCCGATCGGAATGAGTTCCTCCTTCTCGGGCACGAACCCGCCGAGCGGGAACAGTCGCTTGTGATCAATGAACACGACCGGTCCTTCCGCCCGCAATGCCGTCTTCAGCAATCCGTACGCGTCGCCCGCATTGGAGGGCGCCAGCACCGTGAGGCCCGGGACGTTCATGAGCCAGGCTTCAATCGATTGTGCGTGGGTGGGTCCCTGGCCTTTGGCGCCAGCCGTGGCCTTCACCACGATCGGTGCATTCAGCTGCCCGGCGCTCTTGAAGCGCAGCTTGGCGGCGTAATTGACCAGCGGATCAAGACCGAGCAGCAGAAAATCCAGATAGGTGATGAAGGCCATCGCCCGCAGCCCGGCGGCGGCGGCGCCCGCCGCGAACCCTATCGTCATGGCCTCGGCCACCGGCGTGTTGCGCACGCGCGCCGGTCCGAAACGCGCCAGGAGTCCACGCGTTTCCGCATACGAACCGCCGTGCTCGGCGATGTCCTGGCCGAGCAGGAACAGGCGCGGCTCGCGCGTCATTTCCTCGGCAATCGCCCGAGTCAGAGCCTCGCGAAAGAAGACTTTAGGCATCGAGCGCCGCTTGCCCGGGGTCGGGCCACGGCGCCTGCTCGGCATAGCGCTCGGCAGCGGCAATGTCCTCATCGACTTCCGAGCGCATCCGTGCCCAGAGCACATCATCCAGGATTCCGTATTCGCGCAGCCGGCGCTCGTACAGCGGCAACGGATCGCGCTCACGCAGACGGCTCAATTCATCCGCTGCGCGCTCCTCACGCGTCAGATTCGAATGGGTCGCCAGCCGTGCGGACTGCAATTCCAGGAAACAGGGTCCCTGTCCTTCACGGGTCCTGGCCACCGCCTGCGTTGTGAGCGCGGCAACCGCATCGACATCAGCGCCGTCGATGCAGACTGCCGGGATGCCGAACGGAGCAGCCAGATCCGTCAGGCGGGCAGCTGCCAGGCCTGTGTGCACCGGGGTCGAGACCGCGTAGCCGTTGTTAATGCAGATCAACACCAGGGGCAGGCGCCAGAGCGCCGCGATATTGAGAGTCTCGTGCAGCGCCCCCGCCCCGCAGGCTCCATCCCCGAACAGGCAGCAGGCCACAGCGCCCGTCGCGAGCTGCTGCTGCGCGAAGGCCACGCCGGCGGCGACCGAGAGGTTGCCCCCGACGACACCATGAGCACCAAAGAATCCGATCGACGGCATCGACACATGCGCGCGTCCCGCGCGGCCACGATTCGGGCCGCCGTCCTTGCCGATCAGCTCGGCCAGCAGCGGACCTAAGGCCATGCCGCGCGCCAGTGCCGTGGCGATGCTGCGGCCGCTGCACAGCAGCGGATCGGTAAGTTCAAGTGCTGAGCAGACTCCCACGGCAACGGCTTCTTCTCCCCGGGAGAGTAGCTGGAATCCAGGCTTGGGCTGGCGCAGCAGTGCCGCTTCAAAACTACGGAGCAGCAGCATCGACTTCAGTCGGCGCAGGCTTTGGACATAATCCACGGGGTCGATAGCACAACTCCACGGCACGGTTGTGACCTGTGCCATTCTAGTCGCTCGATCATGCCAGCAGATGAAGATACCCCGACCCCGATCGAGGCGCCGGCCGGCGAGCCTGGCGATGTGGCACTTGCGCGCTTCCTGACCTGCTGTCCGGCCGTCGCAACGGTCGCACTGTCGCTGCGTGCGGGCGCCGAGGTCGCGGTGAGCTTCACTGATCTCGAAAGGGAATGGCGCTGCTACGCCGACGCCGGCAACATCATGTGGGAGCCCGGGAAAGCCAAGGATCCGGATTTCGCACTGCGCCTCGCTCCGGGAGCGGTCAAGTCGATCTGCGTACGTACCGATGCCGATATCGGCGAACTCGGCATCATCTTCTTCGAACACGTCGTGTCGCGCGAACCGGACTACCGGATTCGCGTGCAGCTGCACAGTGGACTGATCAAGCTCACGCAACGCGGCTGGCTCACGCTCTTGGCTCGCGGAGGTCCCAAGGTCGCTGGCTGGTTGGCCCGGAAGGGATTCCACGGCTCCAGCGCAGTGGTCGCCGCGATAGCTCGCCTGAAGAGTGGCTGGTGATGCATACCGCAACCCCAGTGCACTGCCGCGCGTCTTGAGCGCTCGCCTGCTCATGATCTGCCTGGACGGCGCCGACGGCGCGATGCTCGATCAATACAGCGCCGATGGCTCCTTGCCCAACCTCGCCGCCTTGCGTCTGAAGGGCGCAGCAACGTCACTGACGTCATCACCCGGGAGCACCGACGATGCACTCTGGGCCTCCTTCCAATACGCGCTGAACCTCGGCGAGCACGGTCGGTACTACCATCTGACACCGCAACGCGATGACCGGCTCGGCCTGGCGTGTGAGTCCGAACAGTGGCCAACCTTCTGGGAAGATCTATCGCGACAGGGTATGCACGTGGCCGTGCTGGATGTTCCAAAATGCCGCGCGCCCAGACCGCTGGATGGTATTCATCTGGTCGACTGGCTGACGCATGGCGAATACTTTCAATCTCCGCAGAGTTATCCGCTCTCGCTGGTCGAGGAGGTAACGCGCAAATATGGTCAGGCGCCTCCCCACCAATGCAGTTACCTCGAGATGGAGCTTGACCGAAAAGAGCCCGACAAGACCGTAGCCGGCATGCTTCTAAAGATTTCCATGAAGCGCTCAGCTGGGCTTCACTATCTGCAGTCGGCCGACTGGGACCTGTTCTGCATCGGCATCAGCCAGATGCATTGCATCAACCATAAGTATTGGGACTTGGATTCTGTTCCCACCCTCGATGCGCTGAGATTGCGTAACAAACCGATATTCGAGGTACTCCAGAGTGTGGATGAGGCCGTCGGCGCATTCGTGTCCGCCGCAGGTCCCGCAGCCGAGTGCATCATGCTTGCACCGACAGATTTCCAGCGCAATGGCTCGTGGCAGCACCTGATGCCCGAGATTATTGCGCGCATCAACGCCCGGCTGTCGAAGCGATTCGGACGGCACACGCTGCTGAATCGGTTGCTCAATCTCGAGGTCGTCATCAAGGCCTCAAGAAGACTCGGGCAACGCGGAGAGGAAGCCTGGTGGGGCGATCCCGGGACTTGGCCCTGCACCATTCTGCCGTTCAATGACAACGCTCTGGCACTGAGGGTAGCTAGTTCCGGGGAGCGAAAGCTCTTCAGGGACCCCTTTGCATCGCTTCCAGGGAGCGTTCTGCTCGATGCCGTTGAAAGTGAGCTGCTGGATCTTCGCGGTGAGGCCAACGGCGCAGAGGCAAGAATGACCATTTCGCGCCCGTCGTCCAGCCAGCGCGGCGGCTGCGCGCGCAATCTGCCGGATTTGCTGGCGCAGTATTCCTGTGGGCATTTTCCCGGTGCCGTGCATTCGCGGAGCATCGGTCGGGTGGAAATGCAGGCCCCCTCATGGAGAAAGGGCGATCACCGGGACGGCGGCTTCGTGATTGCCTGCGGGCTGACTTCCGCACGGCTGATTCCGCGGGTGCGGGCGATTTCAGATCTCGGCAAGCTGGCCCACGATGTGCTCGCTCCGGCTGACGCGCAGCCGATCCCGGAATAGCAGCGCGCCGCTGGACCGATCGTAGTACGCAATCTGCGTCTGGCCGTGCTCGAACGTCTGCACCACGTACCACTCAAGCGGAAACCGGATACCCACGGGACCGGTTACAAGGGTGGGGAGACATTCTGTCTTCAATCGGTAGTCGATGCGCCCGCGGAAGAAGCCGGCCCAATACCCCTTGCCACCCTCGCCGGCGGCGAGGCTCCAGCTGGTCGGGTCCATCGGCACCCACCCGTACGGGGGAATCAGGACTTCAGCCCAGTAGTGAAAATAGCCGATGGATGAGTAGAGCAAGATGCCGCCGGTTACCCGGGCCGGCAACCCTCGGGCGCGGCACAGGCCCGCAAACAGCGCTGCCCCGACGTAACAGTCGCACCAGCCGTGGCGCAGGACCCAACCGAGCGGATCTTCCCGGTCCAGCTCGGTGAGATGCACGAAATTCAGGATCAGGTTGTCGCAGAGGTACGACCAGAGAGCCTCGGCGATGTGCCACGGATTCGTCAGCTCGCCGGCAACTTTGACAGCCACGCGACGCACATCAGGGCTGAGCCTGATCAACCCATCGAGTGGGCGGGTGTAGAGCGCATACTCGACGCTGTGAGGATCGTATGGGGCAACCCTGCCAGGATCCACCTCGACCCGGCGCTGGTACACGCGCGCGGACACATCAACGCCCAAAGTAATGCGCTGCCCTGGCGCGTCCGCCGCCGCAAGCCGGACTTCAAGCGATTCGCGTACCCTGCGCAGTTGAATCGGCTCGCCCGGAGGCAGGATCGGTTCGACCTGTATCGCCTCCTGCGTTGAATCCTCGTATGGAATCGGGACGCGCAGGCGCAAAACCGGTCCTGGTGGCCGGCCGTCCAGGTTGAACTCTCGCCGCAACGAGAGATGCCAGTGGGCGCCGTCATGCCGGCCTGTGGCGTCGGTCGCTGGCGGAGCCGTGCCCTCGGGTTCGCGAAATGCGAGCGCCTGCGCACGGCCCTGCGCAAGGAACCGATCCCAGGTCGCATCGCCCCCGAGCCGGCCTTGCCTAAGGCAATGATTGAGTACCTCGCTGACGTCGAACAGGCGTTCGCCACCCCGCACGACGTGCCGCAGCCCCTGCCCGATCCAGCGCTGCAACGATCGCCTCGCGCCCTCCTGCGCGACAAGCCCGTCTCCCTGCCGCAGCTCAGACAGCCAGCCACACAATGCGATGGCGCGTAACACCTCTGGCTCCGCCACGGCCGTGTAGCGGCCCGTGAGGTTGACACCGAGGCCAAATTCCCCCGCTGAGCGCAGCATGTCAGGAGATCGAGCGCGTTGCCGGATCCTGCGCCCGGCCATTGATGCAATCGCCGCGCGTGCTCAATAGCAGGTCGAGCACCTGTTCATAGAGCCCCTCGTTCATCTCGACACCCCGGCGCACTTGCCCTGAGAAGGAAGAGCAGAGGTTAGCCGCACTCAGGGATCCGCCGACCCGCCGCCTATACTCGCCCAGGACCGCGGAGTCGTCCGTGGCGAGTGCAGCCATCACCAGTGGGCTGAGCATGCCGACGTCCTGCACCAGGGGAAAAAAATGCAGCGTCTGGAGCGTGGTGAGCAGCCGTGTGCCGATCGTCACCGGCGAGATGGGGCCGCGGACATTGCGCGCGTACGCCTCCACGGTGGTCAGATAAAGATCGGCAAAGTACCCCCCTGCGCTCTGAATCATCACAGCGTTGGCCACGTTCTCGAACCAAACCGGCTGGTAGACCGGAGCCGTGCTTGCCGGCACCTGCAACATGTGCCGGAGCAGGCGCTTGTCTTCCTCCAGCGTGAGGGCCCGTGGCAGCGGCAGCGGGAGCCTTGCGGTGTCGGCTACGTCGAACCAGATTTCCGCAGTCAGTGCGAACTCGCGGACGCCGTTGTGGGCCTGAAAACTTACGGGATCGAAGATGACCACATCGATGTCTACCCAGATGCTGCGCAGGTAGCCGCGCTGCAGGATCTGATTCGAGAGTGCGACCCGCGCGTAGTCGCTCATGGGCAGCTTCGCCTGCCGCACTCGCTCCCGCAGCCAGGCTGGTACGTAGTCAAACAGCCGATCGTCAACGAACTCGTAGTCATAACCCTGAGCGCGCGCCCAGGCCTGGACCGTGTGCGAGCAGGCTGTGATCCAACGGGGCACATTGTCGAGGCGGTAGGACTGGTAGACGAGAGTGGTCGCCTTCCCCGGCACGCTCACGGGGAGTGCCCGTGACTGGTGACGCTGAAGTGAAACTTCATCGTGACTTCATCGTGCCCAGAGCCACCAGATCCTCGTTCCGGACCGTATTGGATCTGTCGTGGTTCAACGCCATAACAAGTTACGATGCAGCAGAGCCCACCGAGCGTGTTCGTGAAGCACGCTAGCCCTCAGTGGGAGACCCGGAATAAGTACAATGAACGCGCCCAACTGTACCACGCACACATGAAACCCAGCACGACCGACAGACGCCTCATCGCCGCGGCTGCCCTCGCTGTGCTGGTGATAGCAGTCGAAACGCTGCGTGTGTTCAAGTACCCGCTGTTCGTGGCCGCGGCGCTGATGATCAACTACGCCCGGTCATTGGTCGCATCGCCAGGCACCTTGATGCTTGAAATGGCGCCGGGCGCACCGGACGTTGCATTGCTCACCACCCTGCCGGCGGCCGCAATACCTGAATCAACAGCATCATCGCCTGACTGGCCCAGCTACAACCGCGCACTCACGTCAATGCGTTACTCGCCGCTCGACCAGATCAACCGTGATAACGTGGCTGCTCTCAGGGTGCTGTGCACGTACGACACAAAGGAGAAAGGGCGCTTCACGACCGGCCCAATTGAATTGGACGGTGCGCTGATCGGCACCACAGACCGCGATATCTTTTCGATCGATGCGACCACCTGTCGCGAGAACTGGCGCACGCACGAGCACTACACCAACTAGATTCCCGGTGGCAATCGCGGCGCAGCTTATCTCGACGGTCGTCTCTATCGCGGTACCCCGGACGGATGGGTGCGCGCATACGCTTTCAAGACGGGCGCCCGGCTGTGGCAGACACGCATCGCAAACTCGCAGCTCGGCGAGTCGGCGTCCGCTGCTCCAATCGCCCCACAGGGCGGCGGCTCTGGGGCAGGAATCTCGGCGGCGCCATTGGCGGCGGCGTAACTACCTATTCCGCGGGCGGCGTGCAGAGGGTGGCTGTGGCCGCCGGCTATACCGCCGTCCTTTGGCCGACAACAAGCGCGACCGGCAGGATCGTGATTCTCGGCCTCCCCGACACCTGACAAATTATCCTCCGGAGCTTCTGGAACCGAAGCGAGCTCCGCCGCTGGCCAGCCAGTCGGCTTCCTCGGCCGAACTTTTGCGCCCGAGCGCCTCGTTGCGGCCCGGAAAGCGCCCGAAGCGCGCGATGACCTCGCGATGCTCGACGGCATCCGCCAGCGCGTTTTTGAACGTGGTCTGCAGTTCGCCGGGTGCCTCATCGAGCAGCCGCCGGAACGCCGCCACGGATTCGTCCTGCACGTCGAGCGACTCGGCGTGCTGCAGCGGCATGTAGAAAAAGATGCGCTCGAGCGGATCGA
>Ga0182030_10021123_pt1 | contig 12215 bp, 7 predicted proteins | sample 812S3MmetaG_FD_121299 | JGI IMG/M metagenome (GOLD analysis project Ga0182030, IMG submission 121299) | Permafrost microbial communities from Stordalen Mire, Sweden - 812S3M metaG (Illumina Assembly) | ecosystem: Environmental > Terrestrial > Soil > Wetlands > Permafrost | place: Sweden...
CGAACTCCGCCACGAGCGCGTTCTTTCTCAATCTGGCCGATAACTCGACGAATCTCGACAATCAAAACGGCGGCTTCACGGTCTTTGGGCGCATTCTCTCCGGCACGAACATCCTGCAGTATTTCAACACCTTGAGCGCGCCCAGCAACGGGATTTTCGACCTAAATTCCAGCATTCCGACCCTTCCCGTCAACGACGATGGAACCAATAACCCGGAAAACGCCAATTTGTTTTTCTGCGATTTTGCCTTCGTGACCGCTCCACCGGTGGATATTTCCCCCCCAAGCGTCTCGCTGGTCTTTCCAACGCCCAATGAGGCACTAACCAACGTCAGTCCCTTGACCGTCCAAGGCACCGCGTCAGACAATGTGGGGGTGGCCGAGGTGTTTTGTGTCCTGACTCCGCTCCCCGCTTCTGCGGCCGGCGCCAGCCAGACCAACGCGGCGCTGGGCACCACGAATTGGTCGCTGGATCTTGGCGCCCTCTCAGCGGGCATTTATCAGTTGACCGCTTTCGCGCAGGACGGGGCTGGCAATTTGAGCCCTCCGACTTCGATCTATTTTACCAATCTGGCCCAATTGACTCTTATCACCAACCGGGATGGTCAACTGACCACCAACCTGGAATACCTGGTGCCCGGCCGCCAATACTCGGTTTCGGCCGTCCCAGTAGCGGGACAAGAGTTTTATGGCTGGACCTCGAACGGCGTCACGTCACTTGATCCGGTCCAGACATTTACACTCCACAGCAACCTGACTTTGACGGTGAGCTACTTTACCAGCGATGCGACGGCGGCGGTGACCATTGTCTCTCCAGTTGCCGGCAAACAGGCGCTCTCCATCCAGTCCGTTCTGCAGGTCACCGGCATGGTGGCCTCCACCAATGTGAGGCAACTGACCTGCCAGTTCTTTGTCAATTCTAATTCTGTTTCCTCAGCGCAAATCGCCACTCTTACCGGCACAAACTGGTCGCTCCAGGTGACCAATTTGGCCAATGGCGCTTACACCCTGTCCGCCGTGGCGACCGATGCTGCGGGCGGCGGTTCATCGGCTCTGGTTAAATTCACCTTGCTCAACGTCGAAACTTTGACGATTCACATCGTGGGCAAGGGCACGGTTCTGAGCAATCCGGGCACATATGTGGTGCCAGGCGCTTACGCCCTCAAAGCCGTGCCCGCATCCGGCCACGCTTTTTACGATTGGAATGACGGGGTCACGACGACGTTAAATCCGGCTCGAACATTCCAAATTCGTTCCAACCTGACGGTTACCGCCACGTTTGTGCCCCAGTCCGCGGCTTTGGCGGAGATGGCCTTCACCTATCCCGCGGCCAACGCCAATCTCACCCATGCCACCTTCAACGTGACCGGTCGTCTGCCCGCTTCGCTGGTGCTAACCCAGCTTACCTGTCAACTATTCTTGCAATCCAACGGCGTGACCGAACTGCCACAACTGGCGACCATCGCGTCCGACTCCGTCCGATGGAGCTTTGCCGTGAGCAATCTGGCGCCGGGACCCTATACGATTTTGGCGGTGGGGTATGACAACCAGGGGGCGGCGCGATTGGTTTCGGAAAAATTTAATCTACTCGCCAGAATGTCCTTGGCGGCCCAGCCGTCCGGCGCAGGCGCCGTCGCTGCGGGTCTGAACGGAAAATACCTCACGGTCGGCCAAACTTATTCAGTTTCCGCCAGCCCAAAAACCGGGCACCTCTTCACCTTCTGGACCGGTCCCGTGGCGAATTCGAACGTCTCGGCGACGACATTTGTCATGTCAAGCAATACGGCGCTGACGGCCAACTTCACCAGCAACCTTTTCCCGACCGTGGCGGGCAGCTACACCGGCTTGTTCTTCGATCCTTCCAACGTGTCACCGACGAACGCCGGGTCTGTCGCGATCACCACCACCGGCACAGGTTCTTTCAGCGGCCAGATGAAATTTGCCTCGCGCACGTATCAATTGGCCTGGGCCTTCCCCTATGACGGCGCCGTGTTTTTGCACGGGACAGGCTTGGACGGGAACCTGCTGGAATTGAGCTTGAATCTCGACTTGACGAATGGCACGGACACCATCACCGGGTATGTCGCCGACCAACCCTCTGCCTCGACTTACAACTGGGTGAGCGGTTTGGTTTTGCATCGGGCCGTGACCCGGCTCACTGGGAGCAACGCCCCGGAGGCGGGGAAATACGTCACCCTTTTACAACCCGGAAACGCTTCCGGCGCTGGCGCGGCGACCGGGTATGCCGCCATCAGCCTCGGGACGACCGGCTCCGTTGCCCTCACGGGCGCGATGCCCGACAGTACTTCCATTTCTCAATCCGCCAGCCTTTCCCAAGATGGCATTTGGCCAGTCTTCATTGTTCCGGGGAGTTACCGGAGCTTGGGGCTGGTCATCGGTTGGCAAACCAATTCGCCTTCCGGCGGGTGCGACGGCCAACTTTTTTGGGTGGCGCCGCACCAGGCATCGGCCACCAGCCTGAACTCGATTGGCTCAATGTTCTCGGCGCCTGCGGCAGGGACCCAGTACCAGATCGTGTTGCCCGGAGGGGCCACCAATTCCCTGACGGTCGGAGCGGCGCGGGGGTTTTTGCCGCAGCCGCCCGTTATCGGGATTTCCAGCCTTCCCAATGGGGTCTTGACGGGGGTGGTTTCGGTCAATCATCACGACCTTTCGTTCAAAGGGGCCTTTGTCAGCCCGGCGGCGGGCGGGGGCGGCTTTGTTCTCCAAACCAACGGGCAGACCGAGGGATTCCAGATTCTGCCGCAGCCGTGACCCAGCATGTGAATTTGGCGGAGTTTGGCAACTACAGGGGTTTTTTCTCCTTGATTTGCCTTTCCTTTCCTTGGCAGTCCGGCCAAGATTAACGCAGCGATGGATACCCAAACTGTGCAGTACAACATTTGGGCCGCCGACAATGTCGTGTATGGCCCGGTTGAATTGCCCACTTTGATCAGTTGGATAAAAGACGAGCGTGTCCTGGCCGACACTTGGGTTTTTGACTGGCAGAACGACCGCTGGCGCAAGGCTTCCACTCTGCCGGAGCTTCAACTCTTTTTCCAAAAGCGCGCCCAGGGCGCGGCCGATTCCCTTCCCGCCGATGGCGCCCATAAGATCTCCCCAGGCATCCTGCGCCGCGTCAAAGCCCTGGCGGAAATGACTGACCCGCAATTGGATCGCTTTGTCCAATACATGGAGCCGCAGACCGTCCGGCAATGGACCCAGATCGTCAAACAGGGCGAAACCGACGACGGCATGTTTCTCGTCCTGGAAGGGGAATTGCGGGTGCGCCTCATGATCACGGGCAAGGAGACAATCCTGGCCACACTGGGGCCCGGCGAATGCTTCGGCGAAATCGCGCTGTTTGACCGCGGCCCCCGCTCGGCCGACGTCCTGGCCAACAAAGACAGCGTTTTGCTGCGCATCACCAGCGAGGCTTTCGACAAACTCCGGCGCGAAGCCCCGGAGCTGGCCACCCCCATGCTCTCGGCCATTTGCCGCACCCTGGCCGGACGCATCCGGGCGGATAACAAGCGCATCAAAGACTCCGTCAACTTCGCCCGCACCGGCGGTTACTAGTCGCCGAACAATTTCTTCAACTGGTCCCGCGCCGCTGCTTCCCGGTGGTTTGGCACGGACTTGGCCACGAAGGCCTTGCGCGAGAACTCAAAAAACTCGCAAAAATTACCCACCGCCTTTTCCGCCTCCGGTTCCGCGCGCCGGTCCCGGCACTGGTGCGCCACCCGGGCATCGTAACTTGCGCAGTTGAGGCAGACCCGCAAATCGGCGTTGCATTGGTGGCAGGATTCGCCGCGACCCGGCTGGCCCGCCAGTGTCCATTCCCAACCGCAGCGGTGGCAGTGGCGCGTTGCTTGCATATCCCCTCATTTAATCTCTCTCCTCGCAAATTGCCAGCCCCCAATTTCCGCTCCGCGCCGGGCAAAGTGTTCGCTGAATCTCCGTGCCGCCGCCCTGGCGTTGGGCTATATCGTTGCCATGACTGAACCGGAGGCGCTGCAACAGGTCCGCCGCACTTACGTCCGTTGGAGGGGACGCGCACTTTCCTATTTCGGCGGGTGCGATTATTTCCGGCTCGCCAGCCATCCACGGGTGAAGGCGGCGTGGCAGACCGGGTTGAAAAAGTTCGGCGGAAATGTGGCGGCCTCGCGCGTGACGACGGGGAATCACGCGGTTTATGCGGAATTGGAGGCGGCTTTGGCGGATTTTTTTGGCGCGTCCGCCGCGCTTCTGGTGTCCACGGGTTACATGGCCAACAGTGTGGCGGCGCAGGGCTTGCGGGGGAGTTTCTCCCGGGTCTTGCTCGACGGGAAGGCCCACGGAAGTTTGCAGGATGCGGCCCCGCAGTTTCGCTGTCTGATCCAACCATTCAAACACGCCGATGCCGCAGACTTGGCGGCGACGCTGGCGAGAACGGGAGCGCAGAACCGGCCAGTGCTATTGACCGAAGGTCTTTTCGGCCAGAACGGGGAAATCGCCCCGCTCGACGCCTACTTGCGCGCCCTGCCCGCGCACGGGGTGGTTTTGCTCGATGACGCCCACGCCGCCGGGGTTCTCGGGGCGCGCGGAAGGGGGACGCCGGAGCACACCGGTGCGGGGCGGGAGCGGTTTATTCAGACCATCACTTTGAGCAAGGCTTTTGGGGTTTATGGCGGGGCAATCCTGACGACCCGGGCCTGGCGCCAACGAATAATTGAGTCAAGTCTAATGTTCGCCGGCAGCACTCCTTTGCCGCCGCCGCTGGCTTATGCCGCCCTCACGGCCCTCGGCCTTTTGCGGACCGACGCGGGGCTGCGGGGCCGCTTGGAGGCAAACGTGCAGCATGTGAAAGGGCGGCTGCTGGAGCGGGGGGCAAACGTCCCCAACACGCCGGCCCCGATCATCGCGTGGGAAACATCAAGCCCGACAATGGCCCGGACGGTTCGCCGGCGGCTGCTGGCAGCCGGGGTGTATCCTTCATTTATCCACTACCAAGGCGGCCCGGCGGCGGGATATTTTCGATTTGCAATTTCCAGCGAACACACCCGGCAGCAGTTGGATGATTTGCTGAGAGCCTTGGCCGGGCCGACTGGCTCTTGAGAGCCTGTCTATCCTTTAAGGCCCTTGAGGCGGAAAGCGGCCAGGTCGCCCTCCTTGGTTTGAATGGTGGTCTTTTCCGCCTTGACCAAATTGAAGACGCGTTGAAAAACGTCGGGACTGATCAGGATTTCGCCTTCACCGGCGGCGCTGCAATAACGGGTGGCGCGGTTGACGGCGTCACCAATGACGGTGAACTCGAGCCGATCCAGCGCGCCGACAAAGCCGTGGAAAACCTCGCCGGAGTGAATCCCCACCCGCACCTGGCAGGCGGGGTCGCCGCGGGCGGCGCGGATCTTGGTCACGGTCCCAACGGCTTCCTGCAAAGCGAGGGCGGCGCGTACAGCCTTCTGGTGGTGTTGCGGGTCCGGTTCCGGACTGCCAAAAACCGCCAGCACCGCGTCGCCGACGAATTTGTCCACGGTGCCGTCGTATTGGAAAATGGTTTGGACGAATTGCTGGAAATAATGGTCCAGCATTTCCACCACATCGTGCGCGTCCAGTTGCGCGGCTTTTTTGGTGAAGCCGCAGATGTCGCAAAAGAGGATGGTGACCTCGGATTTGGTGCCGCCGGGCCGCAATTTGCCCAGGCGCGCCTGTTTGACGAGGACGGCGCGGACGCTGGGGGAGAAATTGGCCAGCAAGCGGTTCACCAGCGTGGCCTGGCGCTGGAATTCCGCGCGAAGCTGGTTTTCGCCCAGCACCATGGCCACATAATGGCCCACCGCCATGAGGAAGCGAAGGTCCTCCTCGCCAAAACCATCGGGGGACATGGGGCTGTCAACGCATATGACCCCGAGCATCTGGTCCTGCCACTGCACCGGCGCGTACATGCCGGAGGCGATGTTGAATTGCCGCATGCTTTGCGAAACATCGGCCGAGGTGCCGGAGCGCCAGATGAACCCGCGGCGTTCGTGAAGGGCGCGGCGGGCGAGGGTTTGGCTGACGGCTGGCTCGTCGGCGGCGACGTAGGCTTTGAGCAGGAGGGTGTCCTGTTGCGGATCATGAAGAAGGAGTGCGCCGCGCTGGGCGGCCGGGATGGCGGCGATGACTTGGCCGATGATGGCCTGAAAAAGTTCATTCCGGCCGGTTTGGGCGCCGAGTCGGGCGGGCAGGTCGAGCAACATGCGCAAACGCACACCGTCCGCGGCGGTGACCGCGCCGGAGCCGCTCGGGGCGGGTTTCAGGGCGTCCAGCATTTGCACGATGTGGACATTGGGCGCGGAGTCGGAGGCTTTGAGCGGCGCGTTCAGGGACTCCGCCCCGCCCTGGGTCACATACACGACAGTCAAGGTGGTGTCCCCGAGGATGATGGTGTCCTCGGGCCAGAGGCGGCATTCCTTCTGGCCGCGTATATCGCAGCCGTTGACGAAGGTGCCCCAGCGACTGCCCTGGTCGCTCAACCAGCAGGCACCCTCCTTCATTTCCAGGAGCGCATGGGAGCGCGAGACACGGCTGTCGGTGCCGAGATCCAGTCCCTCCACTCTCTGGCCAGCCAAACGTCCAATGATGAGCCGTTCGGTGTCGAAAACGTGGATGGCGTGGGTTCCCTGGTAATTGCTGGTGATGTAAAAAGGCATGGGGTTCTCAGTGGGCTTGCGACCAGAGGTCAATGACTCCGGCCAGGAGAGGCCAACTTCCGGCTTGAATTTTCACGGGCTGGAATAATGCCGCCGTCGGAGGGGGTGGAATGAACTCATTGCCTGTCGGCAGGGTCGTCAGGATGACGTGATGGTGGTAATCGGCCACGTATATATTGCCCGAGCTGTCCAGGGCCAGGTCTCCGGATGGAGAGCCGAGGGTGCTGACCGTGCCGTCGGATGCCACCATGCGAATGACGTTATTGCCGGCATCCTCCACATAAAGGACGCCTTTTTGCCAGCGGATGCAGCGCGGTTGATTGAACCGCGCCAGGTTTCCCCGTCCATCAAAGTAGCCCGCGCTCCCAGCCTTGCCCGCGACCGGGGTGACGGTGCCCAGCGCGCTGATCTTCCGAATGGTGTTATTGCCTGTATCTGCCACATAAATATCTCCCTCCCTGCCCGGCACCGCCGCGACCCCCATGGGTTGGTTGAATCGGGCCTCGGCCGCGTAACCATCGGCGCTGCCACTCTCCCCCGCTTTCCCGGCTAAAGTGGTGACGTCATTTCCAGTGAGGCAGCGGATGGCATGGTTCGCCGAATCGGCCACGTAAACAACGCCACCCCGGAAATCAATACCCACAGGCTGATTAAAGGTGGCAAGTTTGCCGATGTCGTCGGTGCTCCCTTTGCGTCCGGCCAGGCCCGCGCGAGTAGTGACGCGGTTGTCTTTTGCAATGGCGCGAAGCGTGTGGTTCCCGGCATCCGCCACCAAGAGAACCCCTTGGAGATTGGCGGACATGCCCTCAGGCCTGTCAAAGTGGGCGGCGGTGCCAAGGCCGTTGTTGACGCCGATCACCCCTGGAGCTCCCGCGACTGTCGAGGTCACGCCCTCGGGAGTAATCTTGCGAATGGTATGATTGTCCGTGTCCGCGATGAACAAAGCCCCGTCCGCAAAGACCAAGCCGCAAGGATTGTTAAAGCGCGCGGACGCGCCACGACCATCGGCCGCACCGGGCTTGCCCGGTTGGCCGGCGAGGATGAAAAACTTGACCCCCGGCTTCAAGAGTTGGGCGAGTGGCGGAGAAGGTTTGGTCGCTGGAGCAGGCTCGGTTTTTGGTTTGGCCTGAGGTGGCGGAGGCGAGTCCTGTTTGGCGGTTGCATTTGAAGTCGCGGCTGGCGGCGGCGGCGCGGTGGTGGCAACCGCGCGTTTAGCCGGGCGACTCTGGCTCAACTGCCAGACTGCCAGCGCGGAAACCAAGACAAGAATTCCGAAGAGTAACGCGGTTCTCTTGCCGCCAACGGGCGAGGCCACGGGCGTTGCTTCCACCTCGACCGGCGGGCTTTCCAACCCGGCCAGATGCTTGCCCGACGACCGATCCGCGACCGCCAGCCCGATCCACTCCGCCACGGCTAAAGCGCTGGGGGGCCGTTGGTCCCGCTCCTTGGAGAGACAGGCCATGATCATCGCCGAAACCTCCGACGGGACTTCGTTGATCACCCCCAACGCCTCCAAACGCTCCGCGATGGGTTCCGTTGGCTCGTTTAAAATCTGATGCGTCAAGTCGCCGGTGTAAAAAGGCGTCCGGCTGGTGAGCAGTTCGTAGAGCGTGGCGCCGAGGGCGTAAATGTCGTCCGAGGCCTGCGCGCTTTTCCCGGCCAATTGCTGCGGGCTCATGAACACCAGGGTCCCGCTCGCCGTCTGGCGCACGGAAATCCGGCTCATGGAATCGGTCATCACCGCCGCAATGCCAAAATCCGCCAGTTTGAGGCGTCCCCTGCTGTCCACCATGATGTTGGCCGGTTTCAAATCCCGGTGCACCACCTTCTCGGTGTGCGCGTAGTCCAGCGCGGCGCAAAGTTGCTGCACGAGCGGGCGGAGGTATTCCCAGGACAAAACGCGGGCCTCCTGTTCGATGCGCAAACCCGCCAGCGTTTGCCCGTCCACATATTCCATCACGATAAAGGGCGTCCCGCCGATCTCCTCGTGCAAATCGTGGATGCGGACGATGTTGGGATGGGTGAGTTTGCGGCTCCGGGAAGTTTCCCGGCGGAGATCATCCAAGGCCGCGAGGTCGCCGCGAATTTCCGGCGGCAAAAACTTCAGGGCCACCGGTTCGTTGAGGCGCTCATCGCGGGCCAGCCAAACCTCGCCCATGCCACCCCGGCCCAATGGCCGCACGAGCACAAACCTCCCGTCGGCAAGGGACTGCTCCGGCTGCAATGGCACTGCATCAGACATGGAAGGCTGTTTCCAAGCCTTTGTAACCACCCGCAGGCCCGCTGGAAAGAAAAAACGCGGGCTTTGCCGGCGGTCGGAGCGCGCGGCGAAAGAGCCGAGGATTAGCTCTTGCCCAGAGGAGGGGGAGCCGCCATAATCTAGAGACAGGCACGCGCGCGTAGCTCAATTGGATAGAGTGACGGCCTCCGAAGCCGCAGGTTGTGGGTTCAACTCCCGCCGCGCGCACCATGTTTTTATTTGTGAACGAGAAGACGACACAACCGCAAAACGACCCCGGCGGGACGCCCCACAAAGGCCCGTTCAAGCAAATCCTCATGCTCGAGGATGAAACCGGGTTGACGGAGGAGTTGGCTCCGTTCTTCGAATACAACGGCTACAAACTCATCTCGGTGACCAACGGAGTGGATGGGCTGAAACAAATCATGGCGCGGGATTTCTCGGTGATCATTTGCGACATGATGATGCCCAATCTGCCGGGCGACATGTTTTACCGCGCCGTGGAGCGCACCAAGCCGCAGTTGTGCAAGCGGTTCATCTTCATCACCGGTTTCAAGGGCAACCGGGACATCGAGGAGTTTATTCGCAAAGTCAACGGCGTCATGCTCTGGAAGCCCTTCGAAACCTTCGAGCTGATGGACGCCATCAAGGTAATTCTGCAAAAGAACGGCGGCTGACCCGCGCGCCCTCCGCCCCCTGATTATTCCGGCGCGCTTTTTCCCCCCAACTTATTATGGCTGAAGACAAATCTGTGGTCCAAAAACTGCAAGCGCCGGAACTGTCGGCCCTGCCCATCAAATCGAAACTAGCGCCCACCCCCGCCTCGCCCCCGCGCTACGCCCTCCGGGTCAAGAATGCCGCCGGCCAAGACGTGACGCTGGCGGACCCCCGGGCGACCCGGGCCTTGGTGGCGCTGATGGATGTCCACGCGGTCAACGGCGGGGCGGCCTGCCACTGGGGCGGCCCGGCGGCGTTTGCGGAAATCATGTCGGCCATTCACGGGATCATGTACGCGGTGAAGGACCGTCCGTGGCACACGGCTTTCAATTTTGCCAACGACGCCGGCCACACTGAGAACGGCATCTACGCGCTCCACGCCAATTACGGATTTGACGGAACCACCTTCGCGGACTTGAAGGGTTTCCGCAGCATCACCAGCAAGCTCACCGGCCACGGCGAATCCCACTTGAATCCGCAGGGGGTTTACCTGAGCAACGGCCCTCTGGGTTCGGCCCTGCCGCAGGCGCAGGGTTTGGCCATCGCCGACCGGTTGCTCAAAAACGACCGTGTGACCATCTGCACCATTTCCGACGCGGCCTCCATGGAAGGCGAGGCGAAAGAGGCCTTCGCCGCCATTCCCGGCCTGGCCGCCAAGGGGAAAGTCAATCCGTTCCTGATGGTGGTATCCGACAATGACACCAAACTCTCGGGTCGAATCACCAAAGATTCGTTCAGCATGGAACCGAGTTTCGCCGCGCTGAAAGTGCTGGGCTGGAATGTCATTCAAGTCGCCGAGGGAAACGATCTGCCCTCCGTCTATCTGGCGGTGGAACGCGGCCTGGCCGAGGCCCGGGCCAATCCGCTGGCGCCGGTCTGCCTTTGGGTCAAGACGATAAAGGGTTACGGGGTGAAAGCCACCATGGAAAGCGCCAGCGGCGGGCACGGCTTCCCCCTGGCCAACGGGGAGAAGATCATCGAGTTTGTCCGGGAAATTTATTTCGGCGGCGAAGTGCCGGCGGAATTGGCGGCGTGGGCCCAGGCGCTCCGGGTGGATTGGGAGCAAAAGGACGCGGCCAAGAAAGCCAAGGCGGCCGCCGCCGCCGCGGCGCTGGCGGCGCCCGCGGTCAAGACGGACAAAATCCAGGCGGGCCTGGCCAAAGGGGCCGTGCGCGCGGCGCAGGAAGGCTGTCCGGTCTATTCCGTTTCCGCCGACCTGGCCGGCTCGACCGGCATGAGCTTCTTTCAGAAGAGTTTTCCCGATCGGTTTCTGGACGTGGGCGTGGCCGAATCGAACATGGTCAGCACCGGGGCGGGCCTGTCCAAGGCCGGGCTGATTCCAATTGTTGACACATTCGGCCAGTTTGGCGTGACCAAGGGCAACCTGCCCCTGACCATGTCCGCGCTTTCCCAGGCGCCGGTGATCGCGGTCTTCTCGCACGTCGGCTTTCAGGACGCGGCGGACGGGGCCTCGCACCAGGCCACGACTTATTTCGCGGCGACCTCGGCCATTCCGCACACGGTGGTGATCGCCTGCTCGTGCGCGGACGAGGCGGAGTCGCTGATGTACCAGGCCATTACGCGCATCGCCCGGGCCCGCACCTCCGGCGGCGACGGCGAGTCGGTGATCTTCTTTGTCGGACGCGAGAATTATCCCGTCCATCTGGCGGAACACGCGGTTTACGAATGGGGCAAGGCGCAGGTGCTGTCGCAAGGCGAGGACGTGGTGATCATCGCCTGCGGGCCGCTGTTGAGCAAGGCGATCGAGGCCGGGCGCAAACTGGCCGAACTCAACATCAAGGCCACGGTGATCAGCAACCCCTTCGTCAACCGGGTGGATATCGCCACCATTGGCGCGGCGGCCCGCCAATGCCAAGGCCGGGTCATCACCATCGAAGATCACCAGGAAATCTGCGGCATGGGCGCCCAGGTGGCGCACGCCCTGGCCAAAACGGGAATCGGCCCGCGCATGAGAACCCTGGGCATCGGCGGCGAGTTCGGCCAGTCCGCTTACCTGGCGGAAGAACTCTACAAAAAGCACGGCTTGACCGCGGCGAAAATTGTCGAGGCCGCGCAGGAATTGCTGCGTTAGAAGCCATGGCGGGGCCATTCAAGTCGTTGCAAGGACAGTTGCTGCTGGACGGCGGAAAGTTGCACGGCTCCTTTTTCCACCGGGCGGTGGTGCTGGTTTGCCAGCACGACCCCGACGGCGCCTTCGGGTTGGTCCTCAACCGCCCGGACGGCGGCAAAGTGGGTGAGGCGGTCGTGGCCAATTTGCCGAAGTCGGTCAAGGATCAAGTGCTTTTCATCGGCGGCCCCGTCCAGCCCTCCACCTTGAGCTTTCTCCACTCGGACGCCTTCGTGCCCCACGCCAATATCATGCACAACTTGAATGTGGGCCACTCCATCGAGACGCTGATGGATTTGAGCGAGTCCTATTCCACCACGCAAAAGCTACGGCTCTATGCCGGTTACGCCGGTTGGTCGGCGGGGCAACTGGACCAGGAAATGGCGCGGGAAGATTGGCTGGTCCATCCCGCGACGGTGGAAATGATTTTCAAGGACAACCCGGCGCACCTCTGGCAG
>Ga0182030_10021124_pt1 | contig 12214 bp, 9 predicted proteins | sample 812S3MmetaG_FD_121299 | JGI IMG/M metagenome (GOLD analysis project Ga0182030, IMG submission 121299) | Permafrost microbial communities from Stordalen Mire, Sweden - 812S3M metaG (Illumina Assembly) | ecosystem: Environmental > Terrestrial > Soil > Wetlands > Permafrost | place: Sweden...
CTCCCGCACAAACTGAGAATTATTCTCCGCCGCTACAAGGAGGCCAACAACGCCTCGCAATCCAACAATTGCGGCGCGGAGATCGCCGCATGAGACAGAGAGAACTTAGCACTGACCAGTTAAACAATTGTTCAGTGCAAATCTGTGACGCACGATTCATCATTCTGAGTGGAACAAAATGAGCGCGACAAATCCAACCCGAACGCGCAGCTTCCGCCTACATGGCGCAATGCGATATCCGGTTTGATCAAAGAATTTCGGTTGGGCCAGGGATGGACGCAAGAGGAGTTGGGATATCGATCCGGCTACGATCCGGTTTACATCAACATGCTGGAGCGAGGACGCAGAAATCCCTCCGTCCAGGCCTTGATCAATCTCTGCCAGGCGTGCGGGGTCCAGCCGTCGGCGTTCTTCGCCGAGGTTGAGCGGAGGCTGGAACCAACGAGCAAACTGGACGTCTGACATTAGTCTTCTTGGCCCGTCATCGATACACACAAACTACTTCGGCTAGCTCACAACCGATGTGAGCCTGAATCGCTTTCCGCTGCCCTTGGCGCAAACGTTGGGTGACTGTCGCCCGAGAAAATCTTCGGACCGCACTAGAATGAATGGTCCGGAAATGGGGCAGTCAAAAGAGAGAAGAAACCGCTGAGGTCCCCCCCGATCATGAACGGAAAAACGATCCAAGTCACTGTCCTTTCCTTGAAGCCTGGCTTTGAGGACTTCCTCATCCCTGAGCTCGCTCCAATCATCGAAGCCACTCGGCAGATTTCAGGATGCCTCTCGTTCGACCTATATCGGCTATCCGAAGACCGATCAACACTGGTGCTGCACGAGACCTGGGAGACGCGCGAAGCGCATGAAGCCTACGCGCACAGTCCTCTCAGAACCGAGCTCACGACGGTGCTCACACGATCTCTCGCTCAACCAATTCGAACATGGAATGTTGAAGAGATCTGCTGAGTCAGGCTGAAAGTGCGCGTGGACCGCGGCGCAGCAGCTGAGATTCGCGCCAAGGCTTCACAGCCGGACGTGGAATGACGGGCGTCCGTGTTGGCCCGTTGGGCAGATTGCCGCGCAGGAGTCGCTCGCGCATCCGCAGTATCGCGTTCACGAACAAGCCCAGCATCGGCGACTGCGGCTCGTCGCGAAAAACCAGCTGTATTTCCGCATAAAGGTCTTCCTCGGCAAAGGGGCGAAAGACTGTTGCGCCCTTGGGAAGGTTTCTTGATGCGGACTTCGGCATCAGCGCTAAGCCGGTGCGCTGCGAGGCCAGAAACCAGGCTTCGTGAGGGTTGCCGGCCTCCTGCGCCACCTTCGGCTTCACGCCCTCGGCGCCGCATCGCTCCACGAACCAGGCACGAAATCCAGTGTTGCGTTCCTTCGCAGGAAGGATGAGCGGCACGCCGCGGAGCTCGGCGATTCCAATCTTCCTGTTGCGCGCCAAGGGATGATCGCTGGGGAGAACGAGACCGAACGGTTCCTGATAGATGGTGAGGCCCACCAGTCCCTCGGTTGTTGCCGGACTCACGATGAAGCCGCAGTCCCAAATGCCGGAGAGCACGGAAACAATGATCTCCGAAGACGAGGAACTGTGCTCGGTATGCAAGAATCCCGGGGCCGACGCCGCGCACAGGTTCTCGATATAAGCCAGCACGTCGAGGTCGAGATAGGTGGTGTGGCCCACATGCAGGGTGGACTGATCGGGTTCGCTGGCGCGCCGTACCTCGGCAAACCCGCGTTCCAGCGCGTGAAGGCCCTTGCGCCCCCAGTAGAGAAAGACCGCTCCCGCTTTGGTTGGCCGCACAGGATGGGCGCTGCGGTCCACCAGCTTTGCTCCCAGCTGACTTTCCACTCGGCGCATGCACTTGCTGACGGAGGTCTGGTCCTTGTGCAGCTTCGCGCCAGCTCGCGTGAAATGCTTGCACTCCGTTACCTTGATCGCAGTCTCAATGTCATCGAGCCTGATGCTGGGCAGCATACTGAAACTCCAGCAACCGGGCAGGCTGTTTCCATCGATGCAGCGGACGCACTGGCTCCAACGGACCCGCCCAGAAATTCGTACTTGAGAGACGCGGGGCCTATGGAAAAGTTGTACGAAATTATGGCGACTATTTTTGACGGACAGTCATCATGCGAAACCGTCGCTGCATCATGCAAATCCGGCATGGTGCAGATGCGCCGCATGGCGGGAGGAAAATGACAAGTGAGGTCCGACGCACGCATGTCAGCCGGCGATAGATTTTCACGATGGGAAGTCCCCAGTGCGCCAGATCGTGCTGCCCGCCGATGATTCGACGGAATCGAGCCCTTCCTTTAGCGCACCCGGCACCTACACCACCCGCAGATGGGATCCGCGACGTACTTCCGCTCCAGGCACCTGCTCATCACGCATCGCTGCCGCTTTGATCGCGTCAGGATTCGGTCGCGTCTCCTGAACTGACGACTCCAAAGTTTTCGTGAGCTCGTCTGGGAGTAGCGAAAGAACCGTTTCCCAGATAACCCCGTCAATCCGCGCATCAATCCTGCAATATGACTTCGGCACCGCGGCTTCGTCGGTGATACGCACAGAATCCTGGCTGTTCTTCTGTGCGCGCAACGTGAACTGGTGGCCTTCAATCTTCTTGAGGTCCCGGCTAAGCAGGTAGTAAAGCACCATGTTCTTGGTTCTCTCCACCTTTCCAGCTGCGGCCCGTGCCCGGTCAGCAAGCCGTGCAGCCTCGCTCCGGCAAAACTGTTCGCGGGCTTCCATGATGCGCACAAAGCGGCCGATCCGGTCGACCTTCTCGCCGTGCGCCTCGCAGAATTGCTGGAACCGGGCAACCAGGTCTTCCGCGGCCTGACCTTCTGACTCAACCTGCCCTTCGATCTCTTCGAGGAGCCCGTCGAGCTCCACGTCGATATCAAACAGCGAGCTTACTTCCGCAATCGATGCCATCAGTGTTTCTCCTTCTCGGATGTTCTGAATTCTTTGCCAGCCTTATGCCGCTACGTTCCGTCGCACACGGAGCGAGCGGGCGGCTTCATACGCCAGTTCGTCGGCACGGCACTGGTCGCGATGCCCGCTGTGACCTTTGATCCACTTCCATCGGATGGGAAGACTTCTGTTCAGCTCGATCAGCTCCGTCCACAATTCGCGGTGCTGCAGTTGGGTTCCGCGCCGGTTCCGCCAGCCATGACGCTGCCAGTGGAAGACGAATGCGCGCATTCCATAAATCAGGTATTCGGAGTCTGAGTGCAACTCGATCCGCGCTCGGCCTTCCACCGACCGAAGCGCCTGAACCGCCGCGACAAGTTCCATCTCGGAGATGGTCGTCCAGGGATGTGCGCCCGACATCTCCCGGCGTACCCTTCCCTGGATTACGACGAAGCCCCATCCGCCTGGGCCCGGATTGCCGATCGCGGAGCCATCCGTGAAAATGCGATATGTCTGATCCACCGAAAACCTCCATCCCTCAACTAGCCGCGGCAAGCTTGTGTGTCGCTTCCTTCCGGAACTGACAACTGGTCGGATTTGGCGCCGTGCGGACTAGGCAGCTTGCATGGGAATTACTTCGCCAAACGGTGCCTTTCGGCTTCCGGTTGAAGCCCATAGGACTGGATAGGCGGGTGCGGAAGGCGGGAACGAGCCACAAAGGTCCGTCAGAAAAACCAAGGTCTGCGGCCGAATACCATGTTCGTCGAGCCAGTCGAAACACGGCGCAAACTCCGTGCCTCCTCCACCGACCGGTTTGAGGTCAACACGCTGACCGGCCTCATACGTCTGCACGTCGTGCACTTCCGCGTCGAAATAGAGAACGTAGACGCGCTGTGGGCGCTGGCCTTCGAGAATCGAACGCACCTCGGCCTCGAAGAGCCTCAGTTGCCGCGCGTTCACCGAACCGGAGCAATCGACGGCGATCGCAACGTCACCGACGCCCTCGCGCATCACTCCCGGCAAGTAGAGACCCGCCCAGACATGACGGCGGTTCGGGCGCATCCAGCTATAGTCAGCCGGGATCGTATCCGACCAGAGCCGCCGTAGCATCTCCCGCCAATCTACCGATGCCTCTGCCGCCCCATCCAGGGTCCGGTTGAGGCCAGCCGGAATCTTGCCCGCTTGACGGGCGACCGTCGTCGCCTGGCTGACGGCGACCTCCCACTCCCTCGCCTGTTCTTCAATGGTTGGCGTTTCCTCGTCCGGCGACGGTGCATCGAGGACCTGACCAACTCCGCCTTCGGTAACGGGAGCAGAGGGTTCATTCGCCTTGCCGGCGAGGGTCTGCTCGTTGTTCGATCCCTCTCCTGGCGACTCCTTCTCATCGTCCTCAAGGTCGGAACCTTGCTCGGCCTCCGTCTCAAGCATGTTGTAGATCTGCTCCGCGCTCATTCCGCGGAAGCGGTCGTCGATGAGCACGCCTTCGGGCAGGCTGAGCCCGGCGTCGACAAGCATGGGATTGATCGCGTAGTCACAGGCCTGGTTCCACTGTTTCGGCTCGCGCCCGGAGCGGCGCACATGATGGTGAAGCGCCGGGTGCATGACCTCGTGAGCCAAGGTTCCGGCCAGCATCGCCGAGTTCAGGGTTTCAACAAAATCAGGGTTGTAATAGAGTGACACTCCATCGGTGGCCATCGTTTGAATCGACCGGCACTCGCGCCCCTTCAATCGGAACAGGAGCGAGCCGAAGAAGGGATGGTCAAGGATGAGAGAGGTGCGCGCCTTCTGAATACGCAGTGAAGTTGGTGTCTCATGTGTGATTTGAAGCATAAGTTGTCATCTCTGTAGTCATAAGTTGTCATCGATGTACCTACAATGCAGCCGTGACGAGCTAAAAGCCAGAAACTGCCACGTTCTTCAATGCACATTGGGGCGAAATGCCTGGGTGTGCACCATTTGCTCAAAGCTGCCATATCGGTTTTTGTTGGGAGTTTATTCGGGACCGCGACATCGGCGGATTTAGTCTCTCAAGAATGCCGTAAGCCTATGATAAATAAGCGGAATCGAGTGTGTTTTACGGTTGGCACAAGTACCCCACTATCAGCAATCTAGGGCAATCTTGCGTAAATAGACCAAACTGTCTGTATCCGAATCTGTACCGAGAAAATGCTCGATGATCGTTCCGATGTCAACAACGGAGTCTCTGAATCGCGAGTGATTCAGACTTTTCTATTTTGGAGGATGGATTCTAATAGCGTCGGCTGCATCGTGCGAGAGATGCAAGACCTTGGGTGACCCTCCAATGGTCACGCTGTAGGCGTCCTTCGGGTTCCGATTTCTCACTTGGATGCGCACACCGGGCACGATCCCTTGTGTTCTAAGCGACTTGAGCAGTTTGGCATCGTCGTCACAGATGCTCTCCACAGAATACAGGCCTTCCTCCCGTATCTCCGTTAATGGTATGGACTCCTGCTTCGGCATCTCTCCATCCAGGGTGGGGATGCAATGCCCATGCGGATCGATCTTCGGATGTCCGAGCTTAGCCGCGATGCGCTCCTCAAAGCGCTCTGAGATGAAATGCTCAAGGCGCTCAGCCTCCGCATGCACTTCTTCAATCGGATAGTCGAGCACCTTGTATAGAAATGTCTCAATCAACCGATGGTGGCGCACCACCTCGATTGCTCGCCGTTTTCCCGCAACTGACAGCCTTACTCCGCGATGCCGCTCATACTCAACCAGAGGCGTAGGCGACGACGCCAATTTCTGTAGCATGTTCGTAACCGATGCCGGAGCTACCCCTAGCCGGTTTGACAGCGCCGTACTCGTAACGCGGTGTTCTTCTGGTTCGCCCAGCGCCAGAATCGCCTTCAAATAGTTGTCGACCGATTCGGTATTGGGGTTGGGTTGACGTGCAGCCATTACTCGCCCTCGATCCTTTGACTTGACATCCAGTATATTTTAGGCGAACCTAAATTTAGGTATGCCTAAATCGGCGATCTAGTTGTTCTTGTCTTCCCTCTCTTCGGACCGAGCACGAGCCGGGAATGATCGCTCAGGCTCTTTGGAATCCATCGCCAGACATTCGGAGGTCAAGCAATGGCCCAAAATCGACTCATAAATATCCTTGCTCTCTTCTTGCTGTTAACTATGGTTAAGTCGAATTCTTTGCCAGCGCAAAGCGGGACAAGCAGTGCTCTGACGGGGACCATTACGGACAAGAGCGGCGCGGTGATTCCCAATGCCCAGGTCGAGGCAATCGAAGTCAACACCGGCGCAGTTCGCATCGTCCAGAGCAACGCAGACGGCCGCTTCCTCTTCAGTCAGGTAAATCCGGGGACCTATCGGATCGAGGTTCATTCCGGCGAATTTGGACCCGCACAATCGCAACCGACGAGTGTTTCCGTGGGACAGATCGTCGCGGTGAACTTCACGCTATTTCCAGCTGCGACGGAGCAGTCCGTCGTAGTGAGGGAGCAGTTTGGGTTGATGAGCCTGGAGAACCCAAACACCTCTACGACGCTCGAAGCCGAGACCATCAAGAACCTTCCCAACCCCGGTCAGGACCTGACGTATGTCGCGCAGTTCGCGCCGGGCGCGTTGATGAATACGGCAGGATCGTCCAATGACGCGAAGGCCGCGGGCGGTTATGGGAATGTCGAGTTCAACGGCCTTCCCGCAACTTCCAACGGCTATATTCTGGACGGCTTCGATGCCAACGATCCCTTCCTTGGATTGAATATCGGCCTCTCTACAAATCTCGTGATAGGCCTGGATGCGTTGCAGGAAGCGACCGTGAATACCAACTCTTATGCGGTCGATCAGGGGCGATATGGAGCCTCCCAAGTGAACTACTTCACCAAGTCGGGAACGAATCGATTTCATGGGGATGTGTACGAGATATGGAATGGCTCGTTGTTCAACGGCACCAACTACTTCCTTCACGCAAACGACACGCCGGGAAATACTGCAAAGAAGCCGCGTTCGACGGTAAACGAGTTCGGCGTGAGTGTAGGCGGCCCGATTCTAAAGGACAGACTCTTCTTCTTTACACACTACGAAGGCATCCGCATCGCATTGCCCTTAGTGGCTCGAACCACAGTGCCGTCGCAGACATATCAGCAATATTTGCTACAGCAAGTGTCGCTGGGCGGGACCGACCCAATCAACGGAACCATACTGCCCGAGGAACCCGAGGAAGTCGCCTTCTACAAGGAGATGTTCGCGCTCTACCGCAATACTGCGGGCGCGCCGACGCCCGTGCTCACCTGTCCGCTGGATGCTAGCGGCACACTGCTGCCGGGTACGCAAACCCCAACCAATCTTTTCAACGGCTCTGGCTGCGCGAACATTCGCACGCAGTCGATGAACAACAGCGACAGCGAGAACCTGATCGTCGTCAAGATCGACCACACCATCAATGCGAACAACAGTATCTGGTACCGCTTCCAGCAAGACACGGGCCTGCAGGCTGCTTACACTGATCCGATCAACCCGATCTTCAACGCATACTCTCCGCAGCCGCAGCGGACGCTGGTGGTCGGCTACACACGCATTTTCACGCCGAATCTCGTCAACCAGTTCAACCCAGGCGTGAGCTGGTATTCAAGCCTCTTTCTGCCAAACAACTATTCACAGGTGCTTCAGGCTTTCCCCATTGTGCTGGCCGGAGGCAGTTCCAACGCACCCTTCACGACGGTCGGCGGCAACGACCAGACCTATACGCAGGGCCGCAAGGTGACCCAGTGGCAAATCAACGACAACCTCATCTGGACGAGAGGCCGCCACAGTTTCAAGTTCGGCGAGAACTCCCGCAGGCTGGACGTGAGCGATTACGATCTAGGCGAAGGAGTTGTGCCGGCTGTGGTCTATAACGATCTGGCACAGTTCACTTACGGAGCAGCATCGACGGCCACGGCAGGATATCCGGTGACGCAGAAAGAGCGCATCGCTCTGGGCAACCTTGACCTGTACGCGATGGACAGCTTTAAGGCCGGCAAGAGGTGGACGATTATGGCCGGGTTGCGAACGACCTGGAACACGAATCCTGTGAACCAGCACAGCCTTTTCGCCCGGCCCGCAGGATCGTTCCTCGATATGAAGCACTCTATCGATCAGCCGTTGAACCAGGTCATTCAGACAAATGTGCGAACTCTCTTCCCCGGCACGCCGCTGTTCAGTTGGCAGCCGCGCGCTTCGGTAGCCTACAAGCTCTCGGATAAGGTGGCGCTACACGCGGGCGGAGGTGTCTTCAACGACATCATCCCCGCGCAGATTGCCGACCTGGGCGCGACGAACCCTCCCTCTGCACCTGTCTTCGTTGGCGGGATCAATGGTCAGGTGGGCGGCGTAGGGATTGCGCCCGGAGTCGCAAACAGCGCAGTCGATGCGACTGTTGCGGCCAATCACTTATTTCAAAGTGCCTTTGCTACGGGCAGCGCACCGTGCGCTGGATTGAAGGCGGGAGCTGCCATCTGTCCGTTAGCAGTCAATCTGAACACTTTTCCCAGCGGCACACTAAAGACGCCGTACTTTCTGCAATGGAGCCTGGGACTGGAGCGCGAGCTAGGTGCACGCGGCTCGCTACGTGTGGATTATGTCGGCACGCGCGCTGTGCATGAGCCCTATCAGGTGCAATTGAACGGCTATCAAACAGTGTGTGACGGCTGCTTTGCTCCCTTCGCATACAACCAGCCACCCGACCAACGATTTGGAAGCGTCAACGAATTCCGCACGGATGCGGGTAGCCACTATACCGGCCTGCAAACCAGCGCAACCAAACAAATAGGCGGGCTCAGGTTGCAGGGAAACTATACCTATAGCCACTGCCTCGATGAGGTGTCGAATGGCGGACTGCTGGCTTTCTCCAGCCTCGGCATACTCTCGCCCCTGCCGGGTGATCTGCATAGGGAGTACGGCAATTGCGATTACGACGTACGCCATAACCTCTCGGCTTTCGGGGTTTATGAGATTCCATTTCATTCCAGCCACGTATTCCTGAGGAAGATCCTCGGCAATTGGCAGGTATCAGAGACGGCTTTCCTGCACAGTGGATTGCCCTTCAGTGTAGTCAGCGCACCGTACACGGCGAATAATAACGGCGTCTTCCAAGGCAGCGGCCCGCAGTATGCAAATCGGGTTCCCGGCGTCCCGCTCTATCGCAAGTCTTCAATTTCCGGCGTAACGCAGACCGGCAGCCGGCAGTGGCTCAATCCGGATGCCTTTGCATCGGTCGTCGATCCCAGCACCGGCGCGTGTGCGGGCGGCGATTCCCCAGGCAACTGCCAGTTCAGCAACTCAGGCCGCAACAACTACCGAGGCCCCCATTTCACTTATTCCGAGATGTACCTGACGAAGAAGATTCTGATCACAGAGCATGTCACCTTCCGCTTCGACACGCAGTTCTTCAATGTCTTCAACCATCCCAACTTTGCGCTGCCCAGTAATCAAGCTGGAACGCCGGGGAAACCCGCGACCCAGACGGGCTTTGGCGCGGTCACCAGCACCATCTCGCCACCCACGGGTTTACTCGGCGTCGGACTTGGCGGAGACAGCTCCCCACGAATGATCGCATTTCAGGGACGGATCGAATTTTGACCACTGCGACTCCTAAGCGCGAATAAATTGAACTGAAGAATTGACTTCCGAAAGAGTACCGTGAACGAAACAGATAAGGACACGAGCACCGCCGCTCAAACCGAATCCGCCAGATCGGCATCGGGAAGCCACGTTTCGCTGGAGAACGTGCACGGCTCTATCTCGGTGCCGGATCACTTAGCGGGCTTCTGGAAACAGTGGCGTGCCTTCGTCGGTCCTGCGGTCTTAGTAAGTGTCGGCTACATGGATCCTGGCAACTGGGGGACTGACCTGCAAGGTGGCGCGCAATTCAAGTACGGGCTGCTATGGGTGGTCGGACTTGCCAGCCTGATGGCGATCTTCATGCAGGTGATCTCCGCCAGGCTCGGTGTAGTAACGGGGAAGGATCTCGCTCAATGCTGCCGCGACTGGTATCCGAAGTGGACGCGTTGGCCCAACTGGTTGATGAGCGAAGTCGCCATAGGCGCCTGCGACCTGGCAGAGGTGCTCGGAAGTGCCGTAGCCCTCAACCTCCTGTTTCATATTCCCTTGCTATGGGCGGTAATCATCACGGGACTTGACGTGCTGCTGCTCCTAGGATTGCAGCGTTTTGGCATGCGTACTATCGAGGCCATTGTGTTGCTGCTGGTGGCGACGATCAGCGTGTGTTACTACATCGAAATCTTCATTCTGCCCCAGACCCAACCCAGTTTTCTGGAAATGGGGCGCGCGCTGGTTTCGCCTAATCTTCATCGTGCCGGGGTCCTGTACCTTGCCATCGGTATTATCGGCGCAACCGTGATGCCCCACAACCTGTACTTGCATTCGGCACTGGTGCAGAGCCGCAAGCTGCAGAAGGACGAGCCATCGGTCCGGAGCGCTATTCGCTTTAACACAATTGATTCGGTTGTAGCGCTTACCGTTGCCTTCTTCGTAAACGCCGCGATACTGGTGCTCGCGGCCACTGTCTTCTTCGGGAAACAAAGCGTTACTACGCCGGGCGGATTAGTAGTGAAATTTAGCGCCGACAGCGATTGGATTCGGGTGGCATATCTGACCCTTGCACCGTTGTTAGGGACGTTTGCCGCGAGTACGCTGTTCGCTGTGGCACTGCTCGCAAGCGGCCAAAGCAGCACCATCACGGGGACGCTTGCCGGGCAAGTCGTTATGGAAGGCTTCATGCATTGGCGAATCAAGCCGTGGGTGCGGCGGCTCATCACCCGCACTTTAGCAATCCTGCCGGCCGTTCTGATCATTGGGTTGCGAGGAGAGAGCAGCGTGACTGATCTGCTCACCCTCAGTCAAGTGGTGCTGGCGCTGCAGTTGCCCTTCGCCATGTTTCCTCTTCTGCAGTTCGCAAGTTCCCGCCGACGCATGGGCATATGGAGGCTCGGCTGGTTCCTGCTAATTGCAGGCTGGGGCAGTGCTATCCTGATCACCGCAATGGACATTTACGGCTTACCGGACTCGCTGAAAACTGCTTGGCATGTTGTCACCGGCGGATGACGACAGTGGACAAAGCCGCCAGAAACGGAACAACCGTGTACGACACGATTCTACTGACATTGGATGGCACGCTTACGGACCGGGCGATCATCGAGCACGTCAAGCAGCTTGCAAAGCTCGCGCACAGCCGCGTCGTGCTCCTTCACGTAGCTGATGGATGGGCGGCTAGAACCTATGGTCTCGATGCTGTCAGTCCAGAAATCATCGAAGACACTGCCTATTTGGAAAGAGTTCGACTCGAATTTCAAGAGTTAGACATTCCTGCTGAGTCCGAGCTGGCTTTCGGCGAACCGGATAAGGAGATCATCAAGTGGGTGCGACAGAAGCGTTGCGATTTGGTGGCTATGAGCACTCATGGCCACCGCTTTCTAGCAGACATGTTCCTTGGCACCACAGCAACTAAAGTTCGGCACAGTATCAGCGTGCCTATTCTCATGATTAGAGCGAAGTGAATCATTCGCATAATTTCTTCAAGAAATTCAGAACGCCTCAGACGTAGACAATGGAAACCAGTCTATTGGTCACCAATGTGGATGTGGAGACTTCGGATACGCTTGCGTTTTTTGCTCGCGAGGCCGAACGAGCTCTCTCCGCGCTGTCCCATTCCGGGAGAGACTCCCACGGAGAGAAAGCCGCATTCCGTGTTGCCGACGGGTGGCTGGAGATCCTCGGAGCATCCCTCGCCAGCCGTGGACGACAGCTTCCCAAAAGGTACTCTTCCGCAGAGAGGGTGAACCTAGCGCAATCGACCACAGCTCATCAGCGCCATCGATGAACCACCGTTTGAGTTCATCGAGCAGTTTTTGTTTCGGTCTATGCACATGCGCGATATCGCACATATACATGATCGATTCGCAAAAACCTTCTTGGAGAAATGTCGCTAGGCTGTTACCTCGAGAGATACCGGGCGCCCTTCGGCAAGGCAGGGCGCTCCGCTCTTACTGTCACTTTATGCCCACATTTCAGACTCAGTGACAACTTATGGTTCACAACGGTCTTGCAGGACGTTTAGGGTGCAGTGGTTTCAAAGGGGTTAGTGAAGGGGAACTGTCACGATATGCTTCAAAACGCTGCCATCATATGCGTCAAGTCACATCGTGTCTCATGCCGCGGCGGGCGCCTCCATGTACGCACTCATATGGGCCAGGATGTTCTCGACCGATGCAGTCGCCTCTCCCTCCGGCGCATCCGCTTCGCGGTTGCGCAGAACGCTGTCGA
>Ga0182030_10021128_pt1 | contig 12213 bp, 10 predicted proteins | sample 812S3MmetaG_FD_121299 | JGI IMG/M metagenome (GOLD analysis project Ga0182030, IMG submission 121299) | Permafrost microbial communities from Stordalen Mire, Sweden - 812S3M metaG (Illumina Assembly) | ecosystem: Environmental > Terrestrial > Soil > Wetlands > Permafrost | place: Sweden...
GGCGAACATGAGCATGTACATCAACAAGTAGAGAGCCGCCGCCATGTCGACCAGAGTGAAGAACGAGGCGCTGACGTTCGGAATAACGATGAACAACGCGGCTAACACAGTGACGATGAGAGCTTGGAGTACAAGAATCCCCACCTGCACCCCGGCTGCATTGCGACGTTGGAGCACCTTGGGGAGTACGCCGGTCTCCCCGGCCAAAAGGAGACCCTTGCTCGGGCCAGCAATCCATGTAACGACCGACGCCAGGGCACCAATGCCGATGGCCGCAGCGAGTATCGGGCTGAGCCAGCCGGCCCCGAAGTGGTCGAAGAACAGCTTGAAGGTCTCCATGATGCCCGAGGTGAAGCCCAGCTGGGCCTTGGGCACGATGACGGCGATGGCAATCGTCGGGAGGACGAAGACACCCAAAATGAGGGCCGAGGCGATAGCGATGACTTTGGGGTAGTCACTCTTTGGTTTCTCCATCTCGTTGACGTGGACGGCATTGACCTCCATACCGGCATAGGCCAAGAAGCTGCTGACGATGAGCACGATGCTGGATAGTCCGGCAAACGGTGGGATCACGTCATGGACGTGCAGAGGCGCTTGGGACTTGAGGCCCAACCCCAGCCACACCCCGCCAGCGACGATGAGCAAGGCGCCCGGGATCAAGGTGCCGATGACGCCCCCCCATGAGCCGACCTTGGCGAACAAGGTGCCGCCTTTCAGACTGACCAGGGTGGAGGCGTAGTACAAGATCACGATGACGGCAGCCGTGAAAAGACCCGAATTCGCCAGATGCTGATCACCAATAACAAAGGCGATAGCGGCAGCAATGAAGGCAAGTTGGACCGGATACCAGACAACATTTTGGATCCATTGGAGCCAGACGGCCGTGAATCCCCAGCGATTTCCGAGTGCTTCGCGCACCCAGACGTAGACGCCGCCCTTCCAACCCGTGGCCAGCTCAGCGGCCACCAGCGCAGTAGGGATCAAAAAGATTAATGCGGGAAGCACGTAGAGCGTGATTGAACCGAGGCCGAAGGTGGCGGTTGTGGGCAGACTTCGGAGACTGGCCACGACAACCACAGTGAGGATGGCTAATTGGCCCTTGCTGATACGGCTCGTTCTCGAAACCTTTCCGCGAGTGGTAGGCGGGGCAGTCTTGATGCTCATGTCAGCCTCAATCAATGGTGGAAGGTTGTGGTAGTCCGACCCTCGTGGGGGAGCGGGCTTTGGAGTCCATCGAGGTAGCGCACCGACGAATGGAGCTGGTCGACCAACGCGTCGGCCAGGTCCATGGATAGCCCATTGCGGACGACGATGCGTTGCACGGTCAGGTCAGTGAGATCGGCCGGCATCGGGTAGGCCGGAATCAGCCAGCCGGATTGGCGAAGGTGGTTGCCCAGATCGTATAGATCCCACTTGTCGGTGTAGTCCTTCTTGAGCCGCCAAGCGAAGACCGGGATGTCCGAAGCGTCGTTCCACAGCTCGAATGGCTCCATTTTGGAGACCTGCTCGGCCAGGAACCGGGCGACATCGCTAGAAGCTTGCTGGACCGCGCGAAAGCCGGAGCGGCCCAGGCGTAAGAAGTTGTAATACTGTAGGAGCACCTGGGCTCCGGGGCGAGAGAAGTTGAGCGCGAAGGTGTCCATCTCACCACCCAGGTAGCTGACCTTGAAGACCAGGTCGTCGGGCAGGTACTCCGAAGAACGCCAAACGACCCAACCGAGTCCGGGATAGACCAATCCGTATTTGTGGCCGCTAGTGCTGATCGAATGCACCCGTTCCAGGCGAAAGTCCCATTCGAGGTCGGACTGCAGGAACGGGGCAATAAAACCACCAGAGGCACCGTCAATGTGGATGGGAACGTCGAACCCGGTGTCCCTTTGCACTTGATCGAGGGCAGCCGCGATCTCTTTGACCGGTTCGTACATGCCGGTGAAGGTGACGCCCATTATGGCCACCACCCCAATGGTGTTCTCGTCAACGTACGACGCCAGGTTGTGTCCGTCGAGCGTCTTGTGTTCTTCGCTGATCGGTACGTAGCGGGGCTCCACGTCGAAGTAGTTGGCGAACTTCTCCCAGCACACCTGGACCGCCGAACTCATGACAATGTTCGGTTTGTCCGTCGGCTTGCCAACCGCCCGCCTGGCCGTCTGCCAACGTCGCTTGAAGGCCAGGCCCCCGAGCATGCAGGCCTCAGAGGACCCAATAGTGGATGTCCCGATAGTTGATTCCTGATCAGGTGCATGCCACAGGCGGGCCAGGATCTTCCAACAGCGGTCTTCAATGCCAGCCGTGGCCGGGTACTCATCTTTGTCAATCATGTTTTTGTCAAAGGACTCGACGTAGAGCTTGGTGGCCAATGGGTCCATCCAGGTACCCACAAACGTGGCCAGGTTGAGCCGGGCGTTGCCGTCGAGCATGGCCTCGTCGTGCACTATTTGGTAGGCGGTTTCAGGCAGCATCGAGTCCTCGGCCAGTGCAAACTTCGGGCCCTCTGTCGCTTCGCCGGGGCGGGCAAAGAGAGGGTTGACGGCAAAACTGCCTGGGTTGGTGGTCACGGAGTGGGTCGGCCTTTCGTAGAGCCCTCGGGTGATGGGCAGTAGATGGGAGCGGCTCCGTAGATTGCTGAACCGGGGGAACGCTCCGATTTAAAAGGGGCAGCAACGACAAAGTCGACGCTGGCCTGTCGGAGGAATGGTGGACTTAGTAGCAGAACTGAAATGCGGGGTAACACGTAACCTGCGATTTAGCCGCTTTCATGCGTGCCGTTTGTGGTCGCCACCCGAATTGGTGTGACATCAGCGGCGGCCGGCATGGGTGCTCCCGAAGCTGCATTTTCACGAGCCAGGAATGCCCCCAGCTCAGCGATCGTCGTCATGAGCGGAGCGGGAAACACCACTGTGGTGTTCTTGTCGACACCAATCTCGACGAGGCTCTGAAGGTTCCGAAGTTGAAGAGCAAGAGGATGCGCCATCATGATGTCGGAGGCATCCCCGAGGGCAGCTGCAGCCATGGACTCTCCCTCGGCATTGATGATCTTTGCTCGCTTCTCCCGCTCGGCTTCGGCTTGTCGAGCCATTGCCCGCTTCATGCTTTCGGGCAACTGAATATCCTTGAGCTCAACGAGAGTTACTTCTATTCCCCAGTCTGTTGTCGTCCGATCAAGAATTTCTCGAATGTCGAGATTGATGCTGTCGGTCTCAGACAATGTCTCATCAAGCGTGTGCTGACCAACGACCTTACGCAGGGTGGTCTGCGCTATCTGATCGATTGCCGCATCGACACTCTCGATGGCCACAACGGATTTCACCGCGTCGACGACGCGGAAATATGCGACTGCCGACACATCTACGCTGACGTTGTCTCGCGTGATGATGCCTTGAGATTGAATCGGCATTGTAACGATCCGCAGCGAAACTTTGCGCAGCGAATCCACGAAGGGAATGATCACCTGGAACCCTGGCTTGCGAGTGCCGACGACACGCCCAAGTCGAAAGAGGACTCCCTGTTCGTATTGCTTGACAATTCGGGCCGCTAGCGCCAAAGCCAACAGAATGAGTACGACAACGACGACAACAACGACGATGAGAATATTCATAATCCCAGTGTGCGGGAGCCATCGAGGGCTTGGTAGTGCCGAATGGTCCTACTTGATGTCGTGCCTGCGGCCCGCGTAATGTCCAAGCTCAGATGCTGAGAGGAATAGCGAACTGGATCGGATTACGCGTTGGTATCGTCGGGTGGGACGAGACCGGGATCCGGTAGCGCAGCTGCCGCGCTCCCCGAGTGCTGCCGATCTGGCCAGCTGGTACCGGTGGTATAGCTGGCCATGGAGAGCGAGCCATAGGTGTAACCGTCGACCAGCACCTCCGCCGCTGAATCGGCGGCACTGGCGAGGCCGGCTATGTAGAGGAGTGGCAAGAAATGGTCCGGTGATGGGACCGCGGCGTCGAAATCTTGGTGTCCCTGCAGCGCGACGATGTCGTGGGGCGAGGACGTCATGTGGCCACGTGCCGCTTCATCGAATCGATGGGCCCAAGCGAACCCTCCACCGGGTTGGCCCCAGTCGACGCGGCGCAGGTTGTGGACAACATTCCCGCTGCCGATGACCAGCACCCCGCGTTGGCGAAGCGGCGCGAGTTGTGCGCCAAGTTCGAGGTGATACTCGAATGGTTCCTGGGCGTTGATGGAGAGTTGGACCACGGGGATGTCTGCGTCGGGGAAGGCATGCATCAGTACCGACCACGTGCCATGGTCAATACCCCAGCTGTCGTGATCGAGCCCGACCCAGGTGGGCTTGACGATCTCGGCGACCTCTTCGGCAAGAACAGGGTCCCCTGGAGCGGGGTACTGCACTAGGAAGAGTTCGTTAGGAAATCCGTAGAAATCATGAATCGTCTTCGGCCGCGCCATGGCGGTCACCGCAGAGACGTTGACATACCAGTGTGCCGAGATCACCAGGATGCCCTGAGGTCGAGGAACGCTGGCTCCAAACTCACGCCACGTGTCGGTGTAGCGGTTGTGCTCCAGCGCATTCATCGGGCTCCCATGACCGAGAAACGCCGCTGGCATCGGCCCAGCGGTCCCCAAGTCACTCACCGGTCAGTGTCCTTTGCGTCGCAGTTCTGCCGGCTCGCCCACGCCTCGGCGTGTTTCACGATTGAGCGACCAGGGACAATGCCACTCCCAGTGGGTCCAGGTTCGGGGACACTGGCGAAGTGACCGAACGAGGGAGCGGGTATTCCGGGGATGCCGGGAGCGGGACCCCCCTCCCTGATGCCCCTGTCCTTGAAGGGTTCACTTGACCCTCGCTGCAGATAATGGAGTTATACATGAAGCGCAGTGGCATTTGTGTGGCCGGAACTCCTGATTCGAAAGGTGGGGTGTGTGTCATGGCAATCGTCAAGTAACTGTGCTCTTAGCCGGCGTTGAGGCCGGTGAAGCGTCGACCGGTTCCCAACGGACGGTCAACTCCAAAGAGAGCTCTAGCCTCTGTGACGAGCCATTTAATCGGGCGGAGCCACAGACTCGGAGTTCCGCAACTCTCGCAGCCGAGAATTGGTCTTATGTCCGCAAGGATCGTGTAGCCGAGGTTCAGTAGTGATTGAAATGGTCGGAATCCGAAGACGTGCGTTGCGAATATGCCGGCGAACCATTTGGTCTGGGGCAATCTCCGAAATACCTCAGCCACAGCCTCACCGCCAACCTTCATTGATCCATCAGGCATCAGAACGTGGATCGATTCGTAGGCGTCCCAGATATCGAGGCTTGGATTGAGCGATTTAAGATCGTTCGGGTCACTGCCGATCGGCCGGACGTCAAGTTGGACGCCTTCCGGTGCATTACTCGCAGACCTTTTTACCCTACTCGCGATTTGTCGACAGACTCCACATTCGTCGTCGAAGAGGAGGATCGGTGTGCTCGTGAGACCCTTGAGCGAAGGAGAGGTCATCTCAGAGCTCAAACGAATGAGTGATCTCAGCTAAGAGGGTCGATACGGTCGGATGTGGCCCTTCGACCCGGTTCACTTCCACACCATTTTCGATCATTACCAATGTTGGAGTGCCTTCGATGTCGAAGCTGGCTGCCAATTCGCGATCGATGCCGATGTTGACCCTAAAGATCCCCATGCTTGGGCTCACCCTTTCGGCGATTTCTTGAAGAATTGGCTCAAGGGCCCGACAGTGCGCGCATCCGTAGGACATGAACTCCAAGACGAGCGGGCCCTGTCCTTCAGATATGAGGGCATTGAAAGTGTCATACGTGACGGTCGTGATTCGATCCGTCCCCTTGGTCATTGCTTGTGTCACTTTGATACCTCTCATCTGCCGGTCGGCGCTGAACTTCGATTCAGACGTTGGTTGGGATCACGGATGGTTGAGATCTAGACCATGGTGGCTCGATCGCCGCGTCAATGGGGGCCTACTGACACCCTCATGAGCGGCGGGTGGAAAGAAGGGGGCCACCCACCGCTCATGAGAAACGTCTGAAGTGTTAGCCAGCCACAATGAGGTGGTTCTTGACGCTGGTCACGCCGGGAGCTGACCAAGCGGTCGTGTCAGCCTGATGACGCTCGGCCCACGTGTGCACCTTGCCGGTGAGAGTGACGACGCTGTTATCCGCTGTGACGGTGATGCTCTTGCCCTCAAGCTGCGCACTGCGAACGAGGGCAGCTGTGATGGTTGTCTTGAGGCCAGTGGCCGAAACTTTGGGCTTGATGGTGATGGTATTGCGGAGGCCACTTACGCCCTTGAGATAACGCACAGCTCGCTCTGCAGCCTCACGCTGGTAGTGCCAGTTGACCGGACCCGAAAGTGTCACGAAATGGTCGTGGACCACTGCCTGAACTGAGTCGGCGGGGACATCAATGGCGCGATCCAGGGCAGCAGTTGCCTCCTTGGCGACTTCTGTGTCGCTTAGGTTCCCCCAGGTGTTTCGCACCTGAACTTCTTCAGCCACTGAAGTGACCCCGCGGACACGAAGAGCAGCCTTTTCGGCGAGATACTTCTCCGGGTAGCTGTCGACTTCGCCGGTCAAGGTAACGGTGCCGTCCTCAACGGAGACGCCGATGTGAGCGCTGTCGATGCTGGGCGTCCATTCGAGTTCATCGACGACGGCAGCCTTGAGTGTTGCATCTGTTGGATGTTCTGTGATGGTCATACATCTATCGTGGACCGCATGGATTCCAACCAATAGGGCCGAACGGACCCCAAAGTGACATTGCATCACCGCGACCAGAGTGGGCTGTTACTTACCTTCGAGCGCAATCCAACAACTAGATGTGGCGAGCACGAGATCAACTCATGTTGCCCAGTTGGCTGGGGGAGTGCCGTTCGACTCTAGTGACGGACTGCAATGTCTGTGAAAGTTCAGTTCTGGAAGAGAGGGGCGTCACCATGCGCGCAATCAAGTGAGCAAAGACGGCCTTGGCTCAAGAGTGCAGGTGGTTGCACTCGCCACCCTCTGCGCTGTCCTGTTCTTAACGTTTCTCGACAACACGATCGTAAGCGTCGGCCTAGCCAATGTGCAGAGTGATCTTCACGCCGGGGTGACGTCACTGCAGTGGGTGGTGAATGGCTACGCGCTGACATTCGCGGCGTTGATGCTGGCTGGCGGCACCCTTGGAGATCTCCTTGGACGCAAGGTCATCATGTTGGCCGGCGTTGCCACGTTCTGTGCCGGCTCTGTGGTGGCAGCTGTGGCCCCAAACGTCGACCTTCTGATAGTGGGTCGAGTGATTATGGGTATCGGTGCGGCAGCCTCAGAGCCTGGAACCCTCTCGATAATTCGCCACGTCTACCCTGAGAAAGGGAGTCGCGCTGACGCATTAGGTGTGTGGGCCGCCGTATCGGGGTTGGCGCTCGCCCTGGGGCCGGTGGCCGGGGGAGTCCTGGTTGGACTTTGGAGTTGGCGAGCCATCTTCTGGTTCAACCTGGCTATCGGCGCGATTGCCTTCGTCTTGGCCTTGATCTTCGTACCGGAGACCTCGGATCGGGAAGGGCGCCGAATCGACTATGCGGGCATCGTCCTTGGGGCGTTGGCACTCGGAGCAGCGTCCTTCGGAGTGATTCAAGGAGAAGTATCTGGCTATCGCACATGGTGGATTATTGGCCTGTTCGTAATTTCGGGCGTGGCCGCCTGGGCGTTCCTCCATGTGGAGCGGCGGGTCCAAAGCCCAATTCTCGATCCGTCGATGTTCCGCAAGCCGGCGTTTACTGGATCAATCTTCGTTGCCTTTGCGGCCTACTTCGGTACCTTTTCCATTTTCTTTTTCACGGCGCTCTATTTGCAGGTGGTGGTGAACGCTTCTGCGTACGCAACGGCAGTCGTCTTCATACCAATGGCATCTGTCTTGATTGCGGCGTCGATCCTGACCGGTCCATGGGTCGCACGTAAGGGACCGCGCATGCCCATGACAATCGGTTGCATCCTGGCGGCGGGAGGCATTCTTGGCACCAGCCTCATCCTGGGGCCCCACGTCAATCTCCTCGATCTTGGGTTCGTCTTACCGATCGCTGGAATTGGCTTCGGTATCATGTTGGTCCCGGTCACCTCGACGCCGCTGACCGTCATTCGACCCGAACGTTCGGGTATGGCTGCCTCGGCAACCAATACCAGCCGCGAAATGGGGGCTGTATTCGGGGTGGCCATCCTCGGAGCCATCGTCAATGCGAAATTGACTGGTGGATTGGCGGACCGTCTCAAGGCCATCGGAATCCCTCCAAACTTTCAGTCCCTGGTGATACGAGCAGTCAATGGTGGTGGGCTTGGCGGAGGTGGAGCCGCCAATGCGGCCGAGAAGTCGAAGAACGCTGCCGTTTCGAAGATAGCCACAAAGGTCGTCAATGCGGCTTACGAGGCCTTTGGTTCGGGCCTTCATCTCGCCCTCGAGATCTCCGGGTTGCTTCTCGTGCTTGGAGCGCTCGTCGCAGCCCTTGCGGTTCATTCCACCAAGGGAGAGATGTATGACATCTGATCGCACCTCCATTGTCTCAGACGAAGCTGAAATATCAGGGTAGGGATAGGCGCTGATGTCTCAAAAAATTACGACGGTGGCCCATTGTCGCGGCGATCAGCGAACGGTAAGCGCACGATTGCTCTCAATGCGTCAGGATCGGACATGAGGAAATGGTGGGCGCCGTCAACGATGCGGGGCTACCGGTCCTCGTGGCTAAGCAAAGATGCCCTAGCGAGTTTGGCCTTGGTGGCGATTGCCCTGCCATCGCAAATGGCCACTGCTCGGTTGGCCGGAGTACCAGTCGTATTTGGACTTTACGCGTTCGTGGCCGGAACGGTGCTGTACGCGCTAATCGGAACGAACCGTCATCTGTCCGTCGGGGCGGATTCCACCATCGCACCAGTACTCGCCGTTGGAGTGGCCTCGATTGCCGTTGTGGGCACGTCTCGATATATGACCGTCATGGCGTTGGCGGCACTTTTGATCGGCGTGGTTCTGATCATGGTCGGGGTTCTGCGCCTGGGATGGATCGCAGAGTTCCTCTCTACACCCGTCATTGGCGGTGTGCTGGGTGGCATAGCGGTCGAAATTGTTGTCCGTCAACTACCAAGCGTTCTCGGCGTATCCGGTGGCGGCACCTCTACCATTGGGCGAATCAGTGACGTCGTGTCAGAAGTCGGGAGCATAAACGGATGGTCAGTTGGAATCGCCGTTGGCACATTCGTCCTTATCGCCGGCGGTCGACGTATCGATCGGCGACTTCCGGGGGCGCTTTTGAGCGTGGTGCTCTCAATCGTGTTGGTTGGTGTCTGTAATTTGGTCAACAGGCATGGCGTTGAAACGATTGGTCATGTCAATGGAGGAGTCCCGCACGTTGCTTTTCCAAAGGCCACATGGGCAGACTGTCGGCAATTGATTGGACCCGTCCTCACAGTGGCTTTCCTATGTATTGCACAAACGGCTGCCATCGCTCGGAGATCCAACGCAAGTACCCAATCATCTTCCGACTTCAATCGAGATCTAATTGGTATCGGAGCTGGAAGTATCGCTGCCGGATTCATCGGAGCGATCGCCGTCGATGCCAGTCCGCCCAATACCATAATTACCGCTGCGTCAGGTGGGCGCTCGCAGCTCACGAACGTCTTTGCAGCTTCTGTCGTGGCGGTGGCAATACTGACGCTGACTGGCCCCCTGGCCAATCTGCCGTTAGCCACACTTGGGGCGACGCTGATCTTCATTGCTTTGAAGCTGTTCAGTCTTCGCGAATTTCGAACTGTCTTTCGTTTCGACCGTATTGAGTTCGCCCTGTCTGCGCTCACCCTGCTGGTGGTGGCGCTGATCGGAATAGAACAGGGCGTGATACTTGCCATGATCGTTTCGTTGGCTGACCGGACTCGGCGCTCTGCCCGTCCGCGCGACACGCTGCTCGGACGTGAGCCGGGGACCGACCACTGGATACCAGTCGACATTGATCGAGAGACTGAGCAAGTACCCGGTGTTCTGGTCTACCTGGTCTATGCCCCGCTTTGGTATGGAAATGCCCATTACCTTCGGTTTCGGATCCAGCACCTTGTAGATGCGGCAACTGTTCCGATTCAGGCTGTGATCGTTGATGCCGACGGTATGTCTGACATTGACTTCACCGGTCTGCAGACATTGCGGAACCTTGCAGCCGAACTTGCCCAGCACGGCACGTCCATCGGCATCGCCCGGGCCTCGCATCTTGTCCACCATGATCTCAAACACGGAGCGCTGTTGGCTGAGCTTGGTTCAGACCATTTGTTCACCTCAGTCGAGGATGCGGTGGCCTCTCTTGGCCCCTCCTCGTAATCCAGTCCGGAATAGCGGCCCAGCTCGGTCAAGCGGTGCTTCTATTCGCGAACCCGGCTCAGGTGTGCACGCCGTTCGGCTAACCGTCCGGCGTATGCCGCGGCTTCTGAACGTCGACCCATCCCCAGTTTGGAGAGGAGATTCGATACATAGTTTTTGACTGTCTTGTCGGAAAGGAAAAGTTCTTCGCCGATTTCCCGGTTGGTTTTTCCTGCAGCAATACATTCGAGGACCTCTAACTCGCGATGAGTCAACCGATTGACGCCTTCGTTTTCTTCATGGAGAGTGCGAAGGTCGTCCAGGACGCGGTGTATGTCGGCTTCATCAATGAGCATGTGACCCGACGCAACGGCCCGTACCGAGGCAACCAGCTCGTTGTCACGAACCTGCTTGAGGACGTACCCCGTGGCGCCAGCCATCACCGTTTGAGCCAGTGCCTCGTCGTCGGCGAACGAAGTCAGCATGAGACAGGCCACCTCAGGGTGCTGGGATCGAATGTCACGGCACACATCAATGCCGCTTCCATCGGGAAGGCGGACGTCGAGAATGGCCACGTCAGGATGGGCATCAGGAATTAAGGCCAAGGCGTCGTCAGCGGTGGCCGCCTCGCCGACGATGGCAAAGTCGTCTTGGGTTTCCAGCATTCGCCGAACGCCTTCTCGGACAATTTGATGGTCATCGAGCAGGAAGATGCGGATCACAGTGCCTCCAGTCTGCCCACATACGGGACGAGGGAGTAACGGGTGTTCCTTCGTGGCACAATGTGGCAGTGCCCTATCACGCCATCAGCGATTCTGGGCAGCTTCAAGCCCTGCTTGATGGGGTGATCGCAGTCGAATCCGAGACTGAACTTCCCGGCGTGATGCGGAAGATTGCCGAGACAGCATGCACGCTGACAGAGGCTCGTTACGGTGCCCTTAGCCTGGTTGATCCCTCCGGTAAAGGCTATGGCGAGTTTGTCTACGTCGGAATGGATGAAGAGACCGTTGGCGCTATCGGTCAGATTCCAAACGGAATGGGCCTTCTGGGTCTTCTGGTCAGCGACCCCAAACCATTGCGATTGTCTGACTTGACGACACATCCGGCCTCCATTGGTTTCCCGCCGGATCATCCCAAGATGCGAACGTTCCTCGGTGTTCCGCTCAGGATTGGTGACGAGGTCCTGGGCAACCTTTATGTGACCGAGAAGAGCGGTGGAGCCGAGTTCACCTCGACCGATGAAGCACTCGTCGTGACTCTCGCTGGAGCGATTGGCATTGCTATGGACCACGCTCGGATGAGGAAACACGTCGGCGAGTTGAACTTGGCGGCGGAGCGAGAGCGTCTTGCTCGTGATCTTCATGACACGGTCATCCAACGTCTCTTTGCTACCGGCATGTCGTTGCAGTCGGCGGTGCCCAATATGGTTGACGGTGATCCGAGATCCCGAGTGGAAGAGGCCGTCCAGGAGCTCGATGACACTATTCGGCAGATCCGCACCACCATTTTCGCTCTTGATCCACCCATCGTGGCCCAAAGAGGAGTGCGAAGCCAGGTGCTCGATGTGTGCGCAGAAATTGCTCAGAATCTTGGTTTCGAGCCCGAGGTCAGATTCAACGGAGCCATTGACCGCTACGTCAGCAAGGACGTAATTCCCGAGCTTTTGGCAACGCTGCGCGAAGCGTTGTCCAACGTGGTTCAACACGCTAGAGCGCATCATGTAGTTGTCGACCTGACGGTCGACGTTGATGTTCACATGCGGATTATTGATGACGGAGTTGGAGTGAAACGGGACAACTATGAACCCGGGCGAGGTCTGATCAATATGGCCAAACGAGCGCAAGAACTCGATGGGTCGTTTACCATGAGCGACCGTCCCGAAGGTGGCAGTGAGCTGACCTGGCGCGTCCCCCTCGGCGAATAGTCCCCGACTCAGAGCAAGCCCAGAC
>Ga0182030_10021130_pt1 | contig 12213 bp, 9 predicted proteins | sample 812S3MmetaG_FD_121299 | JGI IMG/M metagenome (GOLD analysis project Ga0182030, IMG submission 121299) | Permafrost microbial communities from Stordalen Mire, Sweden - 812S3M metaG (Illumina Assembly) | ecosystem: Environmental > Terrestrial > Soil > Wetlands > Permafrost | place: Sweden...
ATCGTCGGTTACGAAGCGCCGGTCTATGTGTGCTGGGCTCGCAACAACCGCTCCGCGCTGGTGCGGGTTCCCCCCACCAAAGCCGGAAAACGCGACTCGACCCGCATCGAATACCGCTCGCCTGATTCCGCGGGTAACCCGTACCTGGTGTTTGCTGCCTGCCTGAGCGCCGGTCTCGCCGGCATCGAGAAGGGCTATGACCTCCCACCGGAGGCCGCGGCCAACCTCTACGAACTCAGCCACGAGCAACGCCTGGCCGAGGGGATCGGGGCCCTGCCCACGTCATTGAACGACGCCATCGAAACCATGGAGCGCTCCGAGTTGTTGGCCGAGGTGCTCGGCGAGCACGTCTTCGAATGGTTCATCCGCAACAAGCGTGCGGAATGGTCGGAGTACAAAGCGCAGATCACGCCATTCGAACTACGTCGTTACCTGACGTCGCTCTAGGAACCGAGACGGGGAAAGGAGGGCCACCCATATGGAACCACTACTGATATTTCCCGACCCCGTGCCCCCGGCTCTGGCCCAGGCTCTGGACCTGGCCGGCTATCCCTGGACGCCCATTGTCTCGGCCGAAGCTGCCGACAGTCACGAACCAGAAGACGGGTGGGCCGGCGCCATCGTGTGCGCCGATGTCGACCCGGAGGGCGCCTTCGCTCTGTGCCGCTCGCTGCGCAAGCGGGATCTCCCTTTCGAGCCTCTTCTGCTCCTGGTGGCAGGCACTCAGCTAGCTGAGCTGGAGCTGCGCGAGGACCTCTTCGACGATTTCTGCCTGACCCCGTTCCATCCCCGGGAGCTCGAAGCACGCCTCGTGCACCTGTTCTGGCGAACCGGACGGGGCACCCGACCGGAGCTGGTGGAGTACGGGCCTCTGGTCCTCAACCTGGAGACCTACCAGGCCGCCGTAGGGGGAAGGCCTCTCGACCTCACCTACATGGAATACGAGCTCCTCAAGTTCCTGGCCACCCACCCAGGAAAGGTCTTCACCCGGGAGACCCTCCTCAGCCGGGTGTGGGGTTACGAGTATTACGGCGGAGCACGCACGGTAGACGTCCACATTCGTCGTCTTCGGGCCAAACTTGGAGAAGAACACGCAAATTTGATCTCCACCGTGCGCAGCGTCGGGTACCGATTCGGCCAGTCCCGCTGGGGCGTTTAGACCGCATCAAGGCGACCCGGGAAGCGCCATTGCTCCCTAAATCGAGTGTGAAGCCTTTCTGAGGGCCCCTGGACCTAGTATTCGAGCGTGAGATCCCGGGGCAAGGACGCAGCACGATGGCTCGCAGTCGCTTCGCTGCTTGCTGTCACGCTGGCTGTCGCCGCCGTGCGCATCTCGCCGTCCGCCTACGCCGGGGCAGGTACCAACTATGTGGTGTATGTCGGCGCGGCTCTTCCCAATACCCAGAACTCTGGCGAACACCCAGCGGTCGTCGCCGTATCGGACACTAATCTTAAGGTTACTGCTGGGACTATCAACGTCGACACAGCAGGCGTCTTTGATACCCAAGCTGTCGCTGTGGCTCCCTCGGCAAGGGCCGTTTATGCCATAGGCGAAACAGACGGTAAGGATTCGGTCGAAGACGCGTCAATCCCGGCTGGCACCTACGTACCGACGTCTGGAGCCACGACCACTGCTTTAGCGCAACCAACTACTGATGAGAATGATATTGCCGTTAGCCCTGACGGAGGGTTTGTGTATAGCGCAGGGGAAAACGGTGTGCTCCAGATTAACTCGAACACTCATGCTGTGCGGACGTTTCCCTACCCACCTGCCTTCAGTGAGTCAGTGATCAACGTCGATGCCGTCGCTGTAAGCGCAGACAACCAAACTATCTACGTGGGTGGAGGACTGCTCGACGCAGCACGAGGGACGGATACGCCTCTACTCTTCGCGTTTAGCGCCGCTAAAGGTTCTGCCCCGAGTTGGTACGCAGCTCCGAAGCAGCTGGGATCTGAGATCACCGGCCTGGCTGTGAGTCCAGCGGATGGAACAATCTGGGCTACTGAAGCAGCAACAAGGGAAGGGCGAGTTTTCCGATTAGCACCTCCTTCCGTTCAAGGTGAAGAAGCCTTTCCCGCTGGAATCGCTCTCTTAGGGGACGTCGTCTTGCCGAGCGCAATCGCCGTCAGTCCAGACGGCGACATGGTCTACGTAGCGACATATGTTTTCGGAAACGTCAGCGAAGTGGCGCTTTTCGAACTCAACGCCGCCGATCAGTCTCGGACTTTTGCGCAGATCAAACTGCCGACGACGCCCGATGCCCTCGGCGGCCAGGGGATCCATAGCCTGGCGGTTACTCCAGATAATCGCACGCTGTTGGCAACCTCTGATCTCAACACCGGCGACGAGGAAGAGAATATTCCTGGGACACTCCTCAGTGCATCCATACCTGTTCCCACGGGAACATCAACGTCTCCCGTAGTGGAGAACTTTCCCGAGCCGCCCCGCAGCGCCTATTACGGCTTGGCCGTTACCCCCGACCAAGCGCCCGTGGCCCGTGTCGGAGTGAGCACGGCGTCGATCACTGCGGGCGGAAACATCACCTTCAATGCTGGGCCTTCATCCGTGGCCTTCGGGAGCATCACCGGCTACAACTGGTCGGTTACCGGTGGAAGTTGCAACTCTTTGACCGCCGCCTCGATCACCTGTCACTTCACGGCCCCGGGCAGTTACACAGCACAGGTGGTGGAAACCGACAGCGCCGGCAACTCGACGGCGGCCTCGGGGTTACCTCCCGGCGTGGTGGATTTCACCGGAAATACGGCCTCGCTGGTACCCAGCAACTTGGCCAAGAGCACGCCTGTCACGGTCACCGTGAAGGCCATCGTCACGACCACGACCACGACCAAAGCCCCGACTACAACGACCAAGTCGACCACAACGACCACTGTGGCCAAGAGCACCACTACCACGACCGTTCCGAAGATCACGCTGCACCCGAAACTCACTGCGAATCCTGCCCTTGGACCTCCTGGGTTTGTCACCGAGGTCAGCGGCACCGGATTTCCCCCCAAGACGTCGCTGACGGTGACATGGTCGGTCGGCCCGGGGAGCGTCAAGGTGACCAGCAGTGCAACGGGGGCCTTTAGCATCCAGATGCTGGTGATGACCGACGTTGAGCCGGGCAACACCAATGCCCAGGTGACGACCTATCCGACGGCCAAGGCGCCCTTCCTTGTCGTTCCCGGCAGTCTGCAACCGGGTGGCGACGACTTCTCGGTTGTCTACGACCGCTAAATCCTGAGCCTGTCTGAAGGGGCGGCGAGTCCGCTGGGTTACGGGTCGGATATCCAGCTGATTCGGTGCCTAGAATCCTGTCATGGCCAGGGGAGGGATCCAACGAGCGGCCCGATGGGTCGTCCTCCTGTCCCTTATCGTGGGAATCGTCGCGGCGACCGAGGTGGTGCGCTCGCCCCAAGCACGCGCCTCCTCAGGGGCGGGCTATGTCGTTTACGTCCCTGCAGCGATTGCCCGCGGTTCGACTGCTCAGGACCAGGGTGTCCTTGCCTTCTCGACCACGGGAGCACCCGAAGGGGCGATTGCCTCGCCGCAGGGCGGCTCCTATTCGGTCGCCATCAGCCCGAACGCCGGGGAGGTGTATGCCAGCGTCTACGGCGATGGCGAATCGCTCGGTGGAGCGACGATCTCCAGCGCCGCCAATTACGAGCCGGGCGCCGGAGCGAGCCTCGCCTCCGTCGGCGCCATCAACGAGGCCCAGATCGCCGGCCCGGCGGTCAGCCCTAACGGTCAGTTCGTCTACACCGCCGGCGAAGGCGGCCTTGACCGAGTCAGCACTGGAAATCCAGCAGCGACCGCCCAGGCGTTCGCGTATCCGCCCCGGGTTTCAGGGGTCGGGGAAGTGTTCATCCCGGAGTCGCTGGCCCTCAGCAACGACGGAGCGACCGCCTTCATCGGGGGTTATGAGTACAACCCGCAACAACTCGAAGCGGAGGAGAGCGTCCCGCTCCTCATCGCCATGGCTACCAATGGCAGTGGCGCATTCTATTGGCCGGGCCCGCTGACCAACTCGCCCAGTAGCGGCCTGGACGCCTTGGCGGTGAGCCCCAACGGATCGACGTTGTGGGCCACCGAGACGGATCCCAACACTCCTCAGGTCTTACAGATCCCGTTGCCCATCACCAACAACGCTGGCCTCCCAGGGGGAACGGCGCTCAAGAGCGAGCCCAGCGCGGTAGCCGTGGCCCCCAATGGCTCGACCGTATTTGTCGGCACCGAAGGCCCCGGGGGCAGGACGCAGCTGTTCCAGCTATCGACCGATGCCCCTCCCGTCGTCTCCTCCATTTCGCTGCCCCCTTCGTTCGCCAGGGCAAGGTCCGCCGCCATCACCGGCCTCGCAGTCACCCCTGACGGGCAGACGCTAATGGTCGCTGGCGACATCGAGGACAGTGCAACTGCCATCACCAGTGGTTTGCTCCTCGAAGGGTCCATCCCCACCAACAGCCCCGCCGCGCTCACGGCCATCACGAGTTCCATTCAACCGGCCGCCCAGGCAGGCACCCTGTACTACGGGATCGCCATCACCCCGGACCAGGCGCCGGTGGCCCGGGTGGCCGTCAACTCTGCGCAAACCACCGCCGGCGGAAGCGTCACCTTCTCAACGGACTCGTCGACGGTGGCCTTCGGGAGCGTTACCGGATTCCAATGGAACGTGCCCGGCGGAAATTGCGACAGCCTGACCGCGCCCACAATCACCTGCCAGTTCCCCGGAGCCGGGACGTTTGCGGCCCAGGTCACCGAGACTGACAGTGCCGGAAACTCGACGGCCGCGTCCGGCCTGCCCCCCGGCGCAGTGGTCTTCACCGGAGCGACGGCGTCGCTGGTCCCGAGCGGCTCCGCCAAGAGCGCCCCGGCCGCCGTCACGGTCACCTCGGCACCCACGACAACCAGTGCCACGACCACCACCCCCACCACCGCATCCACGACGACGACCACGACGGCCCCCACCACGACCACACCCAAATCGACCGGTCATCCTAAGCTCACGGTCAACCCGGGGATCGGGCCACCAGGTTTCGTGACCCAGGTCGACGGCACCGGCTTTCCCCCCAATACGCCCCTCACCGTGACGTGGTCCGTGGGGATCGGCAGTGTCCAGGTCACGACGAGCGCCGCAGGAACCTTCAGCGTCCCCATGCTTGTCATGGCGGAAGACCGGCCAGGGAACCGCAACGCTCAGGTGGCAACCTTCCCCAAGGCCAAGGCGCCATTCCTGGTCGTGCCGGGAAGTCTGCAGCCGGGCGGCGACTCCTATTCCATCGTTTTCAACCGCTAGCTGATTCAGTTACCGACCCACACCCAGGCTTCGATCTCGACGTCCGCTCCCATCGGTAGCCCGGCGACGGCCACCGCGGAGCGAGCCGGACGGTGCTCGCCAAACGCTGCGACATAGGCCGCGTTCATCTCCGCGTAGTCGCCGATGTCAGCTAGGAACACCGTGGTCTTGGTCACCTGATCCAGCGACGCGTGCTCACCGGCCAGGAGGGTCGAAAGGTTGGCGATGGCCTGCGTCAGTTGCACGGCAGTCCCTCCGGGCACCAGGGCGCCGTCGAGAAGACCGAGTTGGCCGGAGACGACGAGCCAGTCGCCTGCCCGTACCACCGGCGTGTAGGGCCCGACCGGCCCGCTCACCACTGGCCTCGGTCGGTCGGCCAGGTGCCGGGCAGCCCTTTGGCCAGCCACGTCGCCGCGGCGACCGCCGCGAATACGGCGTCGGATCCGTTCACTGGGTCAGCCTCACTTGGTTCGATGTGCACTTGCACCTCCGGAGTGTCGTGAGCTCTGAGGACTCCGAATGACCGTATCGTCAGATCGACGGGCGTACCGTCCTCGTCGAGCGAGATGGCCTCGCTGCACACCCACCCGAGCGCCATGTGCGCCGCGCCCACGCAGTAGGAGCGAAGCACGACTTCGTCGAGGGCTTCCCCCGCGTCGACCCACACCGTCACCCCCGAAGGGTGGCCGCGTTCGTCGACGGTGACCGCCGCCCGGGCCACGCCGCCGCCCGGACCCGCCACGCGCACCATCTCGGGCAAGGTGGCCGTGCCCACCGGCCCCGCAGCACGCGCCTTGGCTACCTGCAACAACACGGCCGCTTCGACCCAACCGGCTCCGCGCAGCGCGGACGACGTCGGGGGTCCCACGACGTCTACCTCCTCGACCGTCAGGCCCGGCGCCACCGACGTGACGGCGTCGACGATCCCTTCGGTGCGGACCACCCGCAGTATCCCGGTCCCGTCGGCCCGTATCCCCGCCGCGACGGGCGGCCGCTTGGGCCCCGTGCGGACCGTGTCCTCCCGGCTGAGCACCACCCGCACCGAGCGGCCGTTCTCGTCGGCCAGCCGGCGAGCCGCGCCTTCGACCACCGACGCCCTTTTTCCCCCGAAGGCGCCGCCGTTGGCCAGAGGGGACACCGGCTGCCCTCCGGGCACACACCACGACGCGTCCGGTTCCAGGTACGCCGGTTCCACCCAGGTGGTCTGCAGCGTCACGTCCCAGTCTCCGGGCGGCACCTCGAGCGGCCACGACACGTCGCCCCCGCTGCGCCGGCCCTGCACCTTGCCCGCTGCGGCGCGCGCCTCGGCCAGCGAATCGCCTACCGCCCACCCTCCCCCCACTCGGGGCACTGCCACCAGGGCGCCCGCCGGCGCAGAGTCATCGGCGAACCCTCCCCGGCCGAGGACCACGTCGGGTCCCACGCGCTGGGTCGCGCCTCCCTCGATCGACGCCCGGCGCGCCGCCGCCTCCATGTCGCGTCGCGGTGGCGCCGGACGGCGCTCACCCCCGGTTGCCGCTGCGACAATGGTCCGCCAGCCGGTGCAACGGCACAGGTGAGCGAGCAGGGCGCGTTCGACCACCTCCGCGCTGGGCGATGAGCCCAACGCCGCCAACCGGCACACAAGGCCCGGCGTGCAGAAGCCGCACTGGCTGGCGCCGGCGTCGACGAATGCGTCCACCAGGCGCTCCCGGACCTCCGCGGGCAGTCCGTCGACGGTGGTCACTGAGCGCCCGGCCACCCGCCGCAAGGGGGTGACGCAGGCCACCCGCGCCGCCCCGTCCACCAGCACCGTGCAACATCCGCATTGGCCCTGAGGGCTGCACCCGTCTTTGACCGTCTTCAATCCCAACTGGTCGCGCAGCGCGTCGAGCAGGGTCGTGTCGAGGTCGTCCAGGGTGACCTCTCGGCCGTCAACGGTCAGGGTCACATCCACGGCGGGCCAGGCTAGAGCTTATGGACGAGCCGCAGAAATATCCGAAGCGAAGACAGCAAGCAGGGGCAAAAGGGGACCCATGTCCCCGATTGCCCCTGTTTAGCAGTACCGCTGTTCGGGTTTAGCTGAAGGAGTTGCCGCAGCCGCAGGTACGGCTGGCGTTGGGGTTGTCGATGCTGAACCCCGCTCCTTGCAGGCCGTCCTTGAAGTCCAAGGTGGCACCGGTGAGCAGCGCGGCGCTGGCCGGGTCGACGACCACTTTGACGTTGTCGAAGATGCTGACCTGGTCGTCGTCCGCCACGTCGGTGTCAAAAAACATCTCATAGCTGAATCCGGAGCAGCCGCCGGGGCGCACCGCGACACGTAACGCCAGGTCGGGGTTGCCTTCCTCCGTGATCAACTCCGCCACTTTTGCCGTGGCGGGCGCAGTGAGGACGATTGCAGCTTGAGTCTCAGTGGTGCTCACCCTTGGGCCTCCTCTATGGGCAGTGAATCGATGCTATCGGACACCACGGCCCTTAGCGGCGGGCAGCCGTAACATGCACGGGTGCCCTCCATCGCCCCCGAGGCCATCCGAGGTGCCCTCTACGGAGTGCGCGACCCCGAGTTAGGGGACAACGTGGTGGATCTGGGCATGTACCAGGGGGCGGACATCGATCCCGAGACGGGTGATGTCGTCGTCCACTTGGCGCTGACCACCGCAGCTTGCCCGCTGCGCGGCCAACTGCAGCACGACATCGAGGCCCGCCTGAGCCCCATCCCCGGCATCGGCCGCATCAAGGTGCGCACCTCGGAGATGGACCGGGAGCAGAAGCGGGCGCTCATGGAACGGGCCCGCTGGAAAGCCCGGGGCAATGCGCCGGAGACCGAGATCCCCGGGCGCACCCAGATTCTGGCGGTGTCGTCAGGCAAAGGGGGCGTCGGCAAATCGTCCGTCACGGTCAACCTGGCCGCTGCGCTGGCCGCCAAAGGGTTCACGGTGGGGGTCCTCGACGCCGACATCGCCGGGTTCTCGATCCCCCGGATGCTGGGCATGGCGGGCACCATCGAAGCCCGGCCGGCGGCCGACGGCAGTGGCAAGAAGCTGATGGAACCCATGGTCAAGCGGGTGGGCGACGGAGAGCTGCGGGTCCTTTCCATGGGCTTTTTGGCCGGTGAGGACGAAGCCATCATGTGGCGCGGTCTGATGCTCAACCGAGGCGTGCAGCACTTCATCGAGGACGCCGCCTGGGGCGACCTCGACTACCTGATCGTCGACATGCCGCCGGGGACCGGTGACATCCAGATGGGCCTGGCCCGCCTGCTCCCCCGGGCCGAGATGCTGATCGTCACCACGCCGGCCCTCGCCGCGCAAAAAGTGGCGTCCCGGGCCGCCGACATGGCCCGCAAGGGCTACCTGCGGGTCGCCGGGATCATCGAAAACATGAGCGGATTCACCTGCGAGCACGGCGAGCACTACGAGCTGTTCGGCTCCGGCGGCGGCCAACGCCTGGCCGACCATGTCGGCGTCCCCCTCCTCGCCCAAATCCCCCTCGAACCGCAGGTCTCCGCCGGCGGCGACGCGGGGATGCCGGCCGCCCTGGGCGACGGCGCGGTGGCCGCCGCCTTCGCCCAGCTAGCCGAGCGGGTGCAGCTCGTGGCGCCCCCGGTGGTGATGGAGGACTGCTCCGCCCGTCTCTTCGACGCCCTGGACGCGGCGCTCGGCCACTAGGTGCTCGGCCACTAGGTGCTCGGGCGTTCAGAGCTCACAGTGCGGAGAGGTCATGGGCGTCGGGGCTCTTGTTCGACGCCGGGGGAGTTCATCCCTGGCCGGAGCCCCCGCCCAGACGCACCGACGCCGGAGCCGCATTCTGCGTCCACCATGGCGCGTCGATACTCTCCGCGTCTTCGCTGAGCACGTAGCCTTCGGCAGCCAGTTTCCGCAGATGGGCCCACACCGAGTACCGGGCCACGGCGTGCAGTTCCGGCTTCACCGCCTGGTAGATCACCGCCACCAGTGCTTCGGGGGTGGCGCCCGAGTTACCGGCGTCGGCCAAGCGGGCGAGCACCTCGGCTTCCCGGGCTCGGCGGTGCGACAGGTACTGGTCCAACACCGCGAGCGGGTCCTCGATCATCGAACCGTGCCCGGGCGCGATGCGCAGCGGGAGGCGGTCACGTACCCGCTGCAGCGACGCCACATAGTCCGCCATGTCCCCGTCGGGGGGAGCGATCACCACCGTCGAACCGGACATGACGTGGTCCCCGGAAAACAGCAGCCCGTCGAGATCGAAGCACAGATGGTTGGTGGCATGGCCGGGAGTGTGCACCGCGGCCAGGCGGAACCCCGGGGTGGCCAGGGCCTGGCCGTCGCGCATGCGCCGGTCTGGGACGAAGCCTTTTTCGTGGGCGTCGCGGCCCTTGACCCCGTCCCCCGAGTCGGGCACTGCGTGGTCGTGGAGATAGTGCTCGGGGATGACCGGCGACGGCCCGTAGGCCACTACTTGGGCTCCGGTGGCCTTTTTGAGCCGGGCGGCCAGCGGCGAGTGGTCGATATGGGTGTGGGTAACCAGGATCCAGCGCAGGCGGTCACCGCCGCTGGCGCTGGCCTCCAGCAACGCCGCCAGGTGGGCGTCGTCGTCGGGTCCGGGGTCGATCAACGCCAGGTCACCGCGGCCCACCAAGTAGGTGTTGGTGCCCGGCCCCGTCATCATGCCGGGGTTGGGCGCCACCACCCGCCGGACCCCCGGACCCACCTCGGTCACTTGGCCCGGCTCCATTCCCGGAGGTGGCGGGGGGAGCTCGGGGGCTGATTCGGGGCCCGGACCCGGTTGCTGATGCTCGTCGTTCGAGGGAAGCGACACACCTCGACGCTATCGGGAGCTCCTGGCGCGCCGCTGAGAGCTACCGCCAGGTCCCCGGTCATTGTCGGGTGTTGCGGTGGCGGTTGTCCCATGCTCACCGCGCCACATGGCGAAAGGTCCCGCGATGGCGGGGTGTTTCGCCATCGGAACGCAATAGCTCGGGAGAACCACCATCGGGACTGGGGCGACCGCTCAAGTCGCCATCGTCGTGTCCCGCGCCCTGGTCCAAGAAGCGAAGGGCGAGGCGGCTACCGTGAGTCGATGCTCCGTGGCCGGAAAGCACCGGAGGAAGCGACCGGGCCCACGCCCCCCAACGCCGACGGTGGCTCGTCACCTCCGAAAAAGGATGGGCGCACGCCTGACCCGTGGTCGACCGCTTACCCGCCTGTTGCGCCTGCGCCGCCGCCCGCCCAAAAGGTCCCGCTCCGCCGGCGGGTATTGCCGCGCACGGTGCTGGGCATCTCGGTCATGATCCTGTCGCTGGCCGTGGGCGCCGCGTTCAGCGGGGTGGTGCTCTATTCCTATTACCAGTACCGCCTCGATCAGACCAACAGCCGGGTCAACACGCTGATCCAGCAGTACTCGACACAGTTCAAGAACGCGGAGAGCCAACTGGCTGCTCAGGCGGGCCAGGACCGATCGCAGATCCAGGCGCAGCTGGCCCCGTTGCAACAACTCGAAGCCCAAAGTGCCACCTTGGCCACCCTGGTCAAGGCCGCGTCCCCATCGTTGTTCTTTGTGCACACCCTCGACCAGGGCGGCCAAGCCTCGGTGGGCACCGCGTTCGTCGTGGCGTCGAGCGCCACGCAGTCGTTGCTCCTGACCTCCTACACCACGGTGCAAGCAGCCACGGTCATCCCCGGCCCGAGCGTGTACGTGCAGCAGGGCCCGATCAGCACGCTGGTGACGGTGCGCACCTGGGACCCCACCTATGACCTGGCCCTGATCGTGCTGCCCAAAGGGCAACTTCCGGTCCTGCAGCCCGCTCCGACCTCACCGGCGCCCGCGGTCGGCCAACGGGTCTTCGCGCTCTCCGGCGAAGGCACGGTCGGCGCCTCGATCAGCCAGGGGGCGGTGACCGACGTCTCGGCCAGCGGTATCGAACACAACACGCCGATCAGCGCCGTCTATCAGGGCGGCCCCCTCCTCAACGCCGAAGGGCAGGTCCTGGGGATCGACTCGTTGAGCTACGCGCCGCTGGGGTACGCCTCAAGCAACGTGTGGTTCGCCCCCTACATCAACTCGGCGTGCGCCAAGGTGCTCAGCTGCCCCGGCGGGACCATCTCCGACAGTACGTGAGCTCCGGGCCCGCTCAACCGGTGGGCGTCGTTACCGCCCCGGGCGACGGAGCAGTGGTCGTCGTGTCCGGCTCGGTCACGGGGGGAGCGGTGGTCGTGGTGGTGGTCGAGGGCGGCGGCGGGAGGACGGGTGCGGCCGGTGTGACGGTGTAGGGACCGCCCCCGGACACGACCGCGGTGATCGAGGGCGGCCGGGGCTCGATCTGGGGAATGGTCGTGGTCGTGGTGGGAGCCAGGCGCGCCGTGGGGGCGACGATGGGCGCCGGCTGCGAGAACTGGGTGGGCGGCACTCCGGCCAGCGCGGCCGTCATGAAGGCGTGCCACACCGGGGCGGAGACGGTGGCTCCGAAGACCTCCTGGTTGCCCCGGTAGTCGATGGTGGCGTTGCCGTTTTGGGTGTTGCCCAGCCACACCGCGGTGGACAGTGTCGGCGTGTAGCCCACGAACCACGCATTGGTGTAGTTGCTGGTGGTGCCTGTTTTGCCGGCCGCCGGCCGGTTGAGCCCTTCGCCGTACGCCGTGCCGTCGGGCGAGGACAGCGGTCCTTGGAGGACGTCGGTCACGTTGTCGGCCACGTTGGACGGAATGACCTGCGTGGCGGCCGGGGCATGGTGAATGTTGTCGACCAGCACCTTGCCCTTGCTATCGAGGATCTCGAGGATGGGAGTCGGGGCGGCTCGGGCGCCGTGCGCGGCGAACACCCCGTAAGCGGACGCCATGTCAAGCGGCGACACGTCCACTTCACCCAGGGCATAGGTGGCGCAGAAGGGCTGCACCTGGGGACTGTAGAACGCGCTGGTGATCCCGAGCGCCCGAGCCGTCTCGGCCACCGCCGGGCAACCGAC
>Ga0182030_10021131_pt1 | contig 12212 bp, 14 predicted proteins | sample 812S3MmetaG_FD_121299 | JGI IMG/M metagenome (GOLD analysis project Ga0182030, IMG submission 121299) | Permafrost microbial communities from Stordalen Mire, Sweden - 812S3M metaG (Illumina Assembly) | ecosystem: Environmental > Terrestrial > Soil > Wetlands > Permafrost | place: Sweden...
GTGACGGCGGAATTGCCGATGTTGGAATTGATCTTCACCAGGAAATTCCGGCCGATGATCATCGGCTCGACTTCGACGTGATTGATGTTGGCGGGGATGATCGCCCGTCCCCGCGCGATTTCCTGGCGCACGAATTCCGGCGTCACGAACTCCGGGAGTTCAGCGCCAAAGCTCTCGCCATCCTTTATGCGCTCGGCGGCCTCTGGCAGCGCGGCGGCCCGGCCAAGATTTTCACGATGCGCGACATAGATCATCTCTTGCGTGATGATCCCGGCGCGGGCGAATTCATATTGCGTGACCAGCGCGCCGTCGCGGCCCCGGCGCAGCGTGCGCCTGGCGGGGCAGGGCTCGACGAGCGCCGACTGCTGGACGTCGCCATTGTCTTCGGATTTGACCGCGCGCCCCTGGTAGGGCTCGAGTCCTTCACGCCCGGCGATCCAGCTTTCGCGAATCGGCGGCAGTCCCTCGCTGAGATTGATATGTGGCTCGGCGTCCGTGTAGGGACCGGAGGGGTCGTAGACGCGGAGGTTCGGCTCGGCGGCGCTGGGATCGAGCAGGATTTCGCGCACGGGCACACGCAGGCCGGGCGAGCAGGCCGGGGAGATATAGAGTTTTCGGGAGCCGGGGAGCGGGCCGGTCGTCACCGTTTCCGGCGCCCGCGGAAGCTTGTCGTGGACGTTCATCGCGTTTCTCCGTTGCGGCAGCCAGGACAGCCTTGCAGTAGGAAAGAGAATGCGAAACGCCGCATGCCGTTCCCTGCGCTGGCATTATCCAGATCAGGTCATTGGGTCTGTTCTCAGCCGCGCCCTCAAATGAGAGAGCAGCACCCCATGGCTCGAACTTCCGAGATTAGCAGCAGTGAGAGAGAGGGGCAAGCGAAGGCGGGAGCTGGAACAGCGCCGCAAGAGCGGATGTCGCGCGCCGAGACCGCCGCGGCTATCCCTAGCTATATGACGTAAGGGTTTAGGCTATATAAACCGTATTATTTCGCTACATCAGCCGCATGCCCAAGCGTTAATCTATCTTTAAAACCTCTTAGGCTAAGAATTATGTGAAATAATATTTAGACATGTAAAGCATAGGGCGAAGTCACCTGGAAGCATCGAGCGCGGAGCGTGGGGGAAATATAAAAAATTTACGGCTTATCCCGTTGGCTCAGGTAAATCTATTTGTGGTAGAGAAGTCCTAAGCCTGGCTGCTGTTATGCCGCCCGCAAGGCTTTCTGCACGGCTTTCGGATTTCGTTCGATGACAAGGAGGTAGGCGCGGGTCGGGCCCTCAGGAATCCGCCTCCCTTGTTCCCAGTGGCGCAGTGTATTGACGCTGAATCCGAAACGGCCGGCAAATTCTTCTTGGGTCATTTCCAGCTTGGTGCGGATCGCCTTCACGTCAACATCTTTAGGAATGTGGACGTTGCAGCCGACGGTATCGCTTCCGTCGGCGTAGGCAATCGCCTGTTCGAGGCCGAGGCGGATGCTATCGGCGACAGTGCGGGTCATGGCTTTTTCCTCGCGTAACGTGTGATCAGGATGTCTGTCAGGCTGCGCAGTTCGTTGCGCTCAGCTTGGTTGAGGTCGGCGCGTTCGTTTTTGGCGAAAGCTGTCAGGGCAAAGAGCGGCATGGCGTCGTTGTGATAGTAATAGACCACGCGTGCGCCGGAGCGCTTGCCGCGGCCTTGTAAAGCCCAGCGCAACTTTCGGACGCCGCCGGTGTCGGGGATTAGGTCGCCTGATCGTGGATTGTGTGCGAGATAATCGATCAGCAAGCTGCGCTCTTCCTCGTCCATAATTCGCACTGTCGCTTCAAGGAATTTTGGTGTTTCGACGACAGTGACGGGCGCTCGTCGTGGCATAAGATTATCTACTCCAATGGACTAAGGTTTGCAAGGATTTTTATAATCCATTGGACGACCTTGGTTTGCTTGTTTTCAATTTAATCAGGCCGCGATTTGTGAATTCGGGTTGACCTGATGGGTAAAGGTAACGGCCGGCGTTTTGTCGGCAGCAAAAGTGGTGACTCGCCAGCCGTTTCGGCCCTGATAGGCCTTGATTTGGCGAGGATCTTTTGCGGATTGGTATTGAATCCAAAAAATATCGATCCCGCCATATCTTGGGTCTGAGCGTTTGATGCCGGCATTCCAACGTCGATGAGCGCCTGGTGCTTCGGACCAAAATTGGCGTTTGGTCTCGATGGCCGTCCAGCTGTGGTCGGTTTCCACAACGATGAATCCAGCTGTGTCGGCGAGGGCAGCGGTGGCGGCGATAATATCGCCTTCCACGGCAGGACGACATGCGCCGCCATTTTGCCGACGACCTTGGGCTGGTGGTTGTAGCCCTTGAGGCCGCGGTATGCCGAGAAGCCGTCGCTGAGGATCGTTGCGCCGGGCTTAACTGCGCCGGCGACGAAGGCGCCGATGCAGGGCGCTGAAAAGTCGTCGAGCGGCGCGAGGCGGATGCGGCGCGGATTGCCGTCTGGTGAGAGTTCGATGGCACCGATGAAATGCAACTTTCCTATGGCGCTGCGACCTTGGCCGCCAGCGATTGGATCGGCTTTGGTGCGATAGGGAATGTCGCTCTCGTCTAGCTCGACGAGATCTTCGAGAAGCGACCGGTCTGGATCGACCATGGCGCGACGGAGCTTCTGGAGCATCAGCCAGGCGGTCTTGTAGGAGCCAAGTCCGAGCTGCGCTTGGAGTTGGAGTGCGGAGATGCCGTTGGAATGGCTGGCGATGGCGTAGATCGCCAGGAACCAGGTCAGGAGCGAGAGGTGGCTGCGATGGAAGATCGTCCCGGCGGTAACAGACGTCTGGCGGCCACAGGCGGCGCATTCGTATGTGAAGGGCTTGGCTTCGAGCGCCCAGGCTTTTGCACTTTGGCATTTCGGGCAGACGAAGCCGTTGGGCCAGCGCTTTTCAAAGAGGTGACGAGCGCAGGCCGCGTCGTCGGGAAACCGCGCTGTGAAGGCGGTTCGAGACATGGGACGGTCGTATTTCCAGCGGCTCGACATGAGAACAAATGTAGAACATTAGCCGTCGCCGTCAAGCCGGTTTAACTACCTATAGGGCGACCTTAGCCAAGGGGACAAGCCGCGAAAATTTTATCGGCAATGGCAGTCGTCGTGATTATCGCCTCGGGAATACAGTCGGCTGAGGCCGGCGCGCAACTTGTGCAGAATGGCGGTTTTGAAAAGACGACCAATGGTGGCGGTCAGCTCGGCTACAACACCGAGGCGGTGGGATGGTCGCTCTCCAGCAGTCCCGGATACGCGTTCCTGTTCACGACGGGAACCGCCGATACCACGGGAGCCAATGGCCAATATGGCAATCTCGCTTTGTGGGGAACGCATGACGGCGGCCTCAACCCGCTTCCGGTGAGCCAGAACGGCGGCAATTTCGTCGCGCTGGACGGCGACTTCCAGACTGCCGCCATTACGCAGACGCTCAACGGCCTCACAGTCGGCAAGACCTATGATGTCAGCTTCGACTACGGCTATGCGCAGCAGAGAGATTACACTGGCGCGACAAGGCAAGGCTTGACGGTCTGCCTTGGATCGACCTGCGACGCGACGCCCACTTTGACGAACCAGAGCAAGGGTTTCACCGGCTGGATGACCGCGGATTTTGCGTTCAAGGCGTCGTCCTCAAGCGAAGTCCTGTCTTTCCTGGCGACCAGCAGCACCCCGGTGCCCCCTTTTGCGCTGGTCGACGGCGTTTCGGCGACGGCGGCGGTTCCGGAACTCTCCAGCTGGGTTCTCATGCTGGTGGGCTTCGCCGGCCTTGGACTCGCGGGTCGCCGCCGCCGGGCCAGGACCGCTCTGGCCGCCTGATGAAAGCAGCAGGCCTGGCGCAGTTCTGCGCCAGGCCTGTCGCAATTCGGCCGAATCGCTTTAATCTAGGCGCTTTCCATAAGCCAAGCCTGAGGGGCCCCGATGCAATCCATGCTGGCCTCGCATCTGCATCTGGCCGCCAGTCTCATGGCGGTCGCGCGCGGCTGCGTCTGGCTGGCGCTGATGGTCGTCCTCTTCGCGCCGCTCGAATATTTCTTCGCGGCCCGGCCCGCCAAGCTCTTTTACCCCGGCTGGTCGACCAACCTCGGCTGGTATTTCCTCAACTGCGTCACCCCGGTCGTCCTGCTCGCCCCGCCCCTGGCGTTCATCGCGGCAGGGGTCCATGCGATCCTGCCCGCAAGCTTCACCGGCATGGCTTCAGGCCTGCCGCTTGGCGCGCGCATGGTCGCCGCGATGGTCGTGGGCGAGATCGGTTTCTATTGGGGTCACCGCTGGAGCCACGAAATCCCGCTGCTCTGGCGTTTTCACGCCATTCACCATAGCGCCGAGCACATCAGCTTCCTGGTCAATACGCGGGCGCATCCCCTCGACATGGTCTTCACCCGCTTGTGCGGATTGACGCTGCTCTACGCCACGGGCCTCGCCTCGCCGGTCGGCGCGCACCCCGACCTCGTGCCCGCGCTCGTGCTGTTCGTCGGGGCGATCTGGAGCTTCTTCATCCACGCCAATCTGCGCTGGCGGCTCGGGTTTTTTGAAAACGTGCTGTCCAGCCCCGCCTTTCACCATTGGCACCACACGCGCGAAGACCATAGGGACCATAATTATTCCTCGATGCTGCCGATCATGGATCGCCTGTTCGGCACGTTTTATTTGCCACGGGAATGGCCGGCCGAATACGGGATCGAGCAGCCGGTTCCCGATGGCGTGATCGGGCAGCTGCTGTCGCCATTCTGGCTGGAGAGCAGGGGGCCTCCAGCCAAACCCGTGGACACCGGCGCCAATGTTCATGCTACAGTCACATCCGACGTCATCATATGACGTCGCGGGCCCGTGCTTTTTAAGCGGGACCGGGAGCAAAAGGGAGATTTGAGCATGGGCATTGAAGATTTCGTCGAGAAGGCCGCGGGCGCCTTCGCCGCCGTGAAGGCGCTTGAAGCCGCCGATCCCAACGCTGGCGGACTTGCCAAGGCCGCCGCGGTCGTCGCCGGTTTCGAAGGCGTTGGCGCGATCAAGGACCATCTGGCGCAGCAGGCCGAACCCCAGGCTGAAGAAGCCGCGCCGCCGTCGGCCGACGACCAGCAGAACGGCTGAGCGCTTTTCGTCAATAATCGTTGCGGACGGGCAATCCTTCGTCCGCAGCATCTGTTTCGGCCAAGCCGCGACCATCTTTTCGGCAAAAGACATGGCGTCCACAACTGCGCTATGCTGCGATAGGGACGTGTTGAAGGGCTGTCGGATGCGCAATGGTCTGGGATTGATCGCGCTTGTCGCTTTCGCGACAGCGCCTCTGGCGGGCTGCGGCGACAAGGAGGCCGATCAGGCCAAAGCCTTTGCCGAGCTGTTGCAGAGTCGCGTTCTCGACCGGCCCGGCGTCCACATACCCATCCTGAGCGACGAGGAACGAGAGAAAGTCGGCCATTACGCCGATGACTTGGCTATTCTCAAAGGGTTCAACGACGACCTCAGCGCCACGGCGGAAAAGTTCGGCAAAGCCATGCATCCCGCGCCATCCAACATCGCGCCGCTCGACTTGCCGAAATACAGGTCCGATCTCGTCGCCGCCCGCGACTTCTTTCCTAAAGCCGCTGCGGGAGTAGGGGGCGCCCTGGCCAAAGCCGAGGGCCAGCGCGCCAACCTGCGTCAGCCGGATGCAGTCAAGGTCAAATTCGACGCGGCGTTCGAGCAATTGGTCAGCCGTCCCGCGAAGTGTCTTGGCGACATTGTTCCTTTGGCGACTCCAGCAATTGAGTCCGAGATTGCGGTCGCCGATTTTATCGACGCGCACAAAGCCGACCTGAAAGTGGTCGGGGGCAAGTTGGCGAGCTCAAAAGCTGATTTGCGCAAGCAATTGGAGGCGCTCTACGCAAACTATATGGAGCGCTTCGCCAAAGTGCAGGCGGCGCGGCGGGAACTCGAACTCGCCGTGGAAGGCCGTTGAACCCAGCGCGGCCCGCGTCCAACAAAGAAATTCGGAGGTCCGATGAAAATCTTCGCGCTCGCACTGGCCGCCGTGATCTCATCTCCAACCATGGCCTTAGCGGGAGAGCCGGCGCTCGATGGCGTCAAGGACATTGTCCTGCATACGCGCGACGGCAAGGATATCGTCGTGGGGACGGTGACCTTCACCCCGAAAGGCAATGAAAGCGCTTTCGCCATAGTCTTCGACGACAAGAAGTTCACGCAATATTTCCTGTCCATGCGCGAGTTCAAATGCGTCGAGGGCGAGGAGATCCTGTGCCATGTGCCCTATCCCTACGCCAGTCCGCACAGGGTCACGCCGACAGACCTGAGCTGGCTCGAACATGCGCTGCTGTTCATCTACAAGCGCCCCGCAGACTATGGCGCGCGGATGGCCAATGGATTGATCTATACTTTGAAGGTCACCGACAAGGGCCTTGAGGGCGCGCCGCAGTCGATCGATCTCGACGAAATCGCCGTTCCCCCCGATAATCTCACCGTTCCCTATTACGGTGCGGGACAGCGCTACGACATCGAGAAGGGCGCGCGCTGGATCGAAAGCCTGACCATCGAGGAACATCATTGACCCCGCAAGGTTGACCTCCCGCAAGGCGTTTTCTGCTGCGAAGCGCCACTATGGCCGGTGCGGGGGCAAAAGGGGAGGCGGCGCGACCGCCTGATTTTCCATGCGCACCATCGACGACACCAATCCCTCCATGCCGGACATCAATCCGCAAAAGGTCTGCTTCATCGCCGCCAAGGCGCGGGAGCTGCTGAGCGAAGACGAGGGGTCGCGCCCCGACGCCTCAAATTCCTCGGATGACGGCGAGCGCTCGATCCTGACCGACGCCGCCTATGCGCCGGTCAAAGCCGAATTCGTCCAATACGTCCAGGATCTAGACGAGGACGAAACGGCGGCTCTGGTCGCCATGCTGTGGATCGGGCGCGGCGATTTCGAAGCCGGGGACTGGCAGGACGCCGTGGCCCAGGCGCGCGAAAGGCGCGAGACCTCGACCGCCACCTATCTCCTTGGCGAACCGCTGCTGCCCGACTATCTCGAAGAAGCGCTCGCCGCCTATGGCCATTCCTGCCGCGATTTCGACAATGGTCCCGACGCCGACGTTTAAGCTGTTACGCTAGCTAAGAAATTATGGCTAAACAAAGGCTTGTGTGGCCCTAGCGCCACGCCGCCGTTTAATGCGCGGCGTCGTCTTGCGCCACACCTTCGCCTGTGCAGAATTCAGCTCGCCCCGACAAGCATATTTTCTGGGTTCAGAGGATATGCGACCCACCTTGGTTAGGACGAGTTGCTCATGAAGTTTTCCAGCTTTTCGCTGATCGCCTCTTGCCTGGCGCTCGGCGCCTGCGCCAGCGTTCCGCCGGTCGGGCCTCGCGTCACCGCCGTCGCTGCGGATAATGTCAGCGACAGGAAATTTACGGCGGACGACGCGGCCTGCCGCGCGCGGGCGCAAAGCGTCACCGACCGCGAAGCCGCCAATGGCGAAAGCGGATTGCAGCGCCATTACGATTCCATCTATGCGGATTGCATGATGGACAAGGGCCATCACGTCGAGGCGCCGATGGGGCCGCGTTACGCTTACGGCCCCGGTTATGGTCCCGGCTATGGTTATGGCCCCGGTCCCTATTACGGCCCGGGCTTTTATTACGGCGGGGGCTGGGGCCGCCGCTGGTAAGGCCCCAACAAAACCCGCAAAGCAATCGCTTTGCGGGTTTTTTTCAGATGCCGTCGCCGTCAGGCAGGACCTCGTCGCGAACAGCCAATCGCGCCGCCTCCCGGCGAGCCGCATGTTCGCGGACATCGGCGACGAGCTTGTTCAGCAGTGGACGCAGGGCGGCGTCGGCGAGGCCGAGCATGAGGCCGGTGGCCGGGCTCGCGCCGAACAGCACGGCGCCGAGCCCGACCAGCGCGCCGCTGCCGAGCGACGACGGAAGGTTTTTCCGCAGGGCGTTCTCGATTTGCGGCCATGCCGTGGCAGAGCCGTCGTCAGCCTCAGGCAGCGCTTTCCGTTGTTCGCTCGCCAGGGCGACATGGCTGTCGATCAGCCCAAAAGCCACGGTTTCATTGGTGATGCGGTCGATCAGGATGAAGCCGCCGAGGTCGCGGCTGTCGCGATAATCGCCTGGGATCATCGGGCGGTCGAATTGCAATGTGGCCAGGCCGATTTCGTTCAGCGCCAGCGCATGCCCGGGCGCTTCTTCGAACGTGTGGATATCCACGAGATGATGCAACTTTTCGATGCTGACATTGGCCGTGCGCGCGCCGAGCTTGGCGATGTAGGAGGCGCCGGGATGCATGTCGGTTTCGGCAGTCCACAGCAACCGCGCGGCCAGCCGCGTCGCCACGTCGGGCCTGGCTTCGGCCGCCACGAGAACGTCGCCGCGTGAAACGTCGATTTCGTCTTCGAGCGTCAGCGTCACCGATTGGCCAGCCCTGGCCTCGTCGAGATCGCCATCCATGGTGACGATGCTCTTCACGCGGGATTCACGACCCGAGGGCATCGACGCCACGGTGTCGCCGACCTTGACCACGCCGCTGGCCACCCAGCCGGAAAAGCCGCGGAAATCGAGATTGGGACGGTTGACCCATTGCACCGGAAAGCGGAAGGCGGCTTCGGCCAGTTCCGCGCCGGAGGCATCGATGGTCTCCAGCACCTCCAACAGCGGCGCGCCGCTGAACCAGGGCGTGTTCTCCGACAGGGAGGTGATGTTGTCGCCATTCAGCGCGGAGATCGGCAGTGGAACGATGGTGCGGAAATTCAGGCCCTTGGCCATGTCGCGATAGGCCGCGACGATCTCAACGAACCGCGCTTCCGAGAAGTCCACGAGGTCCATCTTGTTGATGGCGACGATCACGTCGCGCACGCCGATCATCGAGACGATGAAGGAATGCCGGCGCGTCTGCGGCAATATGCCTTTTCGCGCATCCACCAGGATGACCGCGACATCGGCGGTCGAGGCCCCCGTGGCCATGTTGCGGGTATATTGCTCGTGGCCGGGCGTGTCGGCGACGATGAAGGCGCGCTTGTCCGTCTTGAAGTAGCGATAGGCGACATCGATGGTGATGCCCTGTTCGCGTTCGGCGGCGAGGCCATCGACCAGCAGCGCGAAATCGAGCGCGCCGCCCTGCGTGCCGAATTTCTTCGAGTCGCGGTCGAGCGCTTCGAGCTGGTCGTCGGCGATCCCGCTGGAATCGTAGAGCATGCGGCCGATCAGCGTCGACTTGCCGTCATCGACCGAGCCGCAGGTGATGAAGCGCAGCAACGCCTTTTCCTGGGACGCCGGCTCGGCGGCGGACGCCGGGCTCGCGGCGGAGAAAGTCTCGGCAGCGCCTTGACCCATCAGAACGTGCTCCATCAGAAATAGCCTTCCTGCTTTTTCTGCTCCATCGAAGCGGAGCCGTCGTGATCGATGATGCGGCCCTCGCGCTCGGATGTTGTCGAATTCCGCATCTCCTGGATGATTTCAGGCAGGGTCGAAGCCGTGCTTTCGACGGCGCCGGTCAGCGGATAGCAGCCGAGGGTGCGGAAGCGCACGCTCAAGTCCTCGACCTGCTCGCCCGGGCGCAATTGCATGCGCTCGTCGTCGCGCATGATCAGCGAGCCGTCGCGCCGCACAACCGGGCGTTTTTTCGCATAATAAAGGGGCACGACGGGGATGTTTTCCTTGGCGATATAGTCCCACACATCGGCTTCAGTCCAATTCGACAGCGGGAAAACTCGAAAGCTTTCGCCCGGCCTTTTTCGCGTGTTGTAGAGACGCCAGGGCTCGGGGCGCTGGTTTTTCGGATCCCAGCGATGCTCCGCCGAACGCAGCGAGAAGACGCGCTCCTTCGCGCGGGACTTTTCCTCGTCGCGACGCGCGCCGCCGAAGGCCGCGTCGAACTTGTACTTGTCGAGCGCCTGCTTGAGCCCCTGCGTCTTCATCACGTCGGTATGCAGGCGCGAGCCGGAGTCGAATGGATTGACGCCGGCGTCGACGCCGTCCTGGTTGATGTGGACGATCAGGTCGAGGCCGAGCTCCTTCATCCGCCGGTCGCGAAATTCGATCATCTCTCGGAATTTCCAGGTCGTATCGACATGAAGGAATTTGAACGGCGGCTTCGAGGGGTAGAAGGCCTTCAAGGCGAGATGCAGCAGGACCGCGGAATCCTTGCCGATCGAATAGAGGAAAACCGGGTTCTCGCATTCCGCCGCGACTTCGCGGAAGATGTGAATGCTCTCGGCTTCGAGTTTTTGGAGATGGGTAAGCTGGATCATGAGTTTGCCATCTCGCTCTTTTTTGACGCGTTTTCTTCACGCGAACCGGCATCCACTTCGCTTGAAATCGCTATGGCGCGGTTGAGACTTCCGTCGTCGCCGACGTGCAGCCCGCATTCCTTTTTCGCCTCGCCTTCCCACCACCAGCGACCCGCGCGCTCCGGCTCTCCAGGCAGAATCGCCCTTGTGCAGGGGGCGCAGCCGATCGAGACGAAGCCTTTGCCATGCAGGACATTGATGGGCACGTCATTTTTCGCGCAATAATCCGCGACCTGCTCGCGCGAGAAATCGAGCAGCGGGCTCGCCTTGATCAGGCCGCGCGCTTCGTCGAATTCGACAAAGCGGGCGTTCGCGCGATGCTCCGACTGGTCGGCGCGCAAGCCGGCGATCCAGATTTCGGCTCCTTCGAGCGCCCGCGCCAGGGGTTCGATCTTGCGCACGCCGCAGCAGGCCTTGCGCATGTCCAGCCCGTAATAAAATCCGTTGACGCCCTGGTCGGCGACCAGAGCCTCCACGGCCTCATTGCGCGGGAAAAAACCTTTCAGGCGAAAGCCGTATTTCTCTTCCGTCTTTGCCCAGAGATCATAGGTTTCGGGGAACAGCCGGCCGGTGTCGAGCGTGACAATCTCCATGTCGAGATCGGCAGAGCGGATCGCGTGTGTCAGCGCCTGGTCCTCGATGCCCAGACTCGTGGTGAAGACGATTCGGCCGCTTGCAGCCTGGCGCAGCAGGCGCAGGCGCCCCGTAAGATCGGCGCCGGCGAAAGCTTCGTTCAGCTCGTCGGCAAGCTTGCTCAAATGCTCAGACATTGTCGTTTTCCTCTGCGTCTTTTTCTTGGGCGGGTTTCACGCCGCTTCGCAGGTCGAGAATATTTTCGGCGTCGCCGAGATTGCGCTGATAGGAAAGGCTGATGCGGTTCGCCGCGGCCAGCCATTGCGCGATCGGCTGGCGCGCCGCATTGGCGTCGGGAATTTCCACCTCATGGAAGCCGCAGGCCAGCGCCTGCGGAAACTGGTCGGAAAACAGCGGCCCGGAGGCGCGCAAAATTCCCTTGAATCCGAGCCGCCGCAATTGCCGCGCCAGCGAGAAGCCGCGGCCGTCGGTCCCGCTGGGAAAGGCGATGACGATCAACGCCAGCCGGTCGAAATAGGGCTCCAAGGCCTCCGCCTTGACGGTATTGTCGATTGAAACACCGATCCGGCGGTTTTCGCCGCGTTGCGCCAGGAGGTCGTCGACCAGCGCGAAAGGCGCCAGCACGGCGTCTCCCACGGCTGCGTCAACGGCCTCGATGCGCGCGAAAATATCGGGCTTGGCGCCCTGGCGATCAAGCAACAGCATCGGCGATTTCCTTGAATGCGGCCTTGAAGGGCGCGAGGCCGAGGCGGCGATAGGCCTCAATGAAGGATTCGCCCGGCTGGCGTTGGGAGAGATAGACTTCGAGCACCTTGTCGATGGCGTCCGGCACGGCCGCCTCGGGCAGTCCCGGCCCGAGCAATTCGCCCAACGAAAAATTCTCGCTGGCGTCGCCGCCGATGGTGATCTGGTAGGATTCGGCGCCCTTCTTCTCAAGCCCGAGAATGCCGATATTGCCGACATGGTGGTGTCCACAGGCGTTGATGCAGCCCGACATCTTGATGCTGAGCTCGCCGATGTCGCGCTGGCGCGCCTCGGAGAAATGAGTCGACAGGGTCTGCGCCAGGGGAATCGAACGCGCCGTGGCGAGCGCGCAATAATCAAGGCCGGGGCAGCAGATGATGTCGGTGATCAGCCCCACATTCGCAGTGGCCAGCGACTCCTGGCGCAAGGCGTTGAAAATTTCCGGGACGTCGTCGAGCCGCACATGGGGCAGCACGATATTCTGCACATGGGTGACGCGCGCTTCGCCCAACGAATATTTTTCCGCGAGATCGGCAATGAGCCGCATCTGCGCGGAACTTGCGTCGCCAGGCGCGGCGCCGGGGGCCTTGAGCGA